>OCHI01000120.1_pt1 | contig 105241 bp, 121 predicted proteins | sample 1538691 | NCBI WGS metagenome assembly OCHI01 (sample SAMN04571718, study PRJEB22368) | human gut metagenome | biome: human gut; material: stool | host: Homo sapiens | place: Luxembourg | collected 2012-09-21 | reverse complement strand
TTTTTATGTTCAAACCGTATTGGTTGGAACGTTATTTATTTTAGCACAACAGCTTATTTTTGTCAACATATTTTTTAAACTTTTTTAAAAGTTTTTTTGAAGTTTTTTGAACTTCATTTTATGTCGTTTGCTGTCGAACTGTTCTGTATTTTATCACCATTTTTTTAAGTTGTCAACAAGTTTTTTTAAGTTTTTTAAAAAACTTTTTTAGCTTAATTTTTAGTGATAAAATGTGCTGTGCTAAGCTTGTTTCACTTGGCACGTTTAGTATTCTAACACCATTTGGTTATTTCGTCAACACCTTTTTTCAAAAATTTATTAAAATTTCAAAGATTGTGCTCATTCCGCTTCGTTTTGTAGTTTTTCTACCATTTGTACAATGCCTTTTACAGTCCTCCAAGTCGTTGGTTTTACTTGTGTTGGCTGTATTTCTATGTTGAATTCATCATTCAATGCATTTATAAGTTCAATAAATGCAAGTGAATCTAAAATATCATTTTCAAGTAGATCAATGTCTCTTTTTTCTCTTAATTCTTCATATCCCGTTAGTTCTTCTATAATATCTATTATCTTTTCTTCCATTTTTATTCCTCCATCAATCTCCTTTTATCACATTTTCCATTTAAATTCAAAGGAAATGATTCAACAATTTTAACTTTTGGGCACATATATATTGGCAATATCTTTTTGATATCTTTTTCTACCTCATATGTGTCCTTGTTTATATCATCTTTTAAAATAACATAAGCAAATAAATTGATTACTTTTCCTATTTGATTTTCTTTCGTTAGCACAACTACGTTTTCAATGTATTTAAATTTTTTCAGATTATTTTCTATGTCTTCTAATTCAATTCTATATCCTTTATATTTTATTTGATTATCTTTTCTTCCTTCACAATATAGTTTTCCGTTTTTATAAAATCCTACATCTCCTGTTAAATATGCTCTTTTTCCATTAAAATTTATAAATGCTTTACTTTTTGTATTTCCAACATATCCTTTAGCAACGCTTTTACCAGTAATCAAAATCTCTCCTGATATTCCTTCAGGTACATTTTTTGAGTTTTCATCAACAATATATATTTCGACATCTTCTTTAGGAATGCCTATTGATATATCCTCTTCTATATTATTTCTATCTATTCTAACATTTGTAACCGCAAATGTGCATTCTGTTGGTCCATAACAATTTATTATCTCAATATTTTCAAATCTTTCGTATATTTTACTTACTGTATTTTTTTCTAGCTTTTCTCCGCAAAATAGAATCGTATTTAATTTTGGTAACATAGTTTTATTAAATTGTTTATCTATTAATAAAAGATCTAAATACGATGGTGTAGCTATCATCACATTTGCTTGGCTTCTTTCTAAATTATCATAAATATTTTTAAAATCAAATTGAGAAGTGTTATCTATTATATATTGTTCACTTTCTGTAATTAAGCTTAAATATAAATCTGCTACTGATAAATCAAAAGAAAAATTAGCTTGGTTTAAAACAACTCCGTTTTTTACTTTTACTATGTTTCTTAACCAATTTACGCATGAATCTAAATTTTCATATGTTATTTCAACGCCTTTGGGTTTTCCTGTGCTTCCTGATGTAAAGATTATATAGTATGTATCTTGTGGCTTCATATAAATTTTATCGATATCTTTTTCATTTTTGTTAATCATTATTTGCTCAATCTCATCTTTGCTAATATCTTTTTCTATAATTAAACCTGGATTTATTTGTTCTGCTATATTTTCTTTTCTATCTTCTGGCATATTTTTGTCTACTGGCACATATGTCATTCCTGCTAATGAACATGCTAGAAAAGTTGCTTTCATATAAATATCTTTATACCCCTGTACTATTATTGGTTTCTTTTCTGGATTTTTTTCTAATAAAAAATTATATAGATTACATACATATTTATATAACTCTTTATATGTATAGCTCTTATTATTTACAGTGTACGCTTTTTGATCAGATTTCTTTTTTAAAATTTTTAATATTTCTTCTAAAATCATATTACTATACCCTTATTTCTTCTTTTGGTATTAATTCATAATCATACATAACTTTTGAATGATTATCTAAAATTAATTCTTTTTTTATTTCTTGATCTGTTTCCTTATCAATAATTATTCTATATACTTTACTGTTTCTGTAGAATACACCGCTTTCATTTTTAGCATAATGACTATCTTCTTCTACAATTTTGTATTTAGTTTCTAATGGAACTGTACTTCTGATTTCTCCATATAAAAATGTATCATCAAGCCATACTCTAATTTGAATTGGATAGTTTGTTGTGTTTTTAAATCTATAGTCTAAGGCTTTATAGCTTATAGATGTTCCTGTTCCAAACGGTACTCTTCTTTTTACATCTGGGAAAAGTGCATCAGAATGATGATGTAGTTCTGTTACTGTAAGAGGTGTATGTAGCACTAGCCAATGAATCATATTAGCCAGTTGACACAATCCACCTCCGACTCCTTTTTTCATTTGACTATTACTAATAACTAGTCCTTCTAAATATCCTTTTCTTTTTGTCGCATTTCCGACTAAATTCCAAAATGAAAATTCTTCGTTTGGATTTACTATTATTCCATCGATTTTTTTACTGGCTATTTGCAAATTTTTTACTTTGTTTTTTTGTAGTTCCATATCTACTCCGTAAAGTTTTCTTAAAAGTACTTTTGCATCACCTTTCCAAATATATTCAAAATTTTCTTTAGATTTTTTCTTGGCGAATTTTCTGCCTTGTTTGAAATCTCTTAAATCTTTTTTCCTTGCTTCTTTAAATAATGATATTTTATATGCAATTGGTCCATATTCACAAAATAATTTTCTTCCCATTTTTCCTCCTAAATTGCTTACTATTTTTATTATATCATTTTTTGTTTTTTTAGTATATAAATTTATCTTTTTCGTATACTTTTATTTAATTACATATTTTTTTCTTATTTCATGTGATATTATTGTGATTTATGCGTTTAATTATGTGTCTTTTTATTTATAAAAAACAGAAATTTAATTTTGCTATTTATTTTAAGCAAAAAATAAGACTCTCAATTTCTTGAAAGTCTTATTTTGGTTGGGCTGGCTAGATTCGAACTAGCGCATGCCAGAGTCAAAGTCTGGTGCCTTACCGCTTGGCTACAGCCCAATATTTAATTCCATAGATTTTTATGGGGTGGAAAGTGGGATTCGAACCCACGGCCTCCAGTGCCACAAACTGGCGCTCTAACCAACTGCGCTATATCCACCATTTCGAACGCTCTTATATTTTAATCTTTTTATTTTAGTTTGTCAACTGTTTTTTATAATTTTTTTATAAAAATTAAAGTACCTATATATAAATAGGTACTTCTTCTTATTCTTCAATTCCTACTATTATAAGTCTTCTATCTGTTGAACTTGCATCATCTGTACAGGTTGATAATGTTGCTTCTGCTTTTCCACCAGTTTGTTCTGCTGTTTTTGTATAAAAGCTTGTATCTGTACTTGTTGTTATAAATTTATCTGTTATTTTATAAGATATTTTATTTCCTTCCTCATCAGTTATGTAAAATTTATCTCCAACTTCCAATTCGTCATTCTTTGAGAAAAATAAATCATTTCTATAATTATGCCCATAAATTACTGTATTTCCTGGTTTATTTAAACCTTCTGTTGTATATATCTTTGCAACGGCTATTTCTATTGATCTTTTAGTTACTTCATCTAAAACGTTACATTTCAATTTTGTTTTAGGAATTTCTAATGTTCCAATTATTTCATAATCTTCCATTTTTCTTTTTTCTCTACTTTGAGTTGTAGACTCTATCGCTGTAAGTTCATTTCCAACACTATCTGTTTTTTTTCCAGATCCACTAATTACTTTTTCTGGTGCTGTTTCTTCTGGCGTTGCTTCATTTTTTTCATCTTGGAACATTTTATATCCGATTATGCACAAAGTAATTATTATAATAATTATACTTACAATTAATATTATACCTATTCTTTTATTTCTTTGGTTGTTATTCTCCATTTTTTCCTCCTTATATTAATCAATTTCTCTTGCTTGAACTATAAGTCTTCTATCAGTCGTACTTGCATCATCTGTACAAGTTGATAATGTTATTTCTGCCTTTCCATTCGTATCTTCTGATGACTTAATATAAAAACTTGTATCTGTGCTTGTTGCTATAAATATATTATATATTTCATATGTAAGCTTTGTTCCTTCTTGATTTAATATATAAATTTTATCTCCATTATTTAGTTCATCATTTCTAGAAAAGAATAAATTATTTCTATAGTTGTGTCCATAAATTACTGTATTTCCTGGCTTGTTTAATCCGTTCGCCGTATAAATTTGACCAACTGCAATTTGTATTGATCTTGGAGTTACTTCATTTAATATTGCACATTTTAAGTTCACTTTAGGTATTTCTATCGTGCCCAATATTTCATAATCTTCCATGTACTTTTTATTATTAGTAGTTGTTGTCGCATTTATTGCATTTAATGTACTATTCCCCATTTCTGTCTTTTTTCCGCTTCCTGTTACAGCTTTTTCAAATTCATTTGCAGCATTGGTATAAGTTTCTTCTGTTTTCTTATCAGAAAAAGCACTATAACCAAGATATCCGTAAAACACCTATAATTGCTACAATCACTACTATTAGTACAATAGTTAAAATCTTACTATATTTATTATCATTCATATTAATCACCCCTTTATAAACACTACTAGATATATTTTACACATTTTTATAGCATTTTGTCAATTCCATATATAGCAAAAGCAGACAATGTAATATTTTCAATTATTATTTCTTTAATTCTGGATCTTTGTTATATGTAAATTTCACAAATCAGATTTCCGTGTATTACTATTTTTATATAGTAATATGTTTAGTATATATTAAAGGAGTTAATATTTTAATATATTAACTCCTTATGTATTAATTTTTTCATCTATATTTCTTTTGCTAAAATTATTAATCTTTCACCTGTTGTTGTCCCTTGATCTGTACATGTTGTTAATGTAATTTCTCTTTTTCCAGCAGTGTCTCTCTGATAGAATGATGCATCCCCAGAATTAGTTACAAACTTGCTATATATTGAGTACGTTATTTCTAATCCTGATGTATCTTTTATTATTATTTTATCTCCTTCTTTAAGGTTTTTATTCTTAGAGAAAAATAATCTGCTTCTATAATTATGGCCTGCTATTACTGTATTTCCTGCTTTATTTAGTCCATTTGTCGTATATAATATTATTACTCCTCTATCAAGAGCTTGTCTTGATTGATCTGTAAATATTGAATATCTTATTCCTGTAGCTGGTATTCTAATTGTCCCTGCTACCCAGTACCCCGAAACACTTACTCCGCTTGATGAGTATTTTCTTGATGTACTCGTTCCGCCTGTTGACCCTTGTGTTGTTCCAGAAGATGTTGATCCTTGCTCTGTTCCAGAATTATCATTATTTTCATTTTGATCATCCAATTGTATTCCTTCATCATTTTCTAATTCTTCCTCTGATATTGTAGGAATCATATTATCAAATTCATCTGTTATTTCTTCGGAATTTCCTTGTTTAACATTTTCATTTATTACCTCAAAACCTATATATCCAATTATTCCAGCTATGACAACTATTAATATTATAAGTAATAGCGTTAATACATTCTTATCCTTTGACTCCATTTTTATAGTAACCTCCGTACAGTATTAATTAGTATTATAATCATTTATTTATTTTTTTCAATGTTAAATTATAGCATCTCTTAATCTTTCTCCGCCTAACATATGTATATGTACATGCATAACTTCTTGTCCACTATCTTCTTTACAATTATTTATTAGTCTGAATCCACTATTATTAATATTAAATTTCTCTGAAACTTCCTTTATGGCTTTATGTATATCTTGTATTGTTTCTGCATCATCGATATCTAATATTGTATCATAGTGTTTTTTCGTAGTTATTATTAAATGTATACGTGCTTTAGGATCAATAGATTTAAAGGCTATAACATTATCATTTTCATATACTATTTCTGTACCTATTTCTTGGTTTGCAATTTTACAAAAAATACAATCTTTCATTTTTTCTCCTTTGCATTATAGCAATATTGCTTTTATTCTTCTAACGCCTGATGAAGAGGCTTCTTCTTTTTTGATTTTAAATGTACCTAATACTCCGGTTCTTTCAACATGAGGCCCACCGCAAAATTCCATAGAAACATCACCAATTTTATATACTGTGACTTCATCTCCATACTTGTCTAAGAACATTGCTTCTGCTCCTAATTTCAAAGCTTCTTCTTTTGTCATTTCTAATCTTTCAACTTTTAAGTCTTGTTTGATATATTCATTTACTAAATCTTCAACTTGTTTCTTTTCTTCATCTGTCATCTTAGCATTATGTGAAAAATCAAATCTTAGTCTTTCCGGTGTAATATTACTTCCTTTTTGGTGTACATGATCTCCTAATACTTTCTTTAATGCTGCATTTAGAAGATGTGTTGCAGTATGATATTTAACTTCCATTTCACCTGTTGATGCAAGTCCACCTTTAAATTTTGCTTCGCTTCCCATTCTAGATTTAGCTTGATGTTCTTCAAATAATTTTTGATATCCTTCCATATCAACTTTTAAACTGTTTTCTTTAGCTAATTCTTCTGTCATTTCTGGTGGGAATCCATATGTTTCATATAAATTGAATACTGCTTGTGCATTAATTACATCTTTGTTATTATTTTTTGTTCTGTTTGCAACTTTTTCAAATTCTTTTTCACCTTTTTGAAGTGTTTTCATGAATTTGTCTTTTTCAGCCACAATTATTTCTTTTATTGTTTCTTTATTTTTTTCTAGTTCAGGATATAATTCTTTTAAGCTATCTATAGATATATCTATTATGTTAGCTAATTCATCTAGGTTTATTTCAAGCTTATTCATATGTCTTGTCATTCTACGAAGTAATCTTCTTAATATGTATCCTCTGTCCACATTGCTTGGTCTTCCGCCATCATTTATTATCATTATGCTTGAACGTAAATGTTCTGCAACAATTCTTCTGCTTTCTATTCTATCAACTTTTTGTAATTTTTCTAATTTTTTCATTACTGGTTCAAATACTTCTATTTCAAATGGTGTTTCTTTTCCTTGTAAAATCATAGCCATTCTTTCTAGACCTAATCCAGTATCAACGTTTTTTTGTTCTAATTTTCTATATCCATTTTTGTTTTTGTAAAATTCCATAAAAACGTTATTCCATATTTCTATGTATTTTCCACATCCACATGCTGGATTACATTCTGGAGAACATTTTGGTTTACCTGTATCATAATACATTTCTGTATCAGGTCCGCATGGTCCTTCTTCTCCTGCGATCCACCAGTTATCTTCTTTTCCAAAGAAATATATTCTTTCATCTGGTATTCCAGCTTTTCTCCAACATTCATATACTTTCATATCACGTTCGCAGTCTTCATCTCCAGCAAAACATGTTACAGATATTTTTTCACTTGGAATTCCTAGTTCTTTTGTTAGAAATTCATAGCTCATAGCAATTGATTCTTCTTTGAAGTAGTCACCTAGAGACCAATTTCCTAACATTTCAAAATATGTTAAATGTCTGTTATCTCCAACTTCATCTATATCATTTGTTCTTACACATTTTTGGTAGTCTGTAAGTCTTGTTCCTTCTGGATGTTTTTCTCCTAATAAATAAGGAACTAATGGTTGCATTCCTGCAGTTGTAAATAAAACTGAAGGATCATTTTCTGGTATTAATGATGCACTTGGTATTACTGCATGTCCATGTTTTTTAAAAAAGTTTAAATATTTATTTCTAATTTCTATTGCTTTCATATCGGCCTCCTTAATAATACGGTATTATATTATATTTTTTTCAAAATTGCAAGGTTTTGAATTCTAAACTCTAAGCAAAAAAAGACTGTTATGTTCTTATAACAGTCTTTTAAATATTAAACTTCTTCTTTTTCTATTTTTTTAGTTGCCAATACTTCATTTTCTAACATCATCTCAACATATACTACTGCATATGCAAATGTAAGAATTGTTACTATTTCTTTTGATGCTAAATAAAATCCATATACTGCATATATTTTTTCATTTTCTAATTCTAGACATGTTGCTTCATATTCACTAATAATTCCATCAGCTGATTCGTATTTTTTCTTTGCATCTTTTAAGGCTGAACTTCTAACTCCACAATAATAAATAATGTTAAATGCCATTACCAATAAAGCAATTATGATTAATAATGTTTGTATTGGCTTTGATATTGATCTAGCATCTCCTTTTGAGGATATCTTTGTATCTTTTATTGAATATTTTACTGCTAATATAATTGTTAACAGTGTACTAATCACAAACAGAACTGATTGATAAATTAACAATGCTGCTGTAAAGTTCCAATTCACAAATTGAGGTATTACATTCTCTAATAAAAATGATATTCCTCCAATTATTATTGCTAGTACTATATATCTTCCTATAAAACGACCTACAACTTTTTTTGCTTCTACAATATCTTCCATATCTTAATTTCTCCTCTTTTGTTAATTTATATATATTTTATATATATATTTTTTTGATGTCAATATTTTAATTTCAAAAAAAAGACAAATCTGTTTGAATAGATTTGTCTTTTTAAATTATATTTCTAATTGACTACCTAATATTCCTGCAGCTGACTGAACAACTTTCAATTCTGTGTCAGTCATTTTTTTATTTGGTTCTTTTGACATTAGAACTACGCTTCCTACTGAATCTCCATCAGAAACGATTGGATAAATAACTTGTGAATGGAAAACTCTTTCTTTATTTTCATTTTTGCTTAAAGGAATTGCTAGTTCATCATTATCTTTGCTTGTGTATATTTCCTTATTTTCAATGACTTCTTCTAATTCTTTACTTATGCTTTGCTCTAACAAGTCTTTTTTTAATCCTCCTGCTACTGCAATTATTGTGTCTTTATCTGTGATGCAAGCTATATGTCCTGTTGTTTTAGCTAAAGTATCTGCATAGTTTGAAGCAAATTCTGAAAGTTCCCCAATTGGAGAATATTTTTTCAAAACTATTTCTCCATCTTTTTCTGTGAATATTTCTAGAGGTGAGCCTTCGCTAATTCTTAATGTTCTTCTTATTTCTTTGGGAATAACTATTCTGCCTAAATCATCAATTCTTCTTACCACTCCTGTTGCTTTCATTTTTACCTCCTTGTTATATTTTGTCTATTTTTAGTTTGTACTAATTTAGGCAAAATATACAAGGAACATTAATTATTAGGAGATGAAAATATTGGTGGTTTATAAAGGTCTATTACAATCCCTAAGTCTCTCGAAAATTCTCTAAGCATCACTATTTTTATATTTATTTCTTTACCTTTACAATAGTCTTCTAATACGTTTTTCAATTGTTTCATAAATGTATATTCTGATTTTAATTTATCTGTATATTTCTTTGCTCTATCAATTAGTATTTCCTTAATTCTTACAATATCTTCATTGCTTGCACATGTAATTCTTTGAAACATTCTGTATGCATCATAATACTTGAATATAGGAAATTCCATACATTCGGAATCAAATCTATCATAAAATTGTTCCATTTTAATTGGAATATATCTGAATATTTCATCAGCTTTATCTTTATACATTTTTTCTTCCAATTGATTGTTTAATTTTTCAAAATGTTTTAGTACTTCTTCCATCTCTTGACTTGATTCGTTTATTATTCCAACTCTTGATAATTCTTCTTCAACATTGTCACAATATTTTGATATTTGTACTGATTTATTCATTCCATCTATAAATATTTGTTTTGTTTCTTTTATATCGTTATTTATCAATCCTCTTTTTATGAAGTAACTGAAATATGAAAATAATTTAACGATTTCTATTAATTGAAGACTTCCTTTTTTTACTTCATCAATTACCTCTTGGATTATTCTTGGGAATTGTTCATCTGAAATTTTCCAATATTCTTCTGTTAGTAGTCTCTTGTATCCAGGTAATTTCTCTGTATCTATCGTATTTATTATTGCGTCCATATCTTTTTTAAGTGCCTTCATATCAAAGATTCTTGTTCTTACATATATTTCAATAAATTTAAAGAAACGGTATTCTGATTTGAAATTGAAATAATAGTTATTATCAAATTCTTTAATATAAAATTGTCTATTATCCATTAAAACTCTTGAAGAAACTAATATTGCCTTATATTCTTCATTGCTTTGAATATTAACAAATTTATTTTTTGTAATTTTTCCTGCTTTTATTTCAAATGATACGGCAATTGTAAATATTAGCATTGTTTGTAATACTCTTAATTTAGTGTTGGGATATGCTTTATTTACGATTTCAAATATCTTCTTAAAATCATTTAGTGAGTGTTTTAAAATTCTTAAGTTTCTTGTTCCACTTTTGTTAAATGTTGAAATTATTAGGTTAGTATTTTCTCTTAAGAATCTAATTAAATCTGGATTATTTTCATATCTCATTAATAATCCATTTATTATATAGTTGAATTTTGGTGCATATTCAAATGTTTCGCCTATTAACTTTTCCTTTATTCTTTCATAGTCATTTGCATTGTCAAAAACATATTCAATTTTGTCTCTGATTTTTTCAACCATTGGTTTTTCTTCACCTTTGGTTAATTCGTTTTGTTTATCTAAAAGATATGTTGCAATAAATGTTTTCATTTCTATATTAGAACTTTTAAATTTTGTTGCCAATTCTTTTTCATTACAAATAATTATTGTCTTTATGTGATCATGCTCAACGAAGTTGTTTATATATCCCAAAATATCTACAACGTCTACGTTAGCTCTTTCCAAGTCATCAAAACATAGTACTTTATCGTCTGTGGAAAAGAATGCTTCATAGTCAACTTTTTCTCCATTTTTGGTTACACCAAAAAAATTTGCCATATCTAAACCAGTTTTTGCGTATTCTGGAATTGTTGTTTGTCCATGTGAATCCATGTATTTTTTCAAATTCTTGTCCATTAATTGTGTTGTTTCTATAAATATTTTTTTACTGATTTCTTCAAGATTTGAAATTCCATACAATGACATATATATGGTAGTATATTTTCTTCCATTTAACTGTAATGATTCTATTTTATTTTTTACTTTGTGATTCCAGAAATATGTTTTTCCACTTCCCCATTCTCCATTAATCATGATAGCGTAGTCTGTATAGTCTGCTCTAACATAATCTAATATACTTTCAACTAAATCTTCCACTTTTTATTCCTTTCTTTAGTTTCTTTTTGCTATAACTAGTACATCAATAGTTTGTGGTTTTCCTTTTTTGAGTTCTTTTACACATGCTTTTACTGTACTTCCTGTTGTATATATATCGTCTAATAGCAAAATTCTTTTATTATATATTTCATTTTTATTTTCTAATTTATATACATCTTTTACGTTTTCGGTTCTTTGCTTTTCAGTTAGTGTACTCTGCTTTTTATTCTGTTTTATTTTGGCTAAACTATTTTTCAAATGTTTTATTTTTAAATTTTTTTCTAACTTATCTGCTATTACTTCTGTTTGATTGTATCCTCTATTTTCTTTATTTTTCTTATACATAGGAACTGAAATAATGTAATCATATGTTTTTATTTTTTCTGCAAATTTTCTATTTTTAGTTAGTAATTCTACAAACAAATTACCTATATATGCTTTTTCTTTAAATTTAAAAGACAATAGTAAATTTCTTATTGTTCCTTCATAAAAACCAAAGAAATATAAAATATAATCTTTCTCATTTATTGAATAAAATTTCAAATTCCTTTTTAATAACACATAGCACTTTGGACAAATCCATGTATTACATATCTTTCCACACATTGTACATGATGTAGGAAAAAGCATTTTTAGTATTTTTTTAATCATTAATATATTTTATTTTGCCCTAATTTTGATTTATTATATCTAATTATCTCCATTTAGTAAATGCTCTACTTTAATTTTTAACCCCGTATTTCTCTTTTTGCTATCCACATTTTGAATCATAAAGTCTATTGTATTTTTTCCACCTAATATTATTAATAATTTTTTTGCTCTTGTGATTGCTGTATATAAAAGATTTCTTGTAAGTAACATAGGTGCAGTTTGTGGAACTGCTATTATTACAACGTCAAACTCACTTCCTTGAGATTTATGTATTGTAATTGCATATGCTAATTCTAATTGATCAAGCTCTTGGAATTGATACCAGACATTTTTTCCATCATCAAATACTACTTTTAGTTGTTTTTCTGATAAATCTATTTTTTCAATTCTTCCTATTTCTCCATTGAATACACCTGTTGAATTTTCATATACACCTAAAATTTCTCTGTCCCAGAAAATATCATAATTGTTTTTTATTTGCATTACTCTGTCGCCTTCTCTAAATGTTATTTCTCCAAACTTTTTCTCTTTTTTACTTTTATTTTCTGGATTTATATAATTTTGTAATGTTTTATTTAGTTCTCTTGTTCCTAATGGTCCTTTTTTAGTTGGTGTTAATATTTGCATGTTCTGAAAGAAATCATAATTTCCAAATTTCTGTAACCTTCCTGTTGTTAATGATACTAATTGATTAATTATTTTTTCTTGAGAATTTTCCTTTATGAAAAAGAAATCTTCTTTGGTATTTTCAAAGTTCTCTTTCGAAATAAAATATTCTCCTTTGTTTACCTGATGGGCATTTAATATTATTTTACTCTGTGCTGCTTGTCTAAAAATTTTATCCAAATTTGTTGTTGGTATTTTTTCAGATTCTATTAAATCTTTTAATACACTGCCCGGTCCTACTGATGGAAGCTGATTACTGTCTCCGACTAGAACTAACTTTGTTCCCATATATATAGCCTTTGTTACATAATTCATTAAGAAAACATCAACCATTGACATCTCATCAATTACAATAACATCAGCGTCTATTGGTGCAAAATCTGCTTCAATATTTTCTAATTTATTATCTTCTATTTTCCCTATATCTAATAATCTATGTATTGTCTTTGCTTCTTCGCCTGTTGATTCTGACATTCTTTTAGCAGCTCTTCCTGTTGGAGCACATAATACTACTTTTTGTTTGTTTACATGATAAATATCTATTAGTGCTTTTATAATTGTTGTTTTTCCTGTACCTGGTCCACCAGTTATTATGCTTACATTCGCATTATTTACCTCTTTTAAGGCTTCTTTTTGTTTTTCTGATAATTGTATATCAAGTAATGATTCTTCCTTTTCTAAAATGGTTTCAAATGATTTTATGTATTTTGTGTTTTGGCTTCTCATCATCATGTATAATCTCGTAGCTATATTTTTTTCAACTCTATAAAATTCTTCAAGAAAAATCCATTCTTTTCCGTCTATTTCTTCTTCAACTATTTTCCCTGTAGATTTTAAATTTATCATTACTTCATCAATATATTTTTCATCTGTTGATAGTTTATCTTTTACAAAGCTATACAAACTTTCTTTTTCAACACATGTATTTCCATTATAACTTGCTAGTATCAATCCATATCTTATTCCTGCTGCTATTCTTTGATAGCTATTTACATTTATTCCAAGATCTAATGCCATTTTATCTATTTTAAAGAAATCAACACCATATGTTATATCTATTAAAACATATGGATTTTTCTTTATTTCTTCAATAGCTTCTTCTCCTAATACTTCATATACTTTTTTGCTGTTACTTGCATTTATTCCAAATTTCTCAAGGAATCCTACTATTTGCCATAATTCCCACTTGCTATTAAATTCTTCTGCCATTTCTTTAGCACCATTTTCTGATATTCCTCTTACTTCAGCAAGTCTTTTAGGCTCAAACTTAAATATAGCTATTGTTTCATCTCCAAATTTATCTACTATTTTTTTAGCAGTACTTGGACCTATTCCTTTTATAATTCCACTTGCCAAATACTTTTCTACAGCAGCTTTTCCTTCTGGCAATTTCTTTTCAAAAGTGTCTATTTTAAACTGCCTTCCATAGTCTTGATGTGTAACGAATTTACCTTCCAAGCTTAAAAAATCACCTTCATTTATAAATGGCAAATATCCTACAACAGTAAATATTTCTTCATCTGTTGATAATTCTGCTATTGTATAACTATTATTTTCATTCTGATATATAATTTCTTCTAATTGACCTTCTAATTTCATATTCTCTTCCTTTTCTTTTGCTAGTCTATCAAAAATTTCTATATTTTACAACATTTTTTCAACTTTAATATTTGAGTATTGTTTTTCAATCTTTTTTAATATTTCATATGTTTCATCACTTGAGTTTTCATCTATTATTTCAATTTCTTTGAAATAACCAATTTTATTTTGTGCGTGCATAATTTTTCTTATAATCATTTCTATATTTTCTTCTTTATTTTTTACTTTTATTTGGAGTTTAACATTATCACCAATTTCAATATTTCTGTACATGTAATTATCTAAAACATCTTTTATTAATACATACCAGCCAAAAATTCCTATCATTATAACTACTAAGTTCATAAAATCTTCCATGTTCATCACCTTGATATATATTATGACAACTTTTAATTTATGTACTTGATTTTAAGCAAAATAAAAAAACGGTCGCCCGTTTTTTTATTTTATGTATTTTCTTTAAACTATATTAATTCAAGAATAACTTCTGGTGCATTGTCACCTTTTCTATTTTCACATTTTAATATTCTTGTATATCCACCTTGTCTACCTTCATATTTAGTAGCAATTTCCCCAAATAATTTTGCCATTAAGTCAACACCTTCAACTTTGTTAACTTTTTTCATTATTTTTCTTCTTGCATTTAATCTAGATGGCATATCTTTTTGTCTTTTTTCCATTTTTTCTTCTTTAACTACTTTTAAGTATTCTTTTCCATTTTTACTTGTAGCTTTTTCTGTAATTTTATGTCCTTTGCTATCTAATTTAGCTTTAACAACTTTAACTTCTACTTCTTCGAAATTATCTTTTTCTTTAACAGCTAATGCTATTATACTATCAACAAGAGCTTTAACTTCTTTAGCTCTAGCTTCAGTTGTTCTAATTTTTCCATTTAAAAGAACATCTGTTGTTTGAGTTCTTAGCATTGCTAATCTTTGATCAGTTGGTTTTCCAAGTTTTCTTGTACCTGCCACTTTTTATTTCACCTTCCTTTTCTTAGTCTTCTATTGATGAGAATCCTAGTCCTAAGTCAATCAATTTCTTTGTAACTTCATCTAATGATTTTTTACCAAGATTTCTAACTTTCATCATATCTTCTTGTGATTTATTAGCTAAATCTTCAACTGTTGAAATTCCAGCTCTCTTCAAGCAGTTATATGATCTAACTGATAATTCTAATTCTTCTATCGGCATTTCTAATACTTTTTCTTTTTTAGATTCTTCTTTTTCTACCATTACTTGAGTATTTTTAGCTGTTTCTGATAAGTCAATGAATAATTCTAAGTGACTTGTCATAACTTTTGCAGCTAAGCTCAATGATTCAAATGGTTTTAAACTTCCGTCTGTCCAAACTTCGATTGTTAATTTATCATAATCAACTCTTTGTCCGACTCTAGTATTTTCTACTTTATAATTAACTTTTTTAACTGGTGTAAATATTGAATCAATTGGTAATGTACCTAACGCCATATCTTCTGTTTTATTTTTATCCGCAGTATTGTATCCTCTTCCTCTGGCTACTGTCATTTCCATATGAAGAGTTTCTCCTTCTTCTACTGTAGCAATATGTAAATCTGGATTTAAAATTTCTATACTACTATCAGTAATGATATCTCCAGCCTTAACTTCTCCAGGTCCTTTGAAATCAATACTAATATTCTTATCATCATTATCATGCATTTTTAATCTAACACATTTTAAATTAACTATTATTTCAGGAACATCTTCTACTACACCTTGTACAGTTGAAAATTCATGAACAACTCCATCAATTTTCACACTTGTTATAGCAGCTCCTGGTAATGATGATAATAAGATTCTTCTTAGTGAATTTCCAATAGTCATTCCATAACCACGTTCTAATGGTTCGCATACAAACTTTGAATAATTTCTTTTTTCATCTGTCTCTACGCATTTGATGTTTGGCTTTTCAAATTCTATCATTTATTTACCTCCATTTTGAGAAACTTAGGTTTCTCACCTTTTTTATATTTTCTATTATTAATTTTATTAAAATGAAAATAATTTCTTTTATTCTTATTTTATTATTTAGAATAAAGTTCAACTATTAAGTGTTCCTCAACTGGTAAATCAATATCTTCTCTATTTGCTAATCTAATAACTTTACCAGACATTTTTTCTCTGTCAACTTCTAACCATTCTGGTAATGGTCTTACACTATTTGCTTCCATATTTTCTTTAACAACAGGGTTGTCTCTTCTAATTTCTCTAATAGCTACAACATCTCCTGGTTTTACTAAGTATGATGCTATATCTACTTTCTTTCCATTAACTTCGATGTTTCCATGAGTTACTAATTGTCTAGCTTGTGGTCTTGAGACACCAAAACCTAGTCTATAAACAACATTATCTAATCTGCTCTCTAAAATTTGTAATAAGTTATCACCAGTGATTCCTTTTTTATTAGAAGCCATTTCGAAATATCCTCTAAATTGTTTTTCTCCAACTCCATAGAATGATCTTGTTTTTTGTTTTTCTCTTAATTGTGTTCCGTATTCAGAAAGTTTAGCTTTCTTTTGTCCGTGTTGTCCTGGAGCGTAATTTCTTCTTGTTACGCTACATTTATCAGAATAACATCTGCAACCTTTTAAAAATAGCTTTTGACCTTCTCTACGGCATATACGACATTGTTCGTCTTTGTATCTTGCCATTGTTACACCTCTTTCAATCTTTTAATATTATTTGTTTTATTGTGCTCATCACAATTTTTATATTTATACTTTTAATTACACTCTTCTTCTTTTTGGTGGTCTACATCCATTGTGTGGTATTGGAGTTACGTCTTTTATCATTGTAATTTCCAATCCAGCTGTTTGTAATGATCTTATTGCAGCTTCTCTTCCTGAACCTGGTCCTTTAACATATACTTCTACTGTTTTTAATCCATGTTCCATTGCTGCTTTTGATGCAGTTTCAGCTGCTTGACCTGCTGCAAATGGTGTGCTTTTTCTTGAACCTTTGAATCCAAGTCCACCAGCACTTGCCCAAGATATTACGTTACCTTGAGTATCTGTTATTGTAACAATTGTATTATTAAAGCTAGAGTGAATATGTGCTGCTCCACTTTCAATGTTTTTTCTATTTCTTCTAGCTACTGGTTTTTTAGTTACATTTTTAGCCATTTCTTGCTTTTCCTCCTTTTAATTTTTAAAAAATCAAGTTTCAATTATACTTTATTTTTTGCTCTTACTTACGACTTTTCTTGGTCCTTTTCTTGTACGAGCGTTAGTTTTTGTTCTTTGACCTCTAACTGGTAGACCTCTTCTATGTCTTAATCCTCTGTAGCATCCGATTTCAGTAAGTCTTTTGATGTTTAAAGCTACTTCTCTTCTTAAGTCACCTTCAACTTTGTATCCTTCCATAGCTTTTCTTATTTTGTTTACATCTTCGTCAGATAAATCTTTTACTCTAGTATCTGGGTTTATTCCAGCTTCTTTTAAGATTTTTTGAGAGCTAGAAAGTCCTATTCCATATACATATGTAAGTCCAATTTCTACTCTTTTTTCTCTAGGTAAATCAACTCCTGCTATACGAGCCATAAATTTTTGCACCTCCAAATTTTTAATTGATTAATATAGTTTAATTAGTATAAATTGAAATGTAATTAAACTGGATTGTTATTTATATAATAAATATAAAAACAAAATCAGCCGCTAACTGTTTTTATATTTATTCACAAAATTATACGGGCTACTACCTTGTATTAGCCCTAAGTTGGTTACTAAAATTAACCTTGTCTTTGTTTATGTTTTGGATTTTCACAGATTACTCTGATTACTCCTTTTCTTTTTATTACTTTACATTTTTCACACATTTTTTTAACTGATGGTCTTACTTTCATTTTCTTTTTTCACCTCTACTCTATATATTTTATTTATTTAAAATATGTAGCGCAACCTACATAAGTGGGTTCAAATTTATTTTGCACGCCAAGTTATACGTCCCTTACTTAAATCATAAGGTGATAATTCCAATTTTACTCTGTCGCCAGGTAAAATCTTTATATAGTTCATTCTCAATTTTCCTGAGATATGAGCTAATACTTGGTGTCCATTATCTAATTCGACTTTAAAATTTGTATTTGGTAATGTTTCTATAACAGTACCTTCAACTTCAATTACATCTTCTTTTGCCAAATTTCTTTCCTCCAATATAAATGAAATTATTATCGTGTTCAACAATAATAAGCTAATATAGTATATAATACTTTTAAGGTTTTGTCAATATTTCTGGCTCATTTTCTGTTATTAAAATTGTATTTTCATAATGAGCTCCATTAGTTCCATCTCTTGAAACTATTGTCCATCCATCATCAAGTTCAAGTATTTCTCTGTTTCCCGCTATTACCATAGGTTCTATGCATATTGTCATTCCTGGTTCTAATCTCATTCCTCTTCCTGGTTTTCCGTAATTTGGTATTCCTGGATCTTCGTGCATTTCTCTTCCTATTCCATGTCCTTGAAATTCTCTTAATATACTAAATCCATTTTTAGTTACAAATTCATAAATTGCATTTGATATATCTCCAACTCTGCAACCTTTTCTTGCAAATTTAAGTCCTTCAAAGAAAGATTGTTTTGTAACTTCAACTAATTTTTGATCTTCAACTGAGTTTGGTGTTCCAACTATATATGTTCTTGCTGCATCTCCGTGGAATCCATTTTTAAATGCTGTTATGTCAAAGCTTACTACATCGCCTTCTTTTAAGATTGCATGTTTTGATGGAATTCCATGTATGATTTCATCATTTATTGATGCACAAATTGAACCTGGAAAATCAGGTACTCCTGGTATACCACTTGGGAAGTTTTTCTCTGATGGTATTCCTCCATTACTTCTTATAAATTTTTCTGCAATTTTATCAAGTTCATAAGTTGAAATTCCTGGTCTTATTGCTTCTTTAATAACTTCATGAACTTGTGCAGTTAATTTACAAGCTTCTCTCATTTGTTCAATTTCTCTTTTTGACTTGATTGTAACCACTTTATATTTTCCTTTCTATTTATTAATTTTTTCTATTACAATATCAGCTGCTTCTTTTGCCATTGTTCCTGTTTTTTCTGTTATTTCTATTTTAAATAGTTTATCTGCTTTTTCATAATATTCTTCTAATGGCTTTGTTTGGCTTTGATAAACTTCTATTCTGTTTTCAACTCTTTCAACTGTATCATCTTCTCTTTGATATAACTTGCTTCCACAAATATCGCAGATTCCTTCTTTTTTAGGTTTATTTAATTTTGTATTGTATACTGCTTTACATTTGGGGCATATTCTTCTTGTAACAATTCTATCCAATATTTCTTCTTTTGGTGAACTTAAGTCTATTACTAGATCAACTTTCTTTCCTTCTTCTTCAAGCATTTTGTCTAATGCAATTGCTTGTGCTTCTGTTCTTGGAAAACCATCTAATATAACACCATTTTCTACGTCTTTTTCTGCTAATCTTTCTTTTATCATTTTTATTGTTAATTCATCTGGTACTAAGTTTCCTTCTTTTAAATATGAATTTATTTCTCTTCCTAATTCACTATCTTCACTACTATATTTTCTAAATATATCTCCACTTGATACATGTGCAATATTTAATTTTTCTTTTAATATTGCTGATACTGTTCCTTTTCCTGTTCCAGGAGCTCCTAACATAATAATAACCATATGACATTCTTCCTTTCTTTATATGTTATTTTCTAAACACTAATTTTTTAATGCTTAGAAAATAATATATAATTACATTTCAATAGGATGTCAGCATTTGACACCCTATTGAATATTATAACATTTTATTCTAAGAATCCTTTATAATGTCTAATCATTAATTGTGATTCTAGTTGTTGTACTGTCTCTAAAGCAACACCTACTACGATTAATATCGCTGTTCCTCCAAATGCTAAGTTTAATGATGTAAATCTCATAAACATAGGTATAACTGCTATTATACTTAGGAAGAATCCTCCGAATAGTGTTAATTTATTTAAGACTGCTCCTATATAATCACTTGTTGGCTTTCCAGCTCTTATTCCCGGTACGAATCCACCATTTTTCTTTATTGTGTTTGCAACTTCTGCTGGATTAAATGTAGCATATGTGTAGAAATATGTGAATCCTACAATCAATAATAAGTATATTATTGCATTTGCTATAACATATCCAATTCCAACACCTTGTGATGTTGAAGTTGCAATTGAGAATTGATATAAACCACCTAAGAATCCTGATTTACCAATTGATGATGGTGAGAATATTTGTATCAACATTGCTGGGAATGTCATGAATGATGAAGCAAATATTATCGGCATAACTCCTGCCATAACAAGCTTCATTGGTATGTGAGTATTTTGTCCTCCATACATTTTTCTTCCAACAACTTTTTTAGCATATTGAACTGGTATTTTACGTTCAGCTTCTTGAACAAATACAACTGCTCCTATTAGGATTACTGCTCCTATTACTATAGCTAATGCTATTAAGAAGTTTACTGTTGTAAATGGTCTGAAAGCTAAATTAAATACTTGTACAGCAGCTGATGGTAAGCCAGATACTATACCTACAAATATTAGCATAGATATTCCGTTTCCAATACCTTTATTTGTAATTTGATCTCCTAACCACATTAGGATTGATGTTCCAGTTATTAATGAAAGCACGAATATTAATGCTGTTCTAATTCCTGGATTATACATAATGTCTGGATAGCTTTTTGAGTATGAAATATAGATTCCTGTAGCTTCTACACAAGCTAATACTAATGTAAGTATTTTGGTATAGAAGTTAATTTTCTTTCTACCTTCTTCTCCGCCTTCTTTAGTTAATTTTTCTAATGAAGGAATTATCATTGCTAATAATTGTATAATAATTGACGCTGTAATATATGGTGTTATTGACATAGCAAATATTGATAATCTTGAAAAAGCTCCTCCGGAAATTGTGTTTACTAGCCCAGCTAGTGTATTTGTAGATTTAGAAAGTTGTTCAGCAAGTTTGGCTGAATCAACTCCAGGTACTACGATGTAGCATCCTAATCTAAAAACTACTATTAATAACAAAGTTAAAAATATTTTTTTTCTAACTTCTGGTGTTTTAAAAGCATTCTTAATAGTTTTAAACAACTTATACCACCTCTATCTTTCCACCAGCGGCTTCAATTTTTTCAGCAGCTGTTTTTGTAAATCTTGTAGCTTTTACGTTAACTGATTTTTCAATAGCTCCTGTTCCTAAAACAACGATGCCATCGTTTATTTTTCCGATAATTCCTTCGGCTAATAAACTTTCTGGAGTAATATCAGTTGCTTTTGATTTATTAAGCATTGTTAATGTTACTTCTGTGTATGTTTTAGCATGTATATTTTTGAAACCTCTTTTTGGTAATCTTCTATATAAAGGTGTTTGACCTCCTTCAAAACCTCTTCTTACTCCGCCACCAGATCTAGCTTTTTGACCTTTATGACCTCTTCCTGAAGTTTTTCCAAGTCCTGAACCTATTCCACGTCCTACTCTTCTTCTTGATACTTTTTTAACTGCTGGTTGTAAATTACCTAATTCCATTTTCGCACCTCCTTATTATGTGTTTGTTTAATCTTTTTTTATTTAATCATACTTTAAAAAATTTTTCTAGTGTTTCGAAATATATTATTATAAAATTTCAGAAACTTTTTTTCCTCTTCTCTTAGCAACTTCTTCGATTGTGCTCATGCTCTTTAAAGCTTCGATTGTTGCATAAACAACATTTCTTGGATTGTTTGTTCCGATAACTTTAGTTTTAATATCTCTATATCCTGCAAGTTCTAGAACAGGTCTTACACTACCACCAGCTATAACTCCAGATCCTTCAGCACCTGGTTTTAATATAACTGTTGCAGCTCCAAATTTTCCGATATATTCATGAGGAATTGTTGTTCCAACGATTGGAACTTCTACTAAATTCTTTTTAGCTTCGTCAATAGCTTTTCTAATTGCGTCTGGAACTTCTGATGCTTTACCATTTCCAACACCAACACGTCCTTGTCCGTCTCCAACTACAACTACAGCGCTAAATCTAAAAGTTCTACCACCTTTAACAACTTTAGCAACTCTGTTTATAGCTACTACTTTTTCCTTTAATTCTACAGATTTATCTTCCATGAAACTCTTTGTTTCTCCTTTCTTTTAAATTAAAATTTAAGTCCACCTTCTCTTGCTGCTTCTGCTACTTCTTTTACTACACCATGATAGATATATCCACCTCTATCAAATACAACGTTAGTAATGTTTTTAGCTGTAGCTCTTTTTGCAATTAAAGTTCCAACTTCTTTAGCTGCTTCTTTATTTGCTTTTTTAGTTTTTACTTCTTTATCAAGTGTTGAAGCGCTTGCAAGTGTAACTTGTGCATCATCATCTATAATTTGAACATATAGGTTTGTATTGCTTCTGTATACGCAAAGTCTTGGACATTCTGCAGTTCCAGAAATTTTATTACGAACTCTTTTATGTCTTCTTACTCTTTCAGCTTTTCTATCTGTTTTTGTAATCATAATTTACTCCTTTCTTTTGAATAAATTTGAATCTATTCATCTATTTTCTTGTTAATTTTTCAAGCTAACCTATTATTTTTTACCAGCTTTACCTTCTTTACGTCTAATAACTTCTTCAGCATATTTGATACCTTTACCTCTATATACTTCAGGTGGTCTCTTTGTTCTGATAACAGCTGCTGTTTGGCCAACTTTTTCTTTATCTATTCCTTTTACAATTATTTCATTTGGAGTTGGTACTTCAAAAGTAATTCCTTCTGGTTCGTCCATTTCTACTGGATGAGAATAACCTAAAGTTAATACTAATTTTTTACCTTGTTTTTGTGCTCTATATCCAACACCATTAACTTCTAATTTTCTTGTAAATTCTTCTGTAACACCTTGAATCATGTTGCTTATTAATGTTCTTGTTAAACCATGAAGACTTCTGTTTTCTTTGTCATCGTTTGGTCTTGTAACAGTAATAACATTATTGTCAAGAGTTACAGTTATATTTTTATGTAATTCTCTTTCTAATGTTCCTTTTGGTCCTTTAACTGTGATGTTATGTCCATCAAGTTTTACTTCAACTCCATTTGGAACAGTAATAGGTTTGTTTCCTATTCTTGACATTTGAGTTTTCCTCCTTCTTCAATTTTTATATTAATTACCAAATATAAGCTAATACTTCTCCACCTATACCTAGTTCTCTAGCTTTTTTATCTGTAACTATTCCTTTAGATGTAGATATTAAAGCTGTTCCTAAACCGTTTAATACTTGTGGTAATTCATCTTTAGATGCATATATTCTTAAACCTGGTCTACTAATTCTTTTTAATCCAGAAATTACTTTGTTTCCTTTTTCATCATATTTTAAAGTAATTCTTATGATTCCTTGTGTCTCATTCTTTATTTCTTCGAAAGCTTTTATATATCCTTCATCCAATAAATTTTGAGCAATTGCTAATTTCATGTTTGATGCTGGTACATCAACAGTTTTAAATTTATTTCTATTAGCATTTCTTATTCTTGTTAACATATCTGCTATTGGGTCTGTTGTATTCACGTTTGTTTTCCCTCCTTTTTTTCTTAATTAGCATATTTTCAATGCTTAATTTCTTTGCAAATTATATTATTTGCTTGCAAGCTTTTCTTGCATCTTCTATATTACCAACTAGCTTTTTTAACACCTGGTATTTCACCTTTGTGTGCTAATTCTCTGAAGCAAACACGGCAAATACCAAATTTTCTAATATATGCATGTGGTCTTCCACATATTTTGCATCTATTATATTCTCTAGTTTTATATTTTTGTTCTTTGGCACATTTTACTTTTAGTGATTTTTTAGCCATTATTTTTCTCCTTTCATCATTTTAACTAACTCTTAGTTTTTAAAAGGCATTCCTAATAATGATAATAATTCTTTTGCTTCAGCATCTGTTTTAGCTGTTGTTACGAATATAATATCCATACCTCTTATTTTATCTATCTTATCATATTCGATTTCAGGGAAAATTAATTGTTCTTTAATACCGATAGAATAGTTTCCTCTTCCATCGAATGAATTAGCTGACACTCCTCTAAAATCTCTAACTCTTGGAAGTGCTGCATTAAAGAATTTGTATGCAAAATCATACATTTTTCCAGCTCTTAATGTTACTTTGCATCCTATTTTAGCACCTTCTCTTAATTTAAAAGCTGCAATTGATTTTTTAGCTTTTGTAATAACTGGTTTTTGACCTGTTATTAAACTTAAATCGTTTATTGCATTATCTAATGCTTTTGGATTATCCTTTGTATCTCCTAATCCAATATTTATTACTATTTTCTCTAGTTTTGGAACTTGCATAACTGATTTATATTCGAATTTTTTCATCATTGCAGGTATAATTTCATTTTTATAAGTTTCTCTTAATTGTTCCATTTGGACTAATATCCTCCTTTCATTTATTATTTTATTTTTGCTCCGCATTTTTTACAAACACGTACTTTTTCGTCTTTTTCAACTGTATATCCTATTTTTGTTGCTTTATTGCATTTTGGACATACAACATTTGCTTTACTGCTGTGGATAGCACATTCTGCTGAAATGATTCCACCTTCTTCACCTTGTTTTCTAGGTTTAACATGTTTTTTTCTGATGTTTACACCTTTAACAAGTATTTTTTCTGACTTTGGAATTACTTCTAGTACTTCACCTTGTTTTCCCTTATCGTTTCCTGATAATATTTTAACAGTATCTCCTTTTTTGATTCTCATTCTTTTTTCACCTCTATTTCTTTCGAAATTTTCGTTTTATTTAATATATCTTAATTTTTATTCTTTCTAATTAAAGAACTTCTGGAGCTAGTGATAATATTTTCATATATTCTTTTTCTCTTAGCTCTCTTGCTACTGGTCCAAATATACGTGTTCCTCTTGGTGTTCCGTCTTCACGAATAATTACGGCTGCATTTTCATCAAATTTTAAGTAAGAACCATCAGCTCTTCTAACACCTTTTTTGCTTCTTACAACTACAGCTCTAACTACTTCACCTTTTTTTACAACACCACCAGGTGTAGCACTTTTAACAGAAGCAATTATTATATCACCTATTTCAGCATATTTTCTATGAGATCCACCTAAACATCTGATACACATAATTTCTTTTGCACCAGTGTTGTCAGCTACTTTTAATCTTGATTGTTGCTGTACCATGTTCTGTTTTCCTCCTTTTAATATTTACATTATTTTATTACTGCTTTCTCAACAACTTCAACAAGTCTCCATCTTTTATCTTTAGATAAAGGTCTTGTTTCCATTACTTTTACTTTGTCACCAATTTGGCAAACATTTTCTTCATCATGAGCTTTTAATTTATATGTTCTTTTTACTATTTTCTTGTAAATTGGATGTCTTACTGCAGTTTCAACTTTAACAACTATTGTTTTATCCATTTTGTTTGAAGCTACTGTTCCAATTAATGTTCTACGAAGATTTCTCTCTTCCATGCTTGGATTTCTCCTTTCTTATTATTTATTTTCTTCTAATTCTCTTTCTTTTAAAATTGTATTTATTTTAGCGATGTCTTTTTTCACTTCTTTAATTTTCATTGGATTGTCTAATCCGTTTGTAGCTAGGCTGAACCTTAATTTGAATAATTCAGATTTTAATTCGCTTAGTTCATTTTTTAGCTCTGGTGAAGACATCTCTCTTATTTTACTTATCTTCATCTTATTCATCACCGCCTACTTCATTTTCTCTAGTTAGGAATTTAGTTTTTACTGGTAGTTTATGAGATGCAAGTCTTAATGCTTCTCTTGCTACTTCTTCTGAAACTCCTGCTATTTCAAACATAACTCTTCCTGGTTTAACAGGTGCTACCCAATATTCTGGAGCTCCTTTACCTTTACCCATACGAGTTTCTGCTGGTTTTTTAGTTATTGGTTTGTTTGGGAATAATTTGATCCAAACTTTACCACCTCTTTTAATATAACGAGTTAATGCAACACGGGCAGCTTCAATTTGGTTTGCTGTTATTAATCCAGCTTCTAATGCTTGTAATCCATATTGTCCTTCATTAACAACAGTTCCTCTTGTTGCTCTACCTCTGTTTCTACCTTTTTGCATTTTTCTGTATTTTGTTCTTTTTGGCATTACTGGCATTATTCTTCTCCCCTTTCTGCTTTAACAACATTTTTCTTTTCAGGAAGAACTTCACCTTTATAAATCCAAACTTTAACACCTATTTTTCCATAAGTTGTGTTTGCTTCATAGAATCCATAGTCTATATCAGCTCTTAAAGTTTGAAGAGGAATAGTTCCTTCTTTATAAAATTCAGTTCTAGCCATATCAGCTCCACCTAATCTTCCAGATACGGCAGTTTTGATACCTAAAGCTCCTGCTTTCATTGTTTTTTGCATAGCTTGTTTCATAGCTCTTCTGAATGAAATTCTTCTTTCTAGTTGGTTACAAATATTTTCTGCAACTAATTGTGCATCTAAATCAATATTTTTAACTTCAACTATGTTTAAGTTTACATCTTTTCCAATCATTTTTGATAATTGTTTTTTCAATTCTTCAGCTAAGTTTCCACCTTTTCCTATTACTAGTCCTGGTTTAGCTGTATATACGTTTACTTTTACGAATTTAGCTGTTCTTTCAATTTCTATTTTTGAAATTCCGCTAACAAATAATTTGCTTTTTACAAATTTACGGATTTTATAATCCTCTACTAGGTAATCACTAAAGTTTTTGTCATCTGCATACCATCTTGAGTTCCAATCTTTAATAACACCTACTCTTAATCCATTAGGATGTACTTTTTGTCCCATGATTTAAGAATCCTCCTTTCTTATTTTGCTTCTCTTAATACTATTGTTATATGACTTGTTCTTTTTCTAATTCTAACAGCTGAACCTTTTGCAGCTGGTCTAATTCTTTTTAATGTAGGACCTTGGTTAGCAAATATTTCTGCAACATATAGGTCTTCGCTTTTCATAAAGTGATTATTTTCGGCATTAGCTATTGCTGATTTTAGCAATTTTTCAATTATTTCAGCTGATGCTTTTGGAGCAAATTTAACTATTGCTAAAGCTTCGCTTACTTTTTTACCTCTTATTAAATCTGCTACTATTTTAACTTTTCTAGCTGAAATTCTAGCATAATTTAATGAAGCTCTTGCCTCGTGAACTTGAGTTGTTTCTTCCATCACTTATTTCCTCCTTTTTAGCTTATTTGTCTCTATTTAAATTTTATTTTTTAACTTTAGATGTTTTGTCTCCTGCATGACCTTTAAAAGTTCTTGTTGGAGCAAATTCTCCTAATTTATGTCCTATCATTTCTTCTGAAATATAGATTGGAACATGTTTTCTTCCATCATGAACAGCTATTGTGTGTCCAACCATTTGTGGGTATATTGTAGAAGCTCTTGACCATGTTTTTAAAACTTCTTTTTTACCACTTTCGTTCATAGCTTCAATTCTTTTCATTAATTCTGGAGCTACATATGGTACTTTTTTGCTTGATCTTGACATTGATATTTCTCCTTTCTTAAGCTTTCCTTTAACTATCTACTTACATTTTCTTTATAGACGAATATTTTTATAATCTCTAATATTTTTAGAACTTTATAATTATTTTCTTCTCTTAACAATGAATTTATCAGTAGTTTTATTTTTCTTTCTTGTCTTATATCCAAGTGCTGGTTTACCCCAAGGAGTAAGTGGTCCTGCGTGTCCAACTGGTGCTCTACCTTCACCACCACCATGAGGGTGATCTACTGGGTTCATAACAGAACCTCTAACAGTTGGTCTGATTCCCATATGTCTTGTTCTTCCTGCTTTTCCTAATTTAATATTTTCATGATCAGTGTTTCCAATAACACCGATTGTAGCTCTACATCTAGCTAATATTAATCTCATTTCTCCTGAAGGAAGTCTAACATGTGCATATGTTCCTTCTTTAGCCATTAATTGTGCTGATTGTCCAGCGCTTCTAACTAATTTTCCACCTTGTCCTGGATTTAATTCAATATTGTGAATTAATGTACCTACTGGTATGTTTTCTATTGGTAAGCAGTTTCCAGCTTTAATATCAACATTTTTTCCAGCTACTACAGTATCACCATCTTTTAATCCTTGTGGTGCTAATATATAAGCTTTTTCTCCATCTTTGTATTCGATTAAAGCTATGTTAGCACTTCTGTTTGGATCATATTCGATACCAATTACTGTAGCTTCTATATCTTCTTTATTTCTCTTGAAATCTATTATTCTATATTTTTGTCTGTGTCCTCCACCTTGGTGACGAACTGTTATTCTACCATAAGAATTTCTTCCTGCATTTTTAGCTTTTTTAGCTAATAATGATTTTTCAGGAGTCTTTTTTGTTATTTCTTCATATGTTAATGAAGTCATGTTTCTTCTTGATGGTGTGTAGGCATTGTAGTGTTTTATTCCCATTTTTGTTTCCTTTCCCTCGGGCTTATGAAAAACTTCGTCTTACTTTGTCAAACTTCCTCATCTTTCCTCGACGTACTAAATGTACGCCTGCGGAATCTTCGTCAGTTCTCCGTGTAATACTCGTTTTTGATAACCCCTCTACATATAATATTACGGATTTTTTCCTGCTCCGCTGCAGATATTATTTATTTTCCTGGTATTTTCCAGATATTTTTCTTTAGCTAAAATTATGCTCCCATAAATTCATCGATTGATGAATTGTATTTTTTAGTTCCTTTAGCTTCTTTTCCACCTTTTTTAGTATAAGTTTTAACTTGTGGATCTGTATCTATTGATACTATAGCTTTTTTCCAGCTAGCTGTTTTACCTTGGTGTACACCAACTCTTTTCTTTTTTCCATCAATGTTTATTGTATTAACTTTTAATACTTTTACATTGAATAATTTTTCAACAGCTTTTGCTATTTCCGGTTTAGTTGCATTTTTAGCAACTTTGAAAGTGTATTTTCCTTCTTGCATTGCATCATTACTTTTTTCAGTGATGATTGGTTTTACAATTATTTCTTCTGCTAACATCTTATGCATACACCTCCTCTAATTTTTTTACAGTGTCAAGTGTAATAACTAATTTATTGTATTTTAATAAATCATATACATTAATTGTGTTAACTAATGTTGTTTTTACACCTTCTATATTTCTTGCTGATTTTTGAACAGCTTCATTTTTTTCAGGTAACATTATTAATGTTTTTCCTTCAACTTTATTTTTCTCTAAAGCACTTACCATTTGTTTTGTTTTGATATCTTTAAATGGTAATTCATCAATTACTACTAATTGATTTTCTAATACTTTTGAGCTTAATACTGATTTTATTGCTAATCTCTTTTCTTTCTTGTTTACTTTATAAGTATATTTTCTTGGTTTTGGACCTAAAGCTATACCACCTTTAATCCATTGTGGAGCTCTTATACTTCCTTGTCTAGCTCTACCAGTTCCTTTTTGTCTCCAAGGTTTTCTTCCTCCACCGCTAACTTCAGATCTTGTTTTAGTACTTTGTGTACCTTGTCTTTGATTAGCTAAGAAATTGATTAGTACGCTATGTACTATTGCTTCATTTGGTTCAATTCCAAATATTTCTTCTTTTAAATCTACTGTACTAACTTTTTTTCCTTCTACATTATATACATCTATTGTAGGCATTTACTGTTCCTCCTTTCTCTTACGCTAATGCCTTTGTGGCATCTTTTATTTTTAGGATAGCTCCTTTGTTTCCTGGAACACTACCTTTTACTAATATACAATTTTTATCTAAGTCAACTCTAACAACTTTTAAGTTTTGGATTGTAACTGTTACATTTCCCATATGTCCTGGTAATTTCTTTCCTTTGAAAACTCTACCTGGAGTTGATGTAGATCCCATTGAACCTGGTCTTCTGTGGTACATAGAACCATGTCCCATAGGTCCTCTTGATTGTCCATGTCTCTTAATAACACCTTGGAATCCTTTTCCTTTAGTTGTTCCTTGAATATCTACTGTTTCTCCTGCAGTAAATACATCAGCTTTTATTTCATCTCCAACTTTTACATTAGATACATCAGCTAATCTGAATTCTCTTAAATGTTTAACTGGAGTAACTTTAACTTTTGTAAAGTGTCCTTTTTCTGGTTTGTTTAATTTCTTTTCTTTAACTGTACCAAATCCTAATTGAACAGCGTCATATCCGTCAGTTTCAACTGTTTTAACTTGAATAACGCTACATGGTCCAGCTTCAATAACTGTTACAGGTATTACATTACCTTTTTCATCAAATATTTGTGTCATTCCGACTTTTCTACCGATGATTGCTTTTTTCATCTTTCTTTCCTCCTAACTATTGGCTACTCTAGGCTACAAAATGAAAATCTGCGCCTTACTTTGTCAAACTACGTTCATAAATCCTCGACATACACCAGTACAACTGAGATTTATTCACTTGTTTTCCGTGTAATGCTTGCTTTTGATTTGTAGCACTTATGTGCTACTTTTTCATTATTTTTCATTAATAACTTATGCAGCTTGGTTTGATGTTCACAACTCTTTTTGTTTTTTAGCAACTGTTGTGTGTTGCTTTCATTAATAATTATAATTTGATTTCGATATCAACACCTGCTGGTAACTCTAATTTCATTAAGCTATCAACTGTTTTTTGTGTTGGATAAAGAATATCAATAACTCTTTTATGTGTTCTCATTTCAAATTGTTCTCTTGAATCTTTGTGTTTGTGTGGAGAACGTAAAATAGTTACTATTTCTTTTTCTGTTGGAAGTGGAATAGGACCTGAAACTTTAGCTCCTGTTCTTTTAGCTGTATCTACTATTCTTTCAGCAGACTGGTCTAAAACTACGAAGTCATAAGCTTTTAATCTTATTCTGATTTTTTCGCTTCCTACGTTTTGGTTTGATGTTGCCATTGTTTTTCCTCCTTATTAAATGTAACGGCAAGTTTAAAACGCACCCTGGTGTTTCTTTATACCCCATATATAAATCCAAGTTACATCATTTCTTTTGTATCCTGGATAAGTGTGCATTTATCAAACTTATCGCCCGGTCTAAGCCAAGACATACTCTGCAAGAGTTCCCTCCACAGACATATAATCTGTGTAGCCACATCCTGCTTCATCGCTTTATCTTACGCCCTATTATTATACTACGGTATTTTATGATTGTCAACACGAAAAATACATTTTTCTCCGACTTTTCCAAAAAATATAGAGCTAAATTATTTTTAGCTCTATATCTATAAATCGTTCTATTATACATTACATTTTATTTGCATCATTTTATCATCTAATTTTGAAATTGTTTTGGCTGCATTTACTAGTTCTTTAGATGATTTTTTACTTATTTGTTTCTTATACTTTAATTTGTGTTCTAAGCTTGCCCAAAAGTCCATCGCTACTGTTCTTATTTGAATTTCAACTTTTACATATATTGTTTTATCTTTAAATGTTACTGGAACATTTACAATCATATGATAGCTTGAATATCCACTTGGCTTCGGATTTGTAATATAATCTTTTCTTTCTAATATTTCTATTTCTTGAAAGTTCTCAATTATTTTTACTAACTTAAACACATCATCTTTGAATGAGCATACAATTCTCATTCCTGCTATATCGTTTACTTGTTCTATTAAATTCTTATAATTAAGTTCTAGTTCTTTTCTCTGCATTTTTTCTATAATACTATCTGGTGATTTCATCCTTTCTGTTATGTGATCAATTGGATTGTATTCACAAAAGCTATTGAATTCTTCATTAAGAATATCAAATTTTGTTCTAAGTACTTTTAGTGCAGATTTATATATTAGCATAATCTTTTCAAATTCATTCGCTTTTTTATCTACTTTTTGTTCTATTCTCATTAAACTTGCAGCCTCGATCAGGTCCGCTTCTCTTTCACTTTCTTTTTTCATATAATCATTCCTTTCTATTATCTATTCTATCCCCCCTTCTTTTTAGATTGATAATATCTTATTTTATTTTCATTAAATTAATATTAAATTTTTACAAATTTGAATAATTTTTCTTTTATACATTTTTCAAAAGTAAAGCTATTAGTCAATATGTTCAACTAATAGCTCTTTAAAAAATTTTTAATCTAATTTTTCTAATTTATTTACATTTACTATGAATGCTATTCCCTCAATTATATCCATAATTGAATATACTAATATTATTAGTCCTAGTGTTGCAATTATTATTCCAGGTGTGAATATAATATAAATTCCACATATCATCATTAATATAGCAATTATTAACATTGGTACCCATGAGCTAGATTCAAATGCTTTTAATTTCAAAGATAAACCAAATCTCATTAAACTGCTATATATTATCCAAATACCAAGTACTATTCCTAAAAAGTTTCCTAATGTTTCTGTGTGTGTAATCATTACTAAACCAAATAATATGCTTATAATTCCATATACTAATTGATAATTAAATAAATCATAGCTTCCTTTTTCAGTAAAGTATCCTATTATTTTTATAATTCCTGTTATTATTAATATTGCTCCTAATATACATGCTATTACTTTTATAGTTGCTTCTGCATATAGAAACATAACTAGTCCTAGAACACCTAATATTATCGAAGTTATTATTGAAGTGTATCCAGTCTTTTTTAAAACTTTTTCTATTTCCATAGTTACCCCTTTCTTTCCGAATACATTTTTATGTATTCTTAACTAATCTTTGGTTATTATATTTCTTAAATATGAAATTTATGTGAAATCATGTATATTATTTTTTATATTTCTAAAAATAATTGTATATTATGTCATTTTTTGTTATAATCTTTTTAGCAAAATTGAAAGGAGTGATTTTTTGGAATACAGATATAGACCTTCTGGAGTGTGTTCTAGTGAATTTATTATAGTTATGGATGGAGAAATTATAAAGTCAGTTAAAATTGTTGGTGGATGTCCAGGAAATACTTTAGCCGTTTCTGCTTTAGTAGAAGGACAAAACATCAATGATGTTATTGCTAGATTAGATGGAATTCAATGTGGAATGCGTGGAACTTCATGTCCAGATCAACTTGCAAAAGCATTAAAAGAAATTAAAAGTAAAATGTAAAATAAAAGTGGACATTATTTTATACTGAGTTTAATTTTATAAATCTCAATATATTTTAGTCCACTTTTTATTTACACAATTCTATATATTAAAAATGAAATTATGTAAGCAATAAAAAATTGATTAAACACAATTTTTATTGCTTTTTTTATGCCAAATTCTTTTTTTATTATTCCTATTGTAGCTATGCAAGGAGTATACAATAATATGAAAGTTAAAAAGCTTATAGCTGAGCTTCTAGTAAACATATTCCCTATTATAATCGGTAACATATTTGAGCTTGCATTTGTAAGAACGCTTAATGTGCTTAGTATTGCTTCTTTAGCAGAAATGCCAACTATAATTGATGTTGTAATTTTCCAGTCCAAAAATCCAAGTGGTTTGAATATAAATGAAACCTTTTGTCCAATCATTGCTAGCATACTTTCATTTTCAGGCACAAAAAACAATTCTTGGTTAAAGCTTTTCAAAAACCATATTATTAATGAAGCAATAAATATTACTGAAAATGATTTTATTAAAAATTCTTTTGTTTTATTCCACATAAGATGCCATGTATTTTTTAATGAGGGGATTCTATAATTAGGCAGTTCCATTATAAATGTTCCCTCATCATTTTCCCTTTTTCTGCCTACTAATGCTGTTACTGTTGTTCCAATTATTATTCCAACAGCATATATTAATGTCATTGCCATTGCTGGATTATCTTTAAAAAATATTGATACAAAAATCGCATATATTGGTATTTTAGCTGAACAGCTTATGAACGGAACTAATGTTAAACTTAAATCTCTTTCTTTTTCAGATTGTATTGTTCTAATTGAAAGTATTGCTGGTACCGAGCATCCGAACCCTAGTAAAATTGGTACTATGCTCTTTCCTGAAAGTCCTATTTTGCTAAGTGGCTTATCCATTATAAAAGCAATTCTAGTCATATATCCGCTATCTTCTAAGATTGATAAAAAGAAATACAATGTTACAATTATCGGTAAAAAGCTAATAACACTTCCTATTCCATTTAATATTCCATCGATAATCAAGCTTTCAATTATCAAATTATATTCATGTGTTTCAAAATAGTAGATGATCATATTTGAAACGACTTCAATTCCTTGATTTAATAATTCTGTAAAATAATTTCCAATAATATTAAAAGTTAAATTGAAAATAATGTACATTATAAAAAAGAATATTGGTAATCCTAAAAATTTATTTGTTAAAATTTTATCTATTTTATATGAGTTGTTTTTAGACATATTTCTTGGCATTTTTACTACATTGTTACATATGTTTTCTATTTGGCTATATTTCTCATTTATTTTATTTTGCTGTTTTAGATTTGGAATGTTAATGTTATAAATTCTTTTATTTTGGATTGCTTCATATATTAATTGTTCAGTTTCTTTTTTGGTAACTGTGCTTAATTTAACAATTGGTAATTGCAGTATTCTTGATAATTCTTGAGTATTTATTTTTCCTTTGTTCTTCTCAACTTCATCTAACATATTAAGTGCTATAATCATTGGTATTCCAATTTCTTTTAATTGCATTGTTAAGTATAAATTTCTTTGTAAGTTAGTCGCATCAACTACATTAATTATTACGTCTGGTTTAACTTTATATAAAAAATCTCTTGTTACTTTTTCTTCGGATGTATATGTATTTAATGAATATAATCCCGGTAAATCAACTATTTTGCAATTCTTATAATTTGGCACTGTGCCAACTACATATTCTACAGTTACTCCTGGGAAATTTCCAACATGTTGTTTTAGATTGGTTATTTTATTGAATATGGTTGTCTTACCGCAATTTTGATTTCCAACTAAAGCTAATATCATAAAATCACCTCAACTTCTATTTTGCTTGCAATTTCTTTTCTTATGCTTAAGCTATATCCTCTTACTTCTATTTGAAGTGGATCTCCGAGTGGTGCTTTTTTTGTTAGCTTTATTTTTGTGTTTGGAACTATTCCCATATCTAGTAATCGGTATTTTAGCTCGCCTATCACGTTTACTGATTGGACTTTACATATTTGATTTTCTTTTAAATTATTCAATGTCATCATGGTTAATTATATGTTGAGGCATTATGAATATGACTTTTTTACAACTTATATAAGTGCTAAAAGCGGTATGAATATTTTTCATCTTAACAACTTATATAAATAAAAAAGCAATATAAATATTTTTTGAAATCATCGCGCAGCGACCAACGGAACGAAGCAAGGCTTCGTGACTGCGATTGAAGCAATCTTTACTAAAGAAAGAGCGGATACTCAAAAAAGATTGCGACAGCAAGATGTTTCAAAAATATTTATATTGCTTTTGCTTTTTATTTAAGTTTGTTTATTATCCTAATAATTTTACTTCAACAGTATTCATTCTGTATTTTCCGTTTTCATCTGTTCCAAATTCTATAAGTGATTTGTCTAACTTTGTAGCATTTTGGCTTAAGTCTTGTGTGAAGTAAATTCTCATATTACTTATTTGTAGTCCTTTTGTTATTATTATTTTGAAGATTTCTACCATATGTTTTTCATCTTCTGCTACTAATATAAGTTGAGGTGCTCTTTCATATCCAGAATCGAATTGAACAAAGTTTTCATAGAATTCTTTATATAACCTCATTCTTTCTTCGAATTTTGTTTCCCAATCTTCTTCTCTTCTAACAGCTTCATATATGAAATCTATTGAAACTCCTCTTTTTGTTAATCTAACTCCTGCATTTGCTTTTATTATTTTTCCGCTTTGTTTAGCTGTTATAGCAGGTTTTACAACATAAGAATCAAATGCTTGTACTTTTCTCATGTATGCAATTATAATTTGGTTTCCAGCTAATCTTTTCTTTATCATTGATACTGGTTTTGTGTTGTCTGTTGGTTGCCATTTACATTCAATATTTCTTGAATTTAATAAATATTTACCCATTTTTTCTAAGCAATATACTCTGTATATGCATTTACCATCTTCGCTTGAAAAATAATATCTTGTTAATATTTTTGTTTTTATTAATTGTTCTAATTTGTTATTTAATTTATCTTGTGATTTTATATCAATATTTCTATGAACTAAAATTTGATATATTTGTCTTGATGTCATAAACTCAAATTCATTTACTAATTCTAATATTTTAAAATGAATTTCTGTGATATGTCCTAAATTAATTCTATGAATAATTTGGTTTATTGAAACATATCCATCCTTTCCATCAAATGTTTTGATTTCTCCTTCTTTCATTGCGAAAGGAGAGACAGTTGTTTTGATTTTTTCATCTTCTACCATTGTACTAATACCTCCAATTAAATTATTATTTTAGACGTTTTCTTTTGTTCGAAAATCTTTAGTAAGATTCTCTATGAAACAATTAATAGTTTTATTTTCTTTTTGTCTTTAACTATTCTTTTAATGTATACATCAACTTTTTGTCCATATTCGTATCCATCTTTATATTCTGCAAGTCCAACTAAATTTGGCTTTAACTCAATAAAGATTCCGTTTTTTTGTTTTTCTACTTCCTTAACTGTTCCTTGAACTTTTTCTCCTTCTTGGTAATCTGTAACATTTTCTTCCCAAGTTCCTAAAAGCTCCTTATGAGTTAATTCCACTCTGTTTAAGTCTTTGTCAACTGATTTTATCATAACTTTTATATTTTGTCCAACGGAAAATCTTTCTTCTGGAGATTTTATTCTTGATACTGAAATATCTTCTATATGCAAAAGTCCAACTACTCCATTGTTCATTTCAACAAATGCTCCAAATGGCTTTATGTTTTTTACTGTACCTTCAAAAACATCTCCAGCTTTGGCTTCATTTTGAATCCAATTAATCTTTTCTTCATTTAACGGTTTTCTTTCGTATTTAAAATTCATATTTATACCTCTTCTTTCGTAATTTTATCATTTAAAATTTTATTTTAAAAGCTTTTGAACTTCGTTATCTTTTAGATATCTCCATTTTCCAATTGTTAATCCTTCTAAAGAAATTGTTCCAATTTTGCTTCTGTGTAATGCTAATACTTTTTTGCCTATTGCATCACACATTCTTCTAACTTCTCTATTTTTGCCTTCATGTATTACAATTTCAAGTCTTGTTTTATTATTTTCTTTGTCTTCCATAATTCTTTTTACTTTAGCTGGACTAGTTTTAAATCCATCATCTAAAACAACACCGCTTCTTAACTTTTCAATTTCATCATCAGAAACTTGTCCTTTTAAAGTAACTGTATAAGTTTTTGTAACTTCATTTTTAGGATGAGTTACCTTATAAACAAAATCTCCATCATTAGTTAAAATCAATGCTCCTGATGTGTACATATCTAGTCTTCCAACTGGTACAAGTCTTTCTTTTACATGAACTAAATCTGTAACTTTATCTCTACTAAATTGTTCCTTTACTGTTGTTACATATCCTATAGGTTTATTTAGTAAAATATATACTTTATTATCTTCTGGTTCAACTTTTCTACCGATTAAATTCAACTACATCTTTTTGTGGATCAACTTTAATTCCTAGTTCTGTCTTTACTTCGCCATTTACCTTTACTTTACCTTGTAGTATAAGTTCTTCGCATTTTCTTCTTGAAGCTACTCCACAACTTGCTAAATATTTTTGTAATCTTTCTTCCAACTTTCTTCCTCTTCCTTTTTATTATTCTTCATCTAGCTTTTCTAAAATATCTTTAAAATACTTTGGTAATTCTGCTGTATATTCAACTTCTTCGTTTGTAGTTGGATGTTTGAATTTAATTTTATATGCATGAAGCATTTGTCCTTCTACATCAAATCTATTTTTTCCATTAGAATATGTATAATCACCAATTATCGGATATCCTATTTCTGAAAGGTGAACTCTTATTTGATGAGTTCTTCCTGTTTCTATAACTACTTCTAATAATGTACAATCGCTATATCTTTTTAATACTTTGAAATGAGTCACTGCCTTTTTACCGTATTTGTCAACAGCCATTTTCTTTCTATCTTTTTTGCTTCTTCCTATTGGCATATCTATTGTTGCTTCATTTTCTTTAACTCTTCCACGAACCAAAGCTAAATAAGTTTTTGTTGTTTTATGTTCTTTTATTTGTTCACTAATATTTAAATGAGCTTTATCGTTTTTAGCAACAATTATAATACCTGATGTATCTTTGTCAATTCTATGAACAATTCCTGGTCTAATTTCTCCGCCTATTCCTGATAAAGAATCCTTGCATCTTGCCATTATCGCGTTTGCAAGTGTTCCGTCTGGATTTCCATTACCCGGATGAACTACCATTCCTTTTTCTTTATTAATGATTATTATATCATTGTCTTCATATATAACGTTTAGTGGAATTTCTTCTGCTTTTAATTTTGATTCTTTTGGTTTTTCAAATTCAATTATTATTTTATCATTAATTTTAACTTTATAAGATGCTTTTTCTTTTTTACCATTTACTAAAATCTTGTCATCTTCTATTAATTTTTGAACTGTCATTCGAGATATATCTGGATCTAATTCTGCAATTGCTTTATCTAATCTTATTCCATCTTCTTTTATTATGTATTCTTTCTCCAATTTGTTTTTCCTTTCTTTAAAGCTATTGATTTTCTGATGTCGTTTCTGTTATTGTTTTTACTCCTTCAGTTCTTTCGTATATTACAAATTTTGCATCTTGTGTTTCTTCTTCGGCTGTTGTTGGATATATTTTTTTATAGTCTAAATCTTTTTTCAATTTCTTATTTAAATTTGAATCTGAATATGTGATTACATGTGTTATTCCATATTTATCGAAGATTTCATCATATTTTGCTGCTCCTGTTGCTACATTTTGTACATCCATAAATATATCTTCTCCATCATCTGGGTTTCCTGTTTTTGTGTTATATTGCGGTGTATATAAATCGCATCTAGAATCTATCATTACAGGTATTCCTTCATATATTAAATAACTTCCATAATTATATTCATTAAATAATTTAATATTTTTATAATCTAAATTTTCTTTTATCCATTCAGCTGCATATATTGGGTAATTGGCATTTGTGTAATATTGAGCTTTTAATTTTGGTTTGAAATTTTGTATTGCAATTATTATAACAACTGTTGATAAAATAACTTTTGCATAAAAATTCGTGACTACTGTAATTATTTTCTCTTGTAGCTTTGGTGAATATTTTTCAAATATTTCTCCTAATAAATCAGCTAATATTGGAGTACAAATTATTAAGAACATTGATACCTGTCTTCTTGAATTAAGTGCTAAATATAAAATTCCTAAATAGTAACATAAGTGTTTTAAATCTATTTTTATATCAATGAATGTTAATACTACAACAAACATCAAGAAAAATGCTACAAAATCTTTATTACTTCTAAGATCTAATGGCATATGTTCATTAATTACTTCCATTGTATTTCCTGACATTGTTTTGTAAAGATATGTGTATGGAGTTGTAAGTCCTGTTGGTGTAAATATTCCCATAAATGCACATATAATCATTACTAAGATTAATTTTTTAACATTATCATTTCTTGTTACTCTAATCTTATATGGATTTTTCTGAGCTTCTGCTCTCTTAATTTTATTATCTTCTATTTTTTCTTTAAGTTCTGCTATTCTTTGTTCATAACCAGCTTTGGCTCTATATTTTTCATAGAATATTTTTAATCTAACTAATAAGTCAACTGTAAAAATATTAAGTGATATGATGTATTCAAAGATATATGGTATAAATAAAACAAAGAAGAATGGCCATACTGCCATATGTAAGTTAACAATCAATAATGAAAATCCTATTAAGCCAAATGCATAGCGCTTTTTTCCGCTCTCTAAAAATTTTTCAATTAAATATATTGTTAATACCATTAATGAAAATGATACAAGTTGTGCTCTCGCCGCTAGGTATGGTTGCATTAAATACATCGCAATAAATGTTACAATTGCTGATAGAGGTGCATTTTTGGATATCTTATTTGAGGTAAAATATATCGAAAGTGCTAAGATACATGTAAGTACTATTGTTGATCCATATATGCCGTCCATTCCGTCTAAACTATAAATTCCATATATTGATAAGTCGTATAACCAATGTGGAAATGTATATGGAAGTTCATGCCATGAAAAAGGATCTTCTTTTAAATTTTCTATTCCATTTTGAGCAATATACTCTCCTACTTTTATTGTATAAAAAGTATCATTTTGTAACCCTTTAGGTGCAATAGATGCACAGTATATTATTAATAATACTGCTATAATTACATGAAATTTATATCTTTTTATTTTGCTTGTGTTTTCCATTGTCTTTAACCTTTCTCTTATACTTCAAATTCTGCATAAACAGCTGAATGATCTGAATATTTAGTTTTAATTGTTTCCATTTTTAATAGTTTTATATTTTTTGAATAAAACATTGTATCTATACATCCATTTCCATTTGCTGAAAACCATGTATCTTCATTATTTTCTAACTTATCTAGATGCTCTTTTAACATTTCGTATTCAGGATATTTATCACTTTTTGTGAACTCATATTTGTGTTTTCCAACTTTTTCAACACCTATGTTAAAATCTCCACCAAGTATAATTATTTCATTATCATCTATTTTTTCTATAATGTTTATCAATTCTTCTGTTGCTAGTTTTCTCTCTTCAAAATTTGTTGGATAATGTATAGAAAATAAATTTAGTTTAGTGGTTCCAAATGATATTTTATTACATAGTAATCCTCTTTGCTCATTTGCAGGATTTACTAATGGCATTAAATAATTTGTTGAATATTCTATTGGAAATCTTGATAAAATTCCATCTCCGTAATATCCATTCTTATATTTAATATTTATTCCCATAGTTCTATATGGCAATTCAATGTATTTGGAAAAAGTATATATCTGATTTTCGCTATATACTCTTTGTGTGTACATATCTATTTCTTGAAGAAATAATATATCTGGTTTATATTTTTTCAAAAATTTTGCTTGTCTTTCAACATCAATAATTCCGTCTAAACCTTCGCCATGACACATATTAAATGTTATAGTTTTTAATATCATTTTACCACCCTCTTTTTCGTGTAAAATTATATCAAACTGTTATATATTATTCAAGAATTTGATTTTAAAAAAAGAAAAAAACGACCAATGCTTTCATTAGCCGTCCTTTCCTTTATTATATTTATATTAGATTATCCAACTTCTTCAGCTTTTTCATCTTTTTTGTCTATAATTTCCATGCTTGATATTGAAACTTCATATGCAACTCTTGTTTCAGATGTTCCATCTTCAAATTTCTTTTCATATTTTCTGCTTTGAACTCTACCAATTATTTTTACCTCTGTTCCTACCTCCATGTTTTGGCAGAATCTTGCATTTCTTCCCCAAGCTATACAAGGAATGTAATCTGATTTATTATATGCTCTGTTTACTGCTAATAATAAATCTGAAATTTCTCTATCAAAAGGTGTTTGTCTGTATATAGGTTTCTTACAAACATATCCTGATAGTGTAACTTCATTTGTTACTACGTCTTTCTTTTCTTCACTTTCTTCTTGCTCTTCTACTTCTACAATATCTTTTGCAAATACTGTTAGTATTAGCTTATTTCTTTCATTTTGATAACTGTTATATGATCTAAATTGACCATGAATGCAAAGTTTTTTACCTATTCCTAAATCTAGATTTGTTAATAATCTTTCAGATACTGTTATAGGTATAATATCAACTGCTGAACTTAATCTTGGTACCTCTAAATCAAATATGTAAAATTTCTCACCATATATCTCATGACTATATGTTTTTTCACTTGTAACTTTTCCAACTAATACTAGATGGTTATTTTCTAATAAATTTGTAACCACTCTTTTTTCCTCCTTATTTTATCTATTGTGTTTTTCACATATATGCCTGTTTTTATTTTAAAATTTCTTTAGAAACATCTACATTATAGCACAATTTTTTCATCTTGTCTACATAAAAAGTTTATGTTTTTACCAAAAAAGTTAAAATTTTCATAGAAATTTCCTCATAAATGCGGTTTTTGTTAAAATTATTTTCTAATTTTATCTCTTGACTCTCTATTTTTTTCTTTTCCAAATTTTCTATTTCTCTTTGTAAATCTAATATAATTTCATCATTTTCATTACTGATAATAGTTATTGTTGCTCTTGAATTAAATCCAAAAGTTATTACATATTGGTCTTCTGCCATGTCTAGTAATTTCATATTTTCTTTAAAATCTGTATTTATTATTAAATATTTACTTGAATCAAGAACCTTTTTTAGTATGTCGTCATCTTCAATTTGATCAAATATTATAATAATATCGAATTTTACGTTTTTAATATTTTCAATTGTATGTTTGCTTATAATTACAATATTTTTTTCGTGGATGCCATATTTCTCTAAAGTCTTTTCAATTTCAATTATATTATTACTTTTAGTAATTATTCCTATAACGGCCATACTTTTACCTCTCTTTTTTAATTATATGCTCTCTTCTCACATTTTTTCCTTTTTTTCATAATATATACTAAGCGAAAGCTAATTTATATAAAGGAATGATAGAAATAATGGAAATAGAAAAAGATGTATGTCCAGTTGTTAAAGTAGATGGATTTATTGAAAAAGGCAAACAATTCGATATGGAAATAATTGTTCCAGAAGACGATAGAAATGTTATCTACGGTATTTTAAAAGACAGACATGGCGAGCCTATATGTGATGCTGTTGTTAAACTAATTGAAGTTGTTATGGAATGTGGCGAAAAAGAAAGACGTCCAGTATCACACACATTTTCTGACAAACATGGTGAGTTTGTTTTTGGACCTCTTTGCCCAGATAGATCTTATGAAATTCAAATATGGGTTGATAGAGTAAAACACATTAAAGTTTGCGACGAATGTCCTTTTGATAAAAAAAGATGTTTAAAAGGTGTTAAACTTGATCCTTGCCATCACAAAGAAAAACCATGTGAACCAGAATTTCCTTGTCCATGCAAAAGATAGTTTTTTAATTTAAGTCTTTTCAAATGAGTGCAATTTATTTATATTTATAAAGTATAAAAATTCCCCAAGCATTGAAGTTAACCAAACTAGTCTTGCTTCACTACTTGGGGATTTTTTCTATACTAGAAAAGTTCTCTGAACTTCCTATTATAGAAAAATGACAATGCATAGAAATTTGCAAACCAAATTTCGCGCACGAACAAAAACACGTACTAAAAAAATGCAAATATTATAAATGTCCGCTTTTGTTCTAAATAACTCCTACTTTTCTTGCAAATTGTTTGCCCTTTTTTATCATTTTATTTTTTGTTGTTCTGTTCATATCTTGATATAACATCATTGCAGCTACAGCTGCTACTGAGCCTATTACAGCACCTTTTACAAATTTCATTTTTTTGCCCTCCTATTTTTTATTTTGTTTTCTTCACTATTTTTATTATCTGTTTTTTTCGTTTTTATATACGATGTATAAATTTCATATATTTGAAAAATTGCGATTATGAGCAAAAAAATTCCAAAAATTTTTCTCAACTTTTGGTTTGGCAAATCGACTGCTATAAAACTTCCTATAATTGCTCCTATTACTCCATAAATTATTATGTCTTTTCCAGCTTTAAAATCAATTTGTTTATTTTTTATATTTATTATTATCGATGTAATTGCTGTTGGAATAAAAAATATTAAATTTGTTGCCTGAGAAATGTGTTGATCAATATTCATAAATAGAGTTAGCAATAATATTAATATTGCTCCACCGCCCATTCCTAAGCTAGTAATTATTCCCGCAATTATGCCAAATACTACTTCCATTTAAATCACCATTCTTATAGATGTATATAAAAGAAATGCTGTAAACAATATTTTAAGTATCTTGTCATCCATTTTCTTTAATAAAACAGATCCTAATATTCCTCCTATAACTCCTCCAATTGCACATTTTATGCCTATTCCCCAGTCTATATATTTGTGTTTAAAGTATAAAATGCAACTTGTTATAACTAATGGTAATATACAAAATATTGATGTTGCCCTTGCCTTTTTTTCATCCATCTTATTTATAATTGAAAAAGCTGGCACTAATATCATTCCTCCACCTGCTCCAAATAATCCGCTTATTAGTCCAGCTACAATTCCTATCATTTTATTCTTCATATTAATATTTTGTCTTTATTCTTTTTTTATATTCAATTTTATTTAATTTTTTCATCTGTTATTGTTTCATCTGGAATATAATATTTTGTTCCCAACATTTTATCTGGTAAATACTGTTGTTCAACATAATGACCTGGATAGTCATGAGGATATTTATAACCTTCTCCATATCCGAAATCAGACATACCTTCTGCAGGTGCATTTCTAATATGCATTGGTATTGTTCCTGTATCTTTGTTTTCAACATCAGCTATTGCTTTATTTATAGCATTATAGGTTGCATTTGATTTTTTAGATTTTGCTATATATACAGCTGCTTCTGATAAAATAATTCTTCCTTCTGGCATTCCAACCATTGATACAGCTTGCATTGCTGATGTTGCAATAACTAAAGCTTCAGGATTTGCTAATCCTACATCTTCTGCTGCAGATATTACTAATCTTCTAGCCAAAAACATTGGATCTTCTCCCGCTTCTATTGCTCTTGCCAGATAAAATACAGCTGCATCTGCATCACTACCTCTAAGAGATTTTATCATTGCACTAATGTTATCATAATGGCTATCTCCATTTTTATCAAACATTGATTTCTTCTTATTAAATGATTGAGCTGCTATCTCGTCTGTTATTTCTATCTGACCTTCTTTATTCATCTTTGTTGTAAGCACAGCAATTTCTAGGCCATTTAATGCAGTACGCACATCTCCTCCAGAAATTTCTGCGATTCTATCTATTGTGTCTTCAGAAATTTTTACATTATAATCTCCTAAACCTTCTTTAGACGTTAACGCATTTTTTATTACCTTTATAATATCTTCTTTTCTTAGTGGCTCTAGCTTTATTACCATTGATCTAGATATAAGAGCTTTATTAACTTCAAAATATGGATTCTCAGTTGTTGCACCAATTAGTATTACAGTTCCGTCTTCTACATATGGTAACAATGCATCTTGTTGTAATTTGTTGAATCTATGTATCTCATCTATGAATAGTATACATTTTCCTGATGGGTTCATAAATGGGTTGCTTGCTTCTGTTACTGCATTTTTTATTTCTGCTACTCCTGATGTTACTGCGTTTAGTTTTTTAAATTGGTATTTTGTTGTTTCACTTATTACTTTTGCTAGTGATGTTTTTCCGCATCCTGGTGGACCCCATAGTATTATGCTTGATAGTCTGTCTGCTTTTATTGTTCTGTATAGTAGTTTGTCTTTTCCTACTATGTGTTCTTGGCCAACGAATTGGTCGAGGGTTTTGGGGCGCATTCGGTAGGCTAGGGGTTGGTTTTCATTATTCATATTTTACCTCCAAAAATCACTTCAAAATATTAGCCAACTACTGCGTTAAAATTAAATTAAAAATCCTCACGTACCTATGTACGCTCCGGTATTTTAATTTAATTTTGCCTTGTATTTGACTCAATCTTTTGAAGCGCTAGTTTCTCTTCTCGTTTGAAATAATCTTTTCAAACTTTCTTATTCTCAAATTTATTTTTTCCCAATATTAATTTATCGTGCTAGGCGCTTAAGCGCTTCCTTTATTAAATCTTCTGTAGATAAATTGTGTGTGTCAAATTTATCAAATACTTTTGAAATTTCGCTTTTGTTGTATCCTAGAATTTGAAGGGCTTGTCCTGCTTCATTTATTGATTCGCTGTTGTCATTTGGTGTTGTTTCTTCTTCGTCATCTTCAATTGCTGTTTGCGTTTTTAATTTATCTTTTAATTCTAATACCATTCTTTGTGCTGATTTGTTTCCTATGCCTGGTATTTTTGTTAATGTTTTTAAGTCATTTGAGATTATTGCTAAAGCGAATTTTGATGGTGTTATATTTGAAAGCATTGCAATTGCTGTTTTTGCTCCTATTCCGCTTACTTGTAATAATAATTCAAACATTTTTAATTCTTCATTACTCATAAATCCATATAAACTTATGTTATCTTCTCTTACATGGTAATGTGTATATATTTTTACCTTTTCTCCTATTTCTCCAAGCTTTGCCATTGTATGTTCTGAAACATAGATTTTGTATCCTATTCCAGCTGTTTCAACTACTATTGAATCAGTTGATTTTTCTTCTAAAGTTCCTTTTATATATGCGTACATATCTTCCTCCGTACCAAACAAATTTTCTTTATTTTATCATATTATTATTTTTTTTCAAGCCCCAATTTAACAAAATAAATAAAAAGTATATCTTGTTTTTCTATCAAAATGTTATATAATGGTTACAATATTTATTTTAGGAAGGATTTTGATTATGAACAAAGATTTTATTTTAATTAAAGACTTATACAGAAATACAGAAAACTATATCGAAAAATCCGTTAAAGTTTCTGGCTGGGTTAAAACAGTTAGAGATTCTAAAACTTTTGGTTTTATTGAAATTAATGATGGATCTTTCTTTAAAAATGTACAAGTTGTTTTTACTGATAAGTTAAGCAATTTTGAAGATGTAAAAAAATTATCTATTTCTTCTTCAATTATTGTTTCTGGAACACTTGTAAAAACAGAAAATGCTAAACAACCTTTTGAAATTCAAGCAGATACTGTTGAGATTTTTAATCAAGCTGATAGTGATTATCCGCTTCAAAAGAAAAGACATACATTTGAGTATTTAAGAACTATTGCTCATTTACGTCCAAGAACAAATACTTTTAATGCTACATTTAGAGTTCGTTCAGCTGTTTCTTTTGCTATTCATAAATTTTTCCAAGAACGTGGATTTGTTTATGTTCATTCACCTATAATTACTTCTAGTGATTGTGAGGGTGCTGGTGAAATGTTTACAGTTACTTCTGCTGATTTAAATGATTTACCTAAAGATGATAAAGGTAATATGGATTATTCACAAGACTTTTTTGCTCGTCCTGCTCATTTAACTGTAAGTGGACAATTAGATGTTGAAACTTATGCTTTTGCATTCAGAAATGTTTATACATTTGGACCAACATTTAGAGCAGAAAATTCTAATACTGTAAAACATGCTGCAGAATTTTGGATGATTGAACCAGAAATATGTTTTGCTGATTTACAAGATGATATGGATTTAGCTGAGGATATGTTAAAATACGTTATTAAAGATGTTTTAACTTCTGTTCCAGAAGAAATGGAATTCTTTGATAAATTTATTAGTCCTGGATTAATCGAAAGACTTACTCATGTTGCTAACTCTGATTTTGGTAGAATTTCTTATACAGATGCTATTAAAGAATTAGAAAAGAATAATGATAAATTCGAATATCCTGTTACTTGGGGAACTGATATTCAAACTGAACATGAAAGATATCTTAGTGAAGTTGTTTTTGGTAAACCTGTTTTTGTTACAGATTATCCAAAAGATATTAAAGCTTTCTATATGAAGCAAAATGATGATGGTAAAACTGTTGCTGCTACTGATTTATTAGTTCCTGGTATTGGAGAATTAATCGGTGGTAGCCAAAGAGAAGATGATTTAGCTAAGCTTGAAGCTAGAATGGATGAGCTTGGTTTAAATAAAAAAGATTATTGGTGGTATCTAGATTTGAGAAGATATGGTAGTATCACTCACTCTGGATTTGGGTTAGGATTTGAAAGATTAATGATGTATATTACTGGTATGCAAAATATTAGAGATGTTATTCCTTTCCCAAGGACTCCAAAAAATTGTGAATTCTAGGAAAATGAATGAGAATGGCGGATTGCTGTGTTAAAAGCCCTATAAAAAATCCTCAACGTACTTATGTACGCTTCCGGTTTTTTTAGGGCTTTTGCCTTGCTCTCCATCCATTCTCATTCATTTTCCAGTGCCTTCTTGGATTTTCGCGCTCTTTTTGCTTTCTTTTGATTCTGGTTTTATTACCCTATAAAAAAGTTCTCAACGTACTTATGTACGCTTCCGGTTTTTTTAGGGCTTTTGCCTTGCTCTCCATCCATTCTCATTCATTTTCCAGTACCTTCTTGGATTTTCGCGCTCTTTTTGCTTTCTTTTGATTCTGGTTTTATTCCCCTATAAAAAGTTCTCAACGTGCTTATGTACGTTTCTGGTTTTTTAGGGCTTTTGCCTTGCTCTCCATCCATTCTCATTTCTTTTTCAGTGCCTTTTTTATTCCTCGTCATTATTATTTTATGGAGATTATATTTTTCTTGTGAATTTTATCTTAATTCTGCTTTTATGTCTTTTTCAAGTCCTGTAATAATTTTATTCATTACTTCATTTATTTCATCATCTGTTAAAGTTCTATCTCCTTTACCAAATGTTAATGCAAATGAAATACTCTTCTTGTCGTCTTCTATTCCTGTTCCTGTATATACGTCAAATACTTCTGAACTTTCTAGTAATGATCCTGCAAGCTTTTTAATTTTCATTCCAATTTCTTGTGCTGACATTTTCTTATCAACTACTATGCTTAAATCCTTTTTGATGTTTGGGAATTTTGAAATTTCTTTATATTTCATTTTTCCAACTCTTTTGCTTAATAATCTATCTAAATCAATTTCTAAAACAAATACATCATCCTTTTCAACTTTTGGATGAATCTTTCCTATAATACCTACAATATCACTATTTACAGATATTACAGCAGATTGACCTGGATGTAATTCGTCTGGTGTTTTTTCTAAATTTCTTACAAAGCTGTATCTTCCGTTATATCCAAGATAATCTAAAATTTCTTCTGCTACACCTTTTATTACATAAAAATCAACTTTCTTTTTGTCTAATCCTAAATAATATTCACCTGACATTAATGCAGCTAATTTTTTAGTTTCTGTGTATTCTTCATCTTTTTTCTGAAAAGCTTTTCCAATTTCGAATATTGAAACATCTTTATTATTTCTTGCTTTGTTATATTCATAGATTTTGTAAAGAGCTACTGATAAGCTATGTCTTAATGTGTTTTTATCTTCTGATAATGGAGCTAATAGTTTTACTGTTTCATAATCGTCTTTTGTAAACATCTTGGCGTCTGCTTCTGGTACAAGTACATATGATAAAGTTTCATTTAATCCTAAATCAACCATTTTATTTCTAATTTGTCTTGTGCATTTATCGTAGCTTCCCATCTTTGGCAAAATATTAGGCAATTTTCCTTTTATATTGTTTACTCCATAAATACGTCCAACTTCTTCAATTAGGTCTTCTTTAATTGATATGTCTAATCTTCTTCTTGGAACACTTACTACGATTACTCCATCTTTTACTGTTGCTTTAAATCCTAATCTTCTAAATACATCTAATATTTCTTTTTCTGATATTGTCATTCCTAAAATATTGTTTATATTTTCGGCTGTAATATTGATAATTTTATCTTCTTTTTCTGTTGTATCGTATTTAGCAATATCTCCTACAACTTCTCCACTTGCATATTTTTCTAATAAGTGGCATGCTCTTTCCATTGCCATAAATGTTCTGTTTGGATCTAATCCTTTTTCAAATCTATTGCTTGCTTCGCTTCTTAATATTGCATTTGATGTTCTTCTTACTTTTACGCTATCAAATATTGCTGATTCAATAATAATGTTTTTAGTTTTATCAGTAATTTCTGTTTCTAATCCACCCATTACTCCGGCTAAACCGATTGCTTTTTCTCCATCAGAAATAACTATATCTTCTGTTTTTAAATCTCTTTCAATTCCATCTAGTGTTGTTAATTTTTCTCCTTCATTTGCCATTCTAACTTCTAAGCAATCTTTTAGGCAATCTGCATCATAGAAATGTAGTGGTTGACCTGTTTCTAACATTACATAATTGCTTATATCAACAACATTATTTATTGGTCTAATTCCTGATGCTATTAACCTTGATTTAATAAAATCAGGGCTTTCTTTTATTACAACATTTTTTACTTTTTTAGCTAAGAAAATTGAACAATTTTCTGTATTTACTTTTACTTTGAAAATATCATTTATGTTTTCTTTATTTTCTTTGTGAGATAAATCTATGTCTTTTACTTTTTTATCATATATAGCACCTACTTCATATGCCATACCTAATATGCTTAATAGATCTCCTCTATTTGCTGTTAATTCAAAATCAATTACTTGATCATTTAATTTCATATACGCAATTGGATCTTCTCCAATTGGTGCATCTTCTGGTAATTCGTGTATTCCTGCTTTATCTTCTTCTGTTAAGAATTTGTTGTCTAAACCAAGTTCAGCAATTGAACACATCATTCCATTTGAAACTTCTCCTCTTATTTTTCCACATTTAATTGTTCCACCTGGTAATTGAGCTCCATCTAATGCAACGATTACTTTAATTCCTTTTCTAGCATTTGGTGCTCCACAAACGATATCTAGTACTTCTTTTCCTACATTTACTTTACAACAATGTAAATGGTCTGAATCTGGATGTTCCTTACATTCTACTATTTCACCAATTACTAATTTTGTTGCATTTATTAAATTACCAGCTTCGTCATATTCATTTCCTGCATTTGTCATGTCTTCAGCTAATTTTTTTACATCTATATCTTCATCTAAATCAACATAGTCTTTTAAAAAATTAATACTTAATTTCATTTTCTTCATCCTTTCTATCAAATTGTTTTAAGAATCTAACATCATTTTGATATAGTAATCTTATATCTGTTATTCCGTATTTAAACATTGCTAATCTGTCTAATCCAACTCCAAATGCAAATCCTGAATATTGGTCAGGATCATATCCGTTCATTCTAAGTACATTTGGATGTACAATTCCTGAACCTAATAATTCAATCCATCCAGTTTGCTTACATAAGTTACATCCTTTTCCTCCGCATTTGAAGCATGTAACATCAACTTCATATGATGGTTCTGTGAATGGGAAGTAGCTTGGTCTAAATCTTAATTCTGTGTTTTGTCCTAGCATTTTTTTCATAAATACTTCAAGTGTTCCTTTTAAATCTGCTAGTGATATATTTTTATCAATTACTAAACCTTCAACTTGATTAAATTGATGTGAGTGTGTTGCATCATCTTCTCTTCTAAATGTTTTTCCTGGCACTATTACTCTAATAGGTGTTTTCTCCTCATTTGCCATCATTGTTCTAGCTTGAACTGCTGATGTTTGCGTTCTTAATAAATATTCTGGTGTGATGTAGAAGCTATCTTGCATATCTCTTGCTGGATGTCCTTTTGGAAGATTTAATCTCTCAAAACAATATTCGTCTGTTTCTAGCTCTGGTCCTGAAACAACATCATATCCCATTGATACAAACAAATCTTCAACTTCTTCTATTACTCTATTTAGAGGATGTTTACTGCCTCTTTTAATTTTTTGACTTGGTAATGTTATATCAATTTCTTCTCTTTCTAACTTTTCTTGTAATTCTTTTTCAGCTAATTCTTTTTCTTTTTCTTGAATTTCGTTTTCAATTTCTTGTTTTGCTGAATTTACTAAAGCTCCCATCTTTGGTCTTTCTTCTAGTGATAAGCTTCCCATTCCTCTTAAAAGTCCTGTTAGCTCACCTTTTTTTCCTAAATATTTTACTCTTAAATCATTTAATTCTTTTGAACTTTTTGAATTTGCAAGTTCTTCTAGTACATGTTTTTTTAAATTTTCGATTTCTTCTTTCAAAATATTTACCTCCCTTTATTTTTTAATAACGAATATTAATAATTTTTAAAGTTTTTCATTGTATATAGTTCATAGAACTTTTCTATAATACAAAAAAGCACTTCATCCTGTTATAGGACGAAATGCTTATACATACCGTGGTACCACCTAAATTTATTAATCTAAACTTAACCTTATTATTGCTGTAACGTAGCAAACGTCTATACTTTTGATATAGCGTCTCCAAAGTGAATATTCAATTTAGAATATATAATAAGCTCTCAGCTAATGCTTATTTTCTCTTTCTATATTTTCTCTAAATCTACTTAGCTTCTTCTTAGACTTTAAACTTATGTTTATTATTGTAACACCATTATTACAATTTTTCAAGCTCTTTTAGCTAATATTAGAAATTATCCAATTCCCATTGTTTTGAACAAACTCAACTTTCATAGTTTTCTCTTCATTTTTATCTTCTGCCATATTCTTCTCCACTAATCCTTAGTAGTAATTTTCTCTAGTGTTTTGGCTATATTTTCTTCCGCATATTCATCTTTTATTTTTATTTCAATCTTATTTTTCTCATATTCATCTATTCGCTTTTTTAAATTGTTAAATACATTTCGTTGTATTTGCTTTGTCGGATTTAATTTTCCTAAAAAAAATCTTGTTGCTTTATTAAATATCTTTGGCCCTTTTATACTTTCTTTTTGTATTCCTTTTTCTCTAGTTTCAAAAAGTGATGTTAATTCATCCTCTTTTTGAAGTATTCTTTTTTTGATTGTTGTTTTTGTTCTTCTTATTTTTTGTTCACTCTTAGCTATTTCTTCTTCCATATCATAAATTTTTTCACTTATCTGATCATCGCTATTGTCTACTCTTTCTCTAGCTAAATTTTCTTCTTGTTTAGCATAAAACAACTTGGCAAGTATTTTCTTTTGTTTTAATTCTTCTTCTAAAATTTTAATATATCCCATTACAATCTGTGAATCATGATACTGTGCAAGTTCTGTTAAATCATTTTCATATTTCTTCATGATTTCCTGATATTCTTTTTCCACTTCTGTATATTTATCTATGTTTTCAATTACTTTTTTGTTAATTTTTATTATTCCATATGAAATTGCTGCATTTTCATTTTTCACTTTTTTGTCTATGATTTCTTGACTTTTCTTGTATTGAATTGCAGCAGAAATAATCGTTTGATCTTTTGTTAGTTTTTCAAGATTATCTAATCTTTGATTTTCTACTTTTTCCATATTCTCCACAATACTAAAAAGTCCTTTCATTTTAAATTTTTTATTTCTTTTTTTATTTTGTTTTTTTCTTTTTCTACTTTTTCTAATAAAGCTTCTAGTTCTTCCATATTCATTAAATCTAAATTAAATACTTTTCTGTTAACTGCAATTGTTCCTAATCCCATTTTTCCTCCTATCGTAATTTAAGCGGACTCAATTTTATATAAGTCCGCTCTTTCTTTGGATTCTAGATATTTATTTCTTTTTTCTCTGTTCCATTTATTTTTACTCTATATATTGTATAGTAATAAGGTGAATCTTCTACTTTGTCTGTATAATATATCCATTTTCCAACTACTGCAATTATTACATTTGCACTTGATAAATCTGTAACTTTTTCTATTTTCTTTCCATTTATTTTTTTCTTATATATTGCTTGCTCTGATTCTTCATTTACTGCATAATATATCGTTTTTTCATAAATGTTAAATGTCTTTATTTTTCTTTCAATTACCTTTTTATCTGTATTATCTTTTAAATTCAATTTCATTAAATATTGATTAGCTTTGCTTATATAATATACATCATTTCCAACGATTTGGAATGAATCAATTCCGTTTTCTATTTTTTCTATTGATGAACCATTCTTTTTCATTCTCTTAAATTCATCATCTTTTGTTGTATAGTATATATATTTTCCTGAGATTTGAAAATATGAAATTTCTTCATCAGCTACTGGTTGTCTCTTTTGGTCTTTTATTCTAACTTTTTCAAGTTTATTATCTGAGTTTAAGAAATAAATCCATCCGTCACTTACATTTAAAGCATCATTTCCAATTGAAGATGTTTCAATATTATCAACTAAAATTTCTTTTTTTTCTCCATTTGGTTTTATTTTAACTACTTGTCTAATGTAATTTCCTGTTTTTGATGGGTTAATTGCTAAGTAATATAAATTACCTTTATACATATTAATTGATTTTACATATTCATTTTCATCAATTAATGTTGCCCCTCCTTTAGAATTTATTTCATATACACCATTTTTCCCTGAATCAGGATCTGTGATTATTGTACTACTTACATACGTTTTTTGACCTTTTCCAACTGCAAATCCAGAGTTCCTTAAATTTCCCGTAACTTTTCCTGCACTACCAACTGTTTGTCCTAAAATAATTGATGATATAATTGTTATTACAATTAAAGCAATTATTATTATCGTAACTATGCTAAGTACTTTCTTTTTTTGGTCATCCAATGTACTAAATTTTTCTGAAACTTTTTTTAGAAATTCGAATTTTTCTTTTTTCTCTTCCATTTTCAATCCCTCTCTTTTTCTTTTGCATATTAATATTATATATTTAACTTAAAAACAATGTCAATTAAAATCTAATTATTTTAAGTATAATACTACTCTAAAACCTACATCTAGATTTGATCCATCTGATGTTTCTGCTCTTGAAGAAATTGGATACTTGTCACCATCATTCCAATGTCCTCCGCCTCTACCTACGTGATATTTTTCGTGTTCTCCACTCTCTTCTGTTGTGTATTCCCAAACATTTCCTGCCATATCATATATATTATTGGTTTGCCATCTTTCGTTACTAGCTGTCTCAACAACTTTTCTAAGTCCATTTGGACTATTTTGATAATTTCCATATTCAACTGAATCGTCAATATTAGTTCCAGTTTGTCTTAGCCAATTGCATACTGTATCCCAGGCATAACTATTAACTAAATCTGTTTGAAAGCAATTATTTTCATCATACATTTCTTGTGATGCCTTTCTTGCTTCATCCCATACAATTTGAGTCCAAGGTAATATTCCCGCTTTTGAAACTGCTTTGTTTTGACCATTTATACTTTCTTTTCCTGCTTCATATCTTGCTATATAAAATCCTTTGTAATTTCTTATCGAATCATCAAATTCTTCATTATATGCATTTATATCTCTTAAGCTATATTCTTCTAATGTTGCCTCTTCTTCCTTTTTAGTTTTCTTATCATCTGTTTCCCCATTATTGGCAAATAATTGTCTATAGTAAGAATTATAATCCGAAACTGGTACCCATACAAATTGATTACCCTCTTCATCTTCTATAACAGCTCCACTATCTGAATTTCCAGTTACATATTTAAATTTGGGTGGAATTGGAATTGTGTTTTCATCTTCTGTTCTTGCATATGTATTTTCTTCATTTTCATCTGGTTTTGGGCTTGCTACTACTGTATTGTCTTCTGTATTGGTAACCTGATTTTTGTTTTCTATTGTATTATCTTCTGTTGTACTATTCTCGTTACCTTTGCTCATTGTTGTTCCATTATATACCCTAGTTTCTTTTCGTCCATTTAGTACTATAATTCCTGCTAGTAATAATATTACTAATGCTGTAAGTGAGCCAATAGTAATAATAAATACTTTTTTTCTCATATTCATATTCGTTCTTATGATCCTTTCAAATATATGGTGGAGATGAGGAGAGTCGAACTCCTGTCCAGAATTTCATCCATATAAACTTCTCCGAGTGCAGTTTGTTATTATTTTTCATTCTAAAAAAGTTAACAAACAAACTTGTTTAGAACATATCTTCTAAAATCCCTTTATTACCGAAGAAATAATAAATTCGTTTCCTACTAATCGGCGCCTTATCTAAAGCCGTAGGTTGCTAAAGTAAGACGTTGCTGCAATTAGGCAGCAAATGCTAATTCGTTATTATCAGCGTTTATTTTTAATTTGTACCTTTTTAGGTGGCCAGGTACGTCCACCACTCGCTATTTATACTTCAAAAAAGCTGTCGAAACCTTTACATCCCCATAGTACTTTTTTATTATATCATTATCGCTCTAGTTTATACAATATTTAAATCTTTTTTTTACAAAATTTTAATCAAAATAACTACTTATCTTTTCTAAACCTCCAAAATTTTGTTGTTTAAATATTTCATATGCTACTATTGCAACAGAATTTGATAAGTTTAAAGATCTTATTGTTTCTCTCATTGGTATTCTTATTGTTTGATCTAAATGTGTTTTCAAAACATCTTCTGGTAGTCCTTTTGTTTCTTTTCCAAATAATATATAAACATCTTTCATTTCAGAATAATCAACATCTGAATAAACATGTTTTCCTTTTGTTGTTACAAAAAACATATTGTTTTCTTCTGGTTTGTATTTATTTAAAAATTCTTTGAAATTTGTGTGTTCTTCTATTTCTAGCTTGTTCCAGTAATCTAGTCCTGCTCTTTTCACTTGTTTTTCTGAAATATTAAATCCTAGTGGGTATACTAGATGTAATTTTGCTCCTATTGCTGCACAAGTTCTAGCGATATTTCCTGTATTTTGTGGTATCTCTGGTTCTACCAATACTATATGCATTTTCATTTTTCTTTTTCTCCTTTTATTTATGATTTTATATTTTATTATTTTTACGTTTTAAAATCAAGTTTTTAAATTTTTTTGTTTTAATTTTTCTAGTGTTTTCAAGACTTATAAGAATTCAAATTTATTTTTTTGAATTTTTTTAAAATTTTGTATTGACAAAGTAAAGTTTAACGTTGTATAATATCACTTGTCAGCAGGACATGCAGGTGTGGCGGAATTGGCAGACGCACAGGACTTAAAATCCTGCGGGACCTAAATCCCGTATCGGTTCGACTCCGATCACCTGCACCAAAAGAGATGATGTTTAATTCATCTCTTTTTTTATTATCTTAATCATCACTATAGCTAACTATGCAGTAGAAAAAATTAAAGTAGATATAAAATAACTACGTATTTCGTTTCATTGTCGAAAAAAGAGCGACCCAAAGTGGGTTGCTCTTTTTCAATTAAAAAATCTTTTGTTAATAAAATTAAAAGAGTGCACAAAAAGGCACTCTTTGTATTTATTATTCTTCTGCTGATTCTGTTTCTGGAGCTTCATAAGCTTCTAAAATAGCTTTTTGAATTTTTTCTCTAGTTTCAGCATTGATTGGATGAGCTATATCTTTGAACTCTCCACTATTTGGGATTTTTCTGCTAGGCATAGCAATGAATAATCCATTTTGTGATTCGATAACTTTGATATCGTGAACTGCGAATTCGTTATCGAATGTTACAGAAGCAACAGCTTTCATTCTGTTTTCTGAATTTACTTTTCTTAAACGTACATCTGTTATTTGCATTTGAGCACCCCTTCCAATGTTTTTAAAAATTATACATACATTATATATTATTACATATGTACAATTATTATATTCGCCAAAAAAGTTTTTTTTCCTTCTTTTAATTACATCATTTTTTATATTTTTTTATCACGATTATTTTTATTACACATATTATGTATAAATCAATAAATTTAGTTGAAATTTTCTAGAAAACATTATATAATTTGTTATGCTAAAAAATAAAAACGGAATTAATATTACTAGAACTAATTTTTTAATTCTCCGTTTTTAGCATGTGAATGATTTCTTACTAAAGGAAGGGTTAAAATGAGAGTTAGAATTAATAATTTAGAAAATTATAAACATATTCATTTAATTGGCGTTGGTGGTGTTAGTATGAGTGCCATTGCTGAAACATTACATTCTTGGGGATTTAATGTTACTGGCTCAGATACCGCTAAAAGTCCATATACTGATAAACTAATTAAATCTGGTATAAAAGTTACTATTGGTCATGATTTAACTAATCCTAAAAATTCAGATTTAATTATTTATTCAGCTGCTATTAAGGATACAGATCCTGAAATAGTTCTTGCTAAACAATTCAATATTCCATTAGTTACACGTGGTGAATTCGTTGGATTTTTAACAAGAAAATATGAAGAAAGTATTTGTGTTTCTGGAACACATGGAAAAACAACTACTACTTCAATGATTTCATTATGTTTCTTAGAAGCAAATTTGGATCCTACAATTCAAGTTGGTGCTATGCTAAAACAAATTGATGGAAATTATACTGTTGGAAAAAGCGATTATTTTATATTAGAAGCTTGTGAATACATGGAAAACTTTTTACGTTTTTCACCAAAAGCAGAAGTTATTTTAAATATTGATAATGATCATTTAGATTATTTTAAAACTTTTGATAACATAAAAAATGCTTTTGAAAAATATGCTAGATTAATTCCTGAAGATGGTGTTCTAGTTACTAATGCTGATGATCCATCATGTCTTGCATTAAAAGATGCTGTAAAAGGTAAATTCATTACATACGGAATTCAAAATACTTGTGCTAATTATGTTGCCAAAAATATTAGACATAATGCTCTTGGATATTCTGAATTTGATGTATTTTGTAGTGGAAAGTTTTATATGCATGTTAGATTATCTGTTGCAGGACGTCATAATGTATCAAATGCGTTAGCTTGTATTGCTCTTTGCTCTTACTATGGAATTAATAAAAATGTAATTTACTCAGCACTTCTTAAATTTACAGGTGCTAGTCGTCGTTTAGAATATATTGGATCTTATCATGGTGTTTCAATTTATGATGACTATGGACATCATCCGACTGAAATTGTTGCAACAGCTAAAGCAATTGCAGATAAAGAATTTAGAGAATCATGGGTTATTTTCCAACCTCACACATATAGTAGAACTAAAAATCTTTTAGATGATTTTGCTCGTGCACTTCTTTCTTTTGATCATGTTATTGTTACAGATATTTATGCTGCACGTGAACAAAATATTTATGATATTTCTTCTTTAGATTTAGTTAATAAAATTAAAGAATATAATAAAGAAGCTTTATATATGAAAGATTTTGATGAAATTGTTTCTTACATAAGAGCAAATGCTAAAGCCAACGATTTAGTGTTAACTCTTGGAGCTGGAACAGTTACAAATATCGGACCAGAAATTTTAAAAGCATAAAATTAATTTTATTTTTACTACAAACTTTAAGAATTAAATCAAGTTTAGTTCTTAAGCATATTCATAAAAAATATGTATCTTTTATAAAAATCCTATTAAATAAAATTAATAGGATTTTTATCATTCTAAAATATCTTGTGTAAACTTTATAACATTTTCAGTATATTACATATCTACTTGAAATTTGCTTTATATAGCTATATTATTTCATCATTTCTTTTATCATTATGTCTGCAAAAACTCCATACCCAATCTGAGGGTCTGAAACTAAAACATTCGTTAATGCTCCAACTATTTTATTATTTTGAATTATTGGTGACCCACTCATTCCACAAATTATTCCACCTGTACTATTCAATAAATTTTCATCTGTTATTTTTATTTGCATACTTTTATTATTAGAATTATTTTCCGAGTCTATAGATGTTATTTCTACTTTATATTCTTGTGTATCATTATTATTTACTGTTGATAATATTGTTGCCTCTCCTAGTTCTATTTCGTCTCTTAATGCGATTTCTAGGCCTGCGGAATATTTATTATTTGTTATTATGTTTTCATTTAAACTCCCAAATATTCCGAAATTCATATTTTGCATTACTGTTCCGATTGTTGCTTGTTTTGCAATACTTCCTTTTATTTCTCCTGGAATACCTTTTCTACCTTTACTTACGCTTACTATTTTAGAATTAACCAATTCTCCTGTTTGAATATCTAATAATTCTCCTGTATCACCGTCTGAAATTCCATGACCTAATGCTGCAAACTTTTTACTTTCGGGTTCGTAAAAAGCCATTGTCCCTACTCCACTTGCACTATCTCTAATCCATAAACCTAGCTTATATTCGCCTTTTGCGGTATTTGCTGGTTTTATGTTTGCTGTATATGTTTCTCCACCACTGGCATATTTTATCTCAATATCTCTTCCGTTTGATTCATTAACAATTTTCTGCAGTGTTTGTGTTGAATCTATTTCTTGATGATCAACTTCTAAAATTGTATCTCCCTCTTTTATATTAATTGACTCATATGGCTTTTCTATCTTATTTTCTATATTTTTTACTTCTGTCGTTCCTATAACTAAAACTCCATTCGTATATAATTTTAGTCCTATTAGATTTCCTGTTGGAATGACCTTTATTCTTGGATATGTTGTTACAGCTATTTCTTTGACTTTCATATTTCCAAATAACATTACATCCATTTTTGTTGTTTCTAAATTTTTATCTTGCCATGTTTCTTGAACCTCTTTATTTTTTCTTTTAAATTCAATTCCAAATACTCTTTTTAATTGTATATTTTCACCATTTAACAAAAAAATTCTAGAAGGAAGTTGCGTAATATTAGAAGCATATACTAATATTACTAGTAATATTAAAATTATAAAAAAGTATCTTTTTTTCATTGATTACCTCTTTTATAATTTTTCCCTATTTACATTTTTTATATACTGAAAAAAAGATGAAATAAATTCATCTTTTTATCTATTAACGTAGTCGTTTGTTTTATATAGGTTATCTCTAATTTTGGCTAAATATGTATACATCGATTTTCGTCTTTTATTAAACTCTGTTTCATTTATAAGATATTCTCCACCAGTTGGAACATTTGAATTGTTATATGGATTTACATATTCGCTTCCATCAAAATTTAAGTATTTTCCATTAACGTAAATTACTAAATCATTATTTTCTGCTTTATAAACCCTATATATGTCTCCATCATAATATTTTACTACTGGTATATAATTTCCAGATATTATACAATTATAACATCCTTCATTTTGATGGTCATATATATATTTTACCTCACTTCCTGTTGGAAGATTAATTAAATTAGCCAAAGCCGCTTGGTCTGTTATTTCAGTTCCTATATATAAGTCATCTGCAAATTGTGAAGATTGATCATCAGCCCCGGTATTTACATTCTTAGGCATGTAATACTTGTTTGTTGCATCATCATAAAAACAAATAATAGTCGGATCATTTATTCCCCTTATTCTTGTATTTATTTTATGTGCATCATATTTAAATTCTGCACTTTGGTCTGCTTCATATATATCAGTTGAATTATTATCGCTCAAATCACTGCAATCAATTTTGTGATAACTACTATCACTTTTTTCTTCTCTTCCTATTTTTGAAGTAAAATATAAATTTTCTAAGCTTACAGCTGTATTGTTATTATTACTTTTTATGACTGCATAATTATTAAATGTTGTTGTTCCACATGGTATTCCTTGCATGAATGACACCATTGATATATTATTTAAAATATCATTCCAATCATCACTTTTTAACATAGGTAATTTATAACTTATACCTGATGCTATATCCATATTATGATTTTCATTATATGTTGATATTGCTAAATTTAAATTGTACTGAATTGAGTTTTTTATTATATCCTGTTTATGTTTTACAAATATTGAATTTTCACTTTCTGGATCATTCTCTAAATTATCTGTTCTTTTTTCTATATCAAATATTTTTGAATCATCAGATGTAAAGTCAGCATATGCATATGCATTATCTACTTGATCAGTCATCTCAAATGCCTGATCTTTTATTTGTACAGTTGAGCTTGCTTTAACATCTTTTAAATTTCTTTCTACCCATTTAGAAAAATAATATGCTTTTATATAATATTCTTTTGCATCTCTGTTATCAATTGTTACACCATTATATGTAACACTAATTCCAGAAAATGAACCACTTTTTAACATATATGTATTAACATCTGCACTTTGTTTATCTAGCAATTGTTCAATATCTAAAGTTTCTTTAATTATTTCATCTCCAGTTTGATATCTAACTATAGACATTTTATCTCTCGAATCCGCATTAATTGTGTCTTTTCTATATTTAGCACAATAATAACTATCTCCAAAATCTTTTTCTTTATCATAATCAAAATAATTTATTAGATAATAATCTTCTCCTTGTGATGATTGACCATTTGCTACATTTACAGGAATTGTTACAAATCTCTCATTATTATGTTGATTATTATTTGAATTCTTATTTGCATCTATGACAGCTTGATATGAGTATGTGCCATTATTTGAAGGTCGAGCCATACTTATTCCAGTTTCTCCATCATTCTTTTTAACAACTCTCAATAGCAAATTGCCATTTATTGATATTTTCGTAGGATCTATCAAATATCCTGATTTTGTGAATTCTTTTGTTACAGTACTTCCTGTATCTTCTCTTGTACTTAAATCTTTTTCTCCATACAGTGTTATATAATTATCTAAAGAGTAACTTGCGGTAAAATTAAATTTACCATTATCCTTATCATGATATTGTGCACTATAATAAATAAAAGGTTTTAGCATATAACTTGTTTCATACTGTACATCTGGATCATCTGGATCCGGAGTGAATTTTGAACTATCATAATCCTCTTTAAATTTTTTTCCATTGACTCCATCTGATACAAAATCACTACTATCTACATTTTTACCTTTTCTTAAATACAACACTCTTTTTTGTTTATCTGTTAACGCAACTCCATCATCTGGATTTGTAGCAACCTTTGATGTATATGTTGGACTGTATATATAATATCCATCATATGTTGTAAATAGTATTGCTGGGACATATGGTAAAATCATCTGTTTTGATGCGCTTGACATTCCTAAATTTGTTGCCAATGTAGTAAAAAAAGTATTAACCGAAGCTAATACATAACTTTTTACTGATTCGCCACTAACTCTTTGCGTATTTAAAGAGTTCATTTGGTATGCTGCTATAGCATCATATGTAGAATCATTTAATTTTGTTTGATATGTCGTTTGTAATACTAATGTATCTGTTTGTGTTTGTATATAATAAGATAGAACAATAGATATTGGTAGTAAAATTAAAACAAATATAATTGCAAAATTCTGATATTTCATAGATCTACCTTTCTACTAAACTTTAGTGTGTTCCATTGTTTTGAACTACCCCTGAATGAGCGCCTGAAATCTGATATGTTCCTTTTCCTGCAATTGCATAAAATGCATTTCTTAATGATTGTGCTATTGTAACATCTGTATTTGTTGCTGTTACCGAAATTATGTCCCCTTCTTTTAATGTATATTTACCACTAGGACCATATACTTGTTCTTCAATTGTATCTGTATATACTGAGTAATAAACATTTTCACCAACTGTAGTACTTGTTGTCCAAGTTGTCTTTTTTCCAACATTGTCATCAATTTTTTTAACTTCAATATCAACATTAAAAGAATGTCCTAAAGCTGCTATTTCTTCTTTATATTCTGATAAATCTGATTGTGTTATTGCTCCAACATTTCTTTCTTTATCAACAAATTCAACTGTTTTTTGTTGTACTGCTTGTTGCGCAACATCATCATTTCTATCAGCGATTGTCATTAGTGGAAAAACAAACATTAATATTGCTGCAATAAAAATTGCAATTATTGTTACTAATGTATCATTCATTTATTTTCCTCCTCTTTAATTAATTAACTTATATGTTATTATAGTTTTAGTATTTGCAGGAACTGTAACTATCTCTTCACCATATTCATCGACCTGAACATGTCCACTTGTTCTATATTCTATATATGATTCCAAAAAAGTTTCATCTTTATATTTTATTAAATTATTGGTGCTATAATCTAAATTCTTCATATGTTCTGATTTAATTCCATATATATAAGAATTTATTCTTTCTATATAATATGGATTTTTTTCTTGATTAACCCATGGTGCACCAAATAATGATGCTTTTTTCCCTTTTCCATATAGTCCTTCTAGATATGCATAATATTGTACATCTTCCTGACTACTTGGCTGAAAATTATTTTTGGCAATCGCTTCAATATTAGTATCAAATATTTGTAAAATAGTTCCATCAATATCTAATATTCTTACTGTTATATTAGCATCTTGCTGATGATATCTATAGAGGGTAGGTATTATTGTTTCAATACCTACCTTTCTAGTTACATTATTTTTTAATGGATCTACCCTTGAAAAATAATTATCAATTTTTAAGTTATCTAAAACAGCATCTGTTGTTGTTCTAGCTTTACTGAACATAAACATTGCTATTGAAAAGGCTAGTACAAACAACATTGCAGCACCAGCCATTTTTAAAGCATCTACTGCATTTTCCATTTTCGATTACCTTTCATTTTTTATTAAATTATTAATTTTATCCATTATTGCTATCACTAAGGATTAGTTGTAGCTGATGATTCATATTCGCTAACTGTAACAGAATATATGATTCCATCTTTTTCTTGCTCTTCCACTTTATAGTTTCTTCCTGCACTTATTTTTTGCTTTAATTTTCTATATTCTGTTCTAGCAGCATCAATGTTATCTTGGTTATTTTCACCTGATTTATCTTCATAAACATTGGCTGCCTTGCCAACAGCTTCTAGTGGATCAGTTGTAGTAGCGAAACCTGAAATATTTAATGCATGTATACTTATAAATTTACCACTTTCATTAACATATTGGCTGTTTTGGCTAATTACGTCTTCTATCATTTGTTTTACGTCAGAACCTTTTTTAGAATTTCCCAAATATTTTTTTATCATTGAATTATACATTTCTTTATCTTGTTGTCCCATTTGTCCTGCCGCTGTTTGTATTGTACTCTGAGCTGAATTGTATATATACATACCGATAGCAATAAGTAATATACAAATTAAAATTGCACCTGCAATTAGAAGTGCCTTTGAAGCGTTCTCCATCTTTATTCCTCCTCTTTTTCTTTTGATTATTTATTATCTTATTCCTTCATGGAAATATTAAAAACTTATTTATTCTTTTTCTTTAAATGTTATTGATTTAACTTGTCCTGTTTTTTTATGATATTGTACATCTGATACTTCAAAAATTAAATCACTAAATGCATATTCCACTTTTTCCACTCCTGCATTTTTGTCTAACATTAATTTTTCCATTTCCATCGTAGAATCACTTGATTTAACTTTTAAGTAAACTTTTATAGAATTTTTATCATTTTCTACGTACATATTGTTCTCATCTTTTGAGATTTTATTTTTATTATTTAAATCAATTGCTTTATTCATTAATGACACGATTGTGTTAATCTTTACTATACTTTTTTCATATGCCAAAAATTCATTATTAACTTTTGTAACTTCATATTTCTGTTTTGAATATTCTGTGTACCATGCAAAACAAATTGTAACAATTGTTATTACACATACAAGAATTATGATTAATATTTTCTTCATAAATTCCTCTTTATTATATTATATGTATTTGTAAAATTCAACATTTTTTTTATTTATTGTCTAATATTTCCTAGTTAGTATTCTTAAGACTTTCTGCTTCTTGTAGTTGTAACGATATATCTGTGTCTGGAATAAATGAAGCATGAATTATTCTTCCTGTTTCATTACTTTCTTCTATTTTAATTTTAAATGTTATAATACTTTTGGCATTTGGTGCTGCATTGCTTTGATAATAACACTGGCTTATTAAATAATTTTGTGCTTTTTTTGAATAGTTTTGAACATCTGCTATTATCGGAGTTGATTCATTTACATTTTTAATATCAATATGAACAATAGCTTTAGAATTATTATTTACTGTTTCTTCCGAAAAATTATTATTATAATCTTTTGCAAAATTTGAAAGCGAAATTACATCATATATATTAGCTGATTCTCTCTTTGTATTTCCAGATTCATCTTTTACACCTGCATCTAAATACTTTGTAAAATTTGTATTAAATTTGGTTATTTCTGTTGATTGCATTGTTTGATCATATGTTTTTGCTACTCCAGATGCTGCTCTAAATAACCCAGTTGCAATTGCTAATATTAAAATTGCTATTAAAGTTCCTGCACCAATTAATAGTGCTTTAGATGCATTTTCCATCTCGTATCCTTTCTATTCTTTTGGTTCAAATTTCATATAATATATTCTACCTACCTCGTTATATTTTACATCTGTACATTTATATATAACTTTCTTAAAGTCATTTATTCCTATAGGATCTTTTTCTGTAATAACTGTTTTATCTCCATAACGTTTTGATATTTTTTCTATATTATTTCTATCTAGTGTTGATAATTTTTCAAGTTTTCTATATTTTTCATCATCTGTTGAACTCAAATTATATGTAGTTCCTCCAGTTAATATAACCTCACCTTGAGTTATTTCTGGATTACTGCTTAACCCTAAACCACGGTAAACTGATGCATTTTTTATTTTAACCATTTGGGTAGTTCCATTTTCATCTTTTTCAGCAATATATGCAGTTTTAGTAACTTTTGACTGCACCGTATCTTTTACTCTTATTTCAATATCCATAGAATATTGAACGTTTTCATTGTACTTTCCATTTGGATTAGCCATAATCTGTTGATTTTGTATCTTATTATTTGAAATTGCCATTCCCAAAACTGAAATTACATCAGTACCATACATTGATGTTTTATCAAAAGCAAGAAATTTTTTGTTAAATTCAGCTGATTCTTGGCTAACTTCCAAATCTCGTTTTGTATTTTCCATAGAACTTACACTACGAAAAACAAAAACAATAAGTGTTATTAGCATAACCGCTATTAATAATCCCCCTGCTATTTGTAATGCATTTACTGAGTTCTCCATTCTTTACTCCTTTTCTACATTTGTGCACTCATATTCTTGAAAGCTTCTGTCATACTTAACAATCCAATTATACATAACGGAGCAATTAAATAACCAATAAACATTGATACCATTGGAGCAAATCCAACAACCTTTCCTATTAATGATTTTCTTGATATTAGTCTTTCATTTGAGTCTTTACGTTTTTCCTGATAATATGCTCTTTCTGTATCTAGTTCATCAAAAGCTTGTCTAATTGGTATTTTTTCAACTGCAGATTGTAAGCTTTCAATAATACGAATTAATTGTGGGAATGCCACATCGTTTTTCAATTCTTCCAAAGCTTCCCATGGACCACTTTCAAAGTTATTTACACATTTCGAAATTGGTTCTCTGAATATATTAGAATATCTTTCTAGCCATTCTAATATCATTTCAACATTTACCCTCTCTATTTTCATAAGCATTAGGATAATTGTCTGGAACTGCATTACTTCATTTTCCATTTCCATTTGTCTCATTATCTTTTGGAACATTAACATCCATACTGGGCCATAATACGCTATTGTTGCTACCCCAAATGAAATTAAGAATTCAAACCACTTCAAATACTCATTTTGTATTGTAACCAAATCCTTATGGATCCATTCTGCCGCAGATGTTATTTCTTCATCTGTAGCTGAACTATAAAAATCATCTTTTCTTAAATCTTTTACAAGCATATCCGTTGTCGTTTTTTTATCTGATTTATATTTTTCTATGTATTTATTATGAACTTCTAATTCTGCGTATGCTTTTTTTTCTTCTTTTTCACTCATTGATCCTAGTAAATCGTAATCAGCTCTTGGCTCATCATATATATATTCAATTGTTATGTTATGTAATTCCCAAAACATAAATAGTGCAATAATAAATCCAACGATGGCGCATGCACATCTATCTATGTATAGCCATTCTATTTTAAGTTTTGTAGCTGACTCTTTCATCAACTTTATCTTTAGTCTATATTCTTTTGTACCTTCCTTTGGAACAATTTTATCAATAAAACTTTTTATATATTTTTTCTTATATAACTTTTGCTCCCAAGGATTTTGCATATCTCTACCTGTGTCAACACTTCCATTATCTTTTAATTTTCTAACTAATATATAACATATAAATGTCACTACAATTAAAAGCATTTGAACTATAAATCCTGTTTTTCCATCATAGAATGATTTTGTAAAAGAAAACATTCCAACTGCCCAGTTTTTTATAGGTTCCAAAAATAGAATAGGTAATGCTGAAATTAAAGCAAGAGATTGAAACACATAATCTAATTTCTCTCTTTTTAAAATTTCTATCTGCATTTCTTGTGTTATATTATTTAAGTTTTTCAAATACAATGATGCACCATCTGAGTCTTGTCTATCACCAAACTCTTTTGTTAAGTATGAAATACCCGCAAATTCCTTCAAGAAACTATTTGGTGCTATATCATAATATTTCTCTAATTCCATTTCAGGATCATCTGAAATTAAAATTTCATAAATTTTCTGTGCTTGTCTTGAAACATCTAGCTCATCATTTTGAGCTACTTCATAAACAGCTTCTTCTACTAAGTTAAATTCATGATATGCATGTCTCATTTCTGAGAACATATCAATTTGTTCTTTCAAAAGTTTATTGTCTACTTTATCAACCATTCCACCTAGCAATGTTTCTGCAAAAAATAATTCAAATAATAATAACGTTGCTAGTAATACTGTATTTGACTTTGCAATTACAATTATAATAATTGTTAGTGGAATTACAACAAGTATAGCTCTTGTCATCATTTGGGCTGTCTGCATTCTTGTTAAATATTCGTCTTCCAAATTTATAATTTCTAGTCTTCTTCTTATCTTCAAAATATATCTTCTTAAAAATGGTATTCTAACAATAAAAAGATATATTTTCTGATACATTATCTCTTTTGAAAATGATTTTGTTTTTGTTCCATCAACTAGTGATGCAACAAACTTCGTATTCTTTTTATTAGTGAACTTATTTATTATTAAAAATGCTACTATTAAAATTCCAAATAGCGCTAGTGCTCCAATTATAAACTTTCCAAGCATTTCATTGGACATTGTTAGTTGCACCTCCTATTTTTTATTTGTTTTATAAATCTGCTGCAGGTTGGATGTTATGTGATGGGCCTGCATTTCTTGCTCTTGCTGCACCTTCTGTTGCTGTTGCACCAATTGTTTGTGGCTTTATTCCCCAATTTCTCTCTAGGAATTTATCAAAAGCTATTTGATCTTGATCATCCATATTTTCTCTCATTCCTCTTATGTTTTCATCAGAAATTGGATTTACTAAGACATAAGAATCGTTAACAAATTCAAGAATATTTCTGTATTTGTATAACTCTTTATTTGTTGTTTTTGAGAAAAACATTGTTGCATTGTCAAAGAATTTATCAACTTTTCCTTCCATTGTTCTTTCTTTTCTATGATTATATGTATATTCATTTTTCTCTTCAACTGGTATACATTCTGTTATTCTTTCAATATAACGTCTACCTCTAAAGTCTTTAACCAAGTGAATATCAAAGTTTAAAACTTGAACAACCTGATCTTCGGCAACTTTTTCATCTGTGAATGTTCCAGCTCTTAGCATTGAGTTTCTTAGGGCTGTTATTAAGTTTGGAAATGTTTTAGCATGGTGAGTAAATAATGTGAATTTAGATGCAACCTGTGCTGACTGAATCATCCAAGATGCTACGGGGTCAGTTGCAACCTCACCGATGATATTAACGGAACCATCAGTCTTTTTCTGAACGTCCAAACATTCCTGACCTGCGATTGTTTCTGTTTCACGCATTGAAAGGATATTTCTTGTTGGATATATCTTTCTTAAGTGCAACTCGAACGCAGTTTCAGTGATACGAAGGTTCATAGTTTCGTATATATTTTCTATCATTGCCATCAACATTGTTGTTTTTCCGACAACCTTGCTCTCCTGTTAGAGCTATAATTCTTGCTCCTTTTACAAGGAATTTTAATAATTCTATTGTTTCTTCTTTTCCATCAAATCTTACAATTTGTTCTAGTGTAGCTCTCTTAACATCGAACTTTCTTACGAAGAAAGCCCATGTTTCAGACATACTTGGTCTAACAACAACGACACGAGAACCATCTTTCATTTCATTGATTTTATAACCATTTGTATCAGATAACTGACCTGGGTTATTGTATTTGTATATATTTTGACATACTCTCTTTAGTTCTGCTTCTGTTCCAAATGATAAGAATGCAAGTCTTATTGATTTACCTTGGAACATAATCCAAATACTATCACAAGCACGTGGTACTTTTGCATCTGTAATTTGTGTTAAATAATCTGCATCTGTTTGTGCAACTTGGCTTAAAAAACTTTCTGGTAAACCAGATACACCACCAGATACACCATCTATGTTCATATCTCTAACTTCATCTATACTACTATAACCTTTATATTTCTGATAAATTCTTTGAACAACTATTTCAAGTTTATCATTGAATGATAATTTAAAGTTTTCTTTTTCATATATTTCACTAATTTCATCTTCGGTTATAACATAACAAGGTTTTGACTCTCCCTGAACATATTTCAAAACTGCTAAATTATATTTTTTTATCATTTCACCTAATGCCTCATATCCAAAGCTTTTTTGATATTCATGAATTATTACATCAAATTTATCTTGTCCTGTTAATAATGATGGTATGTCAAAAGGAATAGCTTTTGAGATATTAGTTTCCGTAACTCCATACTCTTTTGATAAAAGATCATATATAAGTTCCTTAATGTATTTTTTATCGTTTACATCACCATATGTACAACCTTTTAAAGCTTTTTTCAATTCATACTTTTTATTTTTTCTTCTTCTTAATTCCTCTTCTGATAACCCAATATCATAAAGGTTTACTTTTGTGATTTCATCTAATCTTCTTTTTATAAAAGCAATCATTTTGTCTAACGTATATGTTTGATCATCTTGTTCTATAATATTTTCTTTTTCTGCTTTTTGATTTTGTTTTATTTTATATGCAATATAAAATAAAACTGCGAATATGACTAATATAATAAGTATTGCGTTAACCATTTCTAAAGAAACTCCTTTCTCATTTGCTATTCTTAAATTGTCATTTTTATCCCATCATTAGAACTTCTTGTGCTTTAAATACAAGTCTATCTGCTGCATTTGCAACTTCGTCAATAAATACTGCATTTCTGTCATTACTATTTATTAGGCTTTTTCTGAATTTTAAAAAGTAATTTCCAAGTTGTCCTTCATTTGCACTTTCAAAAAATAAAGTATTATATGATACAGCTGGTATTTCTTTCTTTTCTCCAACATCTCTTGCAATATTTTTCTTTGTATATTTTGAAAATCTATCATATCTTCCTATTAATGGAAGCACCCTACCTGACTTAAAAAGCGGATTTTCCATTTTTAATTTCATATACTCTTCTATATCTCTTTGTCTTTGTGTCATGTTATATACTATAACTTGTGAAATGTTTAATATTTCATCTGAAAATGGATTATCAAGCCCCTTTGGAATATCAACAAAAACATAATCATATTGTCTCCCTGCAATTTTAACTAAATCTTTGTATGTACTTTTTATACGTTGTATATCCATTTCATCATCTGATGAATAACTTAATATTGTTTCTAGTCTTCCTTTATATATAACTTGTGAATAATCTGTTATTACATCTCCTGATGTTTTTCCACTTGCAAGTAATTTTGATAGACCTTCAATTCCTGATCCTATATCTAATTTTCCTTTATTCAACATTTTTACAGCTTTTCTTGTTGAAGTATCACGCTCTGTAAAAAAAGCATTTTTTATTGTTGAATTATTAAAATTTGTATCAATTATTAATATTCTTGTGTTATTTTCAACAGCCATATGGCATGCTATTGCTAACATTGATAATGTTTGTGCAGTTTCTCTTTTTGTACTGCTCCAAAAAGTTACAATTGGCATTTTTTTAAGCTCCTTTTTCTATTTTTCTCACAGCTCTTCTTATTTCTCCACTACCGATACCTTCCTGCTCTAAAATTCCTTCTGTTAAAAAAATCAATCCATCTTTATATTGTGCACTTAAATTTCTGAAATTTATTTTAGATGTTCTTTGATTTTCAATAATCACACTTTGGTCTCCTCTATCAAATGGTAAATATATTTTTTCTTTTTCCCATTCAACATTACATGTCATCGCTAAAAATTCTAGATATTCATCTTCTTCCTGCAACATATCTTTTGAAAATAGAATTTTAGTTAATGTGATTTTTTGTTGTAATCCAGACAAAGCCTCTATTCCTCTTTTCAAGGAATAAACATCAAAAGATGTAACAAAATAATTTTTTATAGCTTCTTGTGCTTCAAAATCACAATATCCATCATATGTATCTATATCAAGTAAACAATAATCATATGGAAATTCTTCTATCGAATTATATCCTAGGTAGGCTCTGATTTCATCCATATCAGTAAAACCTACCGCTACATCTATTTCTTCAAATTCTGTTACATATGTTTTTGTTGGATGTATCACAGGAACTACATATTTTGCTTTTTGTATAATTGTTGAATCTATTATTAAAACTTTTTTCCCTAATACAGTCATTATTTTTGCAACATATAATAGAAAATCAGTTTTATCATATGAACCTATAAATGCAATCTTCTTCATTCGTTCCTCCAATTTTTATTAATATCCTAAATCTCCCATTAAAGCTTCTCTTGCTGCTTGAATTGTTGTTTTCTCTGTAGTGAATCCTTCATTTACTTTACTTGTTTTTTCATCATCTGCATATTTTGCTAATACAGAATCAATATATTTTCTTATATCCATTACATCATTTTTTGCATCATCAAGAATTGTTTGATCATATTCTGTAAAGTTGTTTGCTTGTATTAGACTTGCCACAGTTGAATTTGGTACATATGTTGAATTCAATTCTGCCTGTGCAGCATCTATGTATTGTGTTGCATACAATTTTGTTCCTTCTACTATATATGATTCCAATATAGCATTATTTAATAAAAGTAATTGACTTTCTGCTAATTTTAGCCATATTGTATTAGTATTTGCATCCTGTACTTTTACTTTTGATAATACGACAAAATCAGCACTCGTCGGATAAGCGATACGAATATCAATGTAATCATCTTTCTTTAGTTTTGATGGCAATGAAATCATTGTATATTCAGCCATTCTAAATGTACCAGATTTATTGCTCTTTTCAACCATATCTGTTGTTAAAACAGTATTTTTTGATAAATCTAATTTAGCAGTCATTTGATATTCATCACTGCTATCATCTTTATATAAATCATCTATATTAGCAGGTGTTATTGCATTATCAGGAACCTGTTGAGATGGTACTGATATTATTCCTACTTTAGCTGAAACTCCATCTGTTTCTGTTAATATCTCATCTTTTTGAGCATCTGTCGTAATTGCATACACCTGTGTTAATGCAACCTGATTTTCTTTTTGTATTTTAACTATTTCTGCTTTTAATCCTTTTACTCTCATATATAGTAGTGCTACTACTACAGCCGCAATAATTACAGCTACTAGAAATCCAAAAAGAAAAGAATTTCTAATTTTTCTTTGCATTGGGTTCATTGCCATTTTATATTCCTCCTTATTTATGTTTTCGCACATAATACTTTTCTTTATATCATTAAAAACTCTTGATAATATTGTACAACTTTATCGGATTTTAGTAAATATTATCGATAAATGTAATCCAAAAAAAATCTTTTTGTAATCTTTTTGTAATCTTTTTGTAATCTTTAATCTAGGCATTTATATATTTTTGGAACGTTTCTCTAACACCTTCTTCGTTATTTGTTCCAACTTCAACATTTGCTACTTCTTTGATTACTGGTGTGCTATTTCCCATTGCCACGCCCAGTCCTGCTTTTTCAATCATTTCTTTATCATTAATATTATCGCCTATTGCTACAACTTCACTTCTATCAATATTCTTTTCTTTCATTATATATTCTAAAGCTGTCCATTTATTTACGTTTTTATTTGTTATTTCCGTATAGCAATATTCTACTAAAACTTCTTCTGTACCTGATTTTATTATTTTTTTCGACATATGAGCTACGTCTAAAACATCAATATCATTAATTGTTCTTAGTTTTTTTATTATACTTGCGAAAACAATTTGGCTTTGATCACAGACAGTTACTTTTAAATATTTTTGATCATTTGATTTTAGAATATAATCATATACATCGGTTAAAATATTTATATTCGTTCTTTTTTCTTCTTGCTTATGTGTGTTTTCACTATAATAAAATAATGTATTGTAATTTAACGATTTTGTTAATACTTCATTTTCTGTATATATATTATAGTAAATGCTATTTTCTTCGCATATTTTTACAATATTTAATACTTGCTCTTTACTTAAAAATTTATCATAAACTACTTCTTTTTTATGCATATCATATACTATTGCACCATTTCCTGAAATCAAATAATGATTTGCTTGCAATTCGTTTGCTAAATCTTCTACTGAACTAATTGGTCTTCCTGAGGCAAGAACTACTTCAACTCCATTTTCTATTGCTTTTTTTATTTCTTCTTTTGTATTTTCTGAAACTTCTCCATAGGAATTTAGTAATGTTCCGTCTAAATCAATTGCTACTAATTTGTACATACATAATTCTCCTTTTTTCTTGTAAATTCTTTTCATATTATAACATTACCACTTTTTTTTTCAAATATTTTGTATAAAAATTTCCAGTTTATTTTTTGATTTTTTACATACTATATATATTGAAGAAACGTTCAAAAGTTTTTTCAATATAATAATTAGACCTTGGAGGTGAATACAATGACAAATAACAGTAATAAAAAGTTAGTTCCAGAAGCTATGGATTCTTTAGAAAAATTCAAATATGAAGTTGCAAACGAAGTTGGTGTTAATTTAAAGAATGGTTATAATGGAAACATTTCAGCTAGAGATGCCGGAAAAATAGGTGGTAACATGGTTAAGAAAATGATTCAACAAGCTGAAAATTCAATGATTAACAAATAGTTTTAGTTTTAAATAGTCATAAGTTTTATTTAATTTAGAATTTATGAATGTTTGAAAATCAGAAAACAGACAATTAAATTTGACGTGAGCCAAAATTATTAAACCTAAATTTACTAATGATAGTTCTCTACAAATTTAAAATTGTCTGTTTTTTGATTTTTTATTTATTTTATGATATAATTTTTATGTACACCAAATTTAGAAAGGAGACTACATTATGATGACATTAGAATCAATGGTAAAGGACATTATGGAAAACTTGGAGCGGGAGGTTTTAAATTCTGGTGATGTGAATTTCCAATTTGCGGTGAGATATTATCTCATCGGTCACTCCAAGCACGAGTTCGAAAATTCAACTTTTTTCGATGAATTCGTTTATGAGTCAAACATCCAGCAGCCTTTAACTCGGTTATATAATCTGATTGGTTACTGTGAATTCAAAAAGAAAATCGTTGAACTCAGCAAATCAGTAACAATCAAGTTGCTGAACGACAAGGATACACCGTACCATCTGCTGGCACAGTTAACAGAGTTTGTTTCCAGAGACTACTGTGAAGCGCTCGCTCGGAAGAACAAATTCTCACACCACTATCTTTTTATTACTACATTTAAATCTCTTGATTCGTGTTTCATGGTACCACGAGATTCCAGAAATGTATCTGGATGGAATATGAAACGTTGTCGGCAGTGGATGCACAAGTTTTCAAATCCATCTGAAGAAATTCTGAACATCTTAAGTGATCCCGAAGAAGCTATGAAAGTTAATGTCGATGACAACTGGCTTATCAACGAGTTAGTTACAAGTCTCTAACAGTTAAAATCCCCGGCCGTGAGTTTTCACGGCTGGGGTATTTTTATATATTATACTTTTCTCTTTTTTCATATTTTGTATGTAATAACTCATGAGCTTTGTGGCTTCCTGGTTTTTCTAGATAATCTTTATATATCTTTCTAACTATTGGATTTTCGTGTGATTTTCTTATTGTACTTTTTTCATCAATCGTATACAAGCTATCAGCTCTTAATTTTCTTATATCTTTTTCTGAACGTTCTTTTGAGCTTTTTATTGGTTGGCCTCCACCCATCACACATCCGCCTGGACATGCCATAATTTCAATAAATTGATATTCAGATTTTCCTGATTTTATTTCTTCTAATATTTCTTGCGCATTTTTCAATCCGCTAACTGCTGCTATTTTTATTTCTTTTCCAGCAATGTTTATTGTTGCTTTTTTTATTCCATCTCCACCTCTAACTTGTTCAAAATCTATTTTTTCTAGGTCTTTTCCTGTTAAAGCATCTTGTGCAGTTCTTAGAGCCGCTTCCATTACTCCACCTGTTGTTCCAAATATTGCTGCAGCACCTGTTGCTTCTCCCATTGGGCTATCAAAATTTGTATCTTCTAATTTTTCAAATTCAATATTAGCTTGTTTTATCATTCTTGCTAATTCTCTTGTTGTAATTACATTATCAACATTGTACATTCCGTCGTTTTGTAATTCTTTTCTTTGTCTTTCAAACTTTTTAGCGATACATGGCATTACTGAAACCATATAAATTTTATTCGGATCTATTCCTTCTTTTTCTGCATAGTATGATTTTATAATTGCTCCAAACATTTCGTGAGGTGATTTGCAAGTTGATAGATGAGGTATTAATTCTGGATAATTCATTTCCATATACTTAACCCAACCTGGACTACATGATGTAATCATTGGAAATACTCCGTTTTCTGAAAATCTTTCTATAAATTCATTTGCTTCTTCCATTATTGTTATGTCTGCGCCAGTATTTGTGTCAAATACTTTGTTAAATCCTAATCTTTTTAATGCTGTTACCATTTTTCCTGTAACGTTTGTTCCAACATCCATTTGAAATTCTTCTCCTAGTGCTACTCTTACAGCTGGTGCTGTTTGCACTACAACGAATGTATCTGGATCTTTTAATTTTACCCATACATCATTTATTGTTTCTTTTTCGTGAAGAGCTCCTGTTGGACAACTTTGAATACATTGGCCACAAAACGTACAGTTAACATCATTCAAACTATGATCTCCAACTGTTGATATGCAAGATTCAAAGCCTCTATTTATGCAATCAATTGCTCCTATTCCTTGAACCTTTTTGCAAGCAGATATGCATCTTCTACAAAGTATACATTTTTCAAAATCTCTTACAATTGAAGGTGATAAGTCATCTATTTTATGTTTTGTTTTTTCACCTTCAAATTCTACATTAAGCACATTAAACTTTGTAGCTAATTTTTGCAACTCACAATTTCCAGAACGTGTACATGTTAAGCAATCTTTTGAGTGATTTGAAATTATTAAATCTAATATTACGTGTCTTGCTTCTAATACATTTGGTGTATGTGTGTGCACTACCATTCCTTCTTCAACAGTTTGTATGCAAGATGTTGCAAAGCCTTTTCTTCCTTCAACTTCCACAACACATATTCTACAATCTCCAACTTCATTTATATCTTTCAAAAAGCAAAGTGTTGGAATGTCGATTCCTACTTCTTTTGCTGCTTGCAATATTGTAGTTCCTTTTTTTACTTTTACTTCTTGCCCATCTATTTTAAGTTTTACAAACTCATTTTCCACTATTTTTTCTCCTTTCAAATTGGACTTTGAAAAATTAATTTCCTATCGCTTTAAATGGGCAACTTGTTATACAAGTTCCGCACTTAATACATTTGTCTTGGTTTATCGTTCTAGTTTCTCTTGCTTCTCCTTCAATTGCTCCAACAGGACAATTTCTTTGACATAATCCACAACCTTTACACTTCTCAGCATTAATAGTTATGTTAGACATTGACTTACATTCTAACGCTCTACATTCTTTTTGAATTGCATGTTCTCTAAATTCTTCTCTGAAATATTTAAGTGTGCTTATAACTGGATTTGGTGCACTTTGTCCTAAACCGCATATGCTTGCTTTTTGAATATTTACAGCTAATTTTTCTAATTTATAAATATCTAATTCACTGCCTTCTCCATCACATAATCTTGTTAAAATTTCTAACATTCTTTTTGTTCCAATTCTGCAAGGTGTGCATTTTCCGCAACTTTCACTTACTGTAAATTCTAAATAAAATTTAGCTAAGCATACCATACATTTTGTATCATCCATTACTATTAATCCACCTGAACCCATCATTGATCCGATTTCTTTTAATGATTCATAGTCAATTGGTGTATCTAAATGTTCTTTTGGAATACATCCTCCTGACGGCCCACCTGTTTGAGCTGCTTTAAATTCTCTTCCATTTGGAATTCCACCACCTATGTCATATACTATTTCTCTTAATGTTGTTCCCATTGGTACTTCAACAAGACCTATATTATTTACATTTCCACCTAGTGCAAATACCTTTGTTCCTTTAGATGTTTCTGTTCCTATTGATGAATACCATTCTGCGCCTTTTAATATTATTTGTGCAATGTTTGCATATGTTTCAACATTATTTATTAGTGTTGGCTTTCCCCATAATCCGCTTTGTGCTGGATATGGTGGTTTTACTCTTGGTTGACCTCTTTTGCCCTCTATTGATTCTAGCAATGCTGTTTCTTCTCCACATACAAAGGCTCCAGCGCCTAATCTTATATCAACGTCAAAATCAAATTTTGTGCCAAAAATATTTTTTCCTAGTATTCCATACTCTCTTGCTTGATCTATTGCAACTTGAAATCTATGTACTGCTATTGGATATTCTGCTCTAACATATATGTACCCTTGGTTTGCACCTATCGCATATGCTGCTATTGCCATTGCTTCTAAAACTGAATGTGGATCTCCTTCTAGAATACTTCTATCCATAAAGGCTCCTGGGTCCCCTTCATCTGCATTACATACAACATATTTTTGTGTACCTTCCGAATTTCTTGTAAGTTCCCACTTCTTTCCTGTTGGGAAACCAGCTCCTCCACGGCCTCTTAAGCCTGATTGTTTTATTGTTTCAATTACTTCTTCAGGAGTCATTTCTATTAAAGCTCTTTCTAAAGCTTTGTATCCGTCAAATGCAATATATTCATCAATTTCTTCTGGATTAATTACTCCACAATTTTTTAATGCAATTCTTTTTTGCTTTTTATAAAAACTTAATTCGTCTAATTTTTGTACTTTAGTTCCATCAATATCTTTACACAATAGTCTTTCAACTACTTCTCCATTTTGAATGTGTTTTTCAATTATCTCTTCACAATCTTCAGGCTTTACCATTGCATAAAATGTATCTTCTGGTCTTATTATTACAATTGGTCCTTTTGCACATAGTCCAAAACAACCTGTTTGTATAACTCTTACGTTTTCTATATTTTTCTCTTTTAAAATTTCTCTAAATCTTTTCAAAATCTCTGGTGATTTTGATGATGTACATCCTGTACCATGACATACTAATATATGTTTTTCTCTTGTATCTGATTTTGTATTTACACGTAAATCTAACTCAGCTCTTTTTTCTTTTCTAATCTGATTAATTTCTTCTATAGTTTTCATATTCTCATTCCTTTCTGAGATTTTTCTTATTTATAATTATTCTGTTTCTTTAATTTTATCAATTATTTCATCTAGCATTTTTACTGTTGCTTTTCCATGTACTTCGTTATTTACTGTAAATACTGGTGCTAATCCACATGCTCCAACACATCTTGTTGCTTCAATTGAAAACATTCCGTCTTCTGTTGTTTCTCCTTCTTCAATTTTTAGTCTTTCTTTTAATCTGTCTAAGATTTTTTGTGATCCTTTAACATAGCATGCTGTTCCAAGACATACTGCTATATGATACTTTCCTTTTGGTTTTAAAGTAAATCTGGAATAAAAAGTTATTACTCCATAGATTTCTGCCATTGGCATATTTAAATATTCTGAAATTTCTTTTTGTGCTTTCATTGGAATATATCCTGATTTTTCTTGAATGTCATTTAATATTTTTATTAAATTGCTCTTGTCTTTAGAATATTTTTCTAGAATTTCTTTGTATGTGCCTTGGCATTTGCATTGATTATCCTCCATAGGTACCTCCTATTTATATTTTTAATTTCTTCTCTCTGTGCAAAGTGCGTTCTATTATAGTTTTTTCAATGCATTTCTATACTACTGCATTGTTATTTTTATATAATATGAAGTTTGGAGAACTTTTCTATTATATAAAAAATAAGTTAGTTCGATTATATCAAACTAACTTATTTTATTTCAACCCATATTATTATTTTATTATGCTTCTGGTTCTGCTATTCCAAAATTCTTTCCGTCTTTTAATTTATAAATTACATTTACTTTTCCAGTATCAATATCTATATATGCTAAGAATGTTTGTGTTGGTCTTTCTTCTAATTTTAATTTTGCATCTTCAATAGACATTGGTTTGATTTCATAATATGTTGTTTTAATAACTTCACCATCTATTGATTCTTCATGTTCTTGCATGATTTCTTTTACTCTTAGTGTTTCGTCTTTGTTGATTCTTTCTTTTTTAGTTTTTGCTTTTCTAATTTGTCTTTCTAATATATCCATGTCTTCATCTATTGATGCATATAAGTCTTTATTTTCTGTTACTGCTCTGAATGTTTCACCTTTGTATGATGCGCTTATTTCAGCTATTTGTAGTTCTCTTTCGATTCTGATCATAGCTTGTACGTCTAGTTCGTCTGTTTCAAAGTATTTTTCTAATCTTCCTAATTTTTTCTCTATATAGTCTTTTATTGCCTCTGTTGCTTTTAAATCTTTTCCTGTAATTTTTATATTCATTTTAATCACTCCTTCTTTAGTTTTGTACTTTCATTATATATGTTGTTTTTTAAATTGTCAATCGTATTATTTTTTGCTATTTTTCACTATTATAAACTGTAAGTAATGTATTATGTAGCACCTTAACAGTCAGATATAAAAATTGCACACTTAGCAAGATTTTTTACTTCTTATGTCCTAACCTAAAACTACTACGACCTCATCTTGTTATATCGTCCTCAAGACTCAGCGCTACTTTATATATAAGTACGCGCGGTACCCATCGTCGGAATCACTCTCTGCTGGATTTTCGATGACACGGATAGATACTGGAAGGCTCGAAGCAAGGCTGTTGTAACCACCTCCTCGACAAACGCGGTAGGTAGCATCGCCACTACACTCTAGTGTCCCCTCCCAGAAGTTACCTGCCATATCATATATATTATTTGCTTTACTATATTCTGTACTTCCTGATGGAATAACTATACTGGGAATGCCTGATTTCGTTGCTATATTTCCACTTGTATTAGTTTTATATTCGAATGTACTACTAAAATAATTTCCCCAACTTTGTGAATCTATCATATCCGCACTAGTTTTATTTCCACTATCTACTAACCACTGCAATGTTTCATCAAATAAGCTCCCCCATATAATATTGCTTTTTACATTTCCATTTGCTCCTAGTCTTTGTAATCTGCTATATTCTATATACCATGTTTGATTACCTATATCTGTATTCATTCTTTGCACTACTGGAACTTTCTCACTTAAATTCCCTGTTTCATATCTTCCTATATAAAACCCTCCATATTTTCTTATTGATTCTATTGTAAAATCAAATTCTTCCTGCATCTCATGTAAAAATTTCTCTCTTGTCATTCCTTGTAATTTATTTTCCGCAAAAGCTTTCTCATTATCATGGGCTGGTACTATTCCTGGTTCATACTCAGATGTATCTGCCTTTCTTCCTGTTGAACTATATTCATACAATTTACTTTTCTTTTTTCCGTTCTCGTCTACTTCATATATTCTACTAACATCAGGCACTGGTACCCACACCCATTGATTTCTTATACATGACTCATTCCACGCATTATCTGTTGTTACTGCTGTATCTCCTTCATATATTACAAATCCTGTATTTACCGTATGCTCTCCGTCTGCTCCTGAGGCTACATATCCTTTTGGCACTGGTACTGCTACATTTGCTGTATCGTATACTATATCTACTTTGGTTAAATCCCAATTACTCGTGTCTACTGATTGCGTTGATACAGATCCATCTTGAACAGCTATGTCATTATTTTCTTGGTTACTTTGCTCTGCAATTTCCGTTCCAGAATTCTCTGGCTCCACAATCGCTTGTAACTGATTTTTATCTGCAAACCAACCTTTTTTATTTATTTCTTCTCTTATCTTTCCACTAAATGCTATTCCGACCGTAGTAATTGCAACTACTGATATTCCTGAAATAATTAATATTTTCGCTCTTTTCCATTTTTTTCCCATAAGCCTGTTTTTCTCCTTTATTATCCTATCTTTTAAGATTTTACATTAAAAAATAATTTAGTAAAGCCCTAAAAATTCCCATTTCAAAAAAATATTTCTTAAAGTTCTTTATTTCTCTAAATTTCGACCTTTTATTACATTTTCATTTCATTTTTATATTAACTTTATCTGCTCAATTCCATCTATACAAATCATATATCCATTGCTCAAGCATTTCCATATTGTTTGTCTCATAATATTCTACTAGCATTGTTTTAAATTTTCTCTCTATATATTGTTTTAAGAGTTGGCAATCGTATTATTTTTGCTATTTTTCACTATTATAAACTGTAAGTAATGTATTATGTAGTGTCTTACCAGTCAGATATAAAAATTGCACACTTAGCAAAATCTTTTACTTCTTATGTCCTATCCTAAAACTGCTACGTTCTCATCTTACTGTATTACCATCATGGCTCAGCGCTACTTTATATATAAGTACGCTCGAAAGCCTTCAGTAATATCACTCATATCAGAAACTCCTGCTAAGCCACTATACACAGAAGTGTCGGAAATCTCCTCCTCCTCATCATCGGAGTCTCTTCTAAATGCATCACCATAATATGAACGGTATACAAAACTATCACCTTCTAGTGTACCATCCCATACATTGCCTGCCATATCATATATATTGTTTGCTTTACATACTTCTGCACTTCCTGCTGGAATTTTCTTAGCTTTATCGATTACTTTAGCCGCTAAACTCCCATTTATGTCTTTTTTGTACTTAAAATGACTTTCAAGATAATTTCCCCAGTCTGTTGAATCTGCTAATTCTGCATATATTTTGTTTCCACTATCAACCAACCACTGCAAAGTTTCATGCCACAAGCCTCCCCATATCATGTTACTTTTTACATTGTTGTTCGCACCTAATCTTTGTAATCTGCTATATTCTGTATACCATGTTTGATTACTTATATCTGTATTCATTCTTTGTACTACTGGTATCTTTGAACTTAAATTTCCTGTTTCATATCTTCCTATATAAAATCCTCCATACCTTTTTATAGATTCTATTGTAAAATCAAATTCTTCTTGCAATTCATGTAAAAGCTTTTCTCTTGTCATTCCTTGTAATTGATTTCCCGCAAAAGCTTCCTCATTCTCTAATCCAGGAACTACCCCAGTTGATAATATTCCTGGTTCATAATCATCATTTGTTGCTATCGTTCTTCCTGTTGAACTATATGTATATAACTTACTTTTCTTTTTTCCATTTGCATCTACTTCATATATTCTACTAACATCATGCACTGGCACCCATACCCATTGGTTTCTTGTGCATGATTCACTCCATGCATTAGCTGTTGTTACTGCTATGTCTCCTTCATATATTACAAATCCTGTATTTACTGTATGCTCTCCGTCTGCTCCTGATGCTACATATCCTTTTGGCACTGGTACTGCTACATTCGCTGTATCATATACTATATCTACTTTTGTTAAATCCCAATTACTTGTATCTACTACTTGCGTTGATACTGAACTATCTTGAACCGCTATACCACTATTTTCTTCACTATTCTGCTCTGCAATTTCCGTTCCAGAATTCTCTGGCTCCACAATCGCTTGTAACTGATTTTTATTTCCAAACCAACCTTTTTTATTTATCTCTTCTATTATCTTCCCACTAAATGCTGTTCCAACCGTAGTAATTAATATCACAATTACTCCTGAAATGATTAATATTTTTACTCTTTTCCATTTTTTTTTCATAAGGCCTATTTTTCTCCTTTACTATCCTATCTTTTAATATTTTACATTAAAAAATAATTTAGTAAAGCCTCAAAATTTTCTATTTCAAAAAAATATTTCTTAAAGTTCTTTATTTCTCTATATTTCGGCTTTTTATTACATTTTCATTTCATTTTTATATTAATTTTATCCGCAAATGTTACAGCTATTTCTTCAAGGTTTGCACTTTTATATACTACATCAACTAATAATCTTTTACCTATTAGTACATTTTCTTCTTGTGTCATAGTATACTTATCTTTCATAATTAAAATTCCTTTCCCATATATGTTAGTCAGTATATCATAAATAAAATTATTTGGCACTATTTATTTTTTTGCTGTATTAATTACTAAAAGAGTGCTAAAAATTAAATATATAAATTAATTTTAGCACTCTCGCTATTATTTATCTTCATAATAAATATTCCATACTATTTTATATATAAATATGCTCGAAAGCCTCGACTATAGCTTCCGCCGTATGGAAAGTTGTAGTAACGGGAAGAGGCTGACTTATTTAAACTTTCGCTACGGTCTCCTCCACGAAAAGCTCGGTAGCCCAAACTGTTTCCCTCTAGTGTCCAATCACAGACATTTCCTGTCATATCATATATATTATTTGCTTTACTATATTCTGTACTTCCTGATGGAATTATAACAGCGCTACTCAATGATTTCGTTGCTGTACTTCCACTTGTATTTGTTTTATATTCAAATGTACTATCAGAATAGTTTCCCCAACCGGCTGAATCTATCATATCAGCATTAGTTTTATTTCCACTATCTATTAACCACTGTAATATTTCGTCCCATAAGCTTCCCCATATCATATTGCTTTTTACATTTTCATTTGCACCTAGTCTTTGTAATCTACTATATTCTATATACCATGTTTGTTTAATTATATCTGTATTCATTCTTTGTACTACTGGAACTTTCTCACTTAAATTTCCTGTTTCATATCTTCCTATGTAAAATCCACCATACTTTTTTATTGATTCTATTGTAAAATCAAATTCTTTCTGCATTTCATGTAAGAATTTTTCTCTAGTCATTCCTTGCAATTTATTTTCTGTAAAATATTTCTCATTATCATAAGCTGATAATATTCCTGGTTCATTATTATTGTTACTCATTTTGGTTCTTCCTGTTGAACTATATGTATATAACTTACTTTTCTTTTTTCCATTCGAATCTGTTTCATATATTCTACTAACATCCGGTACTGGCACCCACACCCATTGGTTTCTTGTACACGACTCATTCCAAGCATTATCTGTTGTTACTGCTGTGTCTCCTTCATATATTACAAATCCTGTATTTACTGTATGTTCTCCATCTGCTCCTGATGCTACATATCCTTTTGGCACTGGTACTGCTACATTTGCTGTATCATATACTATATCCACTTTAGTTAAATCCCAATTACTTGTATCTACCGCTTGTGTTGATACTGAACTATCTTGAACTGCTATGTCACTATTTCCTTGGTTACTTTGCCCTGCAATTTTCGTTCCAGAATTCTCTTGCTTATTTCTTTTTAATTATACAAATTATTAAATTAATTTTTCAACTTTATAGTCTTTTTCTAGTTTTTCATTAAAATAAATTCTGGTGATTAGTTCAAATTCTTTTAATGCATTTTCACTTATTGAAAATGAAAATAATTTTTTTGAATCTGCTTTTAAGCTATATATAATTGCATACTTACTTCCTTCTGATAAATTTATTGCACTTTTGTCTTGCTTACTACAAACTGAGCATTTAAATCCATCATCTTTTATGCTAAAAGATGATAAATCTTCTTTTTCTCCACAACATACGCATTCATTAACATTGGGTGAGTAACCTAGTATTTTTAACAATCTCATTTTGAATACTGATATTATAAAGTCTAAATTTTTATCGCTTTCTGAAATTACATATAGTGTATTTAAAAATAATTTTAATATGTAATAATTATTTTGATTTTCGGTTGTTACGTCTGTTATTATTTTTATCAATGTTGCTGCATAGTTTAGTTTTTCTAAATCTACTCGTATATTGTAAAATATTTCTACAGGATCACAACTTTGAATTGTATATAAATCATTTGATTTTCTCAAAACATACTCTCCAAAGCATAGTAGTTGTGATCCTGCAAGTAACATACTTTTAGGCCTTTTTGCTCCTTTGGCTACACATGAAATTTTTCCAACGTTTGGTGTTAAGATTGTTAATATTTTATCTGAGTCTCCTAAACTGTTTTCAGCAATTACTATTCCGGTTGTTTTTATACTTTTCATTTATCTACATCCTCTCACAAGGATTCTTTATCTTTGCTTTCTTTATATTTTAAGTAATCCTCAACTTTTCCAGTTTCTTTAAACTGGTTCCATTTTTCTTGTTTCTCGTTCATAATATCATCCTCTCTTAATAATATTATGAGCTTTCTATCTATTTTGCATACTTAAATTTTTTCAAAATTTGTGTATTTTCATCCCATTTATTATCTACTTTTACCCATAACTTAAGGTTTATTTTAGTTCCAAAAATTTTCTCTAAATCATATCTTGCGCATTGTCCAATTTTTTTAAGCATTTGTCCATCTTTTCCAATTATTATTCCCTTGTGTGATTCTCTCTTGCAATATATTGTTGCATCTATATCATATATTTCTTCTTTTTTTGTAGTTTTTCTATATTTAAATTTTGAAACTTCAACATAAATACCATGTGGCACTTCTTCGTTTAAAAATCTTAATGCTTTTTCACGTATTTTTTCTTCTGTTATTTGTCTTGAAGTTTGGTCTGTGTATTCATCTTCTTCATAATATCTAGGACCTGGTTTTAAAAGTTTTTCTATTTCATTTAAAACTGTTTCAGCATATTTTCCTTTTGTTGCTTCTATTGGTATTACGCTTGAAAAATCATATTGTTTGCTATATTCTTCAATTATTTTAAATAAACTTTCTTTTTCTACTAAATCTATTTTATTTATTATTAAAATTACTTTTTTATGTTTTTCTTTTAGTTTTTCTAAGATATATGTATCGCCTTTTCCTATTCCTTTGCTTGTTGCTTCAATCATAAATAAAATAACATCAACATCTTGAAGTGATGCAAATGCTGTGTCTACCATTGTTTCGCTTAGCTTACTTTTTGGTTTATGTATTCCTGGTGTGTCTATAAATATGATTTGTGAGTTTTCTCTATTTGCAATTGCTCTAATTGCTAATCTTGTTGTTTGTGGTTTATTTGCTGTTATAGAAACATCTTCTTTTATTAAATTATTTAATAGTGTTGATTTTCCAACGTTTGTTCTTCCAATTATTGATACAAATCCTGATTTAAATTCTGACATATATTTCTCCAATCTCTTTTTTTACCTTTAATATTTTATCATATTTTAATCTTTTTAACAATATAATATATGGAAGGCTTTTCTTAATAGTATATTTAATTTGCAAACAAATAAACCAAGGATTTTTTCCTTGGTTTGTTTGTTTTTTATTGTATTGTTAAATTTGCATTTGTTGGACATATTTCTATGAATGTGTTTCCATCATTTACTTGAATTTCATTTCCTTGACTGTCTTTATATACTGTTTGTGCACTTCTTGATTCTTTTGTACAAGTTATTGGAATTGCTTTTCCGTTTGTTATGTAATATCCTTCTTTAGTTCCTATATTTTTTATGTCTTGTCTTCCTTTTCCGCTTCCATCATTTAAGGTATAATTATCTACTTTTGTTATTATTATATTTTTTGTTGTAATATTGCTTTCTGTTGTTGCATCTGTTTGTAATTTATTTCTTGCATATCTTGTATATGTCTGTGTTGTTTCATCATATTTAAAATTAACTTTTTGTAATGTTGAAAATGGTATTGTTACATCTGTTGCTGAAATTGCATCTGTTTTTTCATCTAATGTTACTGGATCTACTACATAATTCAATACACTTTTTTTATTTGATGTAGTTCTATAACCTTTTGATTCTGCTGTAGTTTTTATTGTTGCTAAATCGCATATTGAATTGTGTGGAGCTTTATATTTTCCTGATATTCTCCAGAATACATCTCCAGCTTTCCATGCTTTCCCTGTATCATATTCTAATCCGTTTACATTATTTATTCCTAGTTTCTTTATATCTGATTGCGCTTGTGGACTCCATCCAATGTGTGCATATATTGCATCATTTTCTAATGCATAATCTAAGAAATAATGTCTTGAGCTTCTCATTGGTCCAACTTTGTCTGCGTCTGCTCCTTTAAATACTGCCATTAGTCTGGTCTCTCCACCTTCAACAATTATTTCATATACTGTATATGCTTTGCTAATTGAAAATTGTGGCCATGCATCACTATGATTATCAATCATACATGCTATTGGTCTATCTGTTCCCTTGAATATTCGAATTGTTTTTTCTGGTTCTGGTTCTTGAGCATTCTCTTCTTCTGGTATTTGGTCTGCTACACTAGTATTTACCTCTATAGTTTTCTTACTATTTACATATTTCCACCCCAAAAATGCACCTATTCCTATAATAATTAGTAATAAGATAATCAAAAAAATCTTTATTACTTTTTTTGAATTTCTTTCATCTGATTGATGTTTTCCCATAGTTCTTCCCTTCTCTCTGTTAATTATTCATCACCTCGAGTTATATTAAGTTTTTTAAGTATAGTTTCTTCCTTTTCTCTCATCTCAGTTCTGTCAACTAATTCTATATGATCATACCCCATCAAGTGGTAGAAACCATGAACCACCATATATGCTAATTCTCTTTCAAATGAATGTCCATATTCTTCTGCTTGTTCTTTTACTTTTTCAATTGAAATTACTATATCTCCAAGCGGTTCTTCTATTTCATTTATAACATTTGGTATTTCCTCTTTTTCAAACATTGGAAATGATAATACATCTGTTGCTTTGTTGATTTTTCTATATGTATTATTCATTTCTTGTATTTGATTTGGTGTTGTTAGTATAACACTTAAGTATAAATGTGTTCTTAATAGATTTTCTTCTTCAAAACATTTTTCGACAACTTTTTCTATTATTTTCGAATATTCTTCATCTTCTTCTATATCTAAAAATTCTATTTGTGTTAAATTTCTCATTAATTTGCCTTTCTACTTATTTTTCTATATTTAATGCTTGTCTTACAATTATTTTTTATATTTTTCATTACTCCATATGATATAAGTCTATCTTTATAAAATTGTATAATTTCTTTATTTTGCTTATTATTCTCTAATATATCAATTTCTCTTTTTAAGAATAAAATTTCTTTTTCTCTTGATGTTTCAGCTTTTTCATATTCTGAATAAAATTTCTTATACTTTTCTCTTTCGTCCATTTTTTCCCAGTATACTTTTCCTGATAACAATTTAATATCATATGCCTCAAGTAAATCTAGTAACAAATTATATGTTTCCATTTTTTCCTTTTCATCTTTTGCTATAACAATTAATTTTCTTGTATCATTTAATAGTTTGTTATAGCACTGTTCTGCTGCTACCAATGGTAAGCTATGAGTAAATATTTGTCTACTAATTCCTAGTAAAATCATATTCTTTTCAATATAATCTTTCGCATCTAGTTGTCCAATATCAAATTGATCTAACCTATGTATTTCTGTACCCATTTTTTCTTCTAGTAAGTTAGTTTCATCTTGCATTTTTATATATAAAATCTTTGAAACATATTCATCTAAAATATCAAAAATTTTATTATAAATATCTATATTGTTATTATTTATTCTTCTTGAACATTCTGCAAGTTTTACTGAATAATTTTTTAGTATACCTTTATAAAATGTATCCATTTGTGCAATATAAAAATCTTTGTATCTTTCTAAAGTTTTACTTTTAGCATTCATTTTTAAAGATTCATAATCTAGTTCAATTAAATATTTTTGCTTTTGGTATTTATACTCTGCATAGTCAGTTGATTTTAATGTTGTAATTTTATAATAATTTCCCATTGCTTCTTTTTCAAATTCAGAAGCTGTATTAGTTTTTACTTTTTTATATACTGTATCCATAATATGTTTGTCTATTGCTTCTAAATAAAGGGAATAAGCCTCTTGATATTTTGAAGATATCACTTTTTTCTTTTCTTCATCACTGGTTTTCGAATTATTCATTATGTCATATGATTTTAATAAATTGTTTCTTTTTAAATTAATTACAAATCCATTTATTCCGATTTTTGTTGGAATTATTATTTTTGATAAAGTTTTACTTAGTTTTCCAAAAAAGGTTTTGTTTGAATCTACTACTTTTAGACTTCTTTCTTCCAATTTTATTTCTCCTTTCACGAAACCAATTTTTGCTCTACCCCTATTTTTTCAATGACTTCATATATTAGTTTAACTTTTAACTCTGTTTCTGTTGGTTCAGCAATAATATTTCTATTGACGATTTGTTTGTTTTTTATATCGTTTTTCATTTGTTCTTCTAGTTCTTGAATTATTTTCTCTTGTAATTGTTCAACTGTATATTGCTTTTGTTCATATCTATATTCGTAGTTTGTTATTTTCTTGAATTCTATTGGTAAATAAAAATTGTTTAATATTTTGATTTTATTTTTCGTTTCCATTGTATCATATTTTTCAAATTTTGAAATAGTTTTATAAAAATTTATTGTATTTTTGTTTAAAGTTACTGCGTATTTGTTTTCCTCAGCATTTGTTTTTACTTTTTCTTGTTGAATTAAGCTCTCTGTTTTTTCCTGAATATACCAAACTTTTGCTTCAATATCGCCACTTGCATGCATGTATCTAACTCCAGTATATTTTCCTTCCATCCAGCCTCCTATAAGCTTTCGACCGTTTTCAACAACATCTCCTTCTTTAACAAGTGCTGTTCCGTTTGTAACATTTATTTTGGTTATTATTCCATCTTTTGATGCTACTATATCACAATATTCATTTTCGTCTAATATATCTGGTTTGGCTACCGCTTCTACAACAGTTACTTTTGCGTTTGTTCCATCTATTTTTATTCCTATCCATGAAATTCTCTCGTCATTTAATCTCATTTTTTCTATAACTTTCTGTGTATTTATTTTGTACTTTAACTCTCCTTGTTTAATTCCATTTCTATTTAATTCTTCTAATATTTCTTCTGAGCTAATAAGGTTATTTCCATCAATTTCTATGTTCCATACAAAATTTGATAGTGCAAATATTGATAGTATTAACATAAAAAATAAAAATATAAAAACTTTTCTGTTCTTATATTTTTTTATTATAAATGGTAATCCTCTTTTTCTTTTAATTTTCATACTGCATTGTGTTTTTTTTGCTATGTTTCTTATTCCTCTAAAATCGTCTATTTGTATATTTGTAATTATACTTGTATTATTTTTTCTTTTTGTTCCCCATAGCTCTATTCCTTGTTTTGTGCATGCATTAAAAAATCTTTCTATATAAAAACCTTCAATTTCAATTTGAAGATAGCCTTTTACAAAATTATTTTTTTTCTTTAAAACCATTTTTTCACCTACGTTCAAAATCTAGATTTTCTATCTTTCCGGTTATGCTTACTGATTCGTCGCTGATTTGATTTAATTTTAATTCAAATCCATTTATATTTATGTTTCCTATATGTGTACATACTCTTATAAAGAATTCTTCGTATTCTAATATTCCTTTGTAATTTTCTATTAATACTTCATCAAATCCAAGCATTGTTACTTTTGGAATATTGGTTCCGACTTCTCTGGGTAAGTCTAAAATTTCATTTACTCTGTTTAGATTCATATAATATTTCATCCTTCCTAATATTTCTTCTATGTTTATATATATTCAAGTGTTAGAGAAATATTACTTTTATTATTGAAAATCATAAGTATGAACAATACATATAAAATTTTCTCACACCTTGCTGTCGCATTCTTCGGTTTTTGAAAATATAAAATATCAAAAAATTGACATTTTATTATTTTCAAAGTAGGTAGAATGCTTCAATCGAACTCGCTTCGCTCGTTGGTCCCTGCGCGGTGATTCAAAAATTTTATATGTATTGTTCATTTTATCTTTTGCAATAATGGTTATATTTAAATTCGAAAGAAAAAGAAAATTATATTTATTTTTTGTTCCTTGCTAAAAGATTTTACCACTCCTTAAACTTCGTTTAAGCGTTAGTTAAAAACTTTCAAACTACGCGTCACTAAAAAATCAAATATAATTTTCTTTTTGCTAACAAATTCTATCTTACAAATTCATCTAAACATTTGAACTCGTATCCGTCAGATTTAATAGCCTTAATACACTCATCCAAAATATTCATATTATCCTTTGAAGTTCCATGAAGCAACATAACCTCCCCTGGATGTATATTGTTTAAAATCTTTTCCTTACCATAAGATTCTCTGCCTTGTTTCTTTTCATCCCAATCGTCATATGCAAAAGACCACATTATTGTCTGATAATTCATTTTATTACATAAAGCTAATGTCCTTTCGCAGTATTCCCCTTTAGGTGGTCTTATGTATTTCATTTCATATCCAAACTTTTCATATATAGCTGTATGCAAATTCATAACTTCTTTTTCAACTTCAGAATCTGAAATCTCTGGCATGCTTTTGTGATTAACAGTATGATTTCCTACATCATGCCCTTCTTCTATCATTCTTTTAACTATGTCAGGCTGAGTATTTAAATAATGAGCTGTAATAAAAAAACATGCCTTAACATCATTTGCTTTTAGGGTATCTAATATATTTTCCGTATATCCTGCTTCATATCCTAAATCAAATGTTAGGTATATATATTTCTTTTCTTTACTTCCCATCGCTATTCCATTGTATTTGTCAATTAATTCTCTATTTTCTTTTCCTAAATCAGGTTGCTCATGGTTGTTGTTTCTTTTTATTCCCCAACATATTTTCTTATTAATATTATCTGCACGTACCTCATTTTTTAAGACACCCACACATAATACTAATGAAAAAATAACAGCTATACTCAAAACAATTTTTTTATTCATTTTACTTTATCCTTTCTTTTTTTATAATTTTATTATTTTTTTATTGTTTTAGAATTATTTTTAAAGTAAAATAAGTGTATATCATATTTTTACATTTTTTTACAAAATTCTATTGACATTAAATTGAAATTATTTTATATTTATTATTATGTCCCATAAAATGGGTAATAGTAATAGAGAGGTGTTATTTATGCAAATTTTATTTTCAGAAAATGTAGTTTTTACAAAATTAATATCGATTGTTATGGCTTTTGCTGAGCTTTTAATTTGTAGATTATTTTTTATAAAAGCTTTTAACTTAGATTTTTCTAAGAAAAAGACTACATTATATTTGTTTATTTCTTTTCCTTTAGAAATTATAAATATTTGTTTTGCGCCTATATCCTTTTTTCCATTTATAAATATTGCAATTGTTTTTGTTGTTTTATACTTTTTATTTAGAAAGGAATTTGTGCATAGTACTTTCTTTCTAATACTTCCATTTACAATGTTTCAAGTATTAAAATTATTTTTCACATACACAATTGCATTTATGTTTGATATACAACCTTCTTCTCTTGAAAAGGTACCAATCGTTAGACCTTTTATAATTATTCCTTCATATCTTATTATGTTTTCACTAATGAAAATATTTAATAAAATGAAGTTTTCTAAAAATTTTTATAACGGTTTAGATACTCCTAGCAAATTAATTATTCATATCTTTTCATTTGCGTGTTTATTTACTGTTTTACTAAATGGTCATTTCTTATATAGTGCTTTTTCAACTGTTTCATTTGCTTTTGTTTTACTCAATATGCTATTAATTAGTATTGTAATTATTCTTTTAATAAAAATATTAAAGCTTCAATATGTTGAAAACAATTTAGATTCCGAAAAAAAATCATATATAACTCTTTCACACTCTTATGATGGTATTAGAGAATTTAAACATGATTTTTCTAATATAATGCAATCTATTGGTGGATATTTATCTGCTGATGATTTTGATGGATTAAAACATTATTATTCTAGCATTTTCAAAGATTGTGATGAACTAAAAAAACTTTCTGTTTTTAATAAAGATGTTTTAAATAGTCCACCAGTTTTATCATTACTTACAGAAAAGTATTACAAATCAAAAAATTTAGGTATTGATTTTAATATTGAAGTATTTATTGATTTAACAACTTTAAATATGGATATCTATGAATTTAATCGTATTTTAGGAATATTTTTAGATAATAGCATTGAGGCTGCTGAAAATTCATCTGAAAAATTTATTAATATAATAATTGCTAGAGATGGTAGAGCTCATTATGATTATTTAACGATTGAAAACTCGTGTAATTCTGATTCAAAAATTGATAAAGATAAAATTTTTGAAAAGAACTATTCTACAAAGCCTAATAATACAGGTTTAGGTCTATGGAAAGTAAAAAAGATTTTGAAAAAGTATGATAATATTTCTTTATATACATCTGTAGAGAATGGTGTATTTAGTCATCAATTACGTATATATTATTAATTCCTAAGATTATGGATTAAAATTTAGAGATATAATTAAAAAAAGGCATTGATAACAGCAATATAAAAATTTATGTTATCAATGTCTTTTTTATATAAATATCTATTTTTATTCTTTTTCGTCTTTTAGTATTACCCAACTACCAATTGGTTCTGGATAATCTGTAAATTCTAGATGTTCTTTTGTTGTTGGATGAGCAAAAGAAAGTTTATATGCCCATAAGCATAACTGTTTTCCTCTTCCACGTGTTCCATATTTTTGATCTCCATATAAGCTATGGTTTCTACTTGCAAATTGAACTCTAATTTGGTGATGTCTTCCTGTATACAATTTTACTCTAACAAGTGATAAATCTATTTTTTCATCATATTTTAGTACTTCATATTCAAGCTTTGCTAATTTAGCATTTTTATTGTTTTTATCTGTAACCCTACTTAAATTATTTTTCTCATTTTTTACTAAGAAGTCTTCGAAAATATCTACAGTTTTCTCCATTTTTCCATCAACTATGCATAAATATTCTTTTTCAAACTTCTTTTCTCTTATTTGCTCACTAAGTCTAGATGCAGATTTTGAAGTTTTGGCAAATACCATTACTCCTCCTGTTGGTCTATCTAATCTATGTACTAATCCTAAATAAGCGTCTCCTGGTTTGTTATATTTTTCTATTAAATATTTTTTTATTATTGTTAGCATATCTTCATCGCCAGTCTTGTCCCCTTGTGATGGAATATTTACTGGCTTTTCTACTACAATTATATGATTATCTTCGTATATTATTTTTAATTTCATTTTATCCTCGTATAATTATTATTTTTCCCATCTACCATAAATTCCGCATGGTAATACTAAGTTTGAATTTTTCATTGGTAATCCTATTTCTCCTGATGTTATTTTTCCTTTATGATTTTTCATATTAAGTTCTAAAAGATTAGCTAAAACTCTTGAAGAAATTCCTGTTGTATATGAATTTATTAAAAAGAATAATGGATCATCACTTAAAACTTGCATACATAATTCAACTAAGTCTGCAATATTGTTTTCAAATTGCCATACTTCTCCGTTTTTTCCTCTTCCATATGATGGTGGATCCATAACTATTGCATCATATTTGTTTCCTCTTCTAATTTCTCTTTGAACAAATTTCACAACATCATCTATTATAAATCTTACAGGTTTTTCTCTTAGTCCTGAGCTCTCTACATTTTCTTTTGCCCAAGTAGTCATTCCTTTTGATGAATCGACATGACATACTGATGCTCCAGCTGAAAGGCAAGCGACTGTAGCTCCACCTGTATATGCAAATAAATTTAAAACTTTTATATTTCTTTTTGATTGTTGAATTTTATTTATCATCCAATCCCAATTAACTGCTTGTTCTGGAAATAATCCTGTATGTTTAAATCCCATAGGCTTAATATTAAAAGTTAAATTTTTATATTTTACTTGCCAGCTTTCTGGTAATCTTTTTTTATATTCCCATGCTCCTCCGCCTGTGTTACTTCTATTGTATCTAGCATTAGCATTTTTCCACTCGTTTGGAAAGCTTTTGTTTTTCCAAATAATTTGTGGATCTGGTCTTATTAATTTTATATTGCCCCATCTTTCTAGTTTTTCTCCATTTGCCATATCTATTATTTCATAATCTTTCCATTCATTTGCAATATTCATATTACTTCTCTCTCCAATATCATTTTCACAATATGCATATTAACTTACAAAAATTATATATTAAAACTATGTTTGCAGTCATTGTTATTACTGCCATTACGCATATTATTTTAAAATATTTATTTTTTATCATTTGTCATACTCTCCTTTTTTATATTACTTTAGAAAGTTCTTTGAACTCATTATAATATATTCTTTTTCTAAAGAGTTTATGACAACTACAATTAGTATTTTACCATATTTCATCTAGTTTTTTCAACAAAATACTATAGAAAAAAGCCATTTCTGGCTTTTTCTTACATTTTTTTTAGTTTTTGTGCAAGTTTTTCATTTATTCCTTTTACTTGTGTTAATTCCTCAATACTTGCATTTTTTATTTTTTCTATTGTTCCAAACTTTCTAAGTAGTGCATCTCTTTTAGCTTTTCCTATTCCTTCAATTTCATCTAAACTTGATTTAGTCATATCTTGCTCTCTTAGCTTTCTATGATATTCTATTGCTGTATTATGAACTTCATTTTGCAAATTTGTTATGAAGAAAAATAATCGTTCAGAAATTTCAAATTCTTTTCTATTTTCATCAACTAATGCTCTAGTTGAGTGTGTATCATCTTTAACCATTCCATACACAGGAATCTGATCTTGAAGATTATATGTACTTAATGCTCTTTTTATTGCTTTTATTTGAGTTATACCACCATCTGCTAAAATTAAATCTGGCAATGTTCCAAATCCGCCTTTAGGATTTTCCAAAGAATGTTTTATTCTTCTTGTTACAACTTCTTCTGTACATCTTGGATCATCTTGACCATACACTGTTTTTATTCTAAATCTTCTTGACATATTTCTTTTTATAATTCCATCTTGTGCTACACACATTCCAGCAACAATATGTGTTCCTGAAATGTTTGATATATCAAAAGTTTCAATTTTGTGTGGTAAATGATCTAAATTTAGTACTTCTTTAAATTCATTTAATACTTCGAATTTATCTTTTGATTTATTTTCTAGTGTTATTTTAGCATTATTTTCAGCCATTTCTACAAACCTTAGTTTTTCGCCTTTTTGCGGTGTTTTTATTTCAACTTTTCTTCCAGCACTATTGGTTAACCATTCTTGAATTATTTCTTTATCTTCAATTTCTTCTTGAATCATTATTTTATTTGGAAATTCCATTTTGCCTAAATAGTATTGTTTTATAAATCCAGACAATATTTCTTTTGTTTCCATATCTTTTAGCTCATCAAAGAAATAGTGTTCTCTGTCTATCATTTTGCTTCCACGTACAAAAAATATTTCCACGCATACTGATAATTCGTTTTTATAAACTCCAATTACATCAATATTGTTTTCAGATATATTTGAAACTTTTTGCTTTGCTGAAATTCTTTCAATTGCATTCATTCTATCTCTAATTGCTGCTGCTTTTTCAAACTCTAATTTCTCTGATGCTTGCTTCATTTCAGCTTCAAGCTCTTTTAAAATCTTACTTGTTTTACCTTCTAACAGCATAATTATCTGATTTATTTGAACCATATATTCATCTCTTGTAACATACTTCATACATGGTGCTAAGCATTTTTTTATATGATAATTCAAGCATGCTCTATCGTTAAATTTAAATGTTTTGCATTGCCTTACTTGGAACTTTTCTTTTATAAAGTTAATCATTTCTCTCGCTGCGCCTGGATTTGCATATGGTCCAAAATATTTTGCTCCATCATTTTGGATTCGCCTTGTTATATATATACTTGGGTATTCTTCTTTCATTCCAATTCTTATGTATGGATAAGTTTTATCATCTTTTAACAACACATTAAATTTTGGTCTATTTTCTTTTATTAAATTACATTCTAAAATTAAAGCTTCTGCCTCATTGTCACATACTATATACTCAAAATGGTCAATTAAAGAAACCATATTCTTTATTCTTTGAGTTTTATTTGTTTTTCTAAAATATTGTGTAACTCTATTTTTTAAGGATATGGCTTTTCCAACGTAAATAATTTTATCATCTTTATTTCTCATGATGTATACGCCTGGTTTATGTGGCAATTTTTTTAATTCGTCTTCTATGTTAAACATCTTTTCCCTCACACAGTTTAAGAATTTTTATTCTTCTGTATAGTTTCCAAAGCTATAATCACTAAAATTGCTATAATCATCTAAATCAAAATCTGAATTTTCATCATATGTATTCTCAGCATCATCAAGCATAGAATTTGTGCTATTTGTGTAATAATTTGTTTGATTTTTAGCATTTTTAGCTGCATTTTTTATTTGTGATGATGACGTGTAGTATGTTGCTATTCCTAAACTTATCATTAGTGTTGATATTAGTAATAGTGATATTGCTCCTAAATTAATAATTCCATTTTCTTTTTTCATTTTTCTCTTCTCCTTTTCTCTTTTTTAATTTTATCATTAAAAAATTTTTATATCAACTTATAATTTTACTGTACAAAATTGCAAGAAACTTAGCTAAATATGGACTTTTCTTGCATACAAACAATTTGTTTTAATGTATAAATTTTATTTTTAACTCGTTATTTTTTATTAATCATCACAATATGCTATATATGGTAGATTTCTGTAATACTCTTCATAATCCATTCCATAACCTAATACAAATTTATTTGGAACTTCAAACCCTACATAGTCTACTTCTATTTCAACTTTTCTTCTTTCTTTTTTATCTAACAATGTACATATTTTCAAACTTTCTGGTTTTCTTTCAAGTAAATATTTTTTTAATGTTGCCATTGTTAAACCTGTATCTATAATGTCTTCTACAATTATTACATTTTTCCCTGCAATGCTATTTTCCAAATCTTTTTTTATTTTTATTTCTCCTGTGCTTTCTGTAGAATTCCCATAGCTTGATACCTTCATAAAATCTAATTTTAATGTATCATTTTTTATGTATTTTGTTAAATCTGTTGCAAAATATACAGCTCCTGTAAGTATACAAATTATAATTAGTTCCTTATTTTCATATTCTTCTGTTATTTGCTGTGCTATTTCTTTAATTCTTTTTTCTAATTCTTCTTGACTTATTAAAGTTTTTAAATTCATTTTCCTTAAATATAATTAATTGTATAGAAATATAAATCTATTTAATTAATTTCTTTCTCCTTTTTATTCTACTTTTTTTATGATACCATATCCAAATTTTTTTATCAATCTTTAGCTATTATTTTTCGCCTTTCCATTTTCGATTTGCATTTTTTTTTCTTTTATAGTAATATATGGACTATAGTGTGAATAAAATATAAAAAATCTATTTTTGAAAGGAGGTTTAGTAGTTTATATTAAGCGCCAGAGCGTTGATTTTCCAACGCTTAACGAGGTTAGAGTTTATCGAAGTTTTCGGCGGATGCTCTATGGCATGTTACTGTCATTAGAAAAGGTTCAAAGTTCATCAGTAATGATGAAACAATAATTTTTTTCGTGTAAATATATTTTTTCGCATAATATTTCAAAAAAAATTATATAAATATGTAATAAGACAGTATTTTCTCTGCCTTTAGTTTATGTGCTCATTTTATGTCTTAATTAATATTTATATATATTCTACAAAGGAGGGTATTATGTGTGGAATTGTTGGATATATAGGTACTAAAAAAGCTGAGCCTATATTAATTAATGGATTGTTAAGACTTGAATACAGAGGTTATGACTCTGCTGGTGTTGCAACAATCGAAAAAAATGGAATTAACGTTGTAAAAAGTAAAGGTAGAGTTGCTGAACTAGAAAAAGTTCCTGCAATCAATTCTTTGGAAGGTACTATAGGAATTGCTCATACAAGATGGGCTACTCATGGTAAGCCTTCAAATGAAAATTCTCATCCACATGTTGATGGAAAAAAGAATTTTGCTGTTGTTCATAATGGTATTGTTGAAAATTATCATGAACTTAGAGATTTCCTAAGTAAAAAAGGATATTCTTTCTATTCTGAAACAGATACTGAAGTTATCCCTAACTTAATAGACTACTATTATGAAAAAGATACAAAAGATGATGATAAAAGAGTTTTAAGAGCTGTTATTTCTGCATGCTCTGATTTAAAAGGAAGTTTTGCATTAGAAATCATTTCATCTTTCTTACCAGAAAAAATGATTGTTGTTAGAAAAGATAATCCTCTAGTTATTGGTACTACTTCTACTGAAAATTATATTAGTTCTGATATACCAGCTATTCTTTCTTATACAAAAGATTTCTATCTTTTAAATGATTATGAATATGTTGTTTTATCAAAAAATAAAGCAGAGTTTTTTGATTCAAACTTAAAACCTATAAAGAAAGATCTTGTAAACATTGATTGGAATGCTTCTGCTGCTGAAAAAGATGGTTACCCTGATTTCATGTTAAAAGAAATTCATGAACAACCAAAATCTATTAGAGAAACAATCGGTTCAAGATTAACTTCTGATGGAAAATGTACTATCGAAAGTTTAGATTTATCTAAAGATTATTTAAAGAGTTTAAATAGAATTTATATCGTAGCTTGCGGAACTGCTATGCATGCTGGACTTGCTACAAAAGCTTTATTTGAAAAACTTTGTGGAATTCAAACTGAAGTTGACATTGCTTCTGAATTCAGATACAGAGATCCTCTAATTGACGAAAAATCTTTAGTTATTTTTATTAGTCAATCTGGTGAAACAGCTGATACTATTGCTGCATTAAAACTATCTAAAGAAAAAGGTGCAAAAACAATTGCAATTTCAAATGTTATTGGAAGTTCAATAACTCGTGAAGCTGATTATACAGTATATACTCATGCTGGTCCTGAAATTGCTGTTGCTTCAACAAAAGCTTATACTTCTCAAGTTGTTTTAATGACACTTATGGCAATTAATTTTGCTGAAATATTAGGAAAAAAATCAGATATAATTTCTGAATTAAAAGCTGATGTTTTAAAACTTCCTTCTCAAGTTGAAGATGTTTTAAAGAATATTGATGGTGTTAGAAATTTTGCAAAACAAGTTTATACTGAAAAAGATATGTTCTTCTTAGGAAGAGGTATTGATTATTCAGCTGCTTTAGAAGCTTCATTGAAACTTAAAGAAATTTCATATATACACTCAGATGCTTATGCTGCTGGTGAATTAAAACATGGTCCTATCGCCTTAATTGAAAAAGGTGTAACTGTTATTTCTATTATGACAGATCCTGCTTTAACACCAAAAACAATAAGTAATTTACAAGAAGTTATTACTAGAGGTGCTAAAACTTTAGTAGTTACAAACCAAGATTTAGGTGATAAGAGTTTTGATAATATGATTACAATACCTAAGACCAATCCACTTATCTCACCTATCTTATCAATCGTTCCACTTCAATTGTTTGCATACTTTATTTCTAAAGAAAAAGGATTGGATGTTGATAAGCCAAGAAATTTAGCAAAATCAGTTACTGTTGAGTAACATTATTATTTAATTTTAAAAAAAATTACAAATCACAAATCAAATCAATCAAAAGCAGTAGATAACGAATTATCTACTGCTTTTTTATCTGATAATTTTTAGCTTGTTTTAATAAGTAACTTATTTTTGATTGTTCAGACTTAATTTGATATGCATAGTAATCAACTAGCTCTCCTCTTGCATATTCAAAATTTCTATGTGCAAGTTCTAGTCGTTTTTGTGATTCAGTAATACTCTGAATAATTGACTCATCATAATCCTCTTTTTTCAAATCCACGATAGGAACTTCTTTAATATAAGACTCGTACATTTTTTATCCTCCTATCGTTATTATATGCTTGGACTTTTTAAATATTACTCATTTTAATTTTTTTATCTTCTTTTTCGTATATATCATATATTTTTTTGTAATTTTCTATTGATAAATTCTCTCCCATTTCATCTAATATTAATGCATAAATTTCACTTTTTAATAATTCTTTTCTTATTATATCAAACTCTGGTATTATCTCTTCTGGTACATATTTTATAAATTCTCTTTTATCATCAATTAAAATATATCCACGTAAAAGTGTTGCTGAAATACTTATTTTTCTTCTATCTACTAATATTTCTTTTACTTTCCTCATTTGTCCTTCTGAAAACCAATTTCTTCTTGATTCATCATTTCCAGATATTATTGCATCGGCTTTTCTTCCTGTTGCTTCTATTGTTTGGTCTATTACATATTGTCCCCAAATTGAATTGATGTCATACTCATTTGTCATGTCATCTAATTTTTCTATTTGAACTTTATTTTTATCTGGGAATACTTTTCTAATTAAATCCATTCTAAAATCTGCAGAAAATGGATTTCGCAAAGTTCCACTTTCTTGTGCTGATCCAACAAAAATAAGTGTTTTATCGCATCTTTCTATACTTGTATTTATAATTGATTGGTGTCCTTTGTGTATTGGACCAAATCTTCCACATATTAATCCTAAATTATATTTTTTCATTTTTCTTCATCTTCTTTCTTTTTAAGAATTATATATTTTTTTCAAGATTTTTTCAATCAATTCTAATTGACAAATTATTTCTTCCGTGCTACAATTGTATACATAATTTGGCAGAGATAAGAGATTAGTAATAATCTAAGTTTTATTTAGAGAGTCTGTGGTTGGTGAAAACAGATTAAAACATTTTATGAATCTACTCTTTAGCTTCTAACCTAATAAGTTAGACCATTTGTACTGGTTACGTACTATAAAAGTTATAAATCAAGGTGGTACCGCGAATATTCGCCCTTATGCTAAAAAAGCATAAGGGCTTTTTGTTATATAATAGAGTTTCCTATTATATAAAATAACAATGCTCTGAAATTTGCAAATCAAATTTCACAGGCGAACAAAAACGCGGACTTTAAAATATTATAATTGATGAAAATATTATTAAGTTCCTCTTTTGTTCTATTTTTTACCATCATAAGAAAGGAAGGATTTTATGGAAGAAGTTAAAATTGGTAAAGTGTACAGACATTTTAAAGGAAATTATTATTTTGTTGAAAATGTTGCTTATGACTCCGAAACTCAAGAAAGAATGGTAGTTTACAAACCTCTATACCCAAGAGAAGATAACAGAAATATTTGGGTTAGACGTGAGTCTATGTTTTTAGAATCTATTCCTGAAAGACCTGATAATATAACTGGTCAATCACATAGATTTGAATTATGTGAAGATATAAATAAAGATTATATAAATAAATAATTTGAAAGGAGATTATTATGATTGATATTAAATTTTTAAGAGAAAACCCTGATATTGTTAAACAAAATATCAAAAACAAGTTTCAAATGCACAAATTACCTCTTGTTGATGAGGTTATTGAACTTGATAACAAAAACAGAGAATTAAAACTTCATGGAGATGAGTTAAGAGCTCAAAGAAATTCACTTAGTACACAAATTGGTGGATTAATGCGTGATGGTAAAAAAGATGAAGCTGAAAAAATTAAAGCTGAAGTTAAAAAAATTAATGATGAACTTGCTGAAAATGAAAAACTGGAAGCTGAATATTCAGAGAAAGTTACAAACATTATGATGAAAATTCCTAATATTATGCACGAGTCTGTTCCTATCGGTAAAGATGATAGTGAAAATGTTGAAAACGAAAAATTTGGTGAACCAGTTGTTCCTGATTATGAAATTCCATACCACACAGATATAATGGAAAGTTTAGCTGGTATAGATTTAGATGCTGCTCGTAGAGTTGCTGGAAATGGTTTTTACTATTTAGTTGGTGATATTGCTCGACTTCATTCAGCAGTTTTATCTTACGCTAGAGATTTTATGATTAATAAAGGATTTACATATTGTATCCCACCTTATATGATTAGATCTGATGTTGTTACTGGTGTTATGAGCTTTGAAGAAATGGATGCAATGATGTATAAAATTGAAGGTGAAGATTTATATTTAATTGGAACTAGTGAGCATTCTATGATTGGTAAATTTAAAGGACAAATTTTAGATAAAGCAAACTTACCTTATACTATGACTTCTTATTCCCCATGTTTTAGAAAAGAAAAAGGTGCTCATGGTATTGAAGAACGTGGTATTTACAGAATACATCAATTTGAAAAACAAGAAATGATTGTTGTTTGTGAACCTGATGAATCTTGGGATTGGTATGAAAAAATGTGGCAATACACAGTTGAATTATTCAGAAGTATGGATATTCCTGTTAGAACTTTGGAATGTTGTTCTGGAGATTTAGCTGACTTAAAAGCAAAATCTTGTGATGTTGAAGCTTGGAGTCCTCGTCAACAAAAATACTTCGAGGTTGGAAGTTGTTCAAACTTAACAGATGCACAAGCTAGACGTCTTGGAATTCGTATAAAAGGTGAAAAAGGTAATTACTATGCTCATACTCTTAACAACACTGTTGTTGCTCCACCTCGTATGTTAATTGCTTTCTTAGAAAATCACTATCAAAAAGATGGTTCAATTACTATTCCAGAAGTATTAAGACCATATATGGGTGGAATTGAGGTTTTAAAACCAAAAGCATAAAGCTTATAAAAAGCGGACTATTTTTTATAAAAGTTGTATTAAAATATTTAAAGTCCGCTTACTTACAAATTTAACTAAGTTCAAATTTGAGCAAAATACTTTATATTATAGCCCTTCAGAAAGTTTGCTACAATATAAAATAGAAATGGAGAAATTAATATGATTGTTAAAAATCCACAATTTGAAATATCTGCTGTAAAACCAGCTCAATATCCTAAAAATGATTTACCTCAAATCGTTCTTGTTGGTAAATCTAATGTCGGTAAATCTTCTTTTATCAATACAATGCTTAATAGAAAATCTTTGGCAAGAACGAGTAATACACCAGGAAAAACAAGACAAATTAATTTTTATAATATTGATAACAATTTTTATTTTGTTGATTTGCCTGGCTATGGTTATAGCAAGTTAAGTAAAGAAGAACAGGTTAATATGGGACGTTTTATAGAAGATTATTTGCAAAAATGTCAGAATATTGCGCTTATTGTGCTTCTTTTAGATATTAGACATAAGCCTACTGCTGATGATGCCCATATGTTTGAGTATATTAAAAGGACTAATCTTCCTTTTATGCTTATTGCAAATAAGGCTGATAAGATTGCTGTTACCAAAGTTGATATGGAGCTTGAGAAAATAAAGGAAACATTAGGTTTGTCGTTCTCTACTCTTCTTCCTTTTTCAGCTGAAAGAAAGGTTTATTCTGATGCTGTTTGGCGTGAGATTGAAAACTTTATATAATTATTAAATTTTATAGAAGAAAAGTTCATATCAAAATTTTTTCACACCTTGCTGTCGCATTCCTCGGAAATTAAAAATAAGGATGTTTTATTAGAGACTGCTGAAAAAGTAGCCTCTTTTATTACATCCTTATTTTTAATTCGGGTAGAATGCTTCAATCGAA
>OCHI01000112.1_pt1 | contig 111925 bp, 102 predicted proteins | sample 1538691 | NCBI WGS metagenome assembly OCHI01 (sample SAMN04571718, study PRJEB22368) | human gut metagenome | biome: human gut; material: stool | host: Homo sapiens | place: Luxembourg | collected 2012-09-21 | reverse complement strand
AATTGTATATTCGATTTCATCATCTTCATGAACTGTTGTAACCTTAGTTGCTCCTTCTGAGTCGATCATACCATATTGACCACATACAACAACCTTACTTGCTTTAGTTGTTGAAATAACTGGTGTAGCAATAGTTACATCTGTTGGCGAATCTGGTCCATTTGTAATCTTAGCTGTGTTTGTAATTGTTTCTTCTGGTTTATCTTCACTTATTGATAGTGGTGTAACCTTAATCTCTATTATTCTTGAAGATTTAGCAGGTAAATTATTTACATTCCATGTAACTTTATTTCCTACAACACTAATTGTATCTCCAGCTAATGCCTCACCATAGCTATCTATTCTTAAATTGCTTGGTACCTCATCTTCTACAACTGCAGAACCTTTTTCATCTCCATTATTATCAACTACAATATAATATGAGAATTGTTTTCCAATCTCAGCATATTGACCTGCTTCAATTGAACTTGATTTTGTAACCTTCAAATCAGGTTTCTTAATTTCACCTGGTCCCTCTGGATCTTCAGTTGAATCATTATTTACATATACAGTATTTGCTTCAAATGTAGCCTTTGTAATTTTGTTACCATTTTCATCTAATCCAAGTGTTTTAACTCTTACTTTAAATGTAATAACAAGTTTACTTCCCGCTGCTAATTCATAATCATCTAATGAAATAACTCCATTTTCAGCTTTAACGCCTGTAATGTCTTTACTATCAACCTTAGCTGTTAAAGAACCTTCAACAAACTCTACTTTATCTTTTAATTCATCTCTAACATTGATTTTATCAGAAACAACACCATTATTTTCAGCAGTTATTGTATATTGAATTTCATCATTTTCATGAACTACATCAATTTTTGAACCTGTCATTCCATAATCATTACATGTAACAACTTGAGATGACTTAGTAACATCAATATCAGATTTTCCAATATCAACATCTGTTGATGATGATGGATTTTTATTATCAATTGTTGCTGTATTTGTAGTCTCAGCTTTAACACCAGTTATATCTTTAGCTGTAACTCTAATCTTTAATACTTTTGAACTTTCTGCTGCTAAATCTGTTACAGTCCATTCTACTTTGTTTCCGCTAACAACTACACTATTATCAGCCTCTTGATCATCAACTTTTATATTAGCTATATCAATTGTAAATTCATCTGGTATAACGTCTGTTATAACAGCATTTCCTTTTTCAGTTCCATTATTTTTAGCTGTTATTATATAATCAAAGCTTTCTCCAACACGTACATAATCTTTACCAGCTACTGTACTTGTTTTTGAAATTTCTATATTTGGCTTCTTAACATATTTTGGTCCATCTGGATCTGGAGTTGTTGTACCATTTACATCAACTACGTTTGCATTAATAGTTGCTGAAATTGCTTTTACTGTCTCTCCCTTTTCATTTGTATTTGTTCCTAAATCATCAACAACTGTATCAAATGTAATTACAAGAGTTGCACCTGCTTGCAATTTATAGCCTGTTAATGTAATAGTTTTTCCACTAACTTGTATTTTAGTTTGTGCATCTGCTAAGTTAGCTGTTACATTACCAGAAATACTTAATCCTTTTGGAAGTTCATCACTTAAATTAATTATTCCAGCTTCTGAACCCTTAGCATTTGAAACTGTAATTGTATATCTTATAATATCCCTCTCATGAACAGTTGAACCTGTTAATTGTTTTGGTGATATAGTACAATCTGCAATCTCACTTACCTTAGTTGTTTCAATAATTGGTTTCTTAACATCTTTTGGTCCATCTGGATCTTCTGTCTTAACATCATTAACTACAACATAGTTTGCATCAATTACTTTTGTACATACTTTATTTCCATTGTCATCTTCTACATAGTCATTTTCGCCTAATGCATTTACTGTAGCATTAAAAGTAATTAACAATTCTTCTCCAGCATTCAAAGTATAATCTTTTACTGAAATTTTATTATCTTCTACAATAATATTTGCATCTTCTTTACTTACTCTTACAGAAGTTTCATCAAGTGTTAATCCATCTGGAATAGCATCCTCAAGATTAATTTTCTCGTCTGTTTCTCCAGTATTTGATACAGTAATTGTATATGAAACTGTATCTCCTTCATGAACCGTAGAAACATTTTCTACTTGTTTTAAATCACCAGTTTCAGTACAATCTGAAACTAAGCTCTCCTTAGTTGTTTTTATAATAGTATTATGAGTTTCGTTTGTTTTATCACCATTTACAACAGCTGTATTTCTAATAGTTCCTGTAGCATCTTCATTTACACGCACTGTAAAACTTACACTCGTTACCTCTTCACCATCTTCAAAATCAACTGTCCAGAAAATTTTTGTTACACCATCTACAGTAGTTTCTGTACCACCATCACTAACATTAATTAATGATGTTTGAGCAGGTACGCTATCTGAAACTCTTATTTCTTTTCTAGCCTCTTGGCTTATATTTTTGATTTCGATAACATATCTAATTACATCTCCAGGTACTACTGTTTTTGCATCTTCATTTTCTGCTCTTTGAGGAATTAATTCTTTATCCTTTATTACATAAGCTTTTTTTACTGCTGTAATTCCTAAATCCTCAACATTTACATTTGTAAATTTTCCAGCCACATCTAGGTTTTGCCAAGACACAGCTAAATCTTCAGAAATCTGTCTTTCAACTTCTTCAACTCTTGAAGTAACATACTCTTGATTAGGAACATTAGTATTTGTTGTTGATGTAGTTGTTCCTGTTGCTTGAGTAGTTGGTGCTACTGAAGTTGAAGGTTGGCTTGTAGTATTCGTTGTTGGATTTGCAGATTCACTTGGCATAACACTATTATTAGTAGTGTTTTCTGAAGATGTATTTCCTTGTGCATCAGAATTATTTTCAGTTGCACTAGGAGATTGTTCTACATTCTCTGATGCATTTGTATTTGCATTTTCAGATTCAGGTTCTTGTTGAGCTATTTCATCAATAGCAGTAGCTGAACCATCATCTTTCAAGAAAGCAACGACTCCAACAATTGCAACAATAGCTAAAATACAAATAGCTACAATAGCAATTATAGTCTTCTTATTAAGAGTCTTGAACTTATCCATTTTTTCCTCCTATTCTTGATTATTTTTAATTTCTCTAGCTTTTGTTACTAATCTTTTTTTATTTCCATTTGAACACGTTATAAGTGTTACCTCTTTTGTACTTCCATCAATAGATTCGACACATGATACATCATTTGGATCTATAATATAATAATCAAAAACTTCATAATCAAGTGTTCTATTCTTCATGTCAGTTATTTTAATTATGTCACCCTTCTCCAAATTTTTGGTTTTTCCAAACATTGTGCCATCCCTATTGTTATGTCCTGCAAGAGTAACATTTCCGACTTCGTTTAATTCACTTCCCCAAAACTTAGTAATAGACAATCTCATCCCTTTATTATCTGTTCTATCTAAAATTGGATATTTCAGGTTAATCTTAGGAATAGTAATTATACCTATTACCTTGTAATCATCTATCATTATGTCTTCTGAAATTTTTTCATCATTATTGTATTTGGTTTCAAATTCGTCAACAACAGCAGATAAATGCTTTTCATTTACCTGATTTCTACCATACTTAATAATAATCATAATAATTGTTATAGCTATAACAATTAAAAGTAAAATAATAATAAAGTTAAAAATTTTATTTTTACTCATTATCTTTTTTACCTTTGCTATTTGTTTTTTTCATAACAGCAACAATAACAAGTAAAGCTACTGCAACTCCTAATATAACAAATAAAATTATGCTATCATAAGTAATTGGTAATTTTGATGTTGTTGTTACAATATTTTTATCTTTAACAAATTCTTTGTCTTCATTTTGGAAACAAGTTAAGAATTGAACATCAACTATTTCTTGTGAATCATTTCTAACCCAAAGAATATATTTATCACCTGTTTTAGAATCTGCAGGTTGATCAATTCTCATATCAGAAACTAAAGACCAATTATCAGCTGTAGGCATTAATTGGTTGTATAGATCATAAAATTCTTTACACATCCTTATATTTTCATATAGTCCTGAGTTGGCTTTTAAACTATTAAGTTTTTCAGCTAAATCCATAAATTGATTGTAATCTTCAGTACTTGGTAATTTTACTAAATAATATGAATATTCAGAGCTACTATCATCTATGATATCAACTCTACCAATTGAAGTTGTATACTCAATTCCATTTTCAGTTCTCTTTGTAACTGTTTTTTGTGTAGTATCAACTGCAATTTTCTTTGTAACATTATTTACCAAATCAACTGCTTCATATGGAATTGAATTATCTAAACTAATTTGAATTCCTTCTGCTAAATAATTTCCATCTACATCTCTAGCATATACGTAAACTGTTTTTCCAGCAAAATAGTTATCATATCTTTCTTTTGTAATATGCATTACATATTTACCTTCAACTGTTTCTTTTTCAGCTTTCATATAATCTAAATATTCTTTATCAGCAGTTGTGCTATTTGCAAATGCATATTCATATTCTTTATCTAAACTAGATTCCAAATAAACAATATATTCGGTATCGTTTTTCTTTAGTACTGTTATTTCTTCAGCTGAGAAAACTTTATTAGAAAAAAATAAAATGAATAAAAACATCATACAAAAAGCAATTTTTATGCCAAATGTTTTTTTCATTTTCTCACCTCCTATTTTTCAAATTTCAGAATTATTTCATTCGCGTAAACATTTTATAATGATTTCCTATATTTGTCAACGGCTTTTCTCTATATTTCGCCTTTTTACGCGAATTTTATAAATCTGCTATAACATTTCTATTCCTAAAAAAGTTATCTATGAATGCAAAAAAAATAACTTTGAGATATAAATCCCAAAGTTATTTTTTAAAATTTATCTTATTTTAAGTTTAATCCTTTTCTTCCAGCATAGATAGCTACATCGCCTAATTGAGCTTCAATGTTTAATAATCTGTTATATTTTGCAACTCTATCAGTTCTGCAAGGAGCACCTGTTTTTAATTGTCCAGCGTTTGTAGCAACAGCAACATCAGCTAATGTTGTATCTTCTGTTTCACCACTTCTATGAGAAACAACAGCTGTCATTCCATTTTTCTTAGCTAATTCAATAGCATCTAATGTTTCAGTTAATGTTCCGATTTGGTTTAATTTGATTAATATGCTATTTGAAACTCCTAAATCAATACCTTTTTGTAATCTCTTAATATTTGTAACAAATAAATCATCACCAACTAATTGGATTTTATCTCCTAAAGCATCAGTTAATTTTTTCCATCCTTCCCAATCTTCTTCTGATAAACCATCTTCGATTGAGATAATTGGATATCTATTTACTAAATCTTCATAGAAAGCAATCATTTCATCACATGTTTTTGTAACACCGATTTTCCAGAAATGATATTTTCCTTCTTGTCCAATTTTCTTAGCCTCATCATACATTTCAGTTGCAGCAACGTCTAATGCTAAGCAAACTTCTTCACCTGGTTTGTATCCAGCTTTTTCAATAGCTTCCATAATTAAAGCTAAAGCTTCGTCTTCATCTTTAACATCTGGAGCGAATCCACCTTCATCACCAACACCAGTAGCTAATCCTTTTGATTTTAAAACTTTCTTTAAGTTGTGATAAATTTCGCAACACATTCTAATACATTCTGAGAATGATTTTGCACCAACTGGCATAATCATGAATTCTTGAACACTAAGTGTAGAATCAGCATGTTTACCACCATTCATTATGTTCATCATTGGAGTTGGTAATGTTTTACCGTTTGTTCCACCAATGTATTGATATAATTCCATTCCTAAAGAAGCTGCAGCAACTCTAGCAACTGCTAAAGAAACACCTAATGTAGCATTAGCTCCTAATCTACCTTTATTTTCTGTACCATCTAATTCAATTAATGTTTTATCTAATTGAACTTGGTCATAAACATTCATTCCAATTATTTTGTCTCTGATTATTGTATTAACATTTTCAACTGCCTTTAAAACACCTTTTCCTAAGTATCTTGAAGAATCACCATCACGTAATTCAACTGCTTCAAAACTTCCTGTAGAAGCTCCAGATGGAACCATAGCAACTCCACTAAATCCTCCAGCCATAACTTCAACTTGAACAGTTGGATTTCCTCTAGAATCTAAGATTTCTAAAGCCTTTACATCTTCAATTTCCAAATAATCTTTCATTATTTCGACCTCCTATAATATTTACAATTAAATTTTAGAAATATAAATTTAATTATACCTCTTCCGTCTATGGGACATTCTATCACAGATATATTAAATTTTCAATTACTAATTTTAAAAATTTTTCCATTATTAAAATCAAACAACTTAAAACGAAAAATGAGTGAATTGCCTAAAATCGCAACCCACTCATTTTCTATGCTTTACTTTTGTTCTGTGTATTCAGCTTTCGTCAGTTAAATACTGTTATTCTTCGTGTTCAACCAGCCGATAATCAGTTCCATCCGGTAAATGGAAGTTAAACCTCGGATCAAGAGTGCGATCACACTTCTCGATTGGATACTTTACTCTGCCAAGGCCAGCGCAGCTGTAGGAATAAACATACAATGTATAATCATTGATGTTCATTGCCTCATCCTTCTCAAGGAACCTTATCTGCTTAACCTCCGGTTGATCAGCACCGTACTCCCAAACATCTCTGAAGCCGCGAATCAATTTGATATCGCACTCCCACATGTTAATAATACCAACATGCTGACCGCCTTCAACCTCTGCAAAAACAATTGGATGATCTTCACCGCCATAGCCGTCAATGTCCTCAACAGATCCAGTCGCAAGAACCTTAGCCTTGGCATAAGTATACTTTTCTTTCAACTTACAGTCCATACTAAAAACTCTTGGTTCTCTCGATTCTTTAGCTTTATACCTTGAATCAGACACATAATTCAACTCGGCAATCGAAGCAGCCTCAGCCACTGCTTCATGTCCCAAAAGTCCATATACCGTATAGTTACTAATTTCCTTAGCTTCCTCCTCATCGTATGCTTCAAAATAGCACTCGCTTTCATCAGTCGGTGATCCATAAGTCCGAACTTTATACCTGAAGTATCCACTACCAGAAGCATAAGCTGGATTAGGAATCCCAATAAATGCAACCGGCCCAATTTCTTTGCAAAATCCGAAACCCGCATTATAAGTTGTAAGCTCATTTAATTTTACAACTTCATCATACGTGTAAGTTCCTTCAAGCAAATAATCATTGCAACCAGCCGAATCCTGTGTAACGAAAACCAAACGGTTCCCAACTCTTTTAGCAATCGCCTTCCGACCAGGATTCATTTTTTGAAACAATTGAGTCAAAACTCTTTCAAGCATATTCTCTCCTCCTTAAATGCTTTCTAATCAACAAGTTACATTGGTGAAACAAAAAGCTAGAGAAAAATTCTCTCACTATTAAGTAAAAAAATATATAGAAATGCACTATATGGCTCATATTCTAGCACATTTTTTCCTCTAAATCAACATAAAAGAGCTCTGGAACACTATCCAGAGCTCTTTTACATCATTGCTGTTTTTATTAAATCTCTCCAATAATGTATTTTATAATTTTAAATTTTATCAAACTCAATTTCTAAATCTTTTCAATCAAATATTTCATATCTCTTCAAAATCTATTAAAAAGGTTCATCACCTGCGAACTCAATAGGTTCTTGTTTCAAACATTCTAATTGTTCCGCAGACAAATACTTCTTATCAACAGTAATACTAAGTACAAACTCGCTAAAGAAATTATCATTCATTACATAACATCCCTTTACTTTAGCCTTGTCACCATAACTATCTTCAATCTTCCATCTTTGAGGAACGCCATCAACCAAATTAACACCCACAAAAGACATAGCATGATGCATACAAATATCACGCAAATTCAAGGCCTCTTCTTTAGATAAAGTTTCAAAATCTAATGTATCAGCATAGTCATATAATCTCGTATCTAATACTCCTGATTTTGTATCTCTAAACTTCATTATATGAGCTCCCATATAAACAGGAATACCATCTTTCAACTGCTTAATAGTTAAGTTCTTCAATTCTTCTATTGGCAAATTCAAATATCTAGCATAAGCTTGACGAACATTTCCTTCATATTTCAATCTATAAACTTTATTAAACTCTTTATTATACATAGGAAAATTACCTATAGTAACAAAATCCTCTAATTTCAATTTCAAAAATCTATTCTTAAACTCAATAGGCGTTAATCCATCAATTCTATGATACTCACCACTTTTATCTTTATACTCATAGTTAAATTCTGTTAAAGGTTCACCAATCAATTTGCACAACAAAATATAATTTTCTTGTAAAAACTTATTTTTATTTTCTCTTAATAATTCAATATCAGCACCATTTCTCTTTAACTCAATTAATTTTAAAATATCCTTTTTAACCTTTTCAGTATAAATACATTGCACTCTTAAGAAATTTGTACTCTCAACAGCATCAGGATTATATGAATAAGGCAAAACTCCATATTTATCTATGATGGCTTCAAACCATTCCCAATAACCACCTTCATTTACACAACTAGTAATTATTTTTTCTTTATGAATATAATCATAATCAACGTTCGCTAAATTAATTATATTCTCATATGTATTATTTGATTTTTCAAGTTTATCATAAAAAGCAATATAACTATTAGATAGTTCTAAATCAGCAACATTCATATTTAAATTCTTAGCAATATCATATTTTATTAAGTTCAAACCACTAAAAATCCAGCATTTATGACTATCCTGTTGATCATATCTCTTACTCTCAGGCAATTCAATATTAAAAACAGGTTGATTTTCTATAATAACATCTCTACTAATACACGCTTTCTCCACACCATTCTTAGTTATCGCATTTTCAATCACCTTATTCATTTTATCTGAATCATAAACTTCTTTAAATTTTTTAATTTGCTCTAATGATATTTGATTATTCATTAAATCTTCCTCCTTTTATCTCCACATATCGCCATTAATATGACTAGTCAAAGCCATAACAAAAGCATTTTTAGTCAATTCAATTCTCGTCACAACATCCCTAGTCAAAAAACTAATTCCGCCTTTTCCTTTTCCAAGCTCCTTACCACTAAAGATCTTATCCATAACTTTCCCAAGCTCTGTACTTTTTATCTCATCAATATACTTATTAGGGATTGGAAACCCTTGACTAACTCCAACACTTTGAAAACCTTTTGAATCCTCAATAACAACCGCATTTATATCAATCCAATCGCCTAAAAGATCGGTAATTCCCGCTTCACTAGCTATAAAAAAATCAGCCTCTAAATTATTTTTTTCAGCATACGCCTTTAGATTTTTAACCCTATTTTTAGCGCCCTGAAAAATCTCCTCATTCACAGGTTGATCACTGACATTCGAGTCAACAGAAATTCCTTCAATATTAATATCATCAAAGTACTTCTCAAAAGCCTGCCTAGCGCCTTCAATTTTTCCAGGATTTTTTGTTCCCATCAAAATCTTCATACCATTCCACTCCTTACCACTTATATTTAAATACGAAAAAATCAAAACATTAAGTTTTCCAAGCTATAAATCATTAACTACTCTTTTAACTCTTTCAATAAATTCTTCTCTATTTTCTAAAGCCTGTCTCAACTTGCTTACCGCCTCATCAAACTCCTTGTCCTCCAAATAAACCTTAGCATACCCACTCTCACCATACTTCTCAACTAAATGTTCATACACTCTATCAAACTGTTCTTCTTCAGACAAACCAATATAATTCTTCTTACCATATGTATATGACCTCTTGATGGTATTATCCATATCCACAATAGTCCTATCCGCTGTACTTACAATCTTGCCATAAATAGTTCTAGGGACATGATTGCAAGAAGCTCTATGATCCTCAATAGCCTCCTTGATTACCATTCTCTGCTCATCAGCAAACCACCTCTTAATATTCTCATCTTTTATAAACATCTCCGCAGAAATAATTTCATGTCTCTTTCTATCAATAAAATGTCCCAAATCATGATATGCAGCCACCGTATACACAATATTAAAATCAACATCATATCCATCGGCTAGCTCCAAACTTCTTCTTATAACAGTCTTAATATGATTAATTCCATGAGCAAACTCATTTCTATCATATAAAGGAAATATTTTCTTTTCTATATATTCAACTAATTTCTCATTTAATTCTTTATTCAAAACCTTTCTCCTTAAAAACTTAAAATTTAAGTTCTTTCATATTATTTATATCTAAATCAATCTCTTTATAAATCTCATCAACTGTGCAAGAAACAGTATCTTCAAATGAACATCCCAAAATTTCTAATATATTCTCTATATCTTCCTTATCTTTTCCCTCAAACTCAACATATGAAGGTAATATAGGCCATGTATCAATATCAATTTCATGCTCATTTAAAATATATTTTTCTCTTTTTTTCTCTTGATAACTTCTATATGAAAAGCCCAACTTTTCAAGTAATTCATTTGTTTCTTCAAATGAATTAACCTTTATTTCTGTTTCTTCCATTTGTTGAATATTTGATTTATTATCTCTTAAAACATGTTTAATTGTTAAAGTAACCTTCTCTTTAACCTCACCATTTTCTTTCTCTTCAATAGTTTTTCTTAATCTAACCCATTTCTTAGGAGTAGCCTTATACTTATCAATTATTCCGTTCAATTTTTGACTATTTAAAATCTCTAAAACTCTTTCTTTATCAAATGTAAACATCTCTAATAAATTACTAATCTTGAAATTTTTGTTCAAAAGCTCAACATCATCACTATCAATTAATTGATCAACCTCATAAAAAAGATTTTTAATTTTTGCTAATACTATATCTTTCCTAGACTCAAGAATTTCATTATTCAATTCGTATAAATCAGCATAATATCTTTGATTAATGTACATTAAATCATACACACATAAATATTGCTTTGAAGAACTAATATACTTTCCACCGGCATTCGTTATCTTATTTACAATGTTCTCCTTATCAATATTTAAAATCTTAACTTCCAATTCCATACTACTCATAATATTTTTCTCCTATCAACTAATATTTTTTCTCGATGAGTATTGTATCATAATAAATTTTATTCATCAATGAAACTGTCTATCTAATAATCTCTATCATCAGTTAAATTTCCGTGGAAACCATACACCTGTCTGCATAATGGCTGGCTCCTTGTTCCACCTTTTACAACTACTTTTTCCAAATCATCATATATACTATGTAATTTTATACCATATTTCTCCATCGTCTCCACATTCATTTCTTTAAATGCTGGACATGGCAATATTGTTCCATCATACTTTATATCTAATTTTTCAGTTCCAGCAGTACATAAATGTGATATTCTTCCATTTAGCGGAATACCTATTCTAATATTACCACTATAGTTTTCCTTTTCTCTTTTTAGTATTTCGCCAAATTCTTTTAACTCAGTTTCATCTAACATCAATTCTTGTTTATTCTCCAAGCCTCTTCCTTGTGGTACAAAATTTAAAATACTAATATTCTTTACACCTGCCATTTCCAAGCATTCTAATATATCAGGAAACTGTCTATAATTTGGTTTCATTGGAATAAAATGAACATCTACATCTAATCCAACCCTACTTGCTCTAATTAATGAATCCATCAAATATGTATTTAAAGCTTTTCTTCCCATTAAATCATTATCGATCTCTTCATCTAATGCCTGCCAATCAAATACAATTTTATTTACATCAAGATTTTTTAATCTTTCTAATTCTTGTCGCGTTATAGATGTAAATTCTCCCGGATTCAACATTCTTTCATAATACGCTTGTACATTTCTCTTTAATCTTTCATTCCAAGGTTCATTCAATTCTATCTCTTGTAAATCAAGATTACATTTATCTTTTATATATTCAATTACTTCCGTTGGAATCGCAGAGTTTCTTTTTATCCCACTTGTAAATATAACTGTTCTAAGTCCATTATCTCTGCAAAACTTTACCATCTCAAATAAATCTGGATGTAAAAAAGGTTCTCCACCAGAAATTGATATCTCGCCTATTCCACCTTGATTAATAAAATATGTTACTGCCCTTTTAAAATGTTCTATTGGTATTATTGTCTTTTTATCCTTTGATGAATTAGAAGAACAAAACTTGCATTTATTAGGACAAGTTTGTATTATTTCAAAACATAAATCCTTTAACATAAGCATCCTTCTTTCAGATTTTTATTTTAAGTCGACTTGTATTGTATCATAAAAAGCTATATTCAGCAATAAAAAAGCGTTTCTAACATCAGTTATAATTAGACTTTGTTTAAAAACGCTTTTAAAAATTATTTTTCTTCTTTATACCATTTAGCAAACTCATTCATAGCATCAACTGATTGATATTTCTTCCTATTAGCCCTTTCCTCATCAGTCATCTGAGCTAAAGTCTTATCATATCCATATGGTTTATATATATACCATAAATCAGACCACTTTTTATCTGTATCATTTCCTAGCACTTTATTAGCAAGCTCACCCTCATGTTTTCCCATAAATTGATGCAATTCCTTACCATCATAATAAGATAAACACTCAGTAAACCTACAATCTCTGTTTTCCTTTCCTTCCATCAACTTTAAAATTCCTTGTATTCCTATAGTATCTAAAGCAAAATTAACAAAAGCCTTTGGAAATCCATCTAACTCATCTATCCAAAATCCGCAATCTAAAGATATACAAGGCTTATTCACTAACTTATAAGCCTCCATAACTTTCTGCTTTGAAATATACTTAATATCATCACTTCTCGGTTCATCTAACTCATATTCAAAAACTTTAAAATTAACATCTTTTAAATGTTTTTTAGCAGATGCAATTTTTCCTTTATTATGTGTTACAAATACAACTTCTTCCATTTTCATATCCTCTTTCTAATACTATTATTAATATAAAATTTTCATCTTACAATTCTTCGTCAATATTACCTCATTATCATTTATATATTATTTTTTAACTTTAATCCGTCTTCCATATTTATTTTTGTTGGCATAACATATTTAGCATCTACTTTATGAGCTATTAAATTAGTTATTACCTTCATAGCTCTTGAGCCATCGAACCACTTTGGATTATCACTATTTGCTCTAACTCTGTCTAAAGAAGCTACCAAAGCATCATGATCATATTTATCACACATTTCAATTGTTAACATATATTTTTGATTTTCATTTTTATATAAATTATTCTCTATCAAATCATATCTTGCATTGTTATACCAATACAAATGATCACCACCAGCTAGTATCAAAACATCTGCCTTAATATTTATATCACCAATCAATTCATTAACATAGTTATAAACATCATTAAAAGTACAACTTGGAATATCATTCTTTAAAGTATCAAATTTATTTGTAACATCTACAACTCCAAAATCATAAAACTTTTTATCAATAACTTTTTTATTCTTTACAAATATAAGCTCAATAGAGCCTCCACCACCTATAAAAACACAAATGTTGCCATCATAATCCACATTATTATAACAACCTAAAGCTGTATAATTAGCTTCATCTTCTTGAGAAACGACTTGAATTTTCAAATTAAATTTATCATTTAACTTCTTATTAATTTCACTTAGCTCTTCATTAGATATACTTCTAAATATACTACATCCATAAATATTTATATTCTTTGTATACTTCAAAGCATTCTCTATAACTTCATCTAATTTACTTAAATCAGCTTCATTAATTCTATTTTCACTTTTATAGTTTTTCTTAAATTCAATTGTAACAGTATTTTCATACATTAACTCCTCATCATTATATATATGAGTTTTAGTATTATTACTTCCAATTTCTATAATAGCCATCATATTATCCATCTTTTCTTTCTCCTTTTTTTACAATTAATATTTTATAACTTTTATATCTATCCATTATTAAAGTTTTATATTATTTACAATTATACTTGTCTTACAAATAACTAACAATATCCTCCAATGTATCATATCCACTCTCACTATTAATATGTCCTGCATTTGGTATACAAACTTGCTCTGTTGCAATCTTATCTGCAAATTCTTTTTCAACTTCATATTTCACATATGGATCATTATCTGAATAGAAACAAATTATTTCATCCGCATACTGTTTCACATCCTTCAAATTATCAAAATACATTGATTTATTAACATTATCATACTCTTCATTTATACCCAAATAATTATTAAATCCACATACAAATATTAACTTCTTAACCTTCACCTTATTTTCAACTAAAAATTTTGATATAAACACAGGCGCAATACTATGCCCTATAATAGTTGTATTCTCATTTATAAGTCCCAAATCTAAATAATATTTTAACAACTTACTCCAATTCTCATAATTTTGATATCCTACTCCTACTGGAAAATCTGGCACATATACCTGCTTTCCCTCTGACTCTATAAAATCATGTAACCAACTAAACCAATTTCCAAATGGACTTCCAAATGATCCATGTATTATAAAATAATTTTCCATCTCTATTCCTCCTAAATATTTTTTTACATTCTATTTCAACCTTAACACCGTCACACACTCAACATGCCCTGTAAAAGGAAACATATCAACTGGTGTAACTTCACCAATTTCATACCTTTCACTCAAAATCTTCAAATCTCTTGCTAATGTAGCAGGATTACAACTTACATAAACAACCTTCTTAGGACTAACCTTCAAAATAGTATCAAGCGCAACCTTATCACAACCTTTTCTTGGCGGATCAATAAAAATCACATCAGCGTCAACTTTATTTTTTTCAATAAACTCAGGCAACATTTTCTCAACATCACCAACAAAAAACTCTGCATTTTCAATACCATTTTCTTTTGCATTTCTCTTTGCATCTTCAATTGCCTGTGATATAGTTTCAATTCCATACAATTTCTTTATTTTCTTTGAAGCACATATTCCTATTGTTCCAATTCCACAATATAAATCAAAAATTGTTTCATCTCCATTTAGCTTTGCTCCTTCAATTGCTGTTGCATACAATTTCTCAGTTTGAGTAGGATTAACTTGATAAAATGACATTGGAGAAATTTTAAATTCAAATCCCAATAATTCATCATAAATATATCCATCACCAAATAACACGATATTTTTATTTCCTAATATCACATTTGTGTCTTTAGAATTAACATTTTTAACGATTGTCCTAATCTCACCATATTTTCCAGAAATAAACTCAACCAAATCCATTTCTTTCTCAAGTTTTTCTTCATTTGTAACAATCGTAACCATAACCTCATTCGTCTTAACGCCAACTCTCAAAACTAAATGACGAACTTGTCCTCTTCTCTTATTTTCGTCATAAACAGGAATATTATTTTCAACAATAAAATTAAAAATATCATTCGCGATATTTTGTAAAAGTTCGTTTTGAATCATACATTTTTTAGTTTCAATAATTCTATGAGATCTTTGTGCAAAAACGCCCATAACTGGCTTGCCATCACTATTTAATCCAACAGGATATTGCAATTTATTTCTATAAAAATATGGCTTTTCCATTCCAATAACATCATTAACTTTAGTATCAATTCTTTGTTTTCTCAAAGTATTCTCAACAACATTTCTCTTTATCTCTAAAGTTTTTTCATACTTAATATGTCTCATTACACATCCGCCACATTTTGAATATGTCTCACAATCAACTTCAGCTCGCGCCTCTGATTTCTCTATAATCTCTTCTACTTTTCCAAATCCATGTGATGAAAGCACTTTTAAAATCTTTACTTTAACTTTTTCACCTTTAATAGCATTAGGAATAAAAACCGTAAAACCATCAATTTTAGCAATTCCTTCACCTGCTACACCATTATCTATAATTTCAACTTCATAAATTTCATTCTTTTTAATCACGACACACTACTCCATCTCTTATTTTTACGTCACTATTTTATCAAATTTTTTACAAAATCACAATTCCTAATTTACCTAAGCAGCAAATTATACCGTTCTTCTTGTTTATGTAAACTCGCTGTGATATAATAAATTCTAGGAAAACCTTTATTTTAAACATGCCTAATCATATTAGTCACATGTTTATATCTATGTGTTACTTATATATTAATCTGTTAACCGCAAATAATTTTGCACACAAAATGAAAGGGTGAAAAAAATGACACAAAAAAATCAACTCACACGCCAAGATTTCTTTAAGGAAGTCAGCAAATTACTCAAAGACTTTGTTCGTCGGGATTTTATCAAAGACAACATTCTGGAACAGCCAAAAGGATTAAAGAACAATACGCAAAAATTAAACATCACAGCATTAATCATGAGTTGCATAGCTTCTCTATTCAGTTATTTAACTTTAGCTGGCAACTATGCAATCTCACATGGTTACATTGTTTTAGGCATTTCTCTGTATATGTTCTTTAATGCACGAAGCATTGTAAACACAATTTACAAACAGTGGGAAACGAACCTTCAGGCTGCACTCAAGTTTTCCCAAGAAGACATTTTAACAATAAAAGGCAACAAAATTTTGTCAAAAGTAAGTTGGAACGTTTATCAAAAAGAAGACGACAACAAATGGAAACAATCAACAAACGAAGAAATAACAAATTGCATAGCTAACTACTTAGTTAACTACTGGGATATTGAAAATAACTATTGGTACAATATCGTACAAGTTTTCTCAACATTTACAATGTTAGTTATCACAATAGTTACAAACACTGTCATCCCACAATACTTGTTTATTCCCCTTCTGTTAATTTCCAGCCTAGTAGCTTTATTATGTGCAACCATTGAAAGAATTCAGCACTCATGTTTCATCACAGAAGATCGTAAAATAACCAACCAAAAGAAAATCTTGAAAAACGATATTCTCCGAGTTGTACCAATTATTCCAAAAGATCAAGATGCACGTTTAAACAGATATAACGTATTATGCAAAAATCACTATTCTCATAAAAAAGACTTGCTCATAAAAGGATTTTGGATAGACCTTATATCTACAAGCATCCACATCATATCTTCAAGCCTCTTGATTTTGGTATACGTATTCAGTAGTCCAACAATTGATTTATCAACAATAGCTGGAATGACTGCAACACTTGCTGTTTTCAATGCCGCAATTAACTCAGTTGAAAGTATTTTACGCATCATAATCAATCGTTCAAAAACTTGGGATTCACTTGAAAAAGAAATCTCCATGATGGAAAATATTCTTAACGTATACAACCTTGAAAAGGAAGAAAAACCAGAAGCTATCAGTTCTCTAAAAATTTCACCTTTTGAAAGTCGTTATACAGAAACATCAGAAAATGATAAATCATTTAGACTAACTCTTAGCAAGAACTTATCTTTTGAAAACGGAGATTGCATATCCCTCACTGGAGCAAGTGGAAGTGGTAAATCAACATTCTTAAAAGTAACAACAAAGCGCATACGCTTTAAAGAAGTAAATCAAACCAAAATCGTACCTGTAAACTATGTTTACTACGACGAAACCATCGATTTTGGGAGTATGCCACTTTGGGATGAACTCTTCTGCTTAGACGGGAAAACGCGTATTAAACCAACACCAGAAGAACTAACAAAAATGGAATACATTCTCAAAGGAATGCAACTACATCAGGAAATCTCAGAGCAATGTAAAAACTTTTGGACATGGTTTAAAGAAAACACATCTCGAAACTTATCAAAAGGACAAAAACAACGGCTCATTGTTTCCAAAATTCTTTTTTGGCTAAGTCCAGACATCGACATCGTAGCGCTCGATGAATGCACCTCTGGTCTAGACACAGAAGCTAAAGATGATGAAAACGCAGACGCAATCAAAATACTTCAATTCATCATCAACTACTGCAACCACGACAAAAAAAGAATTATTTTTCTAGCAACTCATCAGAACATCGACTCAATGTGCAATCATAGATTGCATTTCAAACGAAAAGATGGCAAAACCATCATTAAGGAAATTAATTAACCCATTTCTAAGCGTACTTGCATTTTTGCAAGTACGCCTCTTCTTTAGCTGTTTTAAAATCCACCAATTATATGAAGTGATAAAACGAAAGTAAACACAAAATCTATCTTCATTTTACTATTAACTAATTCAGTTATACTGTGGGTTAATTATTCTATAAAATAATACAAATCAATCCTCCACTACCCTCATTTACAATTCTTTGTAATGTCTCCTGTATCTTCATTTGAGCTTCTTCAGGCATTCTAGCTAACTTATTTTGCAATCCCTCATTAACCAAATCATGCACACTCTTTCCAAAAATATTAGAATCCCATATTTTCTTTTTATCCTCTTCGAACTCTGAAAGCAAATAATTTACAAGTTCTTCAGATTGCTTCTCACTGCCTACTATAGGCGAAATCTCAGTCTCTGTGTTAATCCTTATCATATGTAAAGAAGGAGCTTTAGCTTTTAACTTAACACCAAATTTTGATCCCTGTCTTATAATTTCAGGCTCTTCCAAAATCAAATCATCAACAGTTGGGTTAACAATTCCATATCCTTTTTCTCTCACTTCATGCAACGCATATTCAAGCTTATCATATTCTTTTTTAATTCTTGAAAACTCTGTAATCTTTGCAAACAATTTTCCTTCATCTGCAATTTCTTCACCAGTAATTTCAGTAAGAACCTTATAAAACAATTCATCTTTAAGACTAATACTTAGCTCAACATTTCCAGTTCCTAAATCAATTTTTGTAATCTCTGTTCTGGTAATCACCTGCGTAGATTGTAATTTAGCTACATCATCACTAACTTCTTTTAATTTTTTAGTATTAGTAAAACAATCCTTAATTTCACTAAATAGCTCTGTTTTTATTTCATTTGTATCTTGTAACCCTTCAATCCATCTTGGAAATTTAATATTTATTTGCTCAATTGGAAATTCAAACAATATTTTAGAAAAAATATCATTTATATTTTCTAAAGATAACTCTGTGCAATTTAAAGGAACAACCGCTGTATTATACTTATTCTCCAGTTCACAAGCAAGACGTTTATTTTCTTCACTAAATGGATCTTCTACATTTAAAACAATAACAAAAGGCTTTTGCTTTGCAGTTAACTCTCTTGCAACTCTTTCTTCCGGTTCAACATAATCTTCTCTTGGAATTCCTGTAATAGAACCATCAGTTGTCACTAAAATAGCAATGCTCGAATGTTCTTCAATAACTTTCTTTGTACCAATCTCAGCAGCTCTCTCAAAAGGAATTTCTTCTGCAGACCATGGTGTTTTAACCATTCTTGGCATATCATCTTCCAAATAACCAATTGCATTATTAACTAAATAACCAACACAATCCACCATTCTTGTTTTTAATTTCAAATTATCTGCAATTGTAATTTCAACCGCTTCATTAGGAATAAACTTTGGTTCTGTTGTCATAATAGTCTTACCAGCAGCGCTTTGTGGCAATTCATCGATTGCACGCTCCCTTTTATACTCATTATCAATGTTAGGCAACACCAATAATTCCATAAACTTCTTAATAAATGTTGATTTACCAGTTCTTACAGGACCAACAACTCCCACATAAATATCGCCATCTGTTCTTTCAGCAATATCCTTATATATATCCAAATTTTCCATAACACCCTCCTAAATTCCATTGGACTACTACTTTTAATTAATGTATATTTAGATTTTTATAATTTATTCCAAAAACTTTTTAAACATTTTTATTCTCTCAAACTTCTTTAATTTAACAACAAATATTTTTCATTCGTCTCAAACTTCTTTAAAATCAATCGGTTAAATAACAAGTGTATTATTTCCATAAATTTGCTAATACTATAAATAATTACCTTTAATAATACACATAAAGGAGAACAAATATGTCAAAAAATAAATTTTTAAATGAATTATTTTCATTTGATCCATCAACGCACTATAACTATAACTTATCTGAAACTCAAATTTCTAATAACGAGCAAGAACATAAAATAACACAAAAAGTATCAAAATACTTACAGGAAAATTTAACTTATTTAACCGTAAAATATAATGCATTAATAAACAGCGATATAGTAATTAGAAAATTCACACTAAACGGCAAAGGAAAACAATATAATGCAGCTCTAGTATATATAGATGGAATGGTAAACTCTGACATAGTAAATCATTATGTTTTAAATCCATTAATGCATAAAAACCAAACGAATACTGAAAAAACATCAGAAACACTAATCATAAATAAAAATACTGATTTAAACTTTCACACAACTCAAACCCCTGAACTTCAAAATATAATATACAATTCTCTAATAAGCCAAAATTCAATAAAAGCTGAAAGCAAATTCTCAAGTATAATACCTGCAATTAACAGCGGATTTACATGTGTTTTAGTAGATACATTAGACCAAGCATTTTGTGTTGAAGCTAAAGGCTATGAGACAAGAAGTATATCTAAACCAGAAAACGAAATTGTAGTCAGAGGTTCACAAGAAGCTTTCGTTGAAAATATCAGAACAAACACATCAATGATTCGTAGAATTATAAACAATGAAAATCTAGTAATTGAACAGCTTTCACTTGGCAAAGTAACAAAAACAACAGTTTCATTTTGCTACATGAAGAACATTGCAAACGAGGATTTAGTAAATGAAGTACGATTCAGACTTTCAAATATAGACATAGATTCAATTATAAATTCAGGTACCATAGAGCAATTAATTCAAGACAGCTCTAGTATTCTCTTTCCTCAAACATTTGCTACAGAACGATGTGATAGAGCATGTAATAACATTTTAGAAGGAAGAATTGTAATTCTCGTAAACGGAAATCCTTACGCCTTAATAGTTCCAGCAATATTAATAGACTTCATTACATCACCAGAAGACATCAACTTAAAACATCAATACGGGAATTTAATACGTGTCATCCGTTCCATAGCCTTCTTCGTAGCAATGTTTATGCCAGCATTATATGTAGCAGTAACAAATTTTCATCAAGAACTTCTCCCAACTGACTTAGTTTTTGCAATATCAGCAATGAGGCGTTCAATTCCATTTCCGGTAATAGTCGAGCTTTTAATAATGGAAATCTCATTCGAATTAATAAGAGAAGCTAGCTTAAGAGTTCCAGCGCCAATAGGCTCAACCATAGGAATTATCGGCGGTTTAATCCTAGGTGAAGCAGCCGTATCAGCTAATTTAGTAACTCCCCTATTAATTATAATAGTTGCCGTCACAGGTATTTGCTCATATGCAATTCCTGATTTTTCATTAAACTTTACAATCAGAACATTTCGATTTATGTATATAATTTTAGGATATATTGCAGGTTTTTTAGGAATTAGTTTTGGAATGTTCATACAACTAATTCTATTATCAAATTTACAATCATTTGGTGTGTCATATTTCTCACCATATCTGCCACCAACAAACAAAAACACAGACTCATCATTCTTTATAAAACCTATTTGGAAAAAAGAAAACAGAAGCTCATTCTTAAATACAAAACGTCCTATTCAAGAAGATAAAGTAAGTATGAAATGGAAATACTAAGGAGGAAATTTTATGAATCTAAAAATAGGAAAGCTTGAAGCCATATTTCTGATTTTAATAGTAATGATAAATAAAATACTTTTAAACATTCCTAAAGAAATTATCAAGCAATCAGAAACTGGAAGCCCAGCCAACATCATATTTACGACTATTCTAACATTAATAATAACACTTATAATTTGCAAACTATTTCAAAAATTTCCTAACGAAGATATAATTGACATATCACAATATGTTGGCAAAAAACCTCTTCAAATAATTTTAGGAACACTTTTATTAATATTATTCACAATAATAATAACATCCGTAATTTATGAATTTACAACACTCTTACAAATTATCTACTTTCCAAACACACCTCTCCCTCTTATACTATTAATTTTCCTTGGATGTATGGGAGTCGCAAATAAAACAGGCTTCAAATCAATTATAAAAGCAAACAGCGTAATAATTCCAATAATATTGCTAAGTCTAATTGTTATCTTTGCAGGGATACTAAAGAACTTAAATTTTAACAGATTATACCCTATACTAGGTCAAAACGTAAAAACAACATTTTTAGAAGGAAGTCAAAATATATTTGCATATGGAGGTCTTCTATATTTATTTTTTATAGTACCATTTTTAAAAAATAAAAAAGACTTTAAAAAAGTAGCATTAATTTCAATGTTAGTTTCAGGCCTTTTCCTACTTTTTACCGTAATAATCCTACTCTCAACATTTCCTTTTATTATAAATAGTGAAGAAATAATGTCTATGTATTTATTAACTCGTTGTATCGAACTTGGAAAATTTCTGCAAAGAACAGACGCAATTTTCATATTCCTTTGGATAATTTCAGCATTCTCATATTTAAGCATTTCTTTAATGTTCATGAGTAACATATTTGGGAAGCTAACAGAATGTAAAGAATCTAGAAATTTCTCATACTCCTTCTTAGGAATATTCTTTGCAATAATTACCCTACTTCAAAATCAAACATTTTTTAAACTACTCTCTACAACTGTTTACAAATACTCAATATTAAGCATTTTACTATTATGTTTTATTATTTTAATCATTGGAAATATAAAAAGAAAGGAAATCTAGCATATGAAGAAAAAAATACTCATATTTGCACTTATTTTAGTTGTTTGCATAACATTTTCAAGTTCATATGATGTAAGAGGAACAGAAGAATTATCATATGTAATTGCAATTGGAATTGACAAATCAGATTCTGAAAATGAACCACTATCCCTAACCGTACAAATTGCCAAATCCGATTCATCAGAATCTGGTGGTACTAAAATAAAAACTGATATAAAAACAGTAAAATGTAATTCTTTTAATATCGGAATAGCCATACTAAATCTTGAAAATGTAAATCAAATAAACCTATCTCATTGCACAGCATTAGTAATATCCGAAGAAGTTGCAAGAGAAGGATTAGGAAACATTATAAACACAACTTCGAACAATATAGAAATCAGACCAACCTGCAACATTTTAGTCTGCCAAGACAAAGCCAAAAGCTTTTTAGAAACAGCTTCAAAAGTTGAAGATATCTCTTCAAAATTTTACACATCATTTATAGAATCAATAAAAATAACATCATACACCACACCATGTACTTTATCACATTTTTACTCATCAACGCATCATGATATCTCTTCTCCTTTGGCATTATATTGTTTTGAAAAAGATGATAACATCGAAACACTTGGCTTAGCTATTTTTGACAAATATAAAATGATTGGTAGAACTTCTGGAGTAGAAACAGTTTGTTATAATCTACTAACAAATAATTTTGAAGAATCAACTATTGAAGTATATAACTATCAACGCCCTGATATTCCATTAAGTATTAATTTAAGTTCGCCTCAAAAAACAAAAATCAAAGTAACACTTGATAATGGTAAACCCAAAATTACTTGCAACATAAGCGTAAATTCAAAAATTTTATCAGCTAATGAAAACTATGATTTTTCAACAGAAGAAGCTAGGCAAAAAATTGAAGCAGAAATTAATAAATTCTTAGAAGACTCTTGTACAGCCTTTCTATGCAAAACAGCTCAAGAATACGGAGTCGACGTTATTGGATTTGAAGGTTATTTCAATAAAAACTTCTTAACACAAAATCAGATAGATAAATACAATTGGAAAGAACTCTACAAAAACGCAACATTTGAAATAACATCAACTAACCACTTATTATCTGGATTCTTGTTTTCTAAAACTTAATCGATAGGAGATTTTTAAATGAAACTTGTAATAATTCTATTTGCAATTTACGCATTTCTTGAATCATCATCATATGCTATATATGAGTACCAAAAAAATAAAATCCGGAGCCGTAAGTATTATTATACTTGCAAGCTTCGGACTTGTACTCCCTATATTCAGTATATTATTATAAATCGAATGCTTCTGGTAATAATTGATCAAGAGTATAACAATCAGTTTTACCTTCATAATATGTATATATTTTAAAATCCTTGTCAACAAATTGAGACATAAATTGTCTGCAGTAACCACAAGGTAAACACTTATCTAAATGTTGTGCTCTTGTACTACCTCCAACAACAATTATGTAATCAAAATCTAAATCACCTTCTGATATAGCCTTAGAAAAAGCTACACGTTCAGCACAAATAGATTGGATTCCTTGATTATTAATATTACATCCTGTGTATTCCTTGCCACTTTTCATCTTTAGAAGTGCTCCTACCTTGAAACTCTTGCAATATGCTCTTTCACGAGCTTCTAAGGCTTTTTTTATTTCTTCTTCCATAAATATTTAAACACCCTTTCAATAATATTTCACATTATTTACAATAGTAATATAATTTAAATGTTTATCTTAAAGCAACTTCAAATTGGGGAAAAAAGAGCAAGCCCTCTGACTTGCCCGATTTTTTATTGTAATCCATATTTTTTCTTAAATCTATCAGCTCTACCACCAGTAGTTTCTCTCTTTAAGTTTCCAGTCCAGTATGGATGACATTTTGAACATATATCAACTTTCATATCTTTTTTTGTTGAATTTGTTTCCATTACGTTTCCACAAGCACATGTAATTGTTGTAGCTTCATAATTTGGATGTATTCCTTCTCTCATGTAATTCACCTCTTCCTTACTTTTCTTAACAATATCTTTTATATATTAGCACAACTCTATTTTTTTTTCAATAGTTTTACTTATTTTTTGTTGTGTTTTTACCTTTTTGATTGTTAGTATCATCACCCTTTACTTGAGTAACAACATTTTCAACTTTATTTGAAACAGTACCTTTTACATTATCGCTAAAAGAAACCCTTTTAACTAATTTTGATGTTATGTTGAATAAACAAGCAACGATTAATATAAAAAGACCTATTTTTCTCCACCATTTAGCTAACATATTAGTACTCCTTTCATTAAAGTTACACTATACATTATAATTGGAAAAACTCCATTTGTCAATTATAATTGCTCATTTTCTAAATAAATAAAACCATTTTTTCAAAATTCTCTTTCCCATTGTAAAAATATTTAATTTTGCCACATCATTTTCCGCAACTAAATCAACACTAGCTACTGCCTCACCATCTACTCTAAACTCAACCTTTCCCAGCACTTGACCTGCCTCAATAGGCGCAGAAACATTATCATTTATTATAATCTCCTGTTCAACATTTCCTTCACTTTTTTTATTCATAATTTTTCCAGACGTATCAGCATATTTTACAGAAGCCTCTGAAACAACGCCTTTATTAATTGGTACATTCATTACTTCAACATCTTTTTCAGCAAACTTTTTATATTTAAAAGTACTAAATCCATAGTCAAGCAATTTTCTTGCACAACTAAACCTCTCCTTAGTAGAAGGCGCTCTCATAATAACAGCAATCAAAGACAAATCATCCCTTGTAGCACTTGCAGATAAATTAAATAAAGCCAATGATGTTGAACCTGTTTTTAATCCTGTTGCTCCTTGATAATTTCTAATCAACTTATTCGTATTAACCAACTCAGATTTTCCATCTCTAAGCGAATCCATCCCTATTGTTGTGTATTTCGTAATACTAGGATGATTTCTCAAAAGTTCTCTAGACATTAATGCAATATCATAACTTGAAGTTTCATGTCCGTCTTCATCAATTCCATGGCAATTCTTAAATGTAGTATCATTCATTCCAAGCTCTTTAGCTCTTTCATTCATTCGATTTACAAACATTTCTTCACTACCAGCAATATGCTCAGCCATAGCAACAGTACAATCATTAGCAGAAACAACACAAATCGCCTTTAACATCTCATCTACAGTCAACTCTTCTCTTGTATCAAGCCAAATTTGAGAACCACCCATTGAAGAAGCTTTTTCACTACATGAAATCTTATCAGAATATGACAATCTTCCTGAATCAATTTCTTCCATTATTAATAAAATCGTCATAACTTTAGTAACACTAGCTGGGCGCAATTTCTCATGAGCATTATGTTCATACAAAACTTCACCAGTATCCTGCGAAATCAATATAGCAGATTCACAAGATAAATCTAAGAAATTTTCTCCAACTTCTCCGGAAGTCTCCACAATAGAATCTTCCGCCCATGTTGGAATTGTCAAATAAGTCGCATGACACACCTCTGTTATACACAAAAAGCATATACATAAAAAAGCGCAATATATTTTTCTTTTCATATATCTATCTCCTCTATCTTTTTTTTAATGTATATGCGACAAAAAAATTAACTAGAACACATGCATGGTTATTTTTATATTATCGGATTTTCTTCTATTTTTCTAAAATGATGTTCCAAAAAACATTCATATACCATAAAAAAAGATACCGGTATTGCCCGGTATCTTTTTGCCCCGTTATATTAACTAGTTACATTAAAAGTTAACTCTCTAAGTATCTTCTTGCAATATCTCTTAAAGGAACACATGGCATGCTCTTTTTGCAAGATATAACATTTGTGTCTCCAAGGATATACCTGCTCGGATAATTCAAGCCCAAATCCTCTTCCAGCCTCGACCGCTTTTCTGAATCGTCACACATACGATACATATAAATGACACATTCCTCGTCAAAAGCTTTTATCCTATCAGGAATCTCGTTTCCAGTTAAAACTACCTTCTTTTTCTTATTCTCGTTCCAAAAGCAAACCTTAACGTCATCAGCACCTACCATCTTCACATTTTTGTAAAGTGATTCAAGTGCCGTCCACAAGTTTTCAATGCTACGCAAATCGTCCACATCAAACTTTTTAAGCTCAATAAGCTCAAACGGCTTCTGGAGAAATAACGGCTCAGCTTTGATTGTTCCTGCAGGCTCTCCAAGATACTTGTTAGCAATCTCTCGTAAAGTCCGGCATTCTTTCAAATAATCATCTCCAAGAATATTGGAAATTGAAGTGCTTAATCCAAGCATATTCTGAATATGCAACATATGTGTGCTATCTGTTCTAATGCCATACATAAACATAACAATAAGTCCACAAAAAGCTCTTAACTTCTCTGAAAGATCTCTTCCAAAAAGTTTATATGGCTGTGAACCATTATTATAGTACCAAGCAGTTACATTATCAAGTCCAACGGTTACAATACCTTTAAATAAATTTTCTGTCTGTGACCAAAGGCTTAACAGATCTACACTTTTGCTACTATGTTCAACAAAGTTAAAGAGCTGCTGAATATAAACACTTTCATAAGTCTCCTTATCAAATTCAATACCTGCATATTTCTCCATAGCATCTACTAACGGTTTATCTGATAAGCACAATGATGCACCAATTCTTGCTCCTAACACAGCTTCAAAAGAAACATCACCGTAATGTTTTTGTAACCTTGCTTTGCTTACAGCGGAATCACTCATTTGAAACAAATTCATAACTCCAAAAGCGGACAAAGCTCTAACATCTTCCGAAATGCTTTTTCCAGCACGGATGTAAGGACACATAGATTCATCGAAGTGAACTGTTTTTACATTCTCATAGCCATATAACTTTACAGCTTTGTACAGCTCTTCAGCTTCTCTTCTAGCATCTAAAATGTTTATACTCCGGCAATGTACATCTACAACTTTGTTTAACTCATGAACATTTACTAACGCCATATTTCCCATATAGTTCTCTCCTTTCATGATGCAAACGGGGCGTTTTTATTGCTAATGTAAAAACAATTATATCACCTTATGTAAACTTTTTCAATATTTATTTATAAAACTCCTTTTTCATAAGCGATAAATCTACATCTTCTGAAATTTCATCTCCCGCACCATGCTCAGTAAATTGCCATCCAATTGTACGTTTCTGAAGTTTTGTATTTGAAGCTCCATCTTGCTTTGTATCAAAATACCAATAGTCAGGAACTTTTCCCTCCTCTGGATAATAAGCAATCCAGAATTTTGTTTTTAAATCACTTAAATATAAATTAGCTGTTTGAGCATTTGTATATAAAATGTTATTAATGTTCTTTTCATTAAGCTTATCAATTAAACCTTGTACAATTTCAGCCCTAGCATCCCATATATTATCAGCTCTACCCTTACCATCATGTTTTTCAACATCTAATGCCACTGGAAGCATACAATATTTTCCTGCATTATCTTTTAAGAAATTAGATATAAAATCTACTTCCTCATCAACTTCTTTATCATTTAAAGCCTCGTCTAGGAAATAAAATCCATAGGGAATTTTCAAATACTCACATGCATTTATATAATCCTTATAATTTTTATCATAATAGAAATTTCCCTTTTCGCCATAGCCTCTTCCCCCAGCTCTTATATACACATAACTAATCTCATTTTCTAATAAAAACACTTCAAAATCTTCCATGTTTTCAAAATTTTTATTAATATTAAATTGTGAAACATCAGAAACTAAAACTTTTTGAGAATTTATTTCTTTATAATAATGCACACTATCTGCACGCACATATCCATTTCTCTTTCCATCTATTTTAACTTTATACCAATCTATATTATCCTTCTCAAATTCATCTAAAATATAAACATTCTCACCTTTATGCAATAATTTTATTTGACGAACATTATTTGTCTCAGCCTTAGCATAAAAAGGAACATCCTCAGCTAAAACCACACCATGAATTGAAGCATCAATTTCTTCTTGATTTTTCTTTTTTTTATAGTTTTCTATTCCAACAAAGCTTGCTACAAATATTACAATCAAAATTAAAATAATCATCAATAATAATTTCTTTTTCTTCATTTTATACTCCCTATCTTTTTACAAAAGTATTTTAACATTTAGTCTCTCCAATTGTCTACAAAAATACTACTAAAACATATTTTTTTCTCAAAACACTTGTATTTTCAAAAAAACTATGTTATATTAACTATTAGTCAGTTAAAAAAATAAATGGAGGTGCATAAAGTCATGGCAAAATGTGCAATTTGTGATAAAAATATAAATTTCGGAAATCAATTAAGTATAACACGTTCACATATTAGTAAAAGATCAACAAGAACATTTAGACCAAATTTAAGAAGAGTAAAAGCTATAGTTGACGGACAACCAAAAAGAATAACAGTATGCGCAAAGTGCTTACGTTCTGGAAAAGTTACAAGAGCTTAATTATATTTCGTAAAAAAAAAGGCAACACATAAACATGTGTTGTATTTTTTTTTATTTTAATAGTAACCCGCAGTTATACATAAAATAAGAAAGCCAACATGTGCCAAAACTTTCTTTATTAAACTTTTAACTTAATAATCCAAATTCATTTCACATGGCTTTCTTATTAATTTATGTTTTAACTATCTTCTAAGTACTTTTTATTCCAAAAATCAATTTTAAAAAACCTCTTAAAAATTTAGGAGACTTTTTCACAACTACTTTCATCATTCATCCACCTTTCTAACTAGGAGTACATTTCTAATTTCATTTAGCATGATAGCCACATAATCCCAATTGCAATAACAACAATTCCAACTATAATAAGCCACCATGTCACAGGCAATAATAACACCATTATTGTTCCAAGTCCAAAACCTATCAAACATACTGCAATTGTTTTTTTCAATCCTCTAAACATGCTTTTCTCCCCCTATCTCTTTATATATTATATTATTTGTTATATAATATTGTTCGAATTATGATATTAAAATATATTAAAAAAGGAAGTAAAATATGAAAACAAAAAAAGAAGCAACTGAAATTTTAAATATATTACGAGATTTTTATCCAGAAGCTACTTGCAGTTTAGATTTTGAAACACCATTTCAAATCACAATTGCAGTAATGCTATCTGCACAATGCACAGACGAACGTGTAAATAAAACAACACCTCTCCTTTTCAAAGATTATGGAACACCTGAAAAAATGGCTAATATGGATATCCATGTTTTAGAAAAAATTATTCACCCTTGTGGCTTTTATAAAAATAAAGCAAAAAACGCATTAGAATGTAGTAAAAAATTAGTATCTGATTATAATTCTATTGTTCCAAATACTATGGAAGAATTAATCAAACTTCCCGGTATTGGTAGAAAAAGTGCAAATGTTATAATGCTAGAAGCATTCAACAATGCACAAGGAATAGCAGTAGACACACATGCTCGCAGAATTTCAAATAAAATTGGATTTTCAAAAGAAACTGATCCAGAAAAAATAGAAAAAGATTTATTAAAAACATTTAATAAAAAAGACTGGGCTGATGTAAATCACTTATTTGTTTGGCACGGACGTTATACATGTATCGCACGTTCACCCAAATGTGAAATTTGCCCTATAAAAAAATATTGTAATGAATATAAACGGACAATCAAAACACTAAATTTTAATAACACATCTTTACATAGCAAATCTTTCTTTGGTATATAAATCGAAAAAGAGCATATAATATTTATTAAAGAGGTGTATGTAACTTTGACAAATATTCAATGTTCTTATGACTGTATCTATCAAAATCAACGGATTCTGCAATTATGAAAAGGTACAAGCAAAAAAATTAAACTCAAAAACAGATTGCATTTATTACGAAAAAAAAGCTGAAATGTCTTAAAATAATACATTTCAGCTTTTTATCTACTCTAAGTAATTATAAAAGTGACTTAAAAAATTTAATTTCCACTTTTTCTATATCCTTTATTTATTTTTTGAAAAACAATATCTAACTGACATTCCAAGTCCAATTGTAACCCATATAAAAGCAACAATTGCTCCTAAAACAGGAATTTGATATACAATCCATGTAACTGCTGTTACAATTGCAGTCCAAATAGGAAGTTTGATATTAGGTTTCTTCTCCTCCAATTTTTTTGCAAGTGAAATATTAGTTATAGCCATAGATAACATTAAAACTACTATAAATATAGCTAATAAAGCAAAAGCAAGTGTTGATGTTACCCTTAATAATAACATTAATACCAATACAACAGGTACTATTATTAAAGATAAAATTCCTATACCAAATGAACTTATTCTAAATTGATTTTTCAAATTATTCATGAATTTTGGTAATAATTTAATAAGAATAATTAATACTGCCATTGTCAAAATAAAGTATTTTGCGAAATCTAAAACATATCTTACAATAATATCTAAAACATTTTCTTTATCTTCTACTTGTTTTGAAAAATTAACATTTCCAATTACAGCATTTTCCTCAATTTTAGCTTCCTTTTCAGAAGTATAATATAACTCTCCTATTATTGCTGTATCACTAGCAACTTCAATATTACTTACTGAACAATTTAAATTTCTACGAAATGTACCATTAACATATATATGCTCAGCTGCAATATTAGCATCATATTCTACATCACTTGTTTTTTCAAAAACAACATCTTTTGCAACACAAAATAGATCTCTAGATATAGTTGCATTAAGTTTTACATTAGCAGCGCAAATATAAAGATTACCATTAATAACAGTATTTGAAGTTACTTCAACATTATTTGCAAAAACAAATACATCTCCATTTACAGTTTCATTTTGAATAATAACATCATTTCCGGCAATATATATACTTCCATTAACTAATTCATTATTCAATTCAATTTTTTCACCGGCTTTATAAATGCTCTCATTTTTTATAGTGTCCTCTTCTACATCTGTCATTGCATGAGTAGCAATTTCTCCATCAACTATTGGTGCATAATCCATTGTTATTGGTTCATTATCTGTAGCAAAAACAGTTGATATTCCTAAAATTGCGATAACCATTAATATCGCTGCACTTACAATAAATTTTTTTTTCATTTGAATTCCTTTCTGAGAAACATTCTCACTAAATTTTTTTTAATTTATTAATAGCCTCTTTGTAATCATCGGCAGTTAATACATAATTTCCTGAAACAAGAATATTTGCACCAGCATCAACAGCGTGTTTTCCTGTTTCATCATTTATTCCTCCATCAACTTCAATGTCCATATCTAAGTCATTTTCTTCACAATATTTTCTTAATAATTCAACTTTATCAAGTGTCTCAGGTATAAATTTTTGTCCTCCTTTTCCTGGAACAACAGACATAACTAGAACCATATGTATATAAGGTAATACATCAAAAATTTCTTCTATCTTTGTATCAGGATTTACAGCAATTCCAACCCTAACCCTATTCTCATTTAAATATTTTGCAATCGAAATAATTTCATCTTTATTAGAACATGCCTCATAATGAAAAGTAATTCTATTTACTCCTAAATCTATAAAATAATCTAAATGCTCTTTTGGATTATTAACCATTAAATGAACATCTATTGGTGTCAATGAAACACTAGTTATTTTTAAAGCATAATCTCTCATTTGTAAAACATTATCTTTTTTTACAAATTCTCCATCCATAACATCAATATGAAAATAGTCAATCTTAGCAGTTTCTATATTATAAAATACATTAATCGCATTCTCTTCTTCAACATCTAAAACCGATACTGAAACTTCAGCCATATATTCTCCCTCTTTCTTTCATATACTTACACATTATTTTCATTTGTATATTTCTATGGAAAAGCTAATGTAGTATCTTTATTAAAATCAATATCCTTTGTAATCTTAGTAATTCCATCAATAATTAAAGCTACTTTCATATTTCCTCTACCATATATCGTTATTGTAGGTTTAGTTGTAACATTGTATTTCTCCCCACCATAAACATCATCTCCTACTTTTAATTTAACTTCTGCTGTCGTTACACCCGGAGTATCTGTAGTTGTTGAATTTGTTGTATTATCAACTGTGTTTGTTGGAGCTTTAGCAACTTGAACATATTTAGATAAATCAATTGTAACAGCAACTGATTTTGTTTTTTGAACTTTATTTACTGTAATTGTAATTACTTCATCAGTTTTAGCTTTATCTGTATTACTTTGTTTTAAAACTATTCCATCTGATTTATCATTGTTTTCTGTATATTCAACCTTAACCGTAAATCCAGCATCCCCTATTAATTTTTTAGCTTCTCCTTCAGTTTTTCCTAAAGCATTTGGTACATCAACCTTATCGCTACCTTTACTTATTGTAAGAGTTAAATCTGCATTATCTTTAAATTCAATACCTGATTGAATTGTCTGTCTGATAATTAATCCAGTTTTTAAACTATCACTATTCTCATCTTCATATGTTATTTTACCAACATATCCAAGGTCAGCCAATAACTTTTCAGCTTCTTCTGTTGTCTTTCCAGTTAAATCAATCATTTTTAAAGTTTTAGCTTCTCTTTCTTTTCTAACATAAATTGTTATTTGATCTTTTACTTTAATCTTTCTATTTTCAACATAATTTGGATTTTGTTTAACAACTTGACCAGGTTCTACAGTTTCACCATTAATTGTCTCATCTTCAACATATTCAATCTTCAAATCATTTTTCTTTTTGAATTCTGTACTATTATAAATTTCCACAGCCTGTTGCTCTGTAAGTCTTACTCCAGAAGCAGTCTTTACCAAATTAGGTATTTGAACATCTTTAGACTTAGTTAAATTCATTATCAAAATTGTTCCACCAAGTGCAACACTAAATAATATAACAGCAATCAAGATAAATGAAAGGAATATATGATCTTTCATAAACCCAAAGAAACCTCTTTTTTTCTTATTTCTTGGTCTTGCAACTTCCTCTGCTTCTTCATCCTCATCATCTTTAATAGCTTTACTATCTATATCATATAGTGTTGACAATTTTTGAGTTTGTAAAGTATCAAATTTTTTATTAATTTTTACAAAATCATCATCAGGTCTTTTCAAAGCAGTACTTAAATCAACAAGCATCTCTGTCGCACTTTGATATCTATCTGCTGGATCTTTTTGCATAGCCTTCAAAATTATATTATTAACACTTATTGGAATTTGTGGATTCAATTTTCTAGGTTCAATAGGCTCTTCTTGAACTTGCATCAAAGCAACTGAAACAGGTGTATCAGCATCAAAAGGAACCCTGCCTGTAAGCATTTCATACATAACAATTCCAAGTGAATAAATATCAGATTTTGCATCTGTCACGCCACCTTTAGCATGCTCTGGTGAAAAATAATGAACAGAACCAATCGTTGTTCCAAAAGCCGTTATTGTAGAGTTTGAAACAGCTTTAGCTATACCAAAATCAGTAACCTTAGCCATTCCATCTTCAGTAATAATTATATTATGAGGTTTTATATCTCTATGTATCAAATTATTTTTATGAGCAGTCTCCAACGCTGAAGCTATTTGAATTGCTATATTTACAGACCATTTCCAAGATAATTTTCCATCTTCAACAATTATTTCTTTCAAAGTTTTACCTTGAATAAGCTCCATTACAATATAATAAACATCCCCCTCATTTCCAACATCATAAATTGAAACAATATTTGGATGTGTCAAACTAGCAGCAGTTTGAGCCTCAGATTTAAATCTTCTTATAAATTCAATATCAGTAATAAATTCCTCTTTTAAAACCTTAACAGCAACAAATCTATTTAGCACATGACATTTCGCCTTGTATACTGTTGCCATTCCACCAACACCTATTTTTTCTAATATTTCATACCTATTAGCAAGCATTCTTCCTATTAGATTCATATATTTATCTCTCCCTTTACTAAAAAGATATTAATAATTTACTATCTATTATCTATAACAATAACTGTTATATTATCTAGACCACCTGCATTATTTGCTTCATCAACTAATACATCTGTAACATCTTCATCTGTTTTTTCTTTAATTATATCAAATATTTTTTCTTCCCTTACCATATTAGTCAGTCCATCAGAACAAATAACCAATATATCGTTTTTATTTAAAACTGTGTATATCAAATCAGGTTCAACAACCTCATCTGTACCTAAAGCTTTAATAAGTAAATTCTTTTTAGGATGATGATATGCTTCTTCTCTTGTAATCTCCCCATCCTGAATTAACTTTTCAACATAGCTATGATCAGTAGTTATCTTCTTCATTTTATTCTTACGAATTCTATATATTCTACTATCACCAATATGTCCAATATAAACTTTATTTTTATAAATCATTAATACTTCTAAAGTTGTACCCATATCCTGCAATTCCTCGTCTTCCTCAGATTCCTCATATATTGCAGAATTTGCAAAAGCAATTGCATCTTCAAGTAAATCAAGTATTGACTGCTTATCCTTAGAAATATCGTCAAACTTTTCAGTTATAAATTTTGAAACAGCCTGAATCGCTACCTTACTAGCAATTTCGCCACCTTTATAGCCACCCATTCCATCTGCTAAAATATAAAGATTCAAACCATTATCTTTATTTTCAGATACTAAAAAACTATCTTGATTCATACTTCTAGCTTTTCCTATATCTGTTTTAGTAAGTACTTTCATCATCTACTCCTTTTTTAATTCCGCTCTTCTCAACTGTCCACAAGCAGCATCTATATCAGATCCTAGCTCTCTCCTAATAGTAGCTACAATTCCATTATCATTTAGATAATCTCTAAACCTGATAATATTATCATTTGTACTCTTTGTATATTTACCATTCTCTATTTTATTTATAGGAATTAAATTAACATGACAAAGCATTCCTCTTAATAATTTAACTAATTCTTTAGCATCATCCAAATTATCATTATTATCCTTCGCTAAAGCATATTCAAAAGAAATTCTTTTATTTGTTATCTTTATATACTCTTTACATGCACGCATCAATTCTTCAATTGGATATGCCTTATTTACTGGCATCATCTCACTTCTTTTTTCATTATTACTACTATGTAATGAAACTGATAAAGTACATTGTATATTCTCTTCAGCCAATCTATATATATTAGGAACAACTCCACTTGTTGAAATACTTATATGTCTTGTTCCAATATTAAGTCCCTTAGGATGATTAATTATATTTATTGCCTTTATTACATTATCATAATTATCTAAAGGCTCCCCAATTCCCATAAAAACAATATTAGAAATTCGAACATTCTCTTCTCTTTGAACTGCTAAAATTTGTTCAACAATCTCTCCAGCTTCCAAATTTCTTGAAAAAGGAATTCCAGTAGAAGCACAGAATTTGCATCCCATCTTACATCCGACTTGTGAAGAAACACATATAGTATACCCATATTTATATTGCATTAATACAGATTCAATTGCATTCCCATCAAGCACATCGAAAAGAAATTTTTTTGTTCCATCTTTAGATTCTAATTTTCTTATTATCTTAAAATTATGTAAGTCATACTTTTCTTTTAAAGCTTCTCTAAAGTCTTTAGAAAGATTTGTCATATCATCAAAGCTTTGTACATTTTCTTGATGAATCCATTTAAAGATTTGTTCCGCTCTAAAAGGCTTTTGTCCTAAAGAAATCATTTCATTTTTTAATTCATCTAAAGTAAAACTCTTAATGTTTGTTTTCAAAAAAAGCCCTCCAATGCTATTTTATATAGAAAGTTATACCATATAGAGAAAATTTTTTCAATAGTTTTTAATCATTATAAAAGCCAGAATATAAAAATATTATACTCTGGCTATATTTTAATCTATATTAATTTTTTCATTAATAATATATTCTGGCCTTTTCTTACTCTCATCGTATATTCTAGAAATATATTCAGCAATTATCCATAGTGAAAGTAACTGTACCCCAGCAAAAAAAGTTATACATACCATAATGGAAGTCCAACCAGGAGTTAAGTTATTCCAATTTCCAAAATATGAACATAAAGAATAGATTAATACTACAATAGAAAATGTAATTGATAAAATTCCAAGCAATCCAACTAATTTCAACGGTTTAGATGAAAAGCTTAATATTCCATCACTCGCTAGTTTAAACATTTTTTTTAATGGATATTTTGTTTTTCCCAGCTCTCTCTTAGGCCTATTATATAAAAATTCCTTTTGTTCAAATCCAACCCAACTAAATAATCCTCTTAAAAATTTATTATGCTCAGGCAAACTATTTATAACATCAATTACTTTTCTATCAACTAATCGAAAGTCCCCTGTATTCTTTGGAATCTCAACTTCTGACATCGCATTTAAAAAGCTATAAAACATTTGAGCAGTTAATCTTTTAAAAACAGACTCACCTTTTCTTGTCTTTCTCTTACCATAAATTACATCATTTCCATCTTCCCATAACTTTAACATTTCAGGTATTAATTCTGGTGGATCCTGTAAATCAGCATCCATAATCACAACAGCATCACCAGTAACATATTTGATACCAGCAGTAACAGCTGCTTGATGCCCAAAATTTCTTGAAAATGAAATAATTTTAACACATTTATTATTATCAGCAATATTTTTTAAAATACTTAATGTTTTATCTTTACTACCATCATTTACAAATATAATTTCATACTCATACTTATCAGATAATTTTTTTAAAACTGTACTAACTCTATCATAGCAAATTTCAGCAACCTCTTCCTCATAGTACATGGGAATTACAACAGATACTTTATTCATACTAAATCCTCTTCAACATATTATACCAAATACATTTTTCAGAAAATAATTATATTACTAGGCAATTTAAATTTGAAATACCAGAGTGTCCATGAGATTTTCGAATTTAAATTAACAACGTAAGATGATTATTTTCTGGAAAATTAAAGATCTTTTTCGGTCTCCTTTACAATATAAATTGGTCTATTCTTAATCTCCATATACTCCTTAGACATATACTGTCCCATAATACCAAGACAGAAAAGCTGAACTCCACTAACAAATAAAATAATGCATACTAAAGAAGGCCAACCAGAAACAGGATCACCATATGTGCATGTTCTAACAATAATAACAATAATCATAATAAACGCAAGTAAACAGAACAAAATACCAGCCAAAGTAGCAATCATTAAAGGAGCAGTTGAAAAAGCAGTAATACCATCTAAAGCATAGAAAAACAACTTCCAGAAATTCCATTTAGTTTTTCCTGCTGAACGTTCAATATTATCATAAGCAATCCACTTTGTATTAAAACCAACCCAACTAAAAATTCCTTTTGAAAATCTATTATACTCTGTAACTTCTAATATACTATTTACCATCTGTCTAGTCATAAGTCTATAATCTCTTGCACCATCAACAATTTCTGTTTTAGTCATTTTATTTATTAATTTATAAAATAATCTTGAACAGAATGAAATTATAGGATTTTCACCCTTTCTAGTCTGTCTTTTAGTAGCAACACAATCATATTCTTTTTCTAAAAGTGTATTATACATTTCAGGAATTAAATCTGGTGGATCTTGTAAATCGACATCCATTATTGCAACATAATCACCTTCAGATGCTTGTAATCCAGCATACATTGCAGCTTCTTTTCCAAAATTTCTAGAAAATGAAACAAATCTCACTCTAGAATCATGTCTAGCATATTCTTTAACAATATCTAATGTTTTATCTTTAGAGCCATCATTAACAAAAATAAATTCAAATTCCGCTTCTATCTTAGCAGAAACTTCTGTTATCTTGTCATAAAAAATTTTTATTGCTTCCTCTTCATTATAAACAGGTACAATTATTGATATTTTATCCATATGAAAAACCTCTTTTACAAATAATTTTCTCATCTATTTCATTTGTAATACTATATATATTTACCTATTTGAATATTTTTTTATTATAGCATCCGCTATTCTTTGACTTGCCTTACCATCTCCATAAGGATTTGCACTATGAGCCATTTTGTCATATTCTTCTTTATTTTCAAGCAATTCTTTTGTTAACTTATAAATAGTTTCTTCATCCGTTCCAGCTAATTTTAATGTTCCTGCATCTATTCCTTCTGGTCTTTCAGTTGTATCTCTTAAAACTAACACTGGTTTTCCAAGAGAAGGTGCTTCTTCTTGTATTCCACCACTATCCGTTAAAATTAAATATGATTTAGCCAAGAAATTATGGAAATCAATTACTTCAAGTGGATCAATTAATTTTACTTTGTCATCATCTCCAAAAATTTCATTAGCAACATCTCTAACTTTAGGATTTAAATGAACTGGATATACAACTTTAACATCAGGAAATTCATCAGTAATTCTTTTTATTGCTTTGAACATTCCTCTCATTGGTTCTCCAAGATTTTCTCTTCTATGAGCAGTAAGAAGAATCATTCTATCATTTCCTATCCAATCAAATATTGGATGTGAATAATCTTCTTTTACTGTTGTTGCCAAAGCATCAATTGCAGTATTTCCTGTAACATATATCTTAGATTCATCTTTATTTTCTTTTAATAAACTCTTTTTACTATTTTCAGTTGGAGCAAAATGCATATCGGCCATAACACCTACCATCTGTCTATTCATTTCTTCAGGATATGGAGAATATTTATTCCATGTACGAAGTCCAGCTTCAACATGTCCAATATCAACTTGATTATAGTAAGCAGCCAAAGCTCCTGCAAATGTTGTTGTTGTATCTCCATGAACTAAAACAATATCTGGTTTTACCTTTTTTATAACATCTTCTAATCCATATAAAACTCTGCTTGTAATATCACTTAATGTTTGTCCTTGCTTCATAATATCTAAATCATAATCAGGTTTTATATCAAAAACCTCTAAAACTTGATCTAGCATTTGTCTATGTTGAGCAGTAACACAAACAATACATTCAATTTCTTTTCTACTCTTTAGTTCTTTAACAAGTGGAGCCATCTTTATAGCTTCCGGTCTTGTTCCAAATACAGTCATTACTTTAATCATTCTATACCTCCATCATAATTATTTTTCTAAAATTTCATCTATTATAAATTTATTATTGACCTTTTCAGAATCATACATATTTAAATGCTAATTATAATAAACATTATTTTTATCCACGATTTCTTAATACATTCAAAGCTCTTTCTTTTATATATTCCAAAAAATTATCCTTAAGTATTATTAACATTAATCCATAAGTAATAACACCAACTATTACTTCCACTCCAACAGAAATCACACCTGAAAGTGAAAAAATCATGTTTACTAAATATGTAATCACTCCCATAACAACTGCTGAAATAAAATAATTTTTAGTCGAAGAAACAATTTCAGTAAATTTCAATAAATCTCTCACATAATATAATTGTACAATTGCTACTAAAAATTCTGCAACTATAGTAGCAATTGAAGCTCCTATAGAATTTAATTTATTAATTAATATTAAATTTAAAATAAAATTAATTATAGCTCCACATACAACTGAATTTGTATATTCCTTTTGCTTTCTTGCAGGCAATAAATACTGTGTTCCCAAGATATTACTCATTCCTATAAATAAAATTATAGGCGAAATAATTTGGATTAATACTATTACTTTATCGTATCCATTTCCGAAAAATATAGGAACAAATTCCTTTGCGACAAGTATACACCCAATCATAACTGGAAATGCCATCATAAAAGTAAACTTAAATGAATTAATAATATATTTTTTAACCTGTTCGAGATCACCTTTAGCAAAAGTGCTGGCCATTCTTGGAACCATTACAGTTCCCAAAGAAGTAACGATTGTAAGCATTAATTTAACTATCTTTTGAGCCTGTTCATAATATCCAACCTCAGATTTATCTCTACAAAAAGCACCTATCATTGTTCTATCAAGAACTGTATATATTTGTGTTGCAATTTGTGGTACAAATAAAACCAAAGTCGGTTTTAGATGTTTAAAAATATGTAATTCCTTTATTTTAATTTTGTCTAAAAATTTAGGCAAATATAACCATAAAGAAATATTTCCTAAGATATTTGCTAATGTTATTATTAAAAAATATTTATATATATCTGACGGACTCTTTATAAATATAAAAATAGAAACAACAAAAATCAATTTAACTATTGAATTTCTAACTACAGTTTTCTTGAATTCTTCTAATCCTTGAAAAAACCAACTAACATCAATCATTTGACTAACAATTTCAATAATTAATATTCTATAATATATCGCATATTGTCCCGTTCTAGCATACGTAAAGCCAAAAGCAATAAGGGAAATTGACATTGTAATAAACTTCATTAATAATATTTCCCAAAACACAATTGTTCTTTTCTTCTTATCATCTTGTAAATATGCTATTTCTCTTTGTCCATATAAAGCCACACCTAATGAGCCAAATAAGATAAAATATGTAGCTATCGAAAGTGTATAACTATAAATTCCTATTGCCTCTGCACCAAGTACTCTCGATAAATAAGGAGTAGTAATCAATGGTAATATCAATGTTAAAATTTGATAAAATAAATTATAAAAATAATTCTTCGAAATACTCTTTTTTTCCATTGTAATCCTTTCTTTTATTTCATTTTTTCAATACATTCTTTAACAGCTTTTTCGATATAATATCCGCTTCTTACTTTCTCTTTTATTTCAGATACATTTTTTAATTTTTCCCCATATTTAGAAAAATCAATATTATTTATATCATAAATATTATCAATTGTATATCCTACATCATATTTGTCAACAAATTTTGCTACAGCTGCTTTCTTCCAAACAACAGCTGGTAATCCAGATGCCATATACAAAGAAAACTTATGTGGATTGTTATATTTAGTATAATTTTTTAAACAAAACTTTTCATCATCCTCATTATATGCTCCATCCCATACTAAGCCCAAGTTTCCTTCTAACAAATTAGGTAACTCATCAGGTGAAACCTTTCCTTTATATGTAACTATTCCTTCTAAATCCTCTATTCCATTTCCAGCACCATATACATTAAATTTAAATTTCATCTTTTCCTTATCCAATTGATGTATAAAAGGGGATTTTTCTTTTGTAAGATTTCCGGCATAAACTAGTTTACAGTCTTCTGGCTTATCAAAAATTTTTCTTTCAGCAGTAACCTCTCCATCGCACAAATAATCAAATAATTCTAAATTTATTAATTGAGCCTCTATTCCTTGATTCTCCAAATATTTTTTCATATTTTCATTATGAACAATCATATACTTGAAAAGTTTCAATTTACTCATTTCTAATTTCATAAAATCATCTTTTTGATATCTTAAACCATCAATATCATGAATAAGCACAATAGTTTTATTCTTATTTGCTAAATTTAAAATGATATTTCTTTCAATTATTGGAAATTGTAAAACAAGAACTTCTTTAGAAATTCTCGCTTTTAACATTGTAAAGAAAAATTTTAACTTATATCTTATTTTTCCAATTAAGTTTTCTCCTAAAATCAATGTTACAACTTTTGCACCAAATTTTTCTTTAAGTATTGTATTAACATCACTAGGAGCTTTTGAACCCGCATTCAATGAATCAGGACTTTTTACATTAATAACAATCATCTTATATTTTCCTCTCTTTAATTCAATTCTTCTCTTACACAATTCAAAGCTTCTTCTATAACCTTGTGCATGTCATAATATTTATATTGTCCTAATCGACCGCCAAAAATAACATTAGTATCCTTTTCTGATAATTCTTTGTATTTGTTATATAATTCATTATTTTTTTCATTATTTATTGGATAATAAGCCTCTTTATCCCTATTCCATGAATCAGGATACTCTTTAGTAATTATTGTTTTAGGTTGATTTCCATACTCAAAATGTTTATGTTCTATAATTCTTGTATATGGTACCTCAAATTCTGTATAATTAACTACTGCATTTCCTTGATAATTCTCAATATCCAATACTTCAGTTTCAAACCTTAAACTTCTATATTCTAACTCTCCAAACTTATAATCATAAAATCTATCAATTGGTCCAGTAAAAATAATTTTTTTTGCACACTCAACCAGTTCATCTTTATTATCAAAATAATCACAATTTAATTTTACTTCAATACCTTCAAGCATTTCTTCAACAATCTTTGTATAACCACCAATTGGGATACCTTGATATTTATCATTAAAATAATTATTATCATATGTAAATCTAACTGGTAATCTCTTTATTATAAAGCTAGGTAAATCTATAGCTTTTTGTCCCCATTGTTTTTCTGTATATCCTTTAACTAATTTTTCATATATTGTTTTTCCAACTAATTTAATTGCTTGTTCTTCTAAATTTCTAGGTTCATCTATATTAACCTCGGCCAATTCCTTTTTGATTTTTTCTTTAGCTTCATCTGGTGTAAAAACGCCCCAAAGTTTATTGAATGTGTTCATATTAAATGGTAAATTATAAACTTCATTTTTATATCTAGCTATTGGACTATTGGTATATCTATTAAATTCAGCGAACTTATTAATGTATTCCCAAATCGCTTTATTACTAGTATGAAATATATGAGCACCATATTTATGAACTTGTATTCCTTCCTGCTCTTCTGTATATATATTTCCAGCTATATGATTTCTTTTATCAATAACTAAACATTTTTTTCCTCTTTTATTTGCTTCATATGCAAAGACTGCCCCAAAAAGTCCCGCTCCAACAATTAAATAATCATATTTCTCCATAAAATCTCTTCTTTCCTATTTTTTATTTCTTTATTTCTTTTTTTCTTTTTGTATTATTCCTAAATATCTCACATTACTTCTAAAAAATCTTTTAAGTCTTTTGGGTTCTGTTGTAATTCTATAAAGCCATTCTAATTTAAGTTTAATGAAAATTTTTGGAGCTCTTTTTTTAGTTCCACTAAGTACATCAAAGCTTCCACCAACTCCCATAAAAATTCCTTTATCAAAATATTTTAAATTATCATAAATTAATAACTCTTGATGAGGTATTCCAATAGCAACTAATACAATGTCAGGTTTAAGTTCTATAATTTTTTTATATGCCTCATTCTTATCTTCAACATATCCATTTTCATATCCTAAAACTTTTAAATTAGGATAATCAATTTTTATTTTTTTTGCTAATAATTCTACAACTTCTGGCTTAGCTCCAAATAAATATATTGATTTTTTGTGTTTGTTTCCATATTCAAACAACTCCGTACATAATTCTACTCCAGTTATAGTTTCAGGTATTTTATATCCTAACATATTTGCACCCTTCAAAACGCCAATACCATCTGGAACAATAATAGTATTATCATCTAATAAACATTTTTTAAATTTATCATTATCATTTGCAATCATTAAAGTTTCTGGATTAGCTGTTACAACAAAGGTTTTTTCATTCTTTTTCATTTTATCCTCTAAAAAAGTATAAAAATTTTTTTTCCCTTTATTATATACCCTATCAAAATATTCTCTCATTTAAGACTCCTATTTTCTATCATCAAAATTACTTATTCTTTTCAACTTCAACATATGGATATATACACATGAATTTAAGTAAATCTTTTACTTTTTCTACTTCTTCATCTGTATCTACCATAATTTTAGAAAATCCCTTTTCCATTTCACTCATAAACAATATATAAAACTCTGATAATTTGTTATCTAATAATTTTTTTGTGAAAATTCTAATATCTTTTCCTTTGTAAATTTCCGTATTTTTTATAGAATTCAAATTAATTACTCTATCACTATGTTTTTGATAAAATCCTAAAACAGCTCTTAAAAATATATTTTTCTCATATTCTTTACCATAAACTGAATAAATAGCACTTTTAACTAATTCATATTTATTTTCAGTCTCCTTAGGATGATATTTAGGTTTAAAATTTAAATAAAGTTTTAATTTTCTAATTATAGGTTTTCTATAAAAATTATAGATTTTACTTTCCTTCTCAAAATTATCTACTTCATAAAATTTCATAACTCTAGTTAAAGTTCGAAGCTCTCCATTTAATAAATTAAATTTTCCTATTTCATTATTTGCATAGTTCTGAGAGTGAATCCTATATTTTAACATTGGAAAATCCACTTTTTTTATATTAAGCATTTCAACCTTATCATTTAAATCTAACCACATTGGTGTATTCCAGTTTAAATAGTTTTCTTTTACCTGATTTACATATGTTTTTTTTCTATGAAAGAAAACATCCCCATAAATATTTGCACCCTTAGTCAAAATTAGCTTAACAGGTGTAATTTCATCTTTCACATATTCATTTGCTTTCCAACAATTTGTCACATTATCATTTTCATCTATAATAATCAAATCACCTGTAATGGCATCATATTCTTGATTTTTATTCATAAATTCCACACATTTTGAAAAAAAATCTTTATCAGGAAGTAAATCATCAGAATGCAATGTAAATATGTAATCACCATTTACATATTGAAGTCCATTTAATATAGCATTTAATTGATCTTTATTTTCTTGATATATATACTTTATCTTATCTTCTAATCCTTTTTCCTTTTTATATTCTTCAATTATTTTTCTTGTATCATCTGTTGAACCGTCATCTATTATTATAGACTCCCAATCTGTATAAGTTTGCATCAATAACGAATCTAATGTTTTCTTTATACTAATTGCATCATTATATGAAGGAGTTAAAACTGAAATTTTCATTATTTATTTCCTTTCATCCTACTTTTAAAATTTAAATATTTAACATACATATTTACTCTAAATTTTGATGTTAATCTTAATTTAATAAATTTATAAACTTTTTGAGCAAATTTGCTCTTTCTATCAAGCCATGTAGTTGTAAAAACATGAATTGTTTTTGAATCCTTTGAAATATTACAAAGGACACCATCTTTATAGACCTTAATCCCTTCTGGAAGCATTTGCTCTTTGTTTCCTAATTCGCATCCATATTTATCAATTAAAATTTTAGAAACAGAAATTGTATTATTATTTTTAAAATCAAATTTCTTTTCTACATTATCATAAGAATCCAATATATCCTTTAAAAAAGGATGACCTTTTTCTGCTCCAAATACAGCTGTAAATGGATAATCCGGTGCTTCATATCCAACAAAAGCTCTATTCTCAAGTAAATCATCAATTGAATCTACCATAATTATGTCTGTGTCAAAATAAACTCCGCCATAATTATATAACGCATATGCTCTAATATAATCGCTAACAAAAGCCCATTTTTTTGCTTCATATGCAGCCTTTACAAAAGGGTGTGAACTAATGTCAAAATTTTTTTCATTCCATTCAATTATCTCATAATCTTTTAAAAATTTTTTCCATGTCTTCATACATCTTTGTATGTCTTTAGGTTTTTCTTTTCCACCAACCCATACATAATGAATTTTTTTAGGAATCGCCATCTTTTACCTCTTTCCTGATTTACGAATCTTTTTATATATTTTTATTAAAAATTTATTGTCATACCAAAATATATTGCAAATAGTCTTATAAATTTTAGAACATTTTTTATAATATTTATTTTTCCTCCACTTAGGGAATTTTGATTTTATAATATCATGTACTCTTTCTATGTCATTCTTTCCCTCATCAAAATTAATAAATCTACCTATTCCAGCATATAGCAAATGGTCAATATACAAATATTCCAATTCATCTTTATATTGTTCTTTCAAACCATATTTTTCAAATTTTTCTTCTAATATTTCCAAAGCCTTAAAAATACATTTCAATTTAGGTGAATAGTGCATTTGTCTCATTGAAGAATTTTCTCTAATAAAATAATGATAATATGACTTTTTCACATAAGAAATCCTATTAGCAATAGCACCTAATACAGGCATTATAGCTAAATCTTCATATATCATATTTTCTGGGAAGTATAAATCATTATCAAGCATCAAACTCTTTTTAATAAGTTTACTACATGGTCCAGCAACAGTTACAACATATTCTTTTTTTATATCATGCATTCCCTTATATAAAGATTTTTTATATATTCTTGTATCGCCTATTTCTTCAACATAATCACATATCACCAAATCAGAATTATTTACTAATGCTTCTTCATATAACTCTTTTAACATATTCTCATCAATATAATCATCACTATCAACAAAAGTTACAAATTCACCTTTAGCAACTTTTAATCCTGAATTTCTTGCCTTTCCTTGTCCACCGTTAATTTGATTAATTTTTACGATTTTATCATTTCCATATTTTTGAATTTTTTCGTCAATAATATCCTCTGAATGATCTTCTGAACCATCATTAACCAAAATCAATTCATATTTATCCCCAAATGATTGATTCATTATACTTTCTATACATTTAGATAAATATAATTCTGCATTATATACCGGAACAATAACACTAATTTTCATTATATATTTCTCCTATAAAGTTTTTCCATTCTTTAGCAATATTGCTTTTTTTATAACGTTCAGCTTTTTTCATTCCTGCCAATCCCATTTTTTTTCTTAATTCTGCATCTTCTAATAATTTTTGAACTTTTTTTACAAACTCTTCTTCATTACGATTCTTTATTAAAAAGCCATTTATTCCATCATCTATAATCTCTTTAGCTCCTTGCGCACTATCAAAAGCAACACATGGTATTCCATAACTTCCAGCTTCTAAAAGTACTAATCCAAAAGATTCTGTATATGAAGTCATTAAATAAATACTAGAATCTAAATATAATTTATCTAATTCTTCTTTATTATTATTTCCGCATAATTCAACATTTCTCTGTAAATCAAGTTCTTGAATTTTATTTTGTAAAATTGGTCTTTCTATACCCTCTCCTACAATTTTTAATTTTAACTCACTATCATTGCAAACTAATTTTGAAAAGATTTCAATCAAGTCCGAAAAACCTTTTTCTTTTACCAACCTTCCAACAGCAATTATATTTTTATTATCAAGTTTAGCAATTTGTGTAGGTTCAAAATCAAGAGCATTAGGAATATAAACACACTTTGCCTTTATTTTATCTTTATAAAATTCATATAGTTCTTTTGATACCGGCATAAAATAATCAATATTTTTTAATGATTTTATTGTTCTTTTTATTACTTTATCGTTATTGTTATGATGATTATGCTCTTGTGCAATTTTAATTGCATTCTTATTACCATATTTTCCAAGCAATTTAGAATGAAAAACTCTGGTAGAAATAATAATATCAGAATCACATTTTTTTATAGCCTCAATCATTAGTCGTTTTCTTAAATATAATATCTTAATACTTTTAAAGCCTTCTCTCAATACTTCAAAAAATTTTTTTGAATGTATAGCATCTTTTAATTCATCACGATTAGGTCTAATATTTTCCATTAGATATACAATTTTAACTCTTGGATCAATATAAAACGCAGGTGAGTCATTTAATTTATATGTAGAAATTATAGTTACATCATTATCCTCACATAACATATTACTTAAATTAGAAATAACACTTTCCGCTCCACCTACTCCCAAATGTAATGCTAGAATAGTAATCTTTTTCAAATTACAACCTCCTATTTCTCTTCTTCAAGCAATTTACAATACTGTACAATACATAAAGTTAAAAACAAAGCAGGAGCTGGTGCCGTAAATACATGTCCAGCCGTAAAAGCTATAAACAAAGCAATTACTATAGAATATTCCCTCAAAATATATTCTCTATCTAATAAAACTAATTTAATATTTGATATAATCTTCCTTATAAATATAACAAACAAATATATAAAAGGTATCAAATATACTATAGCTCCTACTATTCCATGACAAATAAATATATCATAATAATCTATTTCAACTAATTTTAATTCTGTAATTTCTTTTGTTTCCGGTTGCTCACGCAAATATCCAATTCCAAAAAATTTTTTTATACTATTTGAATCCTTGTATTTTTCTAAATTTTCAGCCAAATAAACATTTCTACTACTATATACAGCAGTCTGAACCTCTTCTTTAGTCTGTAAATTTTTGTTTGGCTCAGTATTTGGTTTTTGTTTATTTCCTAAAGAAAACACATTAGGAATTGCAATATTATACACATTCCCCAAATTATATGCTATTGGTGAAAAAGGTAATACCAATAAAATTCCAACAATTGTAATTAATGTAGCTATCAAATTTCTTATATTCACTTTTCTCTCAATCCTATTTGGCAATTTTACAATACATGAATAAAGTACTACACAAATTAATAGTATTAAACTAATAAATGGAACTTTAGTACCTATTTCTAAAGAAGCTAATATTAAAACAATAACAGCAATAAAATTAATTACATTTTTCTTTTTGTTCATTAATTCCAAAACTGTAATTGGTGCTAAAATCGACATAATTACCCCTATTTCATTTGCAGCATAAAACAATCCAACTGTTCCTTCACCATTATATAATGGATATGACGGATATGATATTTTAAAAATTCTTGATAAAATAATAGTTCCTGTATAACCTAGCAAAGCATATACAAATATATTATTATCAATCTTAATATTTTGCTTTTTTGAAATAGATATAAAAGCTACTAATAGGATTGGAAAATAAAAAGTTTTTAGTGCTCCCTTTATTTGTGATACAATTCCACTAAATCCAAAACTTTTATAGCATACTCCTAAAAATGCAACTAAATACACCCCTAATAAACCATAAAAAATTGTTAATTTTATTTTATTTTTCTTATCAGATTTAACAAAAGAATAGCAAACCAATATTATTAAAAAAACTGTTCTAATAAAAATTCCTAAACTCAATTTTTCACTGACATTTCTTATACATAGTGATGTAACAATATCAATAAAAAATTGCATAACTATATAAATTTTTAACATTGCTTCTAAATTTAACACTTTCTTTAATTTCTCTCTCATCTTATTTTTCTCCTATATAAGTACAATATAAACAAAGTTATTTTATATTTTTTAAAGTATTTTGTCAACCAAATTTTTTTTTAACTATTGCCATTTCAACATTTTTTTCATATAATATCAATGTAGAAAAATATAACTATATTTTTCTCTCTTATCACTTAAGTAAAAGTGAGGTAATCATTATGAAAAAATACAAATTAGCATTAGTAGGCGCTACTGGATTAGTTGGAAGAAAAGCACTTCAAGTTTTAGAAGAATTTAATCTTCCTATTTCAGAGTACGCCTTTTTTTGTTCTTCAAGATCTGCTGGACAAAAAATCAAATTTATGGGAAAGGAATACATTACAAGAGAATTAAAAGAAGACTCTTTTGATGAAGGATTTGATTTTGCAATCTTCTCTGCAGGTGGAGATACATCTAAAAAATTCTCTCCAATAGCAGCATCAAAAGGTTGTATTGTTGTAGATAACAGCAGTGCATTTAGAATGGATCCAACCGTTCCATTAGTGGTTCCAGAAGTAAATATGGACTCAGCTTTTAAAAATCATGGAATAATAGCCAATCCAAACTGCTCCACCATACAAGCAGTAATTCCATTAAAAGCACTTGATGAAAAATACAAAATTAAAAGAGTAGTTTACTCTACATATCAAGCAGTATCTGGCGGTGGAAAATTAGCAGTTGATGACTTCTACAATACTCAAAAAGGTCTAGAACCTAAAAAATGGCCACATCCGATTTATAATAATTGTCTTCCACACATTGATGTATTTCTTGAAAATGGCTATACAAAAGAAGAAATGAAAATGATAAATGAAACAAGAAAAATTTTAGATCGACCTGATTTAAAAGTAACCGCTACAACGGTTAGAGTACCTGTTCTTAATTCACACAGTGAATCTATAAATGTAGAGTTTGAAAAAGATTTTGATATAAAAGACGTATATACTACATTAGAAAACTATCCAGGAATAATTGTTCAAGACAATCCTGCCACAAATACTTATCCATTAGCAACAAATGCTTCTGAACATAACGAAGTATTTGTTGGTAGAATTCGTAGAGACGAATCTGTTGATTCAGGACTAAACTTATGGGTTGTTGCCGATAACATTCGTAAAGGTGCAGCAACAAACGCGATACAAATAGTAGAAAAATTAATTGAAAATAACAAATAAAACAAATAAATTTAATTGAAGAATCAAATTTTTTATGATTTGATTCTTCAATAATCTGCTATCTTCATAATAATTTACGAATTTTGCAAATTTTTATTTTAACTATTGATTTTTTAAAAAACGTACTGTATAATAAATAAGTCATTTAGGGGTATAGTGTCAATGGTAGCACATCGGTCTCCAAAACCGCCTGTGAGGGTTCGAATCCTTCTACCCCTGCCATAAAAAATAGCAACTATACCATAGTTGCTATTTTTTATTTATCTTTTATTAAAAAACCAATTTAAATCTACATTTCCATTAATTCCTGGTACACTTCCCTTACTTGTATACTGCCAAAAATCATACTTTCCTGTATAATCCGTCTGTACTGATGTATAATGAGCAAGCCAAATAGCAAATCTTTCTAATGTTGGAATATTGAAATAATTATAAAAGAAATCTCTGCTAGCATAAACTCCACCTTGATATCCAGCACTACTCATTCTTTCACAAAATGTAACAGCCGCACTAGTAAGACTCTCAACACTTGCAACTCCATTAGCCACTGCATTTTTTATAAGCTTATCCTCAACATCAAGAAAAATAGGTAATTCAAATTTCTTATTCTTAATTAATGACAAGCAAATATCAGCCTCCTCATTAGCTTCACTACTATTAAATGCATATGAATAAAAATATCCACCAATTGCAATCCCTAATCGCTTACAAGCTTGATAATTTCTCTCAAAAAATTGATCAAAAATTACTTTTTTGCTACTACTCCAATATTCTCCTATTTTTAATATTGCAAATGTAACTCCACTATTTTTTACGGCATCCCAATCTATCTCACCCTGATAATGTGAAACATCAATTCCATATGACTTTGAAAGAGCATTTATATCAATTACAACTTCTCTAGATTGGATTATAACTTTTCCATCACTAGAAACATTCATAACACATATCACATGTCTTCCTATAGATATCCTCATCGTACTTAAATCAAAATAAAAGCCTGGCATAGGAGTACAATCTATTCCGCCATATTCATTATTATTATATTTTTCGAAAATGTCATCTCTTATTTCTCTAGAAGCCTCGCCAATCAATTTACCATCTACATATATTAAAATCTTATCATCTTTTTCTGTAGATAATGCCCAACCAGAAATACTAAGAGAATCTGAAATATATTTATTCAATTTTCTAGGTTGCTCTATAACCATATTAGCAGAATATCCAGGTCGGTTTATTATTCCACTTAGTCTACTTCCTTCTATTTTATAAACAATTCCATCCTCATCTTCATATTCCCCCTCATATGTATATGTTATCTTTCCGTTTTCTAAATACCATCTCTCATCATTTTTTGATCCAACACCTGTGTAATTATAGTCAACAACTCCATTTTTAATCATTCGCCACTCTCTGTTAATTTCAAATAAACCAGTTGTATCTTTTTTCACAATTATCTGAACCCTACTACCTTCTATAATATATGCGTTATCTCCATCAAACCATGTTCCCATATACTTATAAGAAATATTACCATTCTCCAAATACCATCTTCCATTATCATTCTGACCAACACCCGTATAATCGTAAACTATTTTTCCGTTTACAACCATACGCCATATGCCATCTATCTCCATTAGCTTTGTTCCAACTAATCTATTATTCTTGATTACATATGTTCCTGTTTCATCAGAATATATTCCTGTATAATTATATGAAATAATTCCATTTTCTAAAAACCACATACCATTTCCATTTTGACCGACACCAGTATAATCATAAACTATCTTACCGTTTACAACCATTCTCCAATTACCGTTAATCTCCATTAATCTAGTAGTGTCTTTTTTCACTACCATCTGTACTCTATTGTTTTCAATTATATAAGCATCATCTCCATCATACCATGTACCATTGTAGCTATATGAAATAATTCCATTCTCCAAATACCACATACCATTTCCATTTTGACCAACACCAGTATAATCATAAACTATTTTTCCATCTACAAACATTCTCCACACGCCATCTATTTCAATTAATCTAGTTGTATCTTTATCAATTAAATTTTGTACTCTACTATTTTTTATTATATATGTTTTCTCTCCTTGATGATACACTCCGTTGTATCTATATGTAATTTGTCCATTTTCCATATACCACATACCATTTCCATTTTGACCAACACCAGTATAATCATAAACTATCTTACCATTTACAACCATCCTCCAATTGCCGTTAATTTCCATTAATCTAGTAGTGTCTTTTTTCACTATCATCTGTACTCTATTGTTTTCAATTATATAAGCATCATCTCTATCATACCATGTACCCTTATATCTATATGAAATATTTCCATTCTCCAAATACCACATACCATTTCCATTTTGACCAACACCAGTATAATCATAAACTATTTTTCCATCTACAAACATTCTCCACACGCCATCTATTTCAATTAATCTAGTTGTATCTTTATCAATTAAATTTTGTACTCTACTATTTTTTATTATATATGTTTTCTCATCTTCATGGCACACTCCATTATATCTATATGTAATTTGTCCATTTTCCATATACCACATGCCATTTCCATTTTGACCAACACCTGTATAATCATAAACTATTTTACCATCTACAATCATTCTCCAGTTGCCGTTAATTTCCATTAATCTTGTTGTATCTTTCTTGACTATCATCTGTACTCTATTATTTTCAATTATGTATGCATCTTCACCACCATACCATGTTCCATTATATCTATATGAAATTTTTCCATTTTCCAAATACCACATTCCATTTCCATTTCGTCCAACACCAGTGTAATCATAAACTATTTTACCATCTACAATCATTCTCCATATGCCCTTTATTTCTACTAACTTTGTGCCTACTAATCTGTTATTTTCAATAAAATATGTTATACCACTCTCATCAGTATATATCCCTGTATAAGTATAAGAAATATAGCCATTTTCTAAATACCATATACCATTTCCATTTTGACCAAGTCCAGTATAATTATAGATTATTGTACCATTTACAACCATTCTCCAATTGCTATTAATTTCCATTAATCTTGTCGTATCTTTCTTGACAATTATTTGTACCCTATTATTTTCAATTATATAAGCATCTTCCCCCTCAAACCATGTACCATTATATTTATATGATATATTTCCATTTTCCATATACCACATTCCATTATCATTTCTTCCGACACCAGTATAATCATACACAATTTTGCCATTTACCATCATACGCCAAACGCCATCAAGCTCAACTAATCTCTTTTCAGATTCATCAACATTTTGAACTTGAATTGACTGAACAACTACACTTGTATTCTCATCACCTTGTACTTCATTATCTTCAGTTTTATAAGAATTTTCATTATTTTTTTCTTCATCTATTACTTTCTCATCATTATTATCTTCAAGTTCTGTAATGTTTTCAGCTTTAGATTTATCAATTTCTAAAGAATCCTTATCCATATCTGAATCAAATTTATTTTGTTCATCATCAATAGTGTTTCCTATCTTCTCATCATCTTTAATTTCATTACTAACTATCTCTGTTTCGTTTTCAACTAAATTTTTGTTATCAACATTTTCTTCTGTAGATTTTTTCTCATTTACCTCTACATCATTTGATAATACAACCTCGTTTGTTGCACCAAAACAAGCTGTAAATTCTGAAAACAAAATAAACATAATTAATAAACTACAAACAACTTTTTTCATAAAATTTTTCTCCTTCTTCACATTCGTCTTAAATTATACTAAAAATACTTTTAAATATCAATAGAAAAAAATGTTTTACCAATAAATGTTATTCAAAACATTTTATAATAAAAAGAAAGGTCAATACCATGTTCAATTCATTTCTAAAATATTTTTCATTCATCACATTAATACTAATTTTCATATCAATCTTTATAATTAAATACCCATATAACTCAGAACAAGAATACGTTCCTATCTCCTCTAGTCAATTCAATTGGCCACTACCAGGAAATCATAACATAACCTCACCATTTGGAAAAAGAACCTCTCCAACATCTGGTGCATCCTCATCCCACTCAGGAATAGATATAGCTGCAACCGAAGGAACACCAATATATTCATGTTTTCCAGGCAAAGTAACTTTCACAGGTTTCAAAGGAGCTGGTGGACATACCTTAACTATTGAAAATGGTGCCATCTCAGCATCATATTGCCACATATCACCCAATTACTTATATTCAACAGGTCAATATATAACTTCCAATACAATAGTCGCACATGTTGGTCCCAAAAATGTTTATAACGTCATTGGAAATCCATATAAAGATTCCAAACGGAAATCCAACAAATGGAGCTACAACAGGATGTCATCTTCATTTAACAATAAAAAAAGACGGCAAAGCCGTCAATCCATTAAATTATTTTTAAGTATCATTTGGCGAATCATCTGAATCATCATCGTCCCACTCTATATCAAAAATCTGACCACACTCTGGACACTCGATTTCATCAACTTCGTCATCATAATCAGTTTGAAATTCAAATCCACAATAAGGACAAGTAATAAAGAAATCATAATCTTCGCTTTCAACCATCTTTTCAAAATATCTTAGTTTTTCTTCTAAAATTGTAATTCTAGTTTCATATTCACTATTTTTATCTTGAATTTTTTTAATTCTCTCATCATATCTATCCATTATCTCATTACAATCATCAACAACAATGGATACAATATCATCTAGTTGCTCTTTTGCTTTCATTAATTCATCTTTATCTTTAATTGAATTTTCTAAAGTCTCAATCATTTTTTGATATTGCTTTTCTAAATCTGACACTAATTTAAGTCTCCTTTTGACTAAATTCTTTCCATGTACTCACCAGTTCTAGTATCAATTCTAATTACATCACCAATATTAACAAATAAAGGTACTGATATTTCATATCCATTTTCAAGTGTAGCTGGTTTTCCAGAAGTTGTTGTTGTATTTCCACTAAATCCAGGTTCAGTATATGTAACTTCTAACTCAACAAACATTGGTGGTTCAACAGCAAATACTTTACCTTTAAAAGAAAGTATTTTACAATTCATGTTTTCTTTAATGAATTTTAAAGCATCACCTAATTGTTCTTTGTTAAGAGGGATTTGCTCATATGTTTCATTATCCATGAAATAATATAAATCTTCATCATTGTAAAGATATTGCATATCTCTTTTTTCAATTTCTGCACCTTGTAATTTTTCAGATGGATTGAAAGTTTTTTCTAAAACTGATCCATTGATTACATTTTTTAATTTTGTTCTAACAAATGCAGCTCCTTTTCCTGGTTTTACGTGTTGAAACTCAACAACTTTATATACAGAACCATCCATTTCAAATGTAGTTCCGTTTCTTAAATCTCCTGCCATGTATACATCTGCCATTGTTAATTCCTCCTTATTTATATTTAAACATAATCTTTTATTATATTTCTTATTAAAGTCTTTTAATATATTACTATATTTTATGCATAAAATCAAGTGTTTGCGACATTTTTTCTATATTATTGTATTTTTTATCAGCAATTATCCACGAATAATTGTAGGCTCTTTTGGTGATCTAGTTAACTTTTGACAGCCCAGTTTAGTAACAAGTACAGTATCTTCAATTCTAATTCCAAACTGTCCAGGCTTATATACTCCAGGTTCAACCGTAACAACCATGTTCTCTTTCAATGGTTGATCATATACAATTCCAAAGAAAGGTTCTTCATGAATATCTAATCCCACTCCATGGCCAAGCGAATGTAATGGAACGAAACCATTTTGCTTCAAATCGTTATTAGAATTTTGAGCAATAGCTTTCATGTTTTTACCGTCTCTTATTTCTTTTTCTGACATTTCATTATTTTTTAAGCAAATTTCATAAGGCTCTTTAAACTCATCTTCCATATAATTAACGAAAAGCATTCTTGTCATATCTGAACAATATCCTTGATATTTACATCCCATATCAATTAATATAATGTCTCCATCTTTTATCTTTCTTGTACCTGGCACAGCATGTGGCATTGAAGAATTATGTCCAGAAGCAACAATTGGTGCAAAAGAAACATCATCTGCTCCATTAGTTTTATAAAATCTTTCTATTTCAAAAGCAATTTCTTTTTCAGTCATTCCAATCTTTATAAATGATTGTAAATATTCAAAACATTTATCTGTAATTTCACAAGCTTTTTCAATATACTTAATTTCTTTTTCGTCTTTAATAACACGTTGAGCTTCAATTATATGTTCAGTCTCAACTAAATTAACTCTATATCTTTGAAGCAAATCCTTATATTGAACATAAGTAACATAATTTTCTTCAAATCCTACATTCTCACAAAACATAAAAAATGAAGCATAATCTTCTCTACTTAAGTTTTTCTTATCATGAACCAAAATCTCATCTTCAATTGTCAAAATAGTATTAACCGCTTCAACATATCTACTATCTGTTATAAAAAAGTTTTCCTTTAAAGTAATTAGAAAAACTCCTTCTGCTTCTATTCCTGTTAAATACTTAATATTAACAGGATTTGATACTATCATACCTTGTAAATTTTGTGTTTTTAAAATATCTCTTAGCCATTTGATTTTAATATTCATAATAGTATCCTCCCCCAAATTTATTTTATTTAATCAAATTTATAAACCATTGTCCTGAAAAGAAAATCCATAACCATCCAAACAAAGCCTCTTCTGGAATAACCATTGCAAGCATTGCAGAAACAACAATAAATGGTCCAAATGGTATGTATTCATCAGTTTTCTTAATTTTAGAAAATAATAAAAATATACTAGCTACAGCACCAATTAAAAATGATAAAACAGAAATAGAAATAATACTTCTAAATCCGAAAAATAATCCCATAGCTCCCATTAATTTTACATCGCCCATTCCCATTGCTTCTCTACCAGCAATAAGTCCACCAATTAACGTTATTAATAAGAAAATTCCAGCACCAGCAAACATTCCTTCAAACCTATTTAAAGCTAAAGACATACCGGTTGGACTAACAATTCCCTCATAAAAAGTTACAAGTAACCCTGCTTCAAAAATTGTTAAAACCAATCTATTAGGAATTATTTGTTTCTTCCAATCAATAACAAAAGCTGAAACTAACAATGGTAATAATATAAAATAACTAACTAATTTAACATTAGCATACCAATTCTCTCTATCTATTCCCCACACATACAAAACAATATCATATAAAATAAACATAATTGTCATCAAACCATAATGTGGTATAAACTCTTTTTTAAATCTCTTTAAAGATCCATTTTCAATTATTCTTTCATGATTTATTAATCTCTCATTTACTAAACCAATTACCTGTCCAACAACGCAACCAAGTAATCCAACTACTAAATATATTAAAATATGTATATCATTAAAATACATTTTATTTTTTACCCTTCTCCAAATATTTTTTTATAATTGCATTCTCTATTGGTCTTTTCAATTTAGTAATAAATATATCTTTTTCACCAACTTGTTTAACCAAAATTGAAAACATATTCATTCTTTTAGCACCAATTACATCCGTAAATAATTGATCACCAACAACCGCAACCTCTTCGGGTTTAAGTTCTAATTTACTAAGAGCACGCTTAAATCCAGATTTCAAAGGCTTTTTAGCAAACATAATATAATCAATATTTAATTTCTCAGCAACCTCTTCCACCTTACTTCTTTTATTACTATTAGATAAAATAATACACTTAATCCCCTCATTCTTTAGCTCCTCGCACCACTTCTCAGCACCATCAACTAAATTTCTGTAATAATCAATAAGAGTATTATCAACATCTAAAATAAGTCCTTTAATATTATTCTTCTTCAATAACGTAGGATTAATATTCTTTACACTGTCTAAATAAAGACTCGGATAAACATTCATTTTCTCTCCAATCTATCTAAAAATTGCTAAACAATTTTAATTTTTTATCATACTAATATTATCAAAAACCACTAACCTTTGTCAATTATTCAGCCAATTTCATTATATAGCAAAATTCGAAAAAACATATTAATTTTTGAACCATCGCGCAGGGAACAAGCAAAACGAAGTGAAGCTCGATTGAAGCATTCTACCTGTATTGAAAATAAAAATTCAGATTTTTATTTTCAAATTACGAAGAATGCGACAGCAAGATGTGAAAAAATTAATATGTTTTTTCGAATTTAATATAATATAAAAATTTTTTATCTACAAAAAATATGCTTTCCAATTGTAAGCACCTGAGGCCTTGACCAAATCCACTTACTGGTTGCAGTACTTGGATTAAAATAATAAATACATCCATACGTTGGATCCCAACCATTTATAGCATCCTGCGCTGCCTTTCTAGCCGTTGAATCTGGAGTTAAATTAATCTGCCCATCTGAAACAGCATCAAAAGCACCAGACTGATACACAACACCAGCTACCGAATTAGGAAAAGACGAATGAGAAACTCTATTTAAAACAATTGCAGCAACAGCAACCTGTCCAACATACGGTTCTCCTCTTGCCTCTGAATATACAACCCTACTAAGCAAATTCAAATCATTACTATTGTTTCCACCAGAACTCGAACTAGAATTCGATGATGATATTCCCATAGCGTTTAATGTTGCTTTTCCAGCTATTCCATCAGCTTTCAATCCATTAGCTTTTTGGAATTTCTTAACCGCACTTTCAGTTCCACTTCCGTAGATTCCATCAACACTGCCAGAATAATATCCCCATCTTTTAAGTTTCTCTTGTATTTTTCTAACTTCACTTCCGCTAGAACCTCTCCTAGATGTTGCAAATACTGTTAATGCAGTAGTTGTTATAAAAATAATAATTAATAAAATAAAACAAATCTTCTTTTTCATACCATAATCTCCTACATATAGTATTACTCAAGAAAATTTGTTTATTCCTATTTTTTATATAATTTTTAAAATAATCCAACAATATTCTCATAATCATCAAGACCAATTTTTTCAGCAGATGGAACTTCTGGAAGTCCAGGCATTGTAAATATTTTTCCAGTAATAGCTACAATAAATTCAGCCCCATTTTTCAAATTAATCTCTCTAACATGAATATTAAATGGTTCTTTGCATTGCAAGTTTTTAGCATCATCTGAGAAAGAATATTGAGTTTTAGCAATACAAACTGGATAATTTGAATAACCTAGCTTTTCAATTCTAGCAATCTCAGCTTTTGCTTCATCAGAAAACTCAACATCTTGAGCTCCATATATTTTTTGTGCAACATCTCTGATTTTTTGCTCAATCGTTTCATTTAAAGAATACATAAATTCAAAATCATTTTTTTCTTCTGCTTCTTCAATAACTTTATTTGCTAAATCAATTGCACCTTCAGAACCTTTAGCCCATACCTCAGCTAAACTCATCTTAACTCCAGCCTCATTTAATCTTTGTTGTAATAAAGAAATTTCATTTTCTGTATCTTGATTATATCTATTAATTGCTACAACAACAGGCAATTTAAATTTATTTTTAATATTATCAACATGCTTTAATAAATTTTCAATTCCATTATCTAAACACTCTAAATTTTCATTTGCAACATCTTTAACATCTTGTCCACCATGATATTTCAAAGCTTTAATAGTAGCAACACAAACAACACAATTTGGTGTTAATCCTGATTTTCTACATTTTATATCAAAGAATTTCTCAGCTCCTAAATCAGCTCCAAAACCAGCTTCTGTAACAACATAATCTCCTAATTTCATTGCCATTTTAGTTGCAACAACACTATTGCATCCATGTGCAATATTTGCAAAAGGTCCACCATGAATAATAGCAGGATTTCCTTCTAAAGTTTGAACTAAATTAGGATTAAACGCATCTTTAAGTAAAACTGTCATCGCACCTTCGGCCTTTAAATCACTAGCAAAAACAGGTTCATCATCATAGTTATATCCTATAATTATATTTCCAAGTCTTCTTTTTAAATCATCTAAATCTTTTGCTAAACAGAAAATCGCCATAATTTCTGAAGCAACACTTATATCAAAGCCATCTTCTCTTGGCACCATTCTCTTTTCTTCAGAAAGACCAACTTTAACTTTTCTTAAAGCTCTATCATTTAAGTCAACACATCTTTTCCATGTAACAGTCTTTATATTTAATTTATTACCAAAATATAAATGATTATCGATCATTGCAGATAACAAATTATTTGCAGAAGTAATTGCATGAATATCACCTGTGAAATGAAGGTTAATATCTTCCATAGGAATAACTTGTGCATATCCTCCACCTGTAGCTCCACCTTTTATTCCGAAAACAGGTCCTAAAGATGGCTCTCTAAGTGCAAGTACAGCTTTTTTATCAAGTTTATTTAATGCATCAGCTAAACCTATAGATATAGTTGTTTTTCCTTCCCCTAAAGGTGTAGGATTAATTGCTGTAACTAAAACTAATTTAGCATTCTTCCTTTCATTTAAATCACTCATAACCTTATTTGAAATCTTAGCCTTATATTTTCCATATTGTTCAATGTATTCATCAGAAATCTCTAATTTCTTAGCAATATCTATAATCTTTCTAGGTGTTACACTTCTTGCAATTTCAATATCATTCATATTCTCACATTCCTTTCATTCATATCTTGTATCAATTAAAAAATACCATATAACGCTCCAACTAATATTCCAATGACTGCACCAACCAAAACTTGAAAAGGTGTATGACCTAATACTTCAACCAATTTTTCAGTTACAATTACATTTGAGTTTGGGTAGTTTTCAACTAATTTGTTTAATAAAGTAGCTTGTTTACCAGCAGCTCTTCTAACTCCCGCAGCATCATACATAACAATCAAAGAAAATACAAAAGAAACTGCAAAAATTGCACTACCCAATCCATATTCCTTTCCAACTAAAGTAGTTAATGTGGCAACAACTGCAGAATGAGAACTTGGCATTCCACCTGCACCAAATAATCTTTTAAAATTTGGCTTTCTATTTATAACTAAATCTGTAATAAATTTAAATAATTGAATACAACACCACACTATAAATGGAACAATTAAAAATTTATTTTCTAAAAAATCACTCATCATTATTCTCCTATATTTTATTAATCTGCTCTTTTGAAATCTTCCTCTTTAATTTCTCCATTTTCATTAATTAAAATAGTAATTTTCTTTTCCGCTTCCTCTATTTCCTTATTGCATTCTTTTGCAATCTTCATTCCTTCTTCAAACTTAGCAATAGACTCATCTAATTTTAAATCATCTTTTTCTAAAGATTGTACAATCTCCTCTAAATCATCTAACATTTGTTCAAAATCTTTTTTATCTTTCATTGTATATTTCCCCTTCTAATTTACTCTACACTATTTTAGCATCAACTTTTCCATCACTCAATCTAATATTTACTATATCATCTTTTTTAACATCTTTTACAGATTTAACAAGTTTTCCGTCTTCTTCAACAACACTATAACCTCTAGCCAATGTTTTAAGTGGACTCATTGCATCAAGCTTAGTTATTTTTTCAACCGTTTTTAATTTATAATCCTTCATTTTTGAAGTTATAATCTTTTCTAAATCTTTTACCATAGAATCAATTCTTAAATACTTATCTTGTAACATATATGAAGGCTCTTTAAAAACTCTAGACTTCATACATTTTTCATATCTAATTCTTAATATTTCAACTTTTTTTCTAAGCAAAATTTGTAATCTATTTTTATATAAACCTATTCTATCTGTTAAATCAAATATATCAGTAACAGCTAATTCAGCTGCAGCAGAAGGCGTTGGAGCTCTCAAGTCAGCCACAAAGTCCGCAATTGTAAAATCTGTTTCATGTCCAACTGCCGAAATTATAGGAAGTTCCGAATCATATATTGCTCTTGCAACAATCTCTTCATTAAAAGGCCACAAATCTTCAAGTGAGCCACCACCTCTTGCAACAATAAGAACGTCTGCTAATTTCTTCTCATTCATTACTCTAATAGCATCTGCGATTTTCTCCGCAGCTCCAGGTCCTTGAACTGGCACTGGATACAATCTAATGTAACAATTAGGATTTCTTCTAGTTGAAACATTTATTATATCTTTAATAACTGCTCCTGTATTAGAAGTTAAAACACCAATAACTTTAGGCATCATTGGAATTCTTTTTTTATGTTTCTCATCAAAAAGTCCTTCTTTTTCTAATTTATCTTTTAACTCTTTAAACTTAGCATATAAATCACCCACACCATCTTGCTGCATAGCTTTGCAATAAATTTGATAAACACCATCTCTTTCAAAAACAGCTACACTTCCTAAAACATTAACCTTCATCCCATCCTTTGGAACAAAATTTAATGTAAGTGTTGATGATTTAAACATAATACACTTTATTAATGAATTTTCATCTTTAAGAGTAAAGTACATATGACCAGTATAATGATGCTTAAAATTAGATATTTCACCTCTAACAAAGACACTTTTTAAATACTCATCACTCGCTACTTTATCTTTCATATATTTATTCAAATCTGAAACTGATATTGGCTCAATTTTCATAACTACATACCTTTCTGCACTAGGATTTAATAAAATAAAATTTCTATAAAAAGCAGTATATCTATATAGCTATTTTTTCCATATAGACTTTTCCGCATAAAACAGACTATTTATAATATCTGCGCTGATTATAACATTTTTGCATCTTTGTTCGCACGCGAAATTTGCAATGCAAATTTCTGTATATTGTTATTTTTATGTAATAGAATTTTCGAAGAACTTTCCATTATACAAAAAAATTATATTCAAAAAAGTAGGCCTTTTTCAAATATAATCTTTTAATTTCTAATTTACTATACTAGCAAGAACACCATTTACAAAAAGAGGAGCAGCCTCATCTCCATATTTTTTTGCAAGTTCAACAGCTTCATTGATTACAACTTTAAATGGTAATTCATTAAATTTAATTTCATAAATAGCAATTTTTAAAATAGCCAAATTAACTTTTGAAATTCTATCAATAGTCCAATCTCTTTTTAAATTCTTTGAAATTAAATCCAATATCTCTTCTTTATTTTTTTCTATTCCTTCATAAACAGAAGTTATGTACTCTACAGCAACCTCATCAGTTATTTCATTATCCTCTAAAAATAACTCTAATTGCTCTTTTGTATATTCCTTTTGAATTTCCATTCCATACATTGCCTTAAAAGCAAGTTCTCTCATTGACGATCTGTTCATCTCTTACTCCTTTTATAATTTATCAATAAAATTTTTAATTTTTTCTTTTACTTCTTCTTTATTCTTTTGGAAATATATTCCACCATATATTCCCAAAATTATTAAAGCTATAGGAATTATTAATTTATATAATCCAGTAGCAATTAAAACTATCGCTACAATAAATCCTATAATTGGATACTTATTATCAATTACAAATTGTAGAAATTTTTCCATAGAAATCTCTCCTTTATTGTGGTGTTACTTTCTTCTCTTGCTCAACATTTTTTATCTTAATATTAACATTACTTACTTCTAAATCTGTTGCCCTTTTAATTGCAAGTTTAATGTTTTCCTGCAATTTTGAAGATGTTTCCTTAATTATTGCATTATCCTTAATAATAGCAACAATATTTATAATAACATCTTTATCAGCATCAAATTCAATTTTTACACTAGCCTCTTTTATTTCATCATTCTTTTTCAAAACTGATTCAACTAGATTAGAAATAGATTCTCTTGTTATCAATAATGAACCATTGGCATTTTCTAGTAAAACTCCATTGGCATTTTCATTTTTAGAACCATTTCTAAAAAAAATATTTGAAACTGACCATAAACATAATAAAATACATACACAAACTGTAAGAACAATATTTTCTGATAACAAATCAAACATACTATTAAATATATCTACATCTATAATATTTGTGCTAACCAATATTGTGAATCCAGATAATATAAATACAATAATTGAAAAAACAATCATACTAAATCTATCAACTAATTTCATTTTTACTCTCCTCTTCTGTAAAATTAATTTTCATTATTTTCTTCCTCAGGCAAATTAACTCCTTGAACATGCACATTAACCTCAGTTACAACAAGTCCAGTCATTGACTCAACAGCCTTTTTTACACGATTTTGAATCTCAAATGCTATATCTGGAATTCTAACACCATACTCAACTATGATGTTTACATCTATTTTAGTATTTTTCTCATCAGCATCAACTTTAATTCCTTTTGACATTTTCTTTCCGAAAACATCTGAAATTCCTCCAGACATACTAAAAACTCCTGGAACTTCTGAAGCTGACTTATTTGCAATTGCTGCAATTACATCATTTGCAATACGAATTCCTTCTCCATCAGAATTTTCAACATTAACCTCTGTTAAATCCTTTTCTTCATCCATTTGCAAATCCTCCTTAATCTTTTAATAGTATATCAATTAAGCAAATTTTTTACAACTATTATTTGAATTTCTCATCAACTAAAATTTTATTTCCTCTCAAATAATCTGAAATACCCATTCTTTTAGAATTTTCACCTTGAATTTCTAAAACAGATACAGCTCCATCCTTTGTAGCTATAACTAATCCAGCTTTAGAATCAGAAACTAATACAGTTCCAGGCTCTTTTTCAGGTTTATCATTCAATTTTTCAACTTTCCAAATTTTAATTTTCTTATCATTCAAAAATGAAAATGCACCCATAAAAGGATTTAAACCTCTAACAAGATTTTTAATTTCGCTAGACGTTTGATTTTTCCAATCAATTTTTGCCATCTCTTTTTTTATCATTGGAGCAACAGTAAAATCATCACCTTGTTTTTCTCTTTTATATGTTCCATTTTCCAAATCTTTCAATGTTTTAACAAGCAATTTAGCACCAATAATAGATAATCTATCCCAAAGTTCACCAGTAGTTTCATCATCACCGATCTGTACAACTTCTTTATTTATCATATCACCAGTATCCATTCCAACATCCATAAACATTGTAGTAATACCAGTTTTCTTATCTCCATTTAAAACAGCCCATTGAATTGGAGCAGCACCTCTATACTTTGGAAGCAATGAGCCATGAACATTAATACATCCCAATCTTGGAATATCTAATATCTCTTTAGGAATTATTTTTCCATAAGCTACAACGCAAATAACATCAGGATTAATATCTTTTAACTGTTCAACAAACTCCGGATTATTTCTCACCTTAACAGGTTGAACAACCTCTAAATTTTGTTCAATTGCATATTTTTTAACATCAGAAGGAATAAGCTTCATTCCTCTTCCTTTTGGTTTATCAGGATTCGTAACAACAAGAGCTACTTCATGTCCAGCCTCAACAACAGCCTTTAATGAATCCCTAGCAAAATCAGGAGTTCCCATAAAAACAATCTTCATTAAAAAATCTCCTTTCAAACTTTATACTTATCTTCTCTCCTCTTCTTGAGGTGTAATAATTTCAAATGTTCCTGGTAAAATCTTTTCTTTAAATGTTTGACCATTCAAATGATCTATTTCATGTTGTAATGCTTGAGCTAAAAGTCCTTCAGCCTCAAGTGTAACATTTTTTCCATCTAAATCTAAAGCCTTAACTTTTACCTTAGCAAATCTTACAACTTTACCGAATTGATTTGGATAGCTCAAACATCCTTCCTCTAATTCGACAGTTTCTTTTGAAGTTTCAACTATTTCAGGATTGATTAAGCAAAATTTTGATACATCATCATATAAATCAATAACAATTATTCTTTTCAAAACTCCAACTTGAACACCAGCAAGTCCTAATCCATCAAATTTATGCATAGTGTCAAACATATCCTCTGCTAATTGTTTTATTCTATCATCAATTACTTCAATTTTTCTTGAATTTTTCTTTAAAATTTCGTCTCCTTCATATCTTAAACTACGTATTGCCATATTAATTCTCTCCTCTTCTACATCATATTACTTGGATTAGTATCAACAATTATATTAATATCTTTAACCTTTTTTAATTTTCCTATAGCACTATTTATCGTATAAATTGCTTTTCTATTAAGCTTTCCTTTAATAATAATTCTCCATCTATATGTATTCTGAATTTTATCAATAGGTGAAGCAACAGGTTTATAAATTAGTAAATTTTCATTTCTTTCTTTTAACAATTCTTCATACAATTTTGCCGAAACTTTTTTAACATTTTCCAAGTTCTCTCCATTAACCCTGATAAGTATTATATCGCAGAAAGGCGGATAATTCAACCTTTTTCTAAGCATGATCTCTCCATCATAAAATTTTTCATAATCCTGATTTTTACTACAAACAATCGCATAATTATCTGGATTATAAGTCTGAACAATAACATCACCCTTTTGCTCACCTCTACCAGCTCTACCAGCAACCTGAGTAATAGTCTGGAATGTACGTTCCTCTGCACGATAATCACCAATATTAAGAGTACCATCAGCAGCAATAACACCAACCAAAGTAACATTTGGAAAATGATGTCCCTTAACAATCATCTGTGTTCCAATTAAAATATCAATATTCTCATTTTTAAATTTATTTAAAATATTTTCATGAGAATTTTTCTTACTAACAGTATCAATATCCATTCTAATTGTAGACGCTTCTGGAAACAACTTTGAAATCTCACTTTCAACCTTTTGAGTACCTGTTCCAAAATATTTTATCTTAGAACTACCACACTCTGGACATATTTTCAAAACTGGTTGCTCATGTCCGCAATAATGGCATTTAAGCATATTTCCAAAACTATGATATGTTAGTGCAATATTACAATTAGGACATTTAACAACATATCCGCAATCTCTACACATAACAAAAGTTGAAAAGCCTCTTCTGTTTATAAATAAAATCGTCTGCATTTTATTTTTTAAATTCTCTGCCAATTTTTCTTGCAATTTCAAACTAAACATTGACCTATTTCCGACTGCCAACTCCTGCCTCATATCAACAATTTCAATATTAGGTAAACTAGCATTATTAGCTCGTTTCGTAAGTTCAACAAGCTCCTTATCATGATTCAAAGCCTTATAATAATCACATATATCAGGTGTAGCACTTCCTAAAATCAAAGGAATATTATTCTTTTTAGCAATAAATCTTGCAATATCCTTTGCATGATAACGTGGTGTCATATCAGATTTATATGAATTATCATGCTCTTCATCAATAATAATTATCCCTAAATTTTCTATAGGAGCAAAAATAGCTGAACGAGCACCAATTATAATTTTAGCCTCACCATTTTTTATTTTGTTCCACTCATCAAACCTCTCACCATCTGATAATTTACTATGTAAAACAGCAACACAATCACCAAATCTAGCTAAAAACCTATCAACAATTTGAGGTGTAAGAGAAATTTCTGGAACAAGTACCATCGCTCTTTTTTCCATACTCAAAGCCTTTTCAATAACTTGTAAATACACTTCTGTCTTTCCTGAACCAGTAATTCCTTTTAATAAAAACTCAGCAAACTCCTCATTTTCAATCATAAACTCAATCTGATCATAAACCGATTGTTGTTCATCATTAAGTTCAAGCTTAGAATCTCTATCAATATTCTTATGAGCAAACGGATTTCTATTTACCTTTTCATAAACAAATTTTATATAACCATTTTTCTCTAATGTCTTCATTATTCCCTTACTAACATCAGTAATAACCTCCAAATCAGTAACATCAAATCCATCATTTTCAAGCAAAAACTCCAACAATTTCTTATGCTTATCACTCTTAATATTATTATCTATATCAAATCTTATTTCATCTTTTTCTTTATTTAAATAAACAAATCTAGCAGTCTTATCTTTAACCCTTTTATCCAAATCCTTTTTTGAAGCACCTGGAGGTAACATTAATTTAATACAATCCGCAACATTACAAAAATATTTCTGAGCCATCAATTTAGCAAGTTCCATATTATCCTCTGTTAAAATAGAGTCCTCTATACTCGCAATCTCCTTATTAGCAAATTCAGAAGAATCAATCAAATCTACAACATACCCCTCTGACAAATTCTTACCCTTACCAAAAGGCACAAAAACTCTAGCCCCAACAGAAATCACATTCTCGTACTCCTTTGGAACCACATAATCAAAAACTCTATTCAATTCCTTTGCATTAGTATTAATTAAAATTGAAGCAAACATATATTAACTCCTTTACCCATGTAAGTATAACAAAAAAATGTAACCATTGCAAAGTGTTCTAGGAACGTTCTTTCCAGCATACATCTCAACCTCAGCAATCATCACAAAATATCGTGTGAATATTCTTTTTAGCCACCCTTCACCATCTATGTCATGGGGATGTCCTTTTTGACATGCACCTCATCATCCAATAACCATCACAAACTATTACATAAACTTTTTATATTCTTAGTCAATCAACATTAACAAAGACGTTGAAATTAACACACTTGTCATTTTCAACGTCCCCTAAAAATCCTATTTAAACCAACTATTTTCCTTCAGTCTCTAAACGAACCTCATTTTCAATAATAGTCATAATAATTTGAACAGTTTTCTCTAAGTCATTATTTTTCAAAACATAATCATATAAACCAATTTTAGATTCTTCATAATCAAATCTATTAAGTCTAAGCTTAACCTCATCAGGACCCGGTTTATCAATTCTATTCTCAAGTCTTCTTTTTAACTCTTCCTTTGGAACCTTTAAAAAAACAGTAACAACTTTAGTATCATTCTTTAAAATTTCTTTCAAATGCTCTGTTCCATTAACATCAATGTCCTTAACAATTATTTTTCCACTAGCAATTTTATCATTTAAAAATTTCTTTGAAGTTCCATAATAATTGTTGTGATGGACATCATATTCATAAAACTCATCATTTTCAAGCATTTTCTCGAACTCTTCTTTAGTGACAAAACAATATGTTTGTCCATTAATATCCCCTGGTCTTTGTGGTCTTGAAGTATAAGAAGGCAATGACTCAACATTTTCCATTCTTTTAATTAATTCTTTTTTAATTGTATCTTTTCCTGAGCCAGCAACTCCAGACAAAATAAGTAACATTTCACTTCCTCCTTTATTTAATACTTTCCTATTTAGAACATTTTTTCATCATAACTTTTTAAGTCCGCATCCTTATTTATGTATAAAAATTTGCAAAGCAAATTTTATATAAGTTACTCTTATAATAGAAAAAATTAGCGTATTCATAACAAAATACGCTATTTTTTAATTATTTTCTTGTTGGATTTTCAACTTCGATATTAGCTTCAATATCCGGTTCAGCAATATTTTTTTCATCATCTTCTTCAGAATCTCCATCATCAATTGCTGTAACTTTACCTTCAGCAATTTCTTGCGCAGCAAGAGTTACAAAACTTTCTTCGTGTTTATCAGTTAAAGGTTCAGCACCTTCTGCTAATTGTCTTGCTCTTTTTGAAGTTACTAGAACTAAACGATATCTATCATCTATTTTTTCTAATAATTCATTTACTGTAGGTTTTACCATCATAATAATACGCCTCCTTACAAATTAATCTATTCTTCAACTACATCTTTATCTAATCTACCTGCTACTGTTTCTGGTTGGACAGCTGATAAAATAATATGTCCAGAATCCATAATAATAACAGCTCTTGTTCTTCTTCCGTACGTAGCATCAATTGCCATCTTTGAGTCTTTTGCTTCTTGAACCAATCTTTTTATTGGTGCAGATTCAGGACTCACTATAGAGATTATTCTATTTGCAGAAACTATATTTCCAAAACCGATGTTAATTAGTTGCATAAGCATCTTCCTTTCTACTCAATATTTTGAATTTGTTCCCTAACATCTTCAATTTCAGTTTTTAATTCAATTACACATTTTGAGATATCAGTACTATTAGCCTTTGATCCAATAGTATTAACTTCTCTATTCATCTCCTGAATAATAAAATCAAATTTCTTACCAACTGGAGATGCACCAGATTGAATTAGACTTAAAAATTGAGATATATGACTATTTAATCTTGTTAGCTCTTCCTGTATAGATGACTTATCAGAAAAAATCACAATTTCCTGTGCTAATCTATTCTCATCTATAATATCTGTATTCATTAGTTCTTTTACTCTTCCTTTTAATTTTACTATATATTCGTCCACAAGTCCAGCAGAATACGAAGAAATCTCAGAAACTTTTTTCTGAATACGATCAATTCGAACTTTTAAATCCTCACATATTTTACTTCCTTCAACTTCCCTCATTGAAACAAAATTATCTAAAGCAATACTCAAAACCTGTGATAGTTCGCTCCAATAAAGTTCTTCATTATCTTCATCAGAAATATTTAAAACCTCTGGAAACTTTGAAATATCTATAACATCAATATTCGCAGATACTCCAGTTTCTTCAGCTAATTCTCTTAATTGTGAAATATAAATCTTAGCAAGTTCCTTATTTATTTTAATGTTCTTTCCCTTTTCGCTATAATCTTGCATAGTAATAAAAACATCAATTTTTCCTCTAGAAACTTTAGAAGAAATCTCTTTTCTAACATTTTCTTCTAGATACGAGATCTGTCTAGGCATTTTTACAGAAATGTCACTATATTTATGATTTACAGATCTAATCTCAACACTATATTCTCTTCCCTCACACTCAAATCTAGCTCTTCCAAAGCCTGTCATACTTTTAATCATTTTTATTATCTCCATCTTTCTTTTTAGATCTTCCTGCCGTAGCAAGAGGTTTAACATCTTTTTTTGTATTTTTTCTTGGCCTTCCTCTCTTTTTAGTAGTAGTCACTGTAGTTTTCTTAGTTTTGGTAGATGTCTTCTTTACAACTTTTTCTTCAGCACCTTCTTTAGAACCTTTTCCTACTGTGCTTTTCTTAACAGAAGTACCTTTAGCTTCAACTTTTTCCTTACTTTCATTCTTCTTTTGGTCATTTCCTTTAGTGTTTTTATCTTTTTCATTTCTAACTCTTTTTCTATTATCATTTATCATCTTAGCCATTTTCTTTTTAGTATTCGCCTTTTTAACACGCTCTTGTTTTTCTAATTTTATTTCGTCAAACTTCTTTATATTTTCCTCATCTAAATAAGACTTTTCCTTATTAGTCAGTATTTCTTTAACATCACTTAAGCTATCTCTATATTTTCTTACTTCAATATTATAAATAATAAACGATTTTATTAAAAAATAAAATGCAATATAAATAGGAGATATCGAATATAAAAACTTAAATGAAACACCTCTATAAAAATATATATAAGGCATAAACAAAGTAAGAATTGCTACAATTAATAATTCTACACCATGTATAGCTATATCATCACTATCTTTTCTATACGCACTTTCAAAAAGTAATATTGATGAAATTACTAAAATTCCAGCAAATGTATGTAAATCTTCTTTAAAAATATTTGATTCAATTCTAACATATCCTAAGTTAAGAAAGAAAAAATAAATAAAAATTAAAATAGCTATACCAAATTCTTTAAAAATTTTTACATAAATTTTTTCTCTTTGTTCCTTTGAAACTTTAATCTTATTAATAATATTTTTTTTAACTTCTACTTCTTTATCTGTTGATTCCATTCTTAAATCCTTTCTTACTAATTATGATTCAAGCTCATACATTATAATTGCAGACATAGCAACAGGTGCAGTTTCAGTTCTCAAGATTCTTTTTCCAAGAGTAACAGATATCGCACCTTGACCAACTAATCTTTCAACTTCACTCTCATCTAATCCGCCCTCTGGGCCAATAATAACAGCTATATTGCAAGAATCACAATTTATTTTCTTTAGAAAACTTTTCAATGTAACATCCTTTTCTTTTTCATAAGCCAATATTACATAATCATAATTCTTCAAACTGCTTTCCATATCTTCAAAAGAATAAACTTTTTCAACCTTTAAAATATCATTTCTAAGAGATTGTTTTGCAGCCACCTCAGCAATTTTCTTCCATCTATTAATTTTCTTTATTTTATCATTTTCATCAAGTTTAATCACACAACGTTTCATCTCAACAGGAGCAATTTCATACACTCCAAGTTCTGTGCACTTTTGAATAATATACTCAATTTTATCAGCCTTTGCCAATCCCTGAAAAACTGTAATCTTAATATTAGCACACTCTTCTTTATGCACCTCTTCTATCTCGCATCTTACAAAATCTGAATTTATTTCAATAATCTTTGCAGAATATTTAACGTTATCAGAAACAATATCTAAAACATCACCAATTGAATGTCTTAGAACATTTTTTATATGATTAACATCAGAACCTTTTATAACAATCTGATTTTCACTAACGTACTCCTTTGGTACAAAAAAATTCATAAAAACACTCTTTCCTATTTACTACTTTTATTTATCAGTACTTTTTTTCTTAAAAACAATAAGCTTACTAAAAACATAATTTAAAACTATAACTACTACTTGGCTAACCATCTTTACTATCAAAGCTGGGAACTTAAGAGTTGTACATCCAATCCAATAAATTGCAGTATCAACAACCATAGTAAAAATTCTACAAGCAAAAAATGAAGTCATTTCTTTCATAATTGCTTTTTTTCCATGAGCCTTATCCTTAAAAACGAAACTTCTATTAGTAACATAAGCAAAAAGTATTGAAACTATAATTGCTGAAATGTTACATACATTTCCAATAATAGTTGATGTTTCTATATCAGAAATAATCTCTCTATACCTATTAAAATCAGTAAATAAAGCATTCCAACTACCTTTACCACTTCCTATAATAGTAATAAGTAAATAAAAAGTAGCAAAATTAACAACAGTAGTCATAACTCCCCAAAATAAATATTTTATAACCTCTTCATACTTCGCATAATATTTTTTAATTGCTTCCATTATTCCATCCTTTACTATGAATCTATAACCATTTTCCCTTTTAATATTTTCGCAAGTTTTGCATTTATTCTCATTAATCCATCTTTAGTAAAACTACATTCGCTCAAACCATTTTTTGAAGAATCTTTTAAACTATTTTTCAAAGTCACATTTTTCTCTTCTAAATTTTTATTAAGAATTCTATAATAAGCTCTTTGATTAAAAAATCCTGTAGGCACAATATTAGCCATTTTCCAAGAAGAAGCTGAATCTCTTTTTATAACATTTCTATCTATCATAAAAAATTTTATCATCTCATCTTGTATACACAAAAGCTCACCGCTTTTAGCCTCTTCATTCTCAATCATATTAACTAATTCAAAAATAGTCTTTTTTTCATTGTTATCTTTTTCAAATTCTTGAGCTATAACTTTCTTTTTTAACTCGTGATTCTTTATAGCTAGCTTTCTATATTTTGCTCTACCAACAAATTTATCCCACAAAGAATCCTCGCAATCTAAACTGCTTATAATCTTATTTTCATTTTCTATCTTTGAATCATAAATAGCTTGTCTTACAACTTTATTCATTTCTTTTTCTTGAACATAATTAATCCTAATTAGCTCTTCTTGAATCTTTGTTTTAATGTAAGGAACTTCCCTCGAAAATTCTCTCTTAACATTAACAATATTTCTATCATAACAGCACTCATGTTCTATTTTCTTTTGTAAAAAATCACGCAATTTAATAAAATAATCTGGAGAAATTGAAAATCTAACATCATACTCTATTCCAAATTTTTCTGAATTGGCTTTATATAAACGTTTTTTACTGTTAAACTTATTTATTTCAGATATCAAAACATCTACATCATATAAAAATTTGACCAAATAATTTGAACCATTCATAAATTACTTTTCACTCCTCATTTGTACACCTTATATTTCTGTAATTGTATAACCCGTCAAGTCAGGCTTTTTAACATCCTCATCTGTAACATTATTTAGCTGATATCTATAATTTAATGTTGTGTCAATACTGTTGCTACCATCCCCAATATAATGGCAAATCATCTTCACAATCATTCCAGTTGATTTATCCAACCAAATATCAAATACTATACTATCATTTGACAATGAAAAAGAAACACATTTTATTCCATTAACAGTCTCATAATTCTTAAACTCATACTGATATTCATCACTCTCTAGCAACTTGGCAACAGAGCATATCATCGTTTCAAACTCATCAAGCGCACTGTTATACTCTTTATACTGATACACTATCTTTTGCTTTTCATCTATTTGTAACAATGTTTTTTCATTTTTATCATCATACATCTTAAAATTATCAACATTGCTAACCAATTTGTTATTACACAACTTATAATCAGATATAGTACCAGCAATTTCAACTTCACTACTTTCTGTAAGCACTTCGCAAGAAATATTATTAATAGTTGCCACTTTTTGAGCTAAAGTTTTAACATCATCTTTTGTCATTTTCTTAAAATTTCTATTATAAAAAATAATACAAATTCCAATAACAACTACTACAAATATAATCAAAGTTGGAACCGCTAAAATAAATGTTTTTTTCTCTTTCATAACTTCTCCTTTGCATCACCGTCAGTATATCTCAAAAATAAATTTTTTTCAATATAAACCTTCGAACAAAACTGAATTTTTTCGTTTTCTCGTGTAAAATTTGCAAACAAAAAACGTGCCCTCAAAAAATTGAGGGCACATCACTCGTCATGGTCAAACCGACACTATCTACAGCTGCGAACTGTCTCGGCATCAACCAACAGTTTAAGTACAGCCTTTTCACCCATCTCAAGTTTCAGCAGCATAATCTCCGGTTCAACCTTCTTAAGATATAAACCTGGTTTTACCAGATCTACAAAATAGAAAATTCCTCCCTTCGCCAATTCCTGCCAAGGAATATCCTCCTTTGCTTTTGTGCTGAAGTCTTCTTCAAGATTGTATTTTTTAGCCACCCGATTAAAGAATTCTTTTCCTTTCTCGACTGTTCCGCCAACCATGCAACATTTTAAATATGGACAGGCTTCTTCCAAATACTCTCTTAATGTCATTTGACGATTATTGTCCATTTTTGTCAATGGAAATTTCTTGCAATTTATAAAACCACGTAGTATAATTTCAATAGTTAATATTTTATTAACGTATTTTATTTCTAACCAATTGTATTTTACCTAATACAATTCTTCCCCAAATTAAAATATATAATAATTTTTAGCTATTTATATTCAGAAAAATGGTCTTGCTATGCGTTAATATAAATATTAACTAAAATCACAAAAGAAAGGAGTTTTAATATGCCTTAGTTTTGATTTTGATATTTTCCCCGTGGCCCCGTGATTATCAAAATTATAAGCCATATATAAAATGTAATATTAGATAAAAAGTGATAATATAAATACTAAAAATTATTAAAAGCAAAGCAGAGATCCCCCTAAGTCTCTGCTTTTGCTTTTATACAAATTTATTAATATATTATATTTTTACAACAAAAAACGGACTATAAAAGTCCGTCTTTAATATTAATGCTTTCCATAAGAACGTCTTCCACGTGCCAATCTTCTATATCCATTTGTTTTTCGTAACCTTGTTGCAGTATCCTCAATTGTTTCTGCAATAGAAGGCTCACCTGTTATTTCATTAGTTCTATCTGACACAGATTCATCTTTAGCTTCAGTATTTTCCATTCCACTATAATATTGATTCATTTTCTCAAAATCAGAATTCTCATCTTCTTCATATTCCTCATTCTCGTATTTAGCAATACGTCTACTCTTAGCATATGAAACACATGCGAACATAATAGCTAAAAATGTTATAATTCCGATTCCACCTAAAATGGCATAAATTTGTTGTTCTTCTGTTAATCCAAACATTCCTATCATTGAATTATTAGAATTATTTTTTACAATACCTGCAACTTTCGTATCTTCTTTCTCCACCTCAAAAGTTACAACATATTTAGCATACTCTTTTTCTTTATCTTTTACAGAAATAACAATTGTTGAAACTTTATCTTCTGAAACATTCGTAGCAATATCAACTGTAACATTTTCGGTATTTGCTACTGCTTTTACTTTTTCTTTTATTGCTTCTAAATCTTCTAATGTAAGCTGTTTATTAACTTTAACAGTATATTCATATACATCTGTCTTAAATTCTTTATCTAATGTATATCCTTCAATTTCAAGAGAAGCAAGACCAATTCCCTCTTGTATTGTTTCATCTGGATTTTCTTCATCAATTGTATTTGGAGGTGTTTCTCCATCTTCATCGCTTTTCTTTGTAACTAAAATTGTATATGTAGTTTTTTTAGAGCCTTTTGTAACTGTAACATCAAATCTATTAGTTCCGTTTTTTAGTGTTTTTGTTCCAGTACCTGAAACAGTTCCATTTTTTGAACTTGCATATACTTCAATAGATGTACAATCAGCTGGAACAGTTACTGAATACTCTTTTTTCCCAGGCTTAAATCCACTAAAATCATTTGGACGAATTCCTAAATTACTCAATGTTGGAACAGAATCTGTTGTTCCGCCATTTCCTGTATTAGTATTTCCACCGTTATTAGTAGAACCATTATTAGTGGAACCGCCATTATTGTTTCCATCATTATTATTTTGTTTAACAGTAATACTTACAGATTTACTAACATTAACTATCTTAAAATCAGAACCAGCAATTGTACCAGATAATGTTATCGTATATGTACCAGGAGTATTAGAAGAAAAAGTTCCACTCAAGACACCTTGACTTTTTTCCACTCCAAAAGCATCAGCATTATTTATATTTCCTGTTAAATTTCCACCTGAAGTCGTCATTTTCAAATTATATGTTTCTGTTGCAGAAACCGAAGCAGATACTGTCACAGAAGTTCCAGGTGTTACAGTCGTACTAGAAGCTGAAACATTAGCAGAAGCTGCATAAGTTTTATTTCCAAAAATCAGCAAACAACCACTAAAAATAATACTAAACAAAATTAATTTTATTCTTTTCATTTTATCCTCCTATAATTCAATAGCTTGTGTTCCAATTAAATGTCTCTTTAACAAAGCCATATCTATAATATCAATTTCTTGCGAATTTTTTTGTAAGTTTCCTGCCTTTTGATAACAATTTTCTAATTTAACTGTACCCAATAAATTTCTTTTAATATAAGCAAGATCAATAATATCTACATTTCCATCCCCATTAACATCTCCATACTTCACAACTGTATATGTCTTTCCATCAATCGTAACAGTCATGCCAGTTCCAATTGAATCTTCTGTACCTGAAATATCAGCACCATCAGCTTTCTTTACAACGGCACCAGCATATTTCTCTTTTATATTCTTTACCGTAGTTGCAGGAGTCATAACAAAATTTTCTCCATCAATTTTAAAGTCAGCTTTTCCTACATCAGGATTTGGAATTGGATTTGTTCCACCATCTCCCATATCAACTTGATTTCTATAATCCGGTATATCTTCTGTCACACTCTTCAAATAAGATGTAGCAACATAACCTTCTAAGCTTTCAGAATTCCATCTTTTTTGTCCAGGAACATATGATGTAGCTCTAATAATTCTAACCTTTGACCAATATCCTTGATTATCCAAAAGTTCTACAACAGTATTTTTATAAACAGATCCTAATGTATCTCCATTTGGAGATTTTCTAAAATTAATTCCTCCAATCTTCATACTATTTATATAATATAAAGATTGTTGATTTGCTGTAAGTGACGTTGGAACAGGAATAGTAGCATCAGGCATATTATTATAAACAGGAATTAAAAAAGTTAATTGCTCATTCAATATTTCTCCATCAGCATAAATATCATATAAAGAACCAGCTTGACTAGAAGGATCTCTTAAATTAGTCATATATTGATGTCCATAAAAATATTTTAATGCATATGTTCTTTGTCCCATACTTTCAGTTAAAATCTCATTTCCAACAACATCAAATTTATAAAAATATTTTGTAGTCTGACCAGCTGAAATATAACCATTTTTCAATACTTTTTTTGCTCCATCTATTAAAGCATATCTTGGTGAAGTCCAGCCTTGTCTTCCAGCTTCTGCTAAACCTCTTTCAACGGCTCCATTTCCATCTGTAGCACCATAATTATAAAAATTATACAATCCTTCATAACCAGGAACCGTACCAGAAATAGCTCTTGGCGTTCCAGTTCTTCCAAGCTCTTGGAAAATAGTTGCAACAATATGTAATGGATTTATTCCAGCTTCAGAAGCAGCTACCATAATATCATCAACATATTGATATAAATATGTATTAGCAGTTGCACTTGCTACAACAGCTCTTGTAACGCCATCACCATTAGCTAAATCTAAAAACTGAAATACCATTGATTCATCCATGAAATTTCTTGGATCTAAATAATAATTAACCATTTTAGCAGAAGCACAATAATAACCAGGATCACCGTTTCTTCCACAAACACATAATGTTAATGGATCCACTAAAGCAGATTTATACATTGTATTTTTTAAACATTGATTTTCAGCAGAACTAGAAGTAAGTTCATTCCAATCAATTCCAGTATAATATGCTTTAAACTGCCAATTAGGATGATTATATTTTAAATACGCTAATTTCTTTTGATAACTCTCTGGAAACGCTCTTATTCCAGACTTTATATATTGTGTATATGAACTGCTAAGATTAACAGCATGTACCTCTGATTTTACAAAAAATATTTGAATAAAACTAAATATAATTGAAACTACAAGAATAACAACAATTAATTTTATACTTAATTTTTTCATTTGCTCCTCCTCACCGCAAAATACGGCATTTTTATTCAAAATTAGTATATATTATACATATTTTTTAGTCAATAAAATAAATATGTTATTTTTGTTACATTTTTCAAGTTTCTCCTCTATACTAAAAGTTTTTTTATGATATAATTATTTTATTGGAAAGTTCTACGAACTTCCTATTATATAAAATTAACAATGCACAGAAATTTGCTTTACAAATTTCGCGCACGAACAAAGACGCGAACTTAAAAATGTTATAATCAGTTCAAACGTTATAAATAGTCCGTTTTTGTTCTTATAAAAATGAAAGAGGAAAAAATATGGAATCACAAATAGAACTTTTGTCACCAGCTGGTGATTTTGAATGTCTTAAAGCTGCAGTACAAAACGGAGCAAACTGCATATATTTTGGAGCAAATTTATTTAGTGCTCGTGCATATGCAAACAATTTTGATGATGATGAACTCGCAAAAGCTATCGAATATTGTAAAATTAGAGGTGTTAAAACAAATTTAACACTAAATATATTAATAAAAGATAATGAACTAGAATCAGCATTTAATGTTGCAAAAAAAGCATATGAATCTGGCATAGATGCAATAATAGTTCAAGATTTAGGTCTAGCCAAAATGCTTATCAAAAACTTTCCAGACCTACCTATTCATGCTAGCACACAAATGTCTGTACATAATCTTCAAGGAGTTTTAGAATTACAAGAACTTGGTTTTTCAAGAGTTGTTCTATCCCGTGAATTATCAATTGAAGAAATTGAATATATTTGTGAAAATTCAAACATTGAAATAGAATGTTTTATTCATGGTGCTCTTTGCATTTCATATTCTGGTCAATGTTTATTTTCTAGTATGATTGGTGGACGTTCAGGAAACCGTGGAAAATGTGCGCAGAGTTGTAGACTTCCATATGAACTTATAGAAAATGAAAAAACAACTTTAGATAAAGGCTACTTATTAAGTCCAAGGGATTTATGCTCACTAGACTACCTACCAAGACTAATAAACTGTGGCGTAAAATCGCTAAAAGTTGAAGGAAGAATGAAATCACCTGAATACGTTGCAACAGTTACAAGAATTTATAGAAAATATATCAATTTAGCTAAATCAAATAAACCATATAAAATAAATGAACAAGACAGAAAAGATTTAATGCAAGTATTTAACAGAGGCAACTTCTCATCAGGACATCTAAATCCTCACGCAAATAAGAATTTAATATTCTCTGAAAAGCCTAATAATATGGGATTATTTTTAGGGCATGTTGCAAAATATAATCCATCAAAAGGTTTAATCACACTTAACCTAAACGAACCAATCGAAATCGGAGATACAATCGCTCTAGAAAAAGAAACCGGAACATACACAATCTCTGAATTAATGACTAAAAATACCAATATAAAAACAGCTAATCCAAACGATTTCGTAACTATTGGCAGAATGAAAGGAAATATTAAAGTTGGAGATAAAATATATAAAATGTCATCAAAGCAATTAACCACTCTTGCCTACTCTTCTTTTGAAAATGACATTCAAACTAAAAAAATACCTCTTAACTGTGAAATAAAAATTGTAAAAAGCTCACCAATTTCAATACATGTAAGTTCTGCTTGTGATTTAGAAATATATAGGAAGTTAGATATCTATTGTGAAATTGATGCAATTCCAACAGACTCAATAAAACATCCTCTAGAAAAAGAAAAAGTAATATCACAAATTACAAAAACAAATAACACACCTTATTACTTTAAAAATATTAAAATAAAATTAGACGAAAACACATTTTTGCCAAATATAAAAGCATTAAATGAATTAAGAAGAACTGCCCTTACACTAGTTGAAGATTTTGCAAAAAGTAAAATTCAAAGAGCAACAAATAAAGAATTTGAAAATATGAACTACTATAATAAAACAAATCAAGAAAAATCAATATCTTTACTATTAAATAAAATCAATTTAAACGAAGATTATACAAGCTTACAAGGAATAAATAACATATATATTCCATTAAAGTTCTTTACTCAAAAGAAATATGAACAAATAATAAATGACCTAAGTAATAAATTTAATTTATACATTTATTTACCTACTATAATAAAATCTAACTATAGAAATCTACTTGCAGCCAATATAGAAAAAACTATAAATACATACAATATCAAAGGATTCATTCTTTCAAATATATCAAACTTCAAGTTTTTAAAAGATTTTAATACAGAAAATTTTGAATTTATTGCTAACTACACATTTAACATTTTTAATCAACGCACATTAGCTGAACTTGATAAACTAGGAATAAATAAATTCACAATTTCACCAGAACTAGATAAAAGCACCATAGATAAATTTTTAGAAATATCAAATCAAGAATTAATTTGCTATGGTAGAACACCATTAATGAATATGAATTATTGTCCACTTGGAAAAAGCAATAGATGTTATCCAGAATGTACAATGAAATGCAACACAAATAATAACTATTATTTAAAAGATAGATTAAATTTAAAATTTCCAATCGAACCAGACAACATACAAACTGTATCTACATTATACAATTCAAAAATTACATCAATTGCACCAAATGACTTCGAAAATATTACTTCTCTTCGAATAGATATTTTAGAAGAAAATATTTCCGAAATACAACAAATAGTCGACACAGTTACTAAAGGTGAAAAATTAAAAGGAAATCAATACACAAATGCAAATTTAAATAGAGAAATATAAAAAAAAAAACAAGTTACTTTAAAAACAAAATATTTTAAAGTAACTTGTTTTTCTATCTCTATGTTCAAATACAATTTTTTAATCAAATTTCTATACTCTACTTTTTCAAATATCTTATCTTACAAAAAGCGGTGCGGTAAATATACCGCATCCGCTTTTTGTTATTACACATTGTTACAGCTCAACTACCTTGAGCTCGTAGGTTTTTCCGCTCTCTGCGAAAAAAGCAATCGGTCGAACATTCTGCATTGGTAACCGGTTAAAGTTAAATCCTCTCAACTGATAAAATCTTGGCTCTATATCTTTGGAAGGATCTCCATAGCACATATAATCACCAAGTTCAGCTGATGACAATTTAACCGGCATCAACTTACCATGTGTGCAAAATACAAACGGTCTCTTAGCTTTCAAATCAATCAATGCACTTGTATAAGCAACAGTTGCACGCCAGATTTTCTGCTTCTTTGGATCCAGAACATAGTGTCTTATATGCTCGCGTCTGCATTCGTTCCATTCACCGGGACGAAAGATTACATCATCAAGAGCATACTCAAACTCAACAAAATCCTTTGAAACCTGAAGAATTTTCCATTCAACAATACCTTTATCCGGCACTTTTAACAGAATCATATCTTCATCAACAAGTTGCACCCTCAGTTTCTTCCGTTCTCTTTTCATAAAAAGCACCTCCTATATTTTGTGTAACAATTATTCTATCATATTTTTCATGATTTTTCAATACTTTTCGTGCTTTTTGCCAAAATATAGTATTTGCATTAATATTGTTTTGTACTCAATTCTATAAGTAAATTCATATCATCATCATCTGCTGCCTTATTTTTTCGTATTGCTCCACATTTCTTACATCTAAACACTATCACATATCCTTTTTTCCCAATTTCCAAACCAACAGGCTCTAAATCCCCATGGCAAGTCTCTTCTCTATCTCCAGGATTAATATCAACATGTTTTGAGTGTAAACATTTAGGACAGTGATTTCTACAAGAATACCCTAATTTAGGAACATGAAATCCACAATTTTCACAAATAAATTCTTCATCTATAACAACAAAATTAGCCATTATTTCTTTTTCGTCTCCTTATGATAAATACTGCCACCAATAAACTCTCTTAATAGTGAAGTATTTGGAATATCATCATCTGGAATATCATCAAAATACTCCAAAAATTCAATTAATCTTTGAGCTTCCCCATATTCCTTATGACTTCTATCAATTTCTTTTAATAAAGGAATTGCATATTTTTTCTGAACAGCAAGTTCATAAATAAGTGAAGAATTAAACATATAATCTGCTTCTTCTTGATATGGATAAATATTCTTCTCCTCACCTCTATTTACAGAATACCAACTCTTCAAAGTATTTAAAGCATCATATCCTCTAAATTTATAATCTCTAACAATTCTTCTAATCAAACGTGTATCTGTAGTAGAAATTCTGTTGAAATAATCAATATTTAAAACTGTTAAATCACTAATATAAATCTTAACTTTTTCATCTTTAGGAATCGCCTTTGTTAATCTATCATTTAAACAATGAATACCTTCAATTACTAAAATATCATTTTTACCAAGTGACATTGTAGTTCCATCATATCTCTTAGTTCCTACTTTAAAATCAAACTTAGGAACTTCGATAGTTTCACCATTTAACAACTTAACTAAATGATCATTAAACAAATCAAGATCAATAGCCTCAATACATTCAAAATCATAATTTCCGAATTCATCTTTTGGAGTATCTGATCTTTCCACAAAATAATTATCAACAGAAATTGTAACTGGAGTTAAACCATTTAATCTTAATGCTAATGATAATTTTCTAGCAAACGTCGTTTTTCCTGAAGAAGAAGGACCCGCAATTAAAACCATTTTTACATTTTTTCTTCTACAAATTTTATCTGCTAATATTGATATTTTCTTCTCATGCAAAGCTTCAGAAAGTAAAATGAAATCATTTATTGTACCATCTTCAACTTTTTGATTTAATTTATGAACAGTATGAACATTTAATAATCTATAAATATCTTCATACTCATCAAATGTAGCAAGTAATTTTTTAGTTTCAACATACTCACCCATTTCATAAGGTTTCTTTTTATCTGGATAACGAACTAAATATCCATCTTTATATAATTCAATATCAAAATATGGTGTCATACCTGTATGTAACGGCATTGGTCCATATAAATAATTGTAATAATCTTCACAAAAATATAATGAAACTTCTTTAGTATGAGTATTTACCTGGAATCTTCCATTAGCATTTTTGCTATGTGCATAAAAAGCCTTAGCTTCATCCAATGTCATAACTGTTTTAGTAATTGGCAACTTAGCATCTATAATTTCTTGCATTCTCTTTTTAACTTTTTGTATCATTTCTTCAGTTAAATCCATATTATCTAATTGACAAAACATTGAATTGTGTAATTGATAATTAACTGTAAGCCATGCTGTTGGATAAATATCATGAAAAGCTTTACCCATTACATACATAATTCCTCTAATATATACACTTCTACCTTCTTTTGAACTTGGATCTAGTAATATAACTTCTGCATCTTCTCTTATTTCATAATCAAGCGCATGAACCTGATTATTTACAATACAAGCCATATGCTTGTCATTAATATCATTTTTTAAAAGTTCATTAACTTTTACAGGCTTATTTGATTCAAAAACCTTTTCCTCATAAGTAATTCTCATAAACATTCTCCTTCCATAACCTTTTATAAAGTTTTAAATTTTTCTATATAAATGATAAAAAGAACAAGAAATATTTTTCCTGTCCTTTTATTATAGTTAATATATTAATCTATTATTACAAATAAAATAATAATAGAACTCCTCCTATAACAGTAAAAATAAATCCGAACATCTTAAGCCCAAGTGCGCCTTCATTTTGATCTCCAAAGCTAAAAAACTTTTTAGTAATTGGTCTTGCATCATATATTAAAATTACTCCTATAAAAACAAATACTGCACCTAACATTCTTAAAAATAAATCCATTTTCTACATCCTTTTTTACTTAAATTACATTAGCATTATACCTATTTCATTTTCAAAAGTCAATGACCAAACAAATATCAAGAAAAGCACCTACCACAATAGTGATAGGTGCTTCTCAGAAAACTATGTAACTTTTCTTTTACTCTGCTGCATTCTCCGCATAAATTTCATCTGCCATCTTCATGACATATTCATAGGGTGTAAACCCTCCCGGAATATTTCCAATGACTTCATCAACTTTTGTTTTAATCTCCATATCTGTAATTGGCTCGCTAGCCGGCCATACGAACGACTTTCTGAATGCGTACTCATAAATACACACCTGTGTAGAATCATCAGCCACAAGTTTTTTGAAAAGCATATTCTTGATGATTTCTGTTCTAAAGTCATCCTTCAGTTTCAGCTTTTTGATATACACCATTGTCTGCGTATAGCAGAAATCCTTATAAATGTCATATACCATTGACTGTACAACCTTTTCTACAATCTGTTCATTGGTATACTTCTCATTTGTTTCAGGATCATAAAAATCCTTTTCGCGAAGCACTACATCAACGCATTCAAATGCTTCTTCGATTCCATCTTCAACAGTCTCCGGTGAACCAGGAAGTCTGCATACATCAACAGCCTTTTCAATAGCATTCTTTAAAGAGTATTCTGGATGATCAATCATCCCAAAAACAGTTCCTCGAATAATATCATATCCAATAAAATCTTTTGGAATTCTCCGGCGTCTCATAGCTAAAACAATGGCTGAATGTAAACGTTCACGGTCAAAAGTTACTTTTAATTTTCTTGTTTCTTTCTGCATATTAATTACCTCTTGCTTTCTCTTAGGCACATCTGCCCGGTGCTTTATAATTATGTTAACAATAATATTATACCACCTTTTTGTTTGCATTGCAAGTTTGTAATTATTGATTTCATCGCAATTTTCGACAATTTATATTTCTATTCTGTTGCCAAATTTTTCATCAACTACCTTTTTAAGTAATTTATTTTTATCTTTTTCCAGTTTTGGATCATCATTAATAATTTTAATTGCAATCGCTTGAACAGCCTTAAGCGTTCCAATATCTTCAAATAAATTTGCTATTTTAAATTCAGGTAAACCATGTTGCTTTGTTCCAAAAAATTCACCAGTACCACGAAGTTCCAAATCTTTTTCTGAAATAACAAATCCATCATTAGTTGAAGTCATAACTTTCATACGCTCTCTTATTACTTGTGAATTTCCATTATATTTTAATATACAATATGATTGATATTCACCTCTTCCAACTCTTCCTCTCAACTGATGAAGCTGGGCCAAACCAAACCTTTCAGCATTTTCAACAACCATAATATTACTATTAGGAACATTAACACCGACCTCAATAACAGTAGTAGAAATTAGAATATCAATATTCCCATTTTTAAATTCTTCCATTATTGCATCTTTCTCTTTTGGCTTCATTTTTCCATGCAAATACTCTACTCTATAATCTGAAAAAACTTCATTCTTATAATGTTCCGCAAGTTCCATAACAGATTTTGCATTAATTTCTTCATTTTCTTCTACAAGAGGACAAACAATATATGCTTGCCTTCCTTGATCAATCTGTTGCTTTAAGAAATTATTAACTCTCTGATCCATTCCTTTAGTAACAGCATATGTTTCAATTTTCTTTCTATTAGGAGGTAACTCATCAATAATTGAGATATCCAAATCGCCATACAAAATCAACGCCAAAGTCCTTGGAATTGGAGTTGCAGTCATAACTAAAACATCTGGATTATCACCTTTTTGTGTAATTATACTTCTCTGTCTTACACCAAATCTATGTTGCTCATCTGTAACAACTAATCCTAAATTTTTAAACACAACATTCTCTTCTAATAATGCATGTGTACCAAGTAAAATATCTATTTCACCCGCTTCTAGCCTTTTTAAAATATCCTCTTTTTTCTTTTTGGTAATTCCACTAATAAGCAACTCACATCTAATACCAGTATCTTTTAAAATTTCAGTAAAACTCTCCAAATGCTGACTAGCTAAAATCGCAGTTGGCGCCATTATTGCAGCTTGATATCCACTTTTAACACACTTATACGCAGCAATTAATGCTACAACGGTTTTACCTGAACCAACATCCCCTTGAAGCAATCTATTCATTGGCTTTTCTCGCTCCATATCTGAATCAATTTCTTCTAAAACTCTAAGCTGAGCCTTAGTTAAAGAAAACGGTAATTTATTAATAACGTCTGACATCTTAGCATCTTTATCAAAAGCAATTCCTTTAACATCTTTAGAATACTGATTTTTCAAAGCAAGTAATGCAAGTTGCATTGACAATAATTCCTCAAAAACTAATCTTTTTCTTGCTAAATTAAAATCATCAAAACTATCTGGAAAATGGATTTGTTTAACAGCTGTATTTAAATCCAACAATTTATATTCATCTATTAAATACTCTGGTAGACTCTCATTAATCTTTCCATTCATTTCGCTCAAACCATTTTCAATAATTTTTCTAAGTGTTGTTTGTGAAAGCTTAAATGTTGTTGGATAAATTGGTATTATTCTGCCTGTATTTTTAGTATCTTCAGCCTTATCATAAACAGGCGAATTCATTTCAACTCTATTCCCCTTTTTAGAAACTTTTCCATAAAATTTATAATATTCACCAGGTTTAAACATTCCTTTTAAATATGACTGATTAAACCATGTCATTTGGCACACACCTGTATCATCTCTTGCATTCATTTTTAATATCGTCATATTTCTTCTAATTCTAACTTCACTTACTCTTGTAACAGGCATTACTTCAATTAAAGCTTCCTCACCATCAACAAGTTCTTCAATTTTTTTAGGAATACTTCTATCTTCATATGTTCTAGGATAATACGTAATTAAATCTTTTAATTCATAAATTCCAAGACGATTCAAAAGCTTAGCTCTCGCCTCTCCTACACCCTTTATAAACTGTACATTTTTATTTAAATCCAATTTTTTATCTCCTATAATTGCAAAATTTTGTTTTATTTAATATATCACTTATTGCTAAACAACTCAATGTTACAACATTATTTTTTTTAGATTATCTTGATTATTTAAGAAAATGCTATTATAATACAACTATCAAAACACTTATCAATTTTCATACTTTTTCATATGAGAGGAGGCACACACATGTCATACAGCTACTGGGATATGACTTATGGAGATGAACTAAAAAGCGAACTTATGAAATTAAAATCAACCCATCAACGGAAATATTTTTTAAGTATTTTCGAACGGATGGGACACTACGTTATTGACCATGATGCTGACGGTTTAACCTTCAGGGAATATTTTGATATGTTTGAGCGGTAAAAGCCAAAAATATTTATTTGTTATTATTTTGGGTTAGTACAAGACTTTCTTGTAAAAAGGCAACAGACGATTCTGTTGCCTTCTATTTATATATATATTCTCTAAAATTTCTACAATACACAGAAATCTGCCTTACAAATTTCATAAACGAACAAAATTGTATCCTCTACAAAGTTATAATAACTGCAAATATTAAAATATCAATTTTGTCCTTATACATTTATTTCATACAATATAAATTCAACTAAACTATTTTCCAAACATACTTAAACAAAACATAAAAAACTATAAAAATTTCAGTAAGTAAAATAACAGGGAAACCTATAGTAAAATACAATTTCTTAGTCTTATGCCTAAAAGTATACATTCCAGCAATTGTACCAAAACCACCACCTAGAAAAGTAATAGTAAACAAAGTCTTTTCAGGTATTCTCCAAGAACCCCTTTTAGCCTTAACCTTATCGATCCACATTGCCAAAAAGCCAATCACATTTATAACAATCAAATAAATCACAGCCCCCTGCCATGAAAATATCATTCCGTATTCTCCCATACGCTTTCCCTCCTATCTTTTATAATTTTATTTAAAGAAAAAAAATATATTAAATTTTTGAATCACCGCGCAGGGACCAAACGAGCAAAGCGAGTTCGATTGAAGCATTCTACCCGATTGAAAATAAAAATTTAATATTTTTATTTTCAAAAATCGAAGAATGCGACAGCAAGGTGTGAAAAAATTTAATATATTTTTTCTTTAACGTAGAATTTAAGCGAATAACGACATTTGATTACTCTGCGTCATCCCCTCCAAGCATCCCGCTTTAGAAAGAACCTCAATAACAGACTTACCGACCTTGCCCCTCATCTGCAAATCATCAATACACATAAACTTCTCTTCCTCACGAGCAGCTTGAATACTAAGAGCAGCAACAGTCCCAAGACCAGGAACACTATTTAAAGGAGGTCTAATACCCTCTGGCTCCATTTTAAACTTAGTAGCATCTGACTCATACAAATCAACAGGCAAAAACTTAATACCTCTTTCATACATCTCAAGAACAAGCTCAAGAACAGGATACATATCTTTATCCTTTGGAAGAGCAGCATTACCAGCCATATCTATTTCACGCATTTTATTTAACAATTTTTCTTTACCATGACACATTATGTCATAGTCAAAACCATCAGCTCTAATTGAGAAAAACGCTGTATAGTATGCTTCTGGTTGATGAACCTTAAACCAAGCAATTCTAAAAGCATTTGTAACATACGCAGCAGCATGAGCCTTAGGAAACATGTATTTTATTTTTTCACAAGACTTTATGTACCAATCTGGAACATCATGATCTTTCATCATTTGAACATATTCTGCCCATTTTGCAGGATCTTTCAAAGCTTTCCCTTTACGAACAGTTTCCATTATTTTAAACGCATGATTTGGCTCTAATCCCATTTTCATCAAATATACCATAATATCATCTCTACAACCAATAGCTTCACTTAAAGTTACTATTCCTTTATCTATTAATTCTTGAGCATTATTTAACCATACATCTGTACCATGTGATAATCCAGAAATACTTATTAACTCGGCAAAAGTAGTTGGCTTTGTATCGACAAGCATTCCTCTTACAAATTTAGTTCCAAACTCAGGAATACCAAATGTTCCGACTTCTGAATGTATTTGCTCTGGAGTTACTCCTAATGCTTCAGTAGATTTAAAAATTGACATCGTCTCTTTATCATCTAGTGGAACTTTAGTTGGATCTATTCCAGTTAAATCAAACAGCATACGAATCATTGTAGGATCATCATGACCTAGTATATCAAGTTTCAACAAGTTTTGATCAATTGAGTGATAATCAAAATGTGTTGTTATTATATCTGATGTTGGATCATCTGCTGGATGCTGAACGGGACAAAATTCAAATATCTCTCTTCCCTTTGGCACAACTATAATACCACCAGGGTGCTGTCCTGTTGTTCTCTTTATTCCTGTGCAACCTGTTGAAAGTCTTGCAATCTCAGCATTTGTAACAGGTATGTGTCTTTCTTCATAATAATTTTTCACATAACCAAAAGCAGTTTTATCAGCAACTGTACCTACTGTACCTGCTTTAAATGTTGTACCTTTTCCAAATATTACTTCTGTATATTTATGAGCTTTTGCTTGATATTCACCAGAGAAATTCAAGTCAATATCAGGCTCTTTATCTCCATTAAATCCAAGAAATGTTTCAAATGGAATATCCATACCATCCTTTGCAAGTTTATGTCCACATTTTGGGCAATCCTTATCAGGTAAATCAAATCCGTTTTTAACACCATAATCACTAAAATCTGAATATTTACAATTTGGACATCTATAATGTGCTTGTAATGAATTAACTTCTGTTATACCTGTCATGTTAGCAACAAACGAAGAACCAACTGATCCTCTGGAACCAACAATATAGCCATCTTCATTAGATTTCCATACAAGTTTTTGAGCAATAATATACATAACGGAAAATCCGTTTCTAATGATTGAATCCAGTTCTTTATCCAATCTATTTTGTACAATCTCTGGTAATGGATCACCATACAACTCATGAGCTTTACTATATGCAATATCTTTAATTGTTTGCTCACATCCTTCAATATGAGGTGGACATTTCTCATCAGAAATTGGACTAATTTTATCACACAAATCTGCAATTTTATTTGTATTTGTTACAACAACTTCATATGCTTTCTCTTCACCTAAATATGCAAATTCATCAAGCATTTCTTGTGTTGTACGTAAATATAATGGAGCTTGAAAATCAGCATCATCATACTTTTGACCAGCTTGTAATATACGTCTATAAATCTCATCTTGTGGATCCATAAAATGAACATCACAAGTTGCGACAACTAATTTGTTTAGTTTTTCACCTAATTCTACAATTTTTCTATTTATATTTTGAAGTTCGAAATCATCTGCAACAGTACCATTTCTAACCATGTACTCATTGTTTCCAATTGGTTGAATTTCAAGATAATCATAATATTTAGCAATAGCTTCTATCTCTTCTTCTGGTCTACCCGCAACAATCGCTCTATACAATTCACCAGCCTCACAAGCACTTCCTAAAATCAATCCTTCTCTATACTTTTCAAACATACTTTTTAAAATACGAGGCTTTTTATAAAAATAATTCAAATGTGAATATGATATAAGCTTATACAAATTTTTCAAACCTACATAATCTTTAGCCAAAATAATAGCATGATATGATGGAAGCTTTTTGTAAGCTTCTGGATCACCTTGTATAACATTATCTATATCATCAACTGTTTTGGCCCCATTTTCTTTTAGTTTTTGAATCATTACATTAAATACTGCAACCAAAGTTTTTACATCATCAAGAGCACGATGGGCAACCTCAACAACAATATCCAATTTATCTGCAATCAAGCCTAATTTATATCTCTTCATATCTGGGAATATAACTTTAGCTAATCTCAAAGTATCAATATATGTATTATCCAAACTATATCCATACTCCGCAAAATTATGTTTTAAAAATCCTATATCAAAGTCAGCATTATGTGCAACTAATACACTATCACCTATAAAATCAATTATCTTTGGAATAACCTTGTCAATTGTTTCAGCATCTTTTACCATATCATCTGTAATATGAGTAACCTCTACAACTTCTTGGGGAATAGGTTTTTCAGGATTTACAAAACATTCAAATTCGTCAATAACCTCTCCATTTCTTATTTTTATTATTCCAACCTCAGTAATTTTTTCTGTTCTAAATGACAACCCTGTTGTTTCCAAATCAAGAACACAATATTCTCCATCAATATCTTGTTTTCTAGGATAAACAACACTTGGATCTTTATCTGGTACGAAATATGCTTCAACCCCATAAATAACTTTTATATCCGCACCAGTTTTTCCTAAAAATTTATGTGCTTCTGGAAAACTTTGAACAACACCGTGATCAGTAATTGCAATAGATTTCCATCCCCAACTAATTGCCCTTTTCAAAAGATCTTCAGCTGAAGTTACAGCATCCATTTGACTCATTTTGGTGTGCATGTGTAACTCTACTCTCTTCTCTTCAGAAGTATCCATTCTTTTTGTCTTTGCAACACCAGAAGTTTCTAAAATTGTATTTGCCATAACAGTAATCTCTTTTGCAAAATTATCATACTTAGCCACACCTTCAAGCTTTATTCCTTTTGCTTTTTTCAATCTTCCTAAAACTTCTTTAGTTTTCTTAGTTTCAATAAAAGCTTTCATTGTCATAGTACTTGTACCATCATATAAATTGAACATTAAAATTGTTCTATCTCCTTTTATATCTCTAGTATCTGTACTTATAACTTCACCTTCCAAACACACTCTATCTGTATCATTATTTATATCAATAATCTTTGTTTTCGGAGCTTTTATTGTAAGGCTTCTACCATAAATTAGAGGACTTTGCTCATCTTGTGCTGTTTCTTCTTTAGCATCAGATGCTTCTCCACCTTTTCCAGACAATTTAAAACCAGAAATAACAACATTATTAGCCATTATTGTTATTTCATTTGCATAATCATCAAACTTAGCATTTCCGTCAACCTTTACACCTTGACCTTCTTTTAAATGCTCCAATATTCCTTGAACCAAATTTGTATCAACAAAAGACTTACAAGTAATGCTTGCATTCCCATCATCAATACTAAAACTAATAATAGTTCTATTATTTTTTATTTCTCTAGTTGTAACATTTATTATTTCACCTTCAACATTTACCTTTGTTGTACTATCATTTATATCTGAAATAGAAACAAATTTACTTCTAAAAGTAGATACTTTCCCAATAATTAATCCATTAGATTGTTCAACATCTATATGCCTTTCTTCTTGTGAAATTTCTCCTTCAGGTGAAACAGAAACTACAGGAGCATTTGCCTTTTCCTCAGCCTCTTTTCTTGCCATCTCTTGTAAGTGCATAATAGCTTCATGTTCCTGAGCTTTCAAATATTTATCATATTCCTCTTTACTCTTCTGAGGATCTTCTTGAAAATTAACTTTAAATCTTTTATTATATAAATTATAAATAAGGTGCTCTAATCCTTTATCAAATTTCTTTGAGCACAAAAAATCAGCACCTTTAATTTTTAAATCAACACAAACAGTACTGCCTTCAATATTAACAGTACTGTTTCTAAGTATAGCTCTTGTCATTGGCTCTTTTCTTGACATATATGTAACAAGATTTTGCCAATCATTTTCAATAGTTGGATCAACATCAATATCTTGATATTGAATCTCAATTCTAGCACTTCCGACCTTAAATCTATCTACAATATAGTCTTCAAAATTAGAAACTTCACCTATAGAAATTTTATTTGAACTTGTTAAACATACTTCTAGCCTATTACTTTTCTTATACAAGTTTGCTTTCAAAAAATCAGCTTCGCATATATTATCTTGTCTATTTGAATAATCACTAAATATATCTTTAACTTTCTGCATTTATTACGCCTACCTTATTTAAAAACTTCCTTTATTTTTCCAAAAACATCTTCAACATTTTTTACAGATTCTACAAAAATATTTTTTTCAAAAATATTCATAGTTTTTCTTTTTATAAGAATCGTACCAACATTGAATAATTTCTGAGCATTTCCTTGATTATAAAAAATTTCTTCAATCTCAGAAAATGGTATAACCTTAACTTTCTTTCTTATTCTTCCAGTTGTATATATCAATTTAGTTCTGTAAATTGTACATGAAACAGAATTAATTGAAAATTTATCATAAAATAAATATAAAATTCCGAATATTGCAAACGCACATCCTATTATAACAGCATACTTCCAATATGATAAATCTACTGACAATATTAAAGCAATCATAAAAATTACAATACCAATTTGTTCACAATGTCTTAAAAGTTCGTAACCTAAAATAAAAGTACTCTTAAATCCATAAACTGGCGTTTTATCTCCTCTAATTGCTTCTTCTTGTTGAAGTCTATTTAAGCAATTATTACACAATTCTCCATCCTTTTTTAACTCTGCACCACATACTCTACACTTCATTACTACTTCATTCCTTTCTACGACAACCGCTTTTAGAACAAAGCGGACTATTTAGAACATTTGCACTTATTTTAACTTCTTTATGCTCAACCTCTTTGTTCGCGTGTGAAATTTGCAAAGCAAATTTCTGTGTATTGTTATTTTATATAATAGGAATTTCAAAAAGATTTCCTATATATAAAATAAAGTTTTTATCTAATTGTACATTTAGAAAAATCTTAATATATCAAAATAAGAAATATAAATTGATAACAAAATTAATAGTGAAAATCCTACCATCTGAATGCCAATCTCAACACTTTCTTTAAGTGGCTTTCTCCTAATCGCTTCAATTAAAAGAATTAAGATTTTCCCACCATCAAGAGCTGGAAACGGCAATAAGTTTGTTATACCTAATGATAATGAAATCAATGCCATCAAATATATAAAATCAGCAAATCCTTTAGTTGATGCAACTGTTTTAGAAATTCCGATTGGTCCCATCATTTGGTCAACAGACACTCTACCTATAAACATAGTTTTAACATTATCAGCTAATGATATAACAAAATTTCCTGTTTCAAACCATGCATAATAAAGTCTTGTTGAAAATTTCTTATCTGCGACTTTGAAAGTAACACCTAAATAATAATTAAAATAATCTTGAGGTGTTACTTTAACTGTTTCTTCATTTCCTTCTCTTTTTATCTTTATAGAAACTTCTCCATCAGACTCATTCAAAACAGAAGTCAATTTTTCATAATCATTTTCTACATTCTCACCATTTATTTCTAATATAATATCACCAACTTGTAATATATTTTTTACAGGTGATTTATCAAACATATAAGAAATTTTAGTACTGTTTTCACTTTCTGTATCTAAATAAACTCCTAATGTTCTTGTTTTTATCTCGGTTGGATTTACTACAAACTCTTTAATTTCATTATCTCTTTTAACCTTTACCTTCAACGGATTAGATGCATTTTTAGCTAAAAGTGTTGTCACATCTTTAGTAATAAAAACATGTTTATCATTTATTGAAACAATTTCATCTCCTGGCAATATCCCAGCTTGCTTTGCATTATATCCATCATTAACAGTATCTATATTTTTAGATGCAAAATTTCCAATTGAAAGCATAACAAGGAAATAAATCAATATACCAAAAGCAATATTTACAATTCCACCTGCTGCAACAATAGCAATTCTTTTAGGAATTGATTGTTTTGAGAAAGATCTTTCATCATCTGATCTCTCCTCTTCACCAAGCATACTTACAAAACCACCTAAAGGTATCATTCTAATTGAATATACAGTCTCACCTTTCTTTTTAGAAAAAAGTTGCTTGCCAAATCCAATAGAAAATTCATTTACTTTAACCTTAAAAAATTTTGCAACTAGGAAATGACCACCTTCATGAATTAAAACAAGAAAACCTAGCACAAATATAATTTTTATCGCATTTAATAAAAACGTAAGCAATTAGCGCCTCCTAAATTAATAATGTTATTAAATAATACGCAAATGGTGCTGCAAAAATAACACTATCAAATCTATCTATAATTCCGCCATGTCCTGGCAATAAATTAGAAAAATCTTTAACTTCTGCATATCTTTTTATGCAAGATGCTGAAAAATCACCTATTTGTCCAAGAACAGTAATAATCAATCCTATAATAGTTATTAATACATAATTTACATTAAAATCAAAGAAATTATTAAATATTACAGTAGCAAGAACAACTAAAAGCACACCACTAACTGTTCCAGCAATACATCCTTCAATAGATTTCTTTGGACTAATCTTACTAAATCTGTGTTTTCCAAATTTCACACCTACCAAATATGCAAAAACATCACTACCCCAAGTTGCTAAGAATAAATATGCTATATAAAACTTTCCTAAACTTCTACCATTACTTTCATAACCGTATAGTAAAGCTACAAATGAGAAAAATCCAACAATATATAAAATTCCAAATAGCGTTATAGCAATATCTGCTGCATTAGTTTTCATGTCAGTAAACACAACATGCATAAATAAAACAGCTATCAATGAAAGTATCGCTATTGCTAGATATTCAATTAGATAATTGCTTGGAATAATATGTAATAATGCAATACTCACTGCTGCCACATATCCTATCCAATAAACAGGATTAAATTTATGAGCAACGCACTTCATATATTCATATATTCCCATAATAGCTAAAATTGCCATAATAACATCTAATATATATTTATTACCAAAAATCAAAATTACCAAAACTGCAGGTAATCCGATAATTGTAGTCACGGACCTTTTAATCATATTATTTCTCCTATTTAAACTATTTTGCTCCAAACTTTCTATTTCTCTTCTGATATTCTTTTATTGCAAAATCAATATCATCTTCAGAAAAATCAGGCCAATATTTATCCATAAACAAATACTCAGAATAAACAGATTGCCATGTTAGAAAACCACTGGTTCTTAATTCACCACTAGTCCTAATAATTAAATCAGGATCTGGAATTTCCTTTGTATATAAATAATTATTCATTAATTTTTCATTAATGTCATCTATTCCTATTTTTCCATCTTTAACATCTTGTGCAATTTTTTTTACAGCGTGCACTATTTCATCTCTACCACCATAGTTAATACAAATAGAAAAATAAATTCCATCATTATCTTTAGTTCTTTCTTCGCATTTTTTAATACTTTTTTGCAATCCAGGTGTTAATGCTAATATATCACCTAAAACCTTAACCTTTATATTTTCTGTATCAGCTCTTTTTCCATAATCATCAAGATATGTTTTCAAAAGCAACATTAATGCACTTACTTCTTCACTAGTTCTTTTCCAATTTTCTGTAGAAAAAGCATATACAGTAATATATTTTATTCCAACTTTTTTGGCATATCTTACAATCTTCTCTAAAGTTTTAGCACCCTCTTTATGTCCTAATCTATAATCGATATTTCTTTTCCTTGCCCATCTTCTATTGCCATCCATAATAATAGCCACATGAGTAGGTATATTATTTTCTTCCATTATAATATTCATTCCCTTCAAAAATTAGATTGACATTATTTCTTTTTCTTTCTTTTCTGTAATAACGTCTATTTCAGTAATTTTCTTATCTGTTAATTTTTGAATTTGATCTTCAGCTTTCTTTAATTCATCTTCCGTCATTAAAGATTCTTTCTCCATAGCTTTTGCTTCATCAATTCCATCTCTTCTTATTGCTCTTATTGCAACCTTTGATTCTTCAGCAATTTTCTTAATATCTTTAACTAATTCTTTTCTTCTTTCTTCTGTTAATTCTGGGAAAGATAAACGAATTACTTTACCATCATTATTTGGATTCAACCCTATATCTGATGCAAGAATAGCTCTTTCAATCTCTTTTAAAACACTAACATCCCAAGGTTGAATAACAATTAATCTAGCTTCTGGAACTGAAATACCAGCAACTTGATTTATTGGTGTAGGAACACCATAGTACTCAACTGTAATTTTATTTAATATTGCTGGGTTAGCTCTACCAGCTCTTATTTCTGAAAAATTCTCTTCTAAAACACTTAATGTTTTATTCATTCTTTCTTCTAATTTGTCAAATTCCATATTTTTTCTCTCCTTTTTATTTTACTATTGTTCCTATATTCTCACCCTTTGCAGCTCTTACAATATTTTCTGTATCTTGTAGGGCAAAAACAAATAAAGGAATATTGTTATCTCTGCAAACAGCAATAGCTGAAGCATCCATAACCTTTAAATCTTTATTTAAAACTTCATCATATGTAATTTCTGTATATTTAATAGCATTAGGATCAATTTTAGGATCTGCTGAATAAACTCCATCAATTGTTTTAGCAACAAGAATTACATCTGCACCTATTTCAGCAGCTCTCAATGCAGCAGCTGAATCAGTTGAAAAGTATGGAAGTCCTGTACCTCCTCCAAATATAACAACAGCTCCTTCATTAAAACATCTTTCTGCATCTCTTTTTGTAAAAGTATCTGCAACTTGAATCATAGTCATTGATGTTTGTACAACAGCCTTCACACCTTTTGCCTCTAAAGCATCTTTTATAGCCAAAGAATTCATAATCGTAGCAAGCATTCCCATATAATCAGAAGTAACTCTTTCCATTTTATAACCATTTTTTCCTCTCCAGAAATTACCTCCTCCTGTAACAATACCAACTTGTATTCCCATTTCAACAAGTTTTACAACCTTTGAACAAATATCATCTACCACATTTGCATTAATTCCTGTTTTTTGTTCTCCTGCCATAGCTTCACCACTTAATTTTAAAAGAACTCTTTTATACATTTTTTTTACAACTCCTATCTTAATATACTTTTCACATTCTATCATATTATATATAATCATGCTACAAATTTTTTAACTTTTTTTAATTTTATTAAAGAAGATGATATATAAAATTTTTTCACACCTTGCTGTCGCATTCTTCGGAATTTGAAAATAAAAATTTACTATTTTTATTTTCAAAACGGGTAGAATGCTTCAATCGAACTCACTTCGTTCGTTTGTTCCCTGCGCGGTAATTCAAAAATTTTATATATCATCTTCTTTCTATACAACAAAAAAGAGAAAAGATTAACTTTTCTCCCATCTAACCAATCTAATATCCTTATACTTCGACAAGACCTCCATATACTTCTGATAATCCTCTTCCCATAACACATTAGGAACCTTATCAAAAGCATCAAACACTCTCTCAGCCTCACGCAAAAAAACTAATTGTTCATTTGTTGTTAACTTCTCATACTTCTTCGAAAACGCATATAATTTGTTTAAAGTCTCATTAGCTTTAATAAAAGTCCAAAAGTCTTTTACATTCATTCCAGCCATTTTTATTTGACATACGGCTAATGCAATCAACATAACAATTATAAGAAGAAGCATAAAAACAATCACAAGAAACCCTGTCATTTGTTTACTCCTTTGTATAAATCTATTTGGATTATAACATATAGAAAAAAAGATATCAATAATATAATTTTATTTTTTTAAATCTTTATATTCTTACTCTTTCAAAGTTTTTGCCAATCGTTAAAAATAAAAAGTAAAAAAACTCTTGCATTATAAATTGTTTTATAATATTATAACCAGGGTGCAAAAAATGAAAAAATATATAAGCTATTTAACTGAAAAAAACGTAGCGAAAAAGAAAGCAAAAACTTTCTTCATTTTAACATCTCAATTAAATATTTTGATTTAATACTAGATTTGTTTCTAGTATTTTTTTTATTCTCAAAAATTTTAAGGAGGTATTCTGTAATGGAAGAAACAACAAAAAACAGCAAACTGATTTTAGACGTAAACGAAAAGCCAAAACTAGCACAATGGATTATATTGGCTCTACAACACGTATTTGCTATGTTTGGAGCAACAATTTTAGTTCCAATACTAGTAAATTCAACAGCAGGAGCAGAAGTTTTAACAATACCAGTAGCACTTGTTACATCAGGAATTGGAACATTAATTTATATTATATGTACTAGAGCAAAATCTCCTGTGTACCTTGGAAGCTCATTTGCATTCATTGCACCAATCGCAGCAGGCTATGCTAAAGGTGGAGTTGCAGGAGCAATGACAGGTATAATGATTGTAGGTATTATATATGTAATATTCTCAATCATCATAAGACTAATAGGTAAAGAATGGATTCACAAAATTTTACCACCAGTTGTTATAGGCCCAATGATAATGATAATTGGTCTAGGTTTAGCACCAAATGCAATCAGTCAAATAGGTCTTTCATCAGACACACAATTAGAATGGAAAGGCGTAATCGTAGCTTTAATAACATTTTTAACAACAGCATTAATAATGGTAAGAGGAAAAGGATTCCTAAAAATAATACCATTTTTAATAGGAATAATCGTAGGATACATAAGTGCAATATGCTTTGGATTAGTTGATTTTCAACCAATCTTAAACGCAGCATTCTTTAGCATTCCTAAATTCTCAATCCCATTTTTAAACTATACTCCATCATTTGCAGCAGCACTAACAATTGCACCAGTTGCATTAGTAACAATTGCTGAACATATTGGAGATCACACAGCATTAAGTGCAATAATAGGAAAAGATTTATTAAAAAATCCAGGACTTGATAAAACACTTCTTGGAGATGGATTAGCAACATTTGTAGCAGGACTTCTTGGAGGACCAGCAAATACAACTTATGGTGAAAATACATCAGTAGTTGGTATGACAAAAATCGCATCTGTTTGGGTAATTGGACTTGCAGCAATATTTGCAATTTGCTTAGGTTTCTTAGGAAAATTCACAGCAATAGTTAGTACAATTCCTAACTGCGTACTTGGAGGCGTATCTCTTCTACTTTATGGATTCATAGCAGTAAATGGTCTTAAAGTTTTAATTGAAAATAAAATTGATTTTGGAAAAAATAAAAACGTTATCTTAGCATCAAGCATGCTTGTATTAGGACTTGGAGGAGCAATATTATCTTTCAATTATAGAGACTTTTCATTATCATTTTCAGGAATGAGCTTAGCAGCAATCATAGGTATTTTACTAAATCTATTATTACCAAATGAAAAAGAAGAAAACATTACAGAAACGCCAAATAATGATTCACAAACAAAGGAGCAAGAAAAAATGAGTAATTCAAAAAAAATAATCGAATTAAACCATCCACTAATTGAACATAAATTAGGAATATTAAGAAATAAAAACACAGGAACAAAAGAATTTAGAGAATTAGCCGGAGAAATTGCAACATTCCTTTGCTACAAAGCAATGGAAGATGCAGAATTAGAAGACACAGAAATCGAAACACCTATATGCAAAATGAAAACTAAAAAATTAAATGAAGATAAATATGCATTTGTTCCAATCTTAAGAGCTGGAATGGGAATGCTTGACGGAGTAATAACAGTTATACCAAATGCAAAAATCGGACATATTGGAATGTACAGAGATGAAAAAACACACAAACCAGTAAATTACTTCTTCAAAGTTCCCAAAAACATTGATCAAAAAGAAGTTATCCTTCTTGATCCAATGCTTGCAACAGGTGGAAGTGCCATTGATGCAATCGACTTATTAAAAGAAAAAAATGTTAAGAAAATAAAATTCTTATGTATAATAGCTGCACCAGAAGGGCTTAAAAAAGTTCAGGAAAAACATCCAGATGTACAAATATATTGTGCTAAAATCGATGACCACTTAAATGAAAATGCTTATATAGTACCAGGTTTAGGTGATGCTGGTGACAGAATATATGGAACAAAATAATAAAGCACAATAATCTTGCCTTATTATAACATTATTAGTATAAGTCTTCGTTCGTGCATGAAAATTGCAAAATAAATTTATGTGCTTTATTATATACAAATAACGGAGGTCTTAATGACCTCCATTTATTTTTTATAACAATAGATCTAAGTTTAATTTTATCTATATTTCTCATAGCATTTTTCTTTCAATACTCTTCTATATTTTTATAGCATTTACCTTTTTCAACTCTTCAACTTAATAATTCTTTTCTTATTATCATAAACATCAAGTAATATTTTTTCATCTGTTTTAATCTCATTATTAATTAATTTATCAACTATAAAATCCTCAACATCTCTTTCCATCTCTCTTCTAACAGTTCTTGCACCATATTGAAAATAATTACACTTCCCTACCATATATTTTTTAAATTCTTTCGAAACATCAAACAAAATATTCTTTTTTTCCATTACATCCTTTAACTGATCTATCTCATTATTTAAAATAGTATAAATATCTTTTTCATTCAAATGATTAAAAACAATAACTTCATCAATTCTATTTACAAGCTCAGGTTTTAAGAATCTCTTAACCTCTTCTATTACCTCATTTTTAGCAAATCTTTCACTATTATTTTGAAACCCTATCTTACCTTTTCCCTCCATTATATTTGCACCTAAATTAGAAGTTAAAATGACAAATGTCTCCTGAAAATTTGCTGTAACCCCATTTGAATTGGTAAGCTTACCATCCTCTAAAATTTGAAGTAACAAATTCAAAACATCCTCATGTGCCTTCTCTATCTCATCAAACAAAACCACACAATAAGGCTTTTTTCTAATTATATTAACTAAATTTTTTTCATCATCATATCCGATATATCCGTGGAGGAGCACCAATTATCTTAGAAACAGAATTAGGTTCCATATATTCAGACATATCAAGTCTAACAATATTTTTATTACTCTCAAAATACTCCTCTGCAATAACCTTAGCAAGTTCAGTCTTTCCAACTCCGGTTGGACCTAAGAACAAAAATGTTCCCATAGGACGAGATGAATTTTTTAATTTAAAAGCTCCCCTCTTTAATGCTCTTACAATGGTTTCAACCGCTTCATCTTGACCAATAATTCTATTTTCTATTTTCTCTTTAATATTAACCAACTTATCAATTTGACTCTCATTCAAATTCTTCAAAGGAACACCAGCTAATGCAGTTACAACTCTCTCAATATCCACATCTTCAACAACTTCTTTTTCTTCATTAATTTTCACTCTTGAAGAAGCTTCATCTAATAAATCTATTGCCTTATCTGGCAAAAACTTTTCAGGAATATACTTAATTGAAAGTCTTACAGCAGTCTCAATTGCAGAATCAGAAATACTAACATTATGATACTTCTCGTAATTTTTCTTAGTAGCCTTCAAAATACTAATCGCATCCTCTTCACTAGGTTCATCAACAATCACAGATTGAAAACGTCTAGCCAAAGCAGTATCTTTTTCAATATATTTTCTATACTCTTCCATAGTCGTTGCACCAATTAATTGTAACTCCCCTCTTGCAAGCAGTGGTTTTAATATATTTGCCGCATCAATTGCTCCCTCTGCTGCACCAGCGCCAACAATCATATGAACTTCATCAATAAATAAAATTATATTTTTATTATCAATAATTTCTTTTATACATTTCTTTAATCTTTCCTCAAAATCTCCTCTATACTTACTTCCTGCCAACAATTGAGTTAAATCCAAACTTATAATTCTCTTATTCTTCAAAAAATCATCAACTTCACCTTTTGAAATTCTAAGTGCCAGCTCCTCAATAATTGCAGTCTTTCCTACCCCAGCCTCACCAATTAAACAAGGATTATTTTTATTCCTTCTTCCTAAAATTTCTATTATTCTCTCTATCTCTTTCTCTCTACCAACAGCTCCATCAAATTTTTTCTTAGAAGCTTGCTCCACAAAATCCGTACTATACTTACTAAGTTCAAGAGCTTTCAAATCTTTTCCTCTATCCTCTGGCGTATTATAAATTTTCTTATATAATTGTCTGATCATCAAATTAACATCAATACCAGCATCCACTGCAATTCTACATCCCAACGATTCTTTATCAGAAAATAACGAAACTAAAATCTGTTCTGTTCCTATGTATTCAGAACCAATCTTTCTAGATTCCAAATAAGCACATTCCATAATATATTTTAATCTTGGAGTCTGTCCAATTATTCTATCTACTCTTGAATTTTTCCCAATAATCTCTTCTATTTTTTTATAAATATACTCTGCATTTATCTTGTTTTCCTTAACAATACTAGCAACCACACCAATATCATTTTTTACAAGCCCATATAAAATATGCTCTGTTCCTAAATAAGAATGTCCTAATTGTTTAGCTATCTTTTCTGAAATATTCCACACATTTTTTGAAGCCTCAGTTAATTTATATTCCATCAATCAACACCTCAAATTTATTATTCACACAAAAAAGAAAAACATACCATAAATTGGCATGTTTCTCTTTGAAAAAAGTATGTAAACTTTTCGATATATGCAGAAAGCAAAGAGGTTTTTAAGTTAAATTAATCATTAAGCCTACGCCTACGCTCTCTCTGCTATACAGACTATTTTAATTCAGATGTACAATGTGGACATCTGGTCGCTTTATATTTAACTTCAGATAAGCAATAAGGACATGTTTTTGTTTCAGGTTCAACAACAACCTCTTCCTTTTTCTTACCTTTCTTTAGCTTTTTAGCAAGTTTTCCTTCAACTTCCTTATTCATTCTTTCCAATCTATTATTAATTCCATTTACAACCTTCAAAGCTAGGAATATTGAAAGTGCTAGAATTAAAAAATTAATTAAAGCTGTTATAAAAGAACCTATACGAATTTGTGCAGTAGAAACTTCTATAACCCAATCCGTATAATCTACACTACCAGTGAAAAGTGCTGTAAATGGCATTATTATATCTTCAACTAATGACTTAATAATTGATTGGAAAGCACCACCAATTACTAAACCAACAGCCATATCCATAACATTTCCCTTCATTGCAAAATCTTTAAATTCTTTAATAAACTTCATCTTTTTCTTCATTCCCTCCTACATTTTATACTACAACCCCATTACCAAAGTAGCAACATTAAAATAAATAAATACTGAACAAGTATCTAATATTGTACTTATTAATGGTGCAGCCATTATTGCTGGATCCATTTTTAACTTCTTAGCTATCATAGGTAATATACAACCTAAAGATTTCGCAATAGTAACCGTTCCCATTAATGTGCAACCAACAATGATTGCTAAATGTAAGTTATTGTATTGTATCATAATTCTAATGTAATTTGCAATAAATAATGCAATTCCAACTAAAAGCGCAACTCTAACTTCTTTCCACCAAGCTTTAAAGAAATCTTTTAATTTAATTTCATCATTTGCTAAACCTCTTATAATTAATGTAGAACTTTGTGATCCACAGTTTCCACCAGTCCCCATAACCATAGGTAAAAATGCAACAAGCAACGGAATAGCAGCAAAAGCATCTTCATATTTAGTAATAACTCCTCCTGTAACTGTTGCAGAAATCATTAAAACTAATAACCAGAAAATTCTATTACGAGCATGCTTGAAAACACTCGTCTTAAAATACGTATCTTCACTTGGAGTAATAGCAGCCATCTTCTCAAAATCTTCATCCATTTCCTCATGCATAACATCCATAGCATCATCAACTGTTACAATTCCAACTAAACGATCTTCATTATCAACAACTGGTAAAGAAATTTCATCATACTTATCAAATTTCTTTGCAACCTCTTCTTGTTCCTCCAAAGTAGATACCTTAATAAAGTTCTTATCCATAATATCCTTTACTAAAGTAACCTTATCTGCCATAATTAAATCTTTTAAAGAAACAATTCCAATAAGTTGTCTTGTCAATGTAAGCACATAACAAACATATATACTTTCAACATCATCACCAACTTTTCTAATTTTCTCAATGGCCTTTTCAACTGTCATATTTTCTTTTAAATCCACAAACTCAGTTGTCATAATACTTCCAGCACTATCTTCTGGATATCTCAACAATTCATTAATCATCTTTCTATCTTCAGAATTTTGTGCCCTCAAAATACGCTTAACAACACTAGCAGGCATCTCTTCAACCAAATCAACTGTATCATCCATAAAAATATCATCAAGCACATTTTTTAATTCTTTATCTGAAAAAGCATTAATTAAATTCTCTTGCATATCAGGGTCAAGTTCAACAAAAACATCAGCTGCCATATCCTTTGATAATAAACGATAGACAATCACAATTTGTTCTTCATCAAGTTCATCAAAAATACTCGGGATATCAGCACTATTCAAACTTTCTAACATTTTATGAATCTCCGCATACTTCTTTTGTTCTAATAATTCTTGTAATTTTTCTACCATTTCATTATCTCCCTTCTTACATTATTTATATTCTTATACACAGTAAGATAGAGAACTTTTCTATTATAAAATCATATTAATATCCACTCACAACTATTTAAATTTCTGTTTAACCATGAATATTCCCACACAAAAAAAGTTCTTATTACGTGCTTGCACAGTAATAAGAACTTAAATTAATATAATTATTAACCTAAACCACATTTCATATACCGTACAAGCTTCAGCGTTATAGGGCAATGAAATCACATTAAAGCATGCCTTGAATCGACATTCTCTGTTAACCGGCGCGTAGTGTCTCCACTAGTTTGCGGTAGTAACCCGTATCCCTATACTGGCCTCACCTACCATGTATTTTTTGTCAGTAGTCTAATTATACTACCTCATATTGTTTATGTCAACTCTATTCTTCATTTTTCGACTTTTTTCTTCATTCTTGCTCTTCATCTTCGTCATTTTCTTTTTTAGAAACATTTATTTTACATACTTTAACTTTTGCAATTCTTCTTTCATCAAACTCCTCAATTTTAAAAACAAGTTTATCAGTTTCTATAACAGGATTTTCTTCTTCTGTAGGAACTCTATCCATAAGTTCCATTAAATATCCAGATAAAGTATCACATTCAGTTTCAATATCTTTTACTCCAACTAATTTCTCAAAGTCATAAATTGAAATTTGACCATCAACAACAAAAGTATTTTCATCAATTTTCTCATATTTTTCTTCTATCGGATCATATTCATCATAAATATCACCAACAATTTCTTCTAAGATATCTTCCATTGTAACAAGTCCAGCTGTTCCGCCATATTCATCAACAACAATAGCCATATGTACCTTATCTTTTTGCATTTCTTTAAAAGTTTCATTTATTCTCTTAGTTTCAGGAATAAACATAGTTTTCTTCAATAATTTCTTTATTTTTACATTAGAATTTGCTCTTAACAATTCTTTAATATATAAAATTCCTTCAATATTATCAATTTCCTCATCATATACAGGAATTCTACTATATCTACAATCCTCTTCAATTAATTGCTTACTAGCTTCTGATGCAGTCATTTCTTGATCTAAAGCAAAAATCTCTGTTCTATGAGTCATTACCTCTGAAACCTCTTTATCGTTTAGTTCAAAAACATTATTAATCATTTCTTTTTCATCATTATTAATTGTACCTTTTTCTTGTCCAACATCAACCATCATTCTAATTTCTTCTTCAGTAACAGTTTCTTCACTTTCCTTCTTTACTCCAAAAAGTTTAGAAACTACATCAGTTGACCATGTTAAGAACTTAACAAATGGAGACATCACCTTAGCTAAAGCTGAAATAATTGAAATAGAAAATTTAGAAAAAACTTCCGCATTTTCCATAGCAATTCTTTTTGGAACTAACTCTCCAAATATTAAGGTAAAATAAGATAAAATTATTGTAATTAAGACAATAGAAATATTTTGCCATACAACAATTGAAAATACATGAGTTACATTAAAAAGAACAACTGCTAATTGACTTGCAAAAACGTCAGATGCAAAAGCACTTGATAAAAATCCTGCAAGCGTTATTCCAATTTGAATTGTAGCCAAAAACTTACTAGGACTCTTTAGCATTTTTTCTATCTTTTTATATTTTTTATCTCCCTCTTTTGCCTTAACAGAGATTTTTGCATCATTTAACGATACAAAAGCCATCTCTGTTGCAGCAAAAAAAGCATTAAGTAAAATTAAACAAACAAGTAATATTATCTGTATCATACATCCTCCAAAAAATCATTTACAATCCTATATGCCATCTTGAGATAATTTATTAAATGAAAAGTTTCCATCAACACCAATAGTTAAAATAACAGTACCATCTGCAGTATATCTTAATGTTTTATCAGTAACATTTGAATTATTAAGTACTCTGTCTCTCGCATCTATACTTTTATCATATCCTTTTTGTGTTGTTGCTACTGCAGATGATGGATTCAAAATCTTCATAGCAGTTACAGAATTATTTGGTGAATACAAATGATGAGCTACCTTATAAAAATCTATTTTTCCTACTGCTTTCGCTGCAATATTTTCAGCATTGCAATTAACATATCCATCATTTACAATATCAGCTGCAAAATAAAGTTTTTTGCCATGTATTTTTGTAAGTGCAGTAACACTATTAACATTCTCAGTATTATTTTTTCCAGCTCTTATTAATCTATCTGGTGTATTATACAATTTGAAAGTAAAATCACCACATTTTAAAGTTTGATATTTACTATTAGAAACATTATATATCTTTATGTTATTCTTTTTAGCAGCAGCTATAGCCATGTTATAAACAGCCATTCTGTTACTTGTACTTTTACTTATATCTTTAATATATAATCCCTTAACTTTAATATTACTATTAGCTATAGTTGGGAAGCCACCTGCATGATCAATATGTGCATGAGTAATAAAAACAAATTCAAGTTCCTTAACACCTAAATCATTTAAATATTGCATAACACGTTTTGATGTTCTTTTAAGCCCTGTATCAATCATTGCAAATTTTCCGTTGCTTTCAATTATTATTGCATCACTTGTAGAATATCTGTTATTATTATCATCTCTATCCTGTGTATCCAAAATATATACCCTATCATCACCTGTTGGTAATTTTACAGTATGACCATTTAATTTTGTTGTATAACCAGGTTTTTCAATTACAGTAACTTTACAAGTTGCTTTTTTTCCATTAGCTGTTTCTACAGTTATTGTTGCAGTTCCTTTAGCAATTGCCTTAACTTTACCATTTCCATCAATAGTAGCTACCTTATTATTATTTGTACTCCATGTTAATTTAGTAGTAGCATTAGAAGGTGTAATTGTTTTAACAAGTTGAAGTGTATCCCCAATAACAATATTGGCTGATGTTTTATTTAACTTTATTGATTTAACAGTAGCTGGTTGTGAAGGCTTTGTACTAGTACTTGGGCTTGGAGATATGCTTGGTGTTGTACTTGGCGTCGTGCTTGGTGTTGTGCTTGGTGTTGTGCTTGGCGTCGTGCTTGGTGTTGTACTTGGCGTTGTACTTGGTGTCGTGCTTGGCGTCGTACTTGGTGTTGTGCTTGGCGTTGTGCTTGGTGTTGTACTTGGTATTGTATTTGGCGTTATCGATGCAATATTTGTTGTTTCATCCCCATTTTGGTCGATTACTACAATCTTTATAGTAGAATCTTCACTCATTGAAATTTTATTTTTTGAAACAAAAAATTTCTTATTTGTATATCCAGATTCTGTATTAATATAAAATAAATTCCATTTTCCAGACGATTTTAAATACATTCTAATTTCTTGAACTTTTACATCAGAATAAACCGTAATATTAACATCACCTGAAGCCGTTCTTGACTGTTCAACTTTTATTGTATTAGCATTTCCAACAGTTGTTAATGAAAAAAGCAATACTAAAAATAATAATAATTTTATAAAAAATTTTTTCTTTTGATTCATTGATTTTCTCCTTATAAAACCATAAAATATTCATTATTAGTATATATATAAATAGCAAAATCGTCAATAATAACTTGACTATATCACACACTTTTTTAATTCGGTTTTCAAGCAAAAAAGAGAAACTGGTCTAATCCAATTTCCCTTTGTAATACACAAAATCTATTTTACATATTCATTTAAAGGTTTAATTCTATATTCTAAATCCGGCATTTGAGCTGTTGGAACATATCCAGCCTCTGCATTAATAACATCTGGTATTCTATTAACTATACTAGCACAAGTTAATTCAACAGTACAAGGTCTAGCAACAACTATTGTAGTATCAGGTTCTCCACAAATTGTCCACTCATTTTTATCAAATTCATCTTTAGCATAAACCTTTCCTATACATTCAGATTCAATAGTAATTCCTTCTTTAGTTTCTGTTGTAACAACAGCACTCATTCCTGTTGCATCTCCTGCTTTAATATTCATATTTAAAGTTGATGAGAATAAATCAGTATCATGAGTTTGCGGAACGCATTTTTGTCTTTGAGAAACAACTGTTAATCCAAGTTTTTGAGCAAGCCATCCATTAACATTCCACATATAAGATGGAGTATATTCTCCTCTCTCTATTATTTTTAATCTATCTTCATCTGACATTCTATCAACTGAAGCAACTTCTTTATCAAAATCTTCTAATGTAAGTCCTGCACCATGTGCTTTAGCCAATGCAATACCATAATCTTCAACATTATAGCTTGAACTTCCTTTTATTTTTGTTATTTTATGTGTTGAACCAGCAATTGAAGAAATTAATTGTCCCCAATAAATATCTTGGTATCCACTACCTGTTATTGTACAATTATCTTTTCTAGCCATTTCATCTAATCTATGAGTTAAAATTGGATTTGAGTTTCCTGGGAAAAATGCCTCTTCACAAGTAGTAATAGCATTTACACCAAGTTCTGCACATAGCATTAAAGCTTCTTCAACATCAGCAATCAAACTCATTGTTGTAACTATACAAATATCTGGTTTTAATTCTTCCATAACTCTTCTTGCATCTTTAACATCTAAAACAGTAACACCTTTATGTTCACATCCCATAATTTCACCTATATCTTTGCCAATAACATTAGGATTAACATCAAAAGCTCCAACTATTTCAGCACCTTTTTCATATACATATCTCATTGTATACACTGACATTTTGCCTGTACCGTATTGTACAACTCTTACCTTTCTATCCATAAAAAACCTCCTTAAAAATTCTTTATCTTAAGTATAACCATTTAAAATATAACTATACTTTTACATAAATTATATAGATAATATTTTTAATTAACAAGTATTTTTTATCTAACTAAATTTTTCTGATATAAATTAACTAAATTCATGCATTCATCATAATTATCCAAAACTTCGCCAATTCCAATTTGCCTATCTATTATCTGGGAAATCTTACAATTAAAAAGTTCTTCACTTCCTTCACCCCAAATAACAGCCTTTTTATAAATCTGTTCCAATTTATGTGTTATCTTATCTTTTAAAATCTTATCCAAAATTTCTTTATAACCAATTTCCACTTTTCTCTTATTTAAAAAAGCTTTTTTCTTACGTATTATTTTTATGTAAAAATCAAAATCACTAAAAACTAAATTAAACCCCATTCTTCTTTCATGAATTATTTTTTTGTATTCTTCTATATTAGAAGCATCCTCCAATCTCTTTAGCTCAGAATCAATACATTCAAGCATTTTCTGATCCATAACTTGTTTCACATTCTCTTGTTCTTTTTTAGAATTATTCATATTTATCTTCCTTTCCTCATTAGTTTCATAAATCAATTATAATTAATTAATCTTGCAAATATTGTCATAATTTGGAAACAGTAAATATTTTTTTAAAAATTTTCTAGCAAAATTATGTAAACGATGATATAATAGTTTTGTAATTTTTTAGTTGCCTTTAGATTTTTCGGAGGCACACGCCTCCGGCTACAGTAAGGAGGTTTAATTATGTTTGACTATCGTATGTGGAATTTTGAAAAACTTTGGAACAACGAAGTACGCAATCTAGCGGTACAATGCATTACAGAGCCAGAAGCTCTACAACTAATTACAAAAGGAGGCCCCTCTTCCCCAAAAGATCTTAAAAACATTAATTGTAAAGATTTAGCAGGCATGTTCTCCATTGCAAACATGATTTATGAAATTGACCATGCACTCGAACATAACCAGCACGCAATCCTTGTAA
>OCHI01000104.1_pt1 | contig 114425 bp, 87 predicted proteins | sample 1538691 | NCBI WGS metagenome assembly OCHI01 (sample SAMN04571718, study PRJEB22368) | human gut metagenome | biome: human gut; material: stool | host: Homo sapiens | place: Luxembourg | collected 2012-09-21 | reverse complement strand
TTTCCGAACGCCCGACCGGTGGTGTCTGACGAGCTTGCGAGGAGTTCCGCCGGTCAGTGAAGGAAAGCCTTAGCGGACCGGTCCAGGCGAACCGGTCTGACGGCATAAAACCCGGAATCGGAATAGAAAGAAAAAATAAACCTACAATTAAACGATAATATCCCGTCTGCTTATCGCCAAAAATCAAAGGGGCGGTACCCTGGGGGCGATTTATCGAAGATGGGCTCGACTATCTTTCCGGAAGCCGCTTTGAATGGTATATTGATGACCGCTGGGGAGAACAAGTATTTAAAACGGATGGAATCGGTATCTACGGTGGTTGGGACGATTCGTTTAAGCAAACGAAATGTCGGTCCCGAGCTTATGTATGGGGAATATTCGTGGATGGAAAAGAAGTGGAACGGGGGGACACCGATGTTGATAAAAGTAGGAAACTTTTTTCTTGTAAATCTTTTCTGTGAAGGGAAAAAACACTAATTTAGGCGTCTCTTTGGGATTGAAATAAAGTAAAACATAAAATATTGAATCTATGAAGTTTGTCGTATCAAGCAATACATTGCTGACCCGTTTGCAAGCGGTAAGTAAAGTGATCGGTGGAAAGCCCGTACAACCTATTCTGGATAATATCTTGTTGGTGGCTACCGAAGGTGTCTTATATGCAACAGCATCTGATAAAGAGACGACCATGGAAGCCCGGATAGAATTGGAAAGTCTGGAAGAAGAAGGTAAAATAACGATACCTGCCAAAATATTGCTGGATATTTTGAAGGAATTTCCCGAACAACCGTTGACATTCGAAATCAATACGGAGACCAATGAGGTGAAAATTATTTCCGAGAAGGGAGAGTTTTCTGTGCCGGGAGAAAGTGCCGAAGATTATCCGATACAGGCAGCACTCAACGATAGCAGCAACGACCTGACCTCTAAATGCGGTTTGATTCTGGAAGGAATTGTGAAGACGATATTTGCAACGGCCAACGACGATCTGCGTCCGGTTATGAACTGTATCCTGATCGAAATGAACGAAGATAATTTTACCTTTGTCGCTTCGGATGCTCACAAATTAGTTCGTTACAAACGGTTCGACGCCAAAAGTGAAAGCGGACAGTTCTCTTTGATTTTACCGAAGAAACCGGCCTTGATGCTGAAGAATATTCTGCCGAAAGACGACTCGGAACTGAAGATCTCTTTTAACGATAAAATGGCTTGCTTCGTATTCGGTGATTATAAAATGACTTCTACTCTGGTCGAGGGACGTTTCCCGAATTATAATTCGGTTATCCCGCAGAATAACCCGAAAAAGATTATCATTGAAAAGAAAGAGCTTTACAATTCTTTACGCCGGGTGTCTGTCATGGCCAATCAGGCTAGTAATCTGGTGAAATTCGATGTTGCAGAAGGAAAAATCGTCATTTCAGCCCAGGATATGGATTATTCGATGTCGGGACACGAAACACTGACTTGTCAGTATGAAGGCGAGAACATCGCTATCGGTTTCAAATCGCCTTTCGTCCTTGAAATTCTCTCTAATATCGAATCTGAAAATGTGGTGCTGGAGTTATCCGATCCGACTCGTCCGGGATTGTTCCTGCCGTTTGAAAACGAGGACAACGATGAAGATTTGTTGATGCTGCTGATGCCGATGATGGTGTAACGGAAAGACTTATCCGATAGAATAGTAAAGGTAAAAATGAAAGATAAAGAGTCGTTTGATTGGTTTTTATAGTAAATCGAACGGCTCTTATGATTTATGGGTAGGAAAGTGTTGCTTGTCCTTGTCCTGCTACGGAAGAGATTATAAATTTTGAAGTATATGAAACTGAATTTAGCTAATCCCATCGTTTTTTTCGATCTGGAAACCACGGGAATCAATATTGCTAAAGACCGGATCGTAGAAATTTCGGTATTGAAAGTGTATCCGAACGGTAAGGAGGAACAAAAGACCATCCGGGTGAATCCGGGAATGCATATCCCCGAAGAAGCGTCTGCTATTCATGGCATTTACGATGAAGATGTGAAAGATGCACCGATGTTCAAGCATATTGCCCGCGAATTGGCGCATTATATCGAAGGATGTGATTTGGGAGGATATAATTCGAATCGTTTCGATATCCCCTTATTGGCAGAAGAATTTTTGCGTGCGGAGGTGGATTTCGATATGAGTAAACGGAAGTTTGTAGATGTACAAACTATTTTCCACAAAATGGAACAGCGTACCCTGTCGGCTGCCTACCATTTTTATTGTGATAAATGTCTTGAAGATGCCCATACGGCTGCAGCCGACACGATGGCTACCTATGAGGTGCTGATGGCCCAGCTGGATAGATATGGGGAAAAGCTGGAAAATAATATCGATTTCTTAAGTAAGTTTTCTACCCAAAACAAGAACGTCGACTTTGCCGGTTTTATTATTTATGACGATAAAGGGGTAGAAGTGTTTAACTTCGGTAAGAATAAAGGAGTGCCTGTAGAGAAGGTGTTGAAAGAACAACAGGGATATTATGATTGGATGATCAAAAGTGATTTCCCACTTTATACCAAAAAGGTGTTGACTAAGATTAAACTGAGAAGTTCCGGGTTAGTAAAAGGGGTGTAGCTTCCTGTAGGAACGAAACCGGAAACGGGAGATATGGGTGAACTGGTAAGGAAGGAATTAAAAAGTTTTTTTGCCTCGCTGTCAGGCTATGTGGTGTTGGTGTTTTTTCTGCTTGCTAATGGTCTGTTTTTGTGGATCATTCCGGGAGGATATCATATTCCGGCAAGTGGCCTGGCCGACATGCAGGCTTTTTTTACCCTTGCTCCGCTTTTGTACCTTTTTCTGGTTCCTGCTCTTTGTATGCGCCTATTTGCAGAAGAAAGGCGTACCGGTACGCTGGAGTTACTGCTTACCCGCCCGCTAACTACCTGGCAGATTGTCGGAGCAAAATATCTGGCCGGATTTCTGTTGGTGCTCTTTTCGATATTACCTACCCTCGTTTATCCGGTCAGTTTATGGTTTTTAGCCCAGCCGGTCGGACATATCGATGTGGGAGGAATTATAGGTTCGTATATCGGGTTGATTTTCTTATCCGGCATATATGTGGCTGCCGGGGTTTGGGCTTCGGCTTTGACCGAAAATCAGATTATTGCTTTTCTCTACACCCTGGTGGTGGCTTTTTTGTTGTATACCGGTCTCGACTTTATAGCCGGTATTCCTTTGTTTGAAGATTATCAGACTTCGATTCAGTTTTGGGGAATTCATTTTCATTATGAGCCCATGTCGCGGGGGGTCATCGCTTTTAGCGATGTCGTTTATTTTGTCTCCTTCGTTTTTCTTTTTCTGTGGGCTACCGTACGGCGGTTTCACGGAATACGGTTAGGCGGGGGCTATGTTATAATAGCTTTTGTGGTTTTGAATCTGGCTTGTACCCGGGTTTACCTGAGGGCGGATATTACCGATGATAAGCGTTATACGCTTTCCGAATCCACCTGTTCGTTGCTCCGGGGAATCGACCGGGGAGTCAGTGTAGATATTTTTTTGGGTGGAAAATTACCTGCCGGTTTGCAAAAATTGCAATATGCATTGACCAGAAATCTCGAAGAATTCCGCCGGCTTTCGGGAAATAATTTCCGTTATCAGCTGATCGATCCTACGGAAATACAGGATCCTGAAGAGAAAAAGGCTTTAGTAAAATACCTGGCAGAACGGGGAATCCTGCCGATAAATCTGAATCGCAGAAGTGAAGACGAGACTTTATCCCAGCAGATCATTTTTCCCGGATTGATCATTTACGATCAGGAAACTGAAGTAAGTGTCAATTTATTACAGAATGTGCCCGGAAATAGTGCCGACGAGAATATCAACCATTCTATCGAGGCATTGGAATATGAATTGACAAAAGCGATTCGGTTACTGATACAGAAACAAAAAAAAGTAGTCGGTTTTTTGGTAGGACAGGGCGAATTGACTTATCCGGAAGTGATGGATATGGCGAAGACACTTTCCTATTATTATCAGGTCGATCTGGTGAGTTGTGATAGCCTGGCGACCGACTTGAAACGCTATGCTGCTTTGATTATCGCTAAACCGACGAAAGATTTTTCTGAGCGGGATAAATACGTTATCGATCAGTATCTTATGCATGGTGGACGGTTACTATGGTGCTTGGACGAAGTGGATGTAGATCACGAAGTGTTGAAAAATCAGGAGACTGTACCTGCTGTTTATCGGCCTTTGAATGTGGAAGATATGTTGTTCCGCTATGGGGTAAGGATAAATCCTGATCTGGTATTGGATGGAAATTGTGTGCTGATTCCTGTGATTACCGGGATGAACGGGACGACTCCCGACTATAGTCCGGGTTGCTGGTATTATTCGCCCTTATTACTCGCCCGCGGACAACATCCGGTAACGGCCGGATTGCAACCGGTACGGGTGGATTATGCCAACAGTATCGATACGGTGGGAAAAAACGATGGACTGAAAAAGACCGTATTGTTGTCCACTTCCTCTTATGCGGCTGTTATGAAAACTCCTTGCCCTGTATCGTTGTCGATAACCGAGGAGAAGATGACTCCCGACCGGTTCAATCGTCGGTTTGTACCGGTAGCAGTAGCTGTCGAGGGAAATTTTACTTCTCTGTTCCAGTACCGGAATCGGGAAGAAGTGGCGGGACAGCCTTTTAAAGCACAGAGCGGTTATAGTCGGGTGATCGTAGTAGCTGACGGGGAGGTGATCCGTAATCAGGTGAGAGGGGTGGGGGAAAATGCCCGGATCGTACCCTTGGGCTATGATGAGTATAGCGGACAGATGTACGGAAACCGTGATTTTATTCTCAATTGTGTCAATTGGTTGTGTGATGATGAGGGATGGATGCAGCTGAGAGGACGGAATTTGTCCTTATATCTATTGGATAAAACCCGGCTGAAAGCGGAACGTACTTCGTGGGAAATGCTGAATTTATTATTCCCTATATTTATCGTCGCTGTTGGGGGAGGAATCTTTGCCTGGGGAAGAAAATCAAGAAACCGGAAGAGGGGTTCTACCCGTTTTAACGATTTAAGATAGAAATTTCCGATGACTTCTATTCAACTTTTTTTAGTGAAAACCGTATAAAAGAACAAATGAGGTTTTTACTGGTTTTTCCCATAAAAAATATTTTTTAACTTAATAGGGGAGGGTTTGGCTTATCTTTTGATAGAAGAGAGGCGTCTTTGTGAATGAATTTAAAAAAAGAAAATAAATCGAGAATCATGAAATTGAGATTATTTATTTTGTCGGGTTTGTGTGCTTGGATCGGTGTTTCCTGTGGAGGAAAAAAAGAAAATACCGGCCAGGAAAGTATTCGTCCGGTACGGGTGGTAAAAGTAGAATCACTGGGAGCTATGCAAAAAATGTATACCGGAGTGGTACAGGCTGAAGAATACAGTAAACTGGCATTTAAGGTTTCCGGGCCGTTGGTTGAAATGAATGTGGATGCAGGACAGAAGGTGAAGAAGGGGACAGTCATCGCTGCTGTCGATCCTTTGGATTATAATTTGCAATTCGAAGCCAATAAGGCGGCTTATGTCACCTCCAAATTGCAAATGGAACGAAATAAGAAGTTGTTGGCGATGCAGGCGATCTCTAAACAGGATTATGAAATAGCCGAAGCGAACTATGTAAAAGCCAAATCGGCCTACGAGACTTCGCAGAATACATTGGCCGATACAAAATTGAGAGCACCGTTCGACGGTTTTGTAGAACAGAAATATGTTGAAAATTATCAAAAAGTGCAGCCGGGAGAATCGATTATAAAATTGGTGAATCCGGATAAATTGGAAGTCGGTTTTATCCTTCCCGAGACTAATGTCAGGTTGACCCGTGAAAAAATGCAAGTGGCGGTCGAATTCGATACTTACAAAGGCAAATGGTTTAAGGCAGAGGTGAAAGAATTTGTGGATGCTTCTCCCGACGGGAGTGGGATACCTGTGCGACTGGCCATTACCGACAAGAGCTTTAACCGCGATGTGTATAATATTTATCCGGGTTTCTCTTGTAAAGTGATCCTGAGTATCGATAATGAGACCGGAAAAGGCTATACTGTGCCGTTAAGTGCTGTATTTAAAGATTTAAAAACTGACGAAACTTCGGTTTGGTTGTATCATACAGCCGATGAGACGGTCAAAAGACAAAAAGTCACTACCGAGCAATTGTTGGGGACAGATCGTGTTTTGGTGACCGAAGGATTGGAAGCCGACGATATTATCGTGGTTGCAGGAGTGAATTATATCGTTAATGGACAGAAAGTTGCCGTTATTGAAAATTAGAAATTAAAATTGAAACCATATTGATATGAATATAGCAAAGTATTCATTGGATAATCCGAAGGTCATCTACTTTTTTCTCTTCGTCATGTTGATCGGAGGGGTGATTTCTTTCGGTTCGCTGGGGAAAAAAGAAGATTCGCCTTTTGTGATTAAGACAGCCGTATTGATTACTCAGTATCCGGGAGCTTCTCCGAAGGAAGTGGAACAACTGATCACAGAGCCGATTGAAAGGGAGATTCAGTCTATGCGGCGTGTCTATAAGATCAAATCCGATTCATATTACGGTATGTCGAAGATCAATATCGAATTGAGTCCCGCAACTCCGCCCGAAGAAATGCCGCAAATGTGGGATGAACTCCGGCGTAAGGTATTGAATGTTCAGTCGCAATTGCCTCAAGGGGCATCCGATATTAAAGTTTCCGATGATTTTGGAGATGTTTTCGGTATCTATTTCTCTCTGACAGCCGACGAAGGATTTAGCTATCATGACCTGAGGGAATGGGGACAACGGCTGAAAACCGAGTTGGTTACGATCGAAGGTGTGCAGAAGGTGGCCCTGTTCGGAGAACAGACCGAGGTGGTCAATGTTTTTATTTCTATGTCGAAACTGGCCAATTCGGGGATCAACCTGAATTCGTTGATGCAGACCATTAAATCACAGAATTCGTTGATCAATACCGGAGAAAAGAGAGCAGGAAATATCCAGCTCAAGATTCTGGCTGAAGGAACGTACAAGAATCTGACCGATATCAGAAATCAGTTGATTTCTACCGAGACCGGGCAACAAATCCGTTTAGGAGATATTGCTGTGATTGAAAAAGGATATATGGAACCGCCCAGTACCCTGATCCGGGTAAATGGCAGGAAAGGGATCGGTATCGGAGTTTCTACGGCACCCGACTATGATGTGGTGAAGGCCGGAGAGGCTGTGCGGTTGAAGTTGGCACAACTGGAAGAACAAATGCCGGTAGGGATCGAAATGGTGACGCTGTACCCCGAGGATCAGATCGCCCGGGAGGCGAACAACGGCTTTATCCTGAATCTGATCGAGTCGGTGGTGATCGTGATTTTTATCATTCTTATCGTCATGGGAGTCCGGGCCGGTATTCTGATCGGTAGTTCGTTGATATTTTGTATCGGAGGAACACTGTTGATCATGCAGTTTATGGGAGTAGGATTGAATAGAACTTCCTTGGCTGCTTTTATTATAGCCATGGGGATGTTGGTGGATAATGCTATCGTGGTCACCGATAATGCACAAATAGCGATCAAGCGGGGAATACGCCGCCGGCAAGCCTTGATAGACGGGGCTACTACGCCTCAATGGGGATTGCTGGGGGCTACGATGATCGCCGTATTCTCTTTTCTGCCTTTATATCTGGCGCAATCTTCCGTAGCGGAAATGATCAAACCTTTGTTTATTGTGTTGGCCGTTTCTTTGTTACTTAGTTGGGTGCTGGCGTTGGCTCAGACAACTGTTTTCGGAAATTTCATTTTGAAAGAAGGTTCCGGTGAGACTGGAAAAGATCCGTACGATACTCCTTTTTACCATAAATTCGGTAAATTCCTGCGTTTGCTGATCCGCTTCAAGGGGACGACGATGTTAGTGATGGTGGGGTTATTTATGCTGGCGATGACGATTATGGGGTTGATGCCCCAGAATTTCTTCCCTAATATGGATAAACCCTATTTAAGGGCCGATTGCTTTTTACCTGAAGGATACAGTATCCGGGAGACAGAAAAAGAAATGGGAAAGATCGAAGAGTTTTTGTTACAACAGGAAGAAGTCGTGAATGTATCGGCTACATACGGAAGCTCACCACTTCGTTACTATCTGGCCAGTACTTCTTTCGGTCCGAAATCTAATTTCGGTAATTTCCTGGTCGAAGTAAAAGATAAAAAATATACGGCTCAGGTAGAAGAACGCCTGAATAAATATGTCCGTGAAAACTATCCGGATATCCTGATCCGTTCCTCTTTATTTAAGCTTTCGCCGGCAGTGGAAGCGAATATTGAATTCGGTTTTATCGGAGAGAATATCGATACGCTTACGATGTTGACGGAGAAGGCAATGAGTATCATGCACGAATGTGATATGGTTACCGATATCAAAAATAGCTGGGGAAATAAAGTACCTGTCTGGGAGCCGGCTTATTCGCAGGAACGGGGACAACGGCTGGGGATTACCCGGCAGGCAGTGGCCTATGCCCTGAAAATTGCAACCAACGGTTTGCCTTTGGGCGATTATCGGGAGAAGGATTTGTTTATGCCTATTTTGCTGAAAGAGGAAAATATCGAATCGTCGAATATCGATAATATGAAGACCTTACCTGTATTTTCCCAGTCGGGATATGCCGTCCCTTTGGCTCAGGTGGTGGACAGCTTTGCCTTCGGATATAATTACAACGTAATTAAGCGTTATAACCGCGATAAGGTGATGATGGCACAATGTGACTCCAAACGTGGAGCCAATACGATGGCAGCTTTTGCGCAGGTAAAAAAAGCGATTACCGAGGGTATGGATATCCCTCAGGGTTACCGGATGCAGGTCTTCGGGGAAAACGAAACTCAGGAAGAGTCGAATTCGGCTATGGCTGCCAATTTACCGTTGACCTTTATCCTGATGTTCATCGTGTTGTTGTTTTTGTTTAAAACTTATCGTAAACCGACGATCATTTTGTTGATGGTGCCCCTGATCTTTATCGGAGTTGTCTTCGGATTGGCTGTAACCGGGAAAATGCTCGATTTCTTTGCAATCCTGGGGGTACTGGGGTTGATCGGTATGAATATCAAGAATGCTATTGTGCTGGTAGACCAGATCGGTATTGAAGAAGAGAAAGGTACTCCCCGGCTGGAAGCTATTATCGAAGCTACAAAGTCGAGAATTGTGCCGGTAGCGATGGCTTCGGGGACGACGATACTCGGTATGCTGCCTTTGCTGTTCGATGCGATGTTCGGCGGAATGGCCGCTTGTATCATGGGAGGATTATTGGTGGCCAGTCTGTTGACTATTTTTGTTTTACCTGTTACCTATAGTTTGTTGTTCCGGGTGAAAGTGACAGATACTCCTGAGGTAAGAATGAATGAGGAATAATAAAAAGAAAGGATAAAAATAAACGGAATGAAAAAAATATATTTAATCGTCGGAGCAATACTTTGGGGTGGAATAGTTGACGCCCAGACGTTGTCGGTGGAACAATACCGGCAAAAGGTGTTGGAATATAATCAGGATATCCAAAAGTCCCAACAGGCTGTAAACGGGGCTTTATATTCCCTGAAAGGAATTAAAACGGGCTTTTTTCCGAAATTGGATATTACCGGAAACTATTCCTATCAGTTGGAGAAGGTGGAGTTCTTGCCCGGAACCGACCTGAAACACGATAATTATGGAGTAGAAGCCGGATTGGTACAGAATGTCTATTCCGGGAGCGCTGTCCGGAAACAATATGATGTAGCTAAATTGCAACATGCTATTGCTCAGTTGTCGGTAGAACATACAGTGGATAACATGATTTATGCCGCCGATGTCAGCTATTGGTCGGTGGCCGCAAACCGCAATCTGTATGAGCTTTCGGAACAATTCGTTCAGATTGTAAGGGAATTGTATGAGATTGTAAATAAACGGTTTGAAGAAGGAGCTATCAGTAAAACAGATGTATTGATGGTGCAGAATCGTTTGAAAGAAGCTGAACTACAATTGAATACGAATTCGACGAATTATAAGACAGCACTGCAATCTTTGAATATTATGATGGGAGTGGAGCCGGATGCTGCTGTAGTTTTGACCGATTCTATTCAAAAAGTGCTTTGGGTTCCTAAGCAGGAAGGGTTGAATAAGGCCCTGGAAAGAAGAGCCGACTATCAATCTGCCATTATGGGGATAGAGATGGCGAAATTGCAGACCGATATGGCCCGTTCGAAGTATTTGCCCCAATTGGCTGTCGGTATAAAAGAAAAATACGGAACGACTTTGTTGAATGTGGACGGAAAGGCTCAATGGGCGACTACGGCTTATGCACAAATCAATATACCGGTATTCCATTGGGGAGAAATGCGGCAGAATGTGAGATTGAGCCGGACCCAGGAATGGACCAAAGAACTGGAAAGAAGCCAGCTCAAGGACCAGGTAAGTAAAGAGCTGAATAATGCCTGGGTGAATGTGATCGAAATATCCAAAAAGCTGGAGATCGTATATTCTTCTCTCGATATAGCAAAGGACAACCTGACGTTGAATACGTTTAGTTATAATGAAGGGAAACTGCCGATTATCGATGTTTTGTCGGCCCAGGTGAGCTGGTTACAGGCGTACACCAATGTGGTTTCTGTCAACTATCAATATAAAGTAGCCTTGGCCGAGTATGCCAAAGCTTTGGGGGGAACGGACCGTTGAGTCTGTCAGGAATAACGGCGCGGATACCGGAAGACGATAGCCGATAGGGCACATATCCCGATCAGCATCGGATAGTACAGGTATTGAATGATGGAAAGCGGGGAGATGGAGGCCAGACCTGCAGCGATCAGCATTTGAGCTCCATAGGGTATGATTCCCTGGATAAAACAAGAAAATGTATCTAATATGCTGGCAGATTTACGGCAGTCGATGCCGAATCTGTCAGCTATATTTTTAGCTATAGGACCGATGGTGATGACAGCGATCGTGTTGTTGGCCGTACAAAGATTGGCCAGACAGACTAAACCGGCGATACTCAGCTCTCCGGCACGTTTGGAATTGACATGTCGGGTGAGTTTGACGATGATGTAATCGATCCCTCCGTTGTATCGGATCATTTCGAGCATACCTCCGGCCAATAAAGTGATAATGATCAATTCCCCCATGCCTGTGATACCTGCTCCCATAGCACCGAACCAGCCGAACAAATCGAAACCGGAAGAGAGTATACCGATAAGCCCGGAAGTTAATATCCCCAGAAATAATACGAGCATGACATTTATGCCGGCTAAAGCAGTTGCGAGAACGATGAGATAAGGGATAACCTTGATCCATTCGACGGCTTCGATCTGCGTGGGGGTATGGATGTGCATGCCGGCAAAGACATAATAAAAGAGCAATAGGATGGCTGCCGGCATGACAATTAAACTATTGACCTTGAATTTATCTCTCATTTCGCACCCTTGAGTTTTGGTGGCTGCAATGGTAGTGTCAGAGATAAACGAAAGATTATCTCCGAAGAAGGCCCCTCCGACGACAATAGCTACCATATAGGCTAGTTCTACACCGGTTTTATCGGCGATTCCTACAGCAACAGGAGTGAGGGCTACGATCGTTCCGACGGAGGTCCCGACCGATAAAGAAATAAAACAAGCAGCGATAAAGATACCGGCCAAAAGCAGGTTGTCCGGAAGAATGTGTAAAGTCAGATTGACCGTGGCGTCTATGGCTCCCATCGCTTTGGCCGATTGGGCGAAGGCTCCCGCCAGAATAAATATCCAGATCATCAAAAGGATATTTTTATCCGAAGCACCTCCGGAGAAATGAGCGATCCTTTCACTCAGACCGAGATGACGGGTCATGGCGATAGCTGCGATGGAAGAGATCACGAAAGCGACAGTGATCGGTACTTTATAAAAATCATCGGCGATAAGAGAAGTGACCAGGTAGACTCCCAGAAATATAAATAAAGGACTTAAAGCCAGTAAAGAAGGTTGCTGCGTGTATTGCTTCATGTATTTTTATATTTTCAGCGTGCAAAGTTAACGGATTAATTGAAAAATCAATTCGAAATATCGTTATCGGAATGTGCCTGACCACTTTTGTGAGAATCCGTGTTTTTAGCAGCAATATAAAATCCCTTGCCAGGGGTCCATTCCACGCAGAAGAGCGAATCGATATCTTCGTATCCCAGTTTTTTTAATTGAGCCAGTAGCCAGGTTTCCTTTTTTCCGGCATTATCCAGTGAACTTTGCAGGATCGATCCATTATTGACAAAAAGATAAGATTCGGAAATATTTCGTTTCAGTGAAACGGTGAGCTTGCCGTTTGTCTCGAAGCGGGCATCGTCTACATCGAACATCGAGAATATACCCACTTCCCGCAACATGGTCCGGAATTGTTCCATTTCCAGACCGTTACGTTTGAATTCTTTGAGATTGATTTGTCCGTTCCTGACGATCATAACCGTATCTCCTTTGACTAAACGCCTGATCAGACTGAAACGCAGCAAGTAGCGGATAGTCATATTGACGATTGTCCAGGTTCCGAGCGCAAAGATCATATACCATACCGACAAGTCCGGATTATAAATCACGCCTCCGATCAGAGCTCCTAAAACAAATGCATTGACCGAGTCGAGGGGAGTGAGCTGGGCCATTTGTGTCTTGCCTGAGATGCGGAGAAAAAAGATCACTCCGGACATACCGATGATGATTTTGATAATAATGCTGAGGATCATAATATACCTTAATTTCATTCTGAATTAGGAGAATTACGCTTTTGCAAAAGCTTTGTTACAAATTCCCGAATTTTTAGCCGATACAGAAAGCAACCAAAAATAGATTTATTCCGTTAGTAGGTTAATAAATGAGGTTGATTAATTAAAATTTATTGGAATGAAGAAAAATATTTCAACTTGGCAGTTGGCCTTGATGACGGCAGCTGCAGTGATTAGTTTGAGAGGATTGCCGATGATGGCTCAGGAGGAGCTGACGATGTTTTTTTACATTTTCTTTGCTACTTTCCTGTTCCTGATACCGGCGGCTTTGGTCGCTGCCGAATTAGGTAGCGCTTTTGCCGACCGGGGTGGTGGAGTATATACTTGGGTGAAAGAAGCCTTTAACCGGAAAATGGGATTTACGGCGATTTTTTTGCAATGGATTCAGAATGTAGTCTGGTATCCGACAGTACTTGGATTTGCAGCCGCCTCTATCGCATATATGATCGGAAAACCCGACTTGTCGCAGAATGGCTGGTTTGTAGGGGTGTTTTCTATTGCTATGTATTGGCTGGCTACCTGGTTGACCTTTAAGGGCACCTCGATTATTTCCCGGATTACCAGCCAGGGATTTTTATTAGGAACCGTATTGCCCGGAGTGGTCATTATCGTTATGGCGATTATTTGGATTGCAGGAGGTAATCCGATTGCTTTCGAACATGTCCCGGATACGGTTACTCAAGTGGTCAACGTAAATGCCGGGCATGTACATCCGCGTTTTTTCCCTCATATGACGGGGATCAGTGATATCGCTTTTTTGGCGGGTATTTTACTGTTGTTTGCCGGAGTCGAGGTACATGCCGTACATGTCCGGGAAATGAAAGAACCTCAAAAACAATTTCCTGCTGCCATGTTTTTAGCTGCCTTGATTTCTTTTGCCTTGTTCACTTTAGGTTCTCTGGCAGTAGCGATAGTTACTCCTTATGATCAGATCAACTTACAAGCCGGATTGTTCGTCAGTTTTCAGCAATTGTTCAGTCATTATCATATCGGGTGGTTGACTAATGTGATGGGATTGTTAGCGGCTTTCGGAGCTTTGGCCGGGGTTATGTCATGGATTTCCGGCCCTAGCCGTGGATTATTATGGACGGCTAACGATGGACAATTGCCTGATTTCCTGAAAAAAACCAATCGGAATGGGGTACAGACTCATATCCTTTTTATTCAGGGAGCTATTGTATCGGTTTTATCTTCCCTGTATATCATTATGGATGATGTCAGTGTGGCTTTCTTTTTGTTGAGTGCTTTGACGATCGGACTTTACCTCGTTATGTATATGATGATGTATGCTTCAGGAATAAAATTGCGGTATACTCAACCTGATCTGAAAAGAAGTTATAAAGTGCCCGGAGGTAAGATGGGCATGTGGCTGATTGCGGGAGTCGGTTTTCTGGCTGTCGCCTTTTCATTTATCGTTACCTTTTTTCCACCTTCGCAGTTGCCGGTCGGTAGTCCTGCCTTTTATACGGGGTTAGTAATTGTCGGTACGGTAGTATTTGTGGGCATTCCGATCCTTATCAGCACGGTTATGGCCAGGAGAAATCGGAAAGGACAGTAAAATTTACGGTTTTACCAACCGAGCAATTTGAGGATAAGTAATGTGTATTCCTTTCCGAGTATTTCCCGTAACCGTCTGTATGCACTTTTTTTCATTGATTTGACGGTGTTGACAGAGATATGCAGAAGATCTGCGATTTCAGTATTATTGTTGCCCTCCAAACCGAGCTGAATAATTTCCCGGGTTTGCGGGGGCAATTGGCTGATGGCGAAACTGAGTAAACGGAGTGTTTCCTGATAAGTAATTTCGTGAAGACAATTTTGCTCTTCTTCCTCTTCCCGTTGTGAAATATATTTTTGTGCGATCTGGGAATGTCGCAAATGATTAAGACAAAGGTTGTGTGCAGTCGTATAAGCGAAAGATTTGGCTTTTTCGATGGCGTAAAAATTTTCTCTCTTCTCGTATAAACGGACAAAAACATTCTGAGCTATATCCTGAGCTACAGGCTCTTCTCTTACATATTTTAAGGAGAAGAGATAGACAGGTTCATAGTAAGTATTGAAAAATAATTCAAATCTTTTATTGTTTAGAAGCATTTTATTTGCCGGTCGTTTATACTGATATTCGGAAACAAAAGTAATTTTTTTTTTTCAGATGCGCACACCCACTTGTTGATTTTAAGTGTTTCAGTATAAAATACACATAGAAATGAGAGGGTTTGAAAATAGGTATGAACTTGCACATTTGATTAGTTGCCGGCTTATGGGAACTATTACTCCGGAAGAAGAGGAACGGTTTCAGAAGTGGTGGAAAGAATCGGAATCCCATGAAAAAGAATATGAGATTATATGTAAGCGTCTGATTGTTGATTTACGGAGAACGGAGCATCCGGATTTGCATAAAGCCTGGAAGGGAGTGTGGAGCAAACTTCCCCGTACGAGGCGGCTATTCTGGTCCTGGCATTCGGGGGCTGCTGTTTGTGCCGGAGTGATTCTGCTCCTGGGATTGGGGTGGATATTTCTACCGGCTGATGATTTGAATATATCTCGGTCGGGGAATGACCGGTGTGCGGGGACTGTGTTGATTCTCGGTAATGGAGAATTAATTGATTTGGGAAAGAGACAGGAAAGGGTGGTCGATGCTGGAAAGGGAACGAAAATCAGGATAGGGGAGAACGTGGTGAGTTACCAGACAGGAGAACAAGAAGAAGCTCCGGTACAGGAAATGAATACGGTACGGGTCCCCCGGGGAAATGAATACCGGCTGATACTGTCGGATGGAACGAAAGTATGGCTGAATGCTGAGTCGCAGCTGATTTATCCGGTCCGTTTCACAGGAGAAAACCGGGAAGTAATCATGAAAGGGGAGGCATGTTTTGAAGTGGCGAAAAAAGAAAAACAGCCGTTTGTCGTGAAAGTGGATGAAATAGAAGTGTTAGTGACGGGGACTTTATTCAATGTGGAGGCTTATCCCGAAACTAAAGAGGTAAAGATGACTTTGGTCGAAGGGCGGGTCGAGGTGAAGACAGAAGAGCACCGGCAACTGTTGAGCCCGGATGAACAGGCTCTTGTAGATAAGCAGGAAGGACAAATCCGGGTGAGAAAAGTGGTTGCTGAAGAGTATATCGGCTGGACCAGGGGAGAATTCCGTTTTACGCGGACAAGGCTGGAAGAAGTGATGACGAGGTTGGCACGCTGGTATGATGTAGAGGTATTTTTTGCAGTTCCGGACTTGAAGAATGCCCGTTTTACTCTGAATTTGGAACGCTATGACAATATAAATAAAATATTGTCGAAGATTGAAAAAACGGGACGTGTGCATTTCCGTATTCAGGGGCAGTGTATTATTGTGGAATAATAAAAACAGCGGAGTATAGTGGCATATACCCCGCCTTTAGTTATAAAACCCTTGCTCTACCGACATAGAGCAAAAAATTGTTATAAACTCTAACTACAAAAGTATGGAAAAAAAATCAAGAACAGGTGATTCCGTGTTCCTTAAATTACCACGGATGTTTTTAATCATGAAAACGGTATTTATCTCATTGGTGTGTACATTGAATGTACAGGCTAATGTGTTTTCCCAACACACGAAGTTCGATATCGCGATGAAAAATGTTACGGTATCGGAGGTTTTGTGTTATTTAGAAGAAATCAGCAAATACCGTTTTGTGTATGACAGCGATGCAATTGATCGCATGCAACGGGTGGATGTAGAGATGAAGGGAACGAAGTTGGAAACAGTGTTGGAAAGTATATTCGTGAAAAGTGGTTTTTCATTTGTCATAGAGGATGGGGTGGTGATCATCCGCGAGGCTGGAAAGAAACAGATAACGGCTGGAATACTCCCGCAATCCCGGAAAATTACCGGTCGGGTAAGGGATCATGGAGGCCATCCTTTACCTGGAGTGACCGTGGTTTTAAAAGGTACCTCTGTCGGAGTAGTGACGGATGTGGACGGCCACTTTAAAATGGATCTGCCGGCCGATCATGAAACGGTACTGGTGTTTTCATTTGTCGGGATGAAAACTCAGGAAGTGTATTATAAAGGGGAAAAAGAATTGAATGTAGTGATGGAAGAAGAGGTGAAGCAAATGGACGAGGTAGTTGTGACCGGAATCTTCTCAAAATCGAAAGAAAGCTATACTGGCGCTGTGTCGGTGATTACGGAAAAGGAATTGAAAAGTTTCGGTAACCGAAACATACTGACCACTTTGCGCAATATCGATCCTTCTTTCAATATCCTGGAAAGCAACGAATGGGGTTCTAACCCGAACCGTTTACCGGAAGTACAGATCCGCGGAGCGGCCAATATGCCGGATATCGACCAGTTGCAAAGCGATACAAAAGCAGAATTGAACACGCCTTTGATTATCATGGACGGTTTTGAAATAACTTTAGAACGCATGATGGATTTGGATGATAGCGAGGTGGAGACGATCACTTTGCTGAAAGACGCTTCGGCAACTGCTATTTACGGTTCTCGTGGCGCAAACGGTGTGATTGTGATCACGACAAAAGAACCCGAACCTGGAAAACTGCGGTTTGCCTATACGGGAAGCCTGAATCTCGAAGTGCCGGATTTGAGCGATTATGATGTATTGAATGCCAGGGAAAAGCTGGATCTGGAACTTCGATCTGGCTATTATGACGGTGTCAGGGCTGAATATGAAGTGCAGTTGAAACAAAAATATAATGAAATTCTGCAACAGGTGGAGAGAGGGGTAAATACCTACTGGCTGTCCAAGCCCTTGCGTGTCGGCGTGGGGCATCGGCACAACATCAAGTTGGAAGGAGGAGATCCGAGTTTCCGCTATTCGGCAACAGTGCAGTATAACGACGTAGCCGGAGTTATGAAAGAATCGTTCCGCCGGACGTTCAATGGAGGGATCAACCTTTCTTACAAAACTTCCGACCTGATTTTCAGAAATCAGCTGACGATCGGTTTGAATAAAGCACAAGAGTCTCCCTATGGAACTTTCGATCAGTATGTAAAACTGAATCCCTATTGGACAGCAACGGATGAGAATGGTAATGTAAAACGTTTTTTTGATGAGGATTACAGCTACTGGGGAGGAAATAATCCTGCCAATCCTTTGTATAATGCTACGTTGAATACAAAAGAAACAAGCGATTATACTAATATTACCAATAATTTCTCGATCGAATGGAAACCGGTACAGGAATTTACCTTAAGGGGTACATTCGGTATTTATACTCAAACGAATAATTCAGACAAATACCTTCCCCCCGAACATACAGCGTTTGCTGATTATGCCGATGACGATTACTTCAGAAGAGGAACTTATGATTATACGACGAGCAGATCGTCGCGTTACAATTTTTCATTGACGGCCAATTATTCGAAAGTGTTTGCGGAAAAGCATATGATTTATGCCGGTCTGAATATGGATTTGGAAGACCAGAAATCACAGAGGTACAGTTTTTCTGTAGAAGGTTTTCCGAGTGGGGCGCTCGATTTTCTGGCAGTAGCTATGCAATATAAAGAAAATGGAAAACCGGGAGGTAGTGAATCCAAAAGTCGGCGTGTCGGTTTTGTCGGTAATGCCAGTTATTCTTTCGAGGACCGGTATTTTGTAGATGCTTCATTTCGGACAGACGGTTCTTCCCTGTATGGAGCAGACAAACGGTTTGCTCCTTTCTGGTCTGCCGGTATCGGCTGGAACATCCACAGGGAAAATTTCATGAGTAATGTCGATTGGATAAACCGCTTGAAAATAAGGGCTTCTGTCGGTGAGACTGGCTCGAACAACTTCAGTGCCTATGAAGCTATGGTTACTTATACTTATTCTTTGAGCGATCGCTATTACAATTGGATGGGAGCTAACCTGAAAGCACTGGCTAATCCTGATCTGGAATGGCAGAAGACCATGAAGTACAATACCGGAGTCGAAGTAAATTTACTTAACAACCGTTTGAATATGATCTGTGATCTTTATCTGGAACGGACAAATGGCCTGATGTCTTCTTTGGAATTACCTCCTTCCAACGGGTTTACCAGCTATAAAGCCAACATCGGAAAACTGGAAAATAAAGGTTTTGAATTGAAAGTGACTGGCTATCTGTTACGCGATACGGAACGGGAACTGATCTGGTCGGTAACAGGTTCTTTAGTCCGGAACAAAGACAAAATTATCAAACTCTCGGAAGCCATGAAAGAAGCCAATGCTACCCTACTGGCTACCGGAGGGGCTACTCCTAACAAAGTATGGCAGGAAGGAGACTCTCAAAATGCGATTTATGCCGTTCCTTCGCTCGGTATCGACCCCAGCAACGGCCGTGAACTTTTCCTGAAGAAGAGCGGGGAGGTTACTTATACTTGGGATGCGAGGGACCGGGTGTTCTGTGGAGTAGACCAACCGGACTACCGGGGAAATATTAATACGATGTTTATGTGGAGGGATCTGTCTGTCAATCTGTCTTTCGGTTACGAATGGGGCGGACAGCAATACAATTCGACCCTGATCAACCGGGTGGAAAATGCCGATAAAAAATACAATGTAGACAGACGGGTATACGAAGACCGTTGGAAAGAGCCTGGTGACCGGACATTTTTCAAAGGGATCAAAGAGACTACTGCTACACAGGCTACGTCGAGATTCGTACAGGATGAAGCTACGTTTACCTGCCAGAACCTGAATATCACATATGATTTGAAAGGAAACAAATGGCTCCGGCATAATTTGGGTATCCAGACCCTCACATTGAAAGGAGATATTGCAGACTTGTTCCGGATTTCGACGATCAAACAGGAAAGGGGAACCTCTTATCCTTTCTCCCGTCAGTTCTCTTTTACGTTAAGCGTAATGTTCTAACCGATAAAAATAAACAGAGATGAAAATTAAATTATATATATTGGCCTGTTGGCTACTCAGTGGCCTCGTTTCATGTAATGACTGGCTGGATGTAAAGCCGGAAACGGAAATGACGCTGGAAGAAATGTATGCTGATCAGCAAGGATTTCAGGATGCCCTCACCGGCGCTTATTTGAATATGAAGAGCACCGGTGCTTATGGACAGCAACTGATGTATGGTACAGTAGAATACCTGGCTCAACATTGGGATTGTTCAGCGAATAGTACCCAGGAGAAGATTTCGCAGTTCAACTATGTTGACAATAGTGTTCAAAGCAGTTTCGAAACGATTTACACCCAGCTTTACAAAATCATAGCATCGGCCAATATGATTTTAGAGCAAATCGATGCCAGACAGGACGTTTTCGAACCGGGAATGTACGAGATTATCAAAGGTGAGGCTCTGGCTATGCGGGCTTATTGTCATTTCGATCTGCTCCGTTTGTTCGGTCCTATGCCGACCCGGACAAGTACCGGTAAAATTCTTCCTTATGTCACTACGGTGGGTATCGACTACCATACCCATCACACCTATCAGGAATTTACAGAACTGTTGAAAAACGATCTGATTGATGCAGAAGGATTGCTGAAACAGGTAGATCCAATTATTCCGGCAGAAAAAGGTGGGGAGGAACTCAATCTGTCCGTTTCGGCAGAAAATTTTTTATTAGCCCGCCAGGTCCGCTTCAATTACTACGCGGTGAAAGCGATGGAAGCCCGTTTTTTTCTCTGGATGGGAGGAGAAACGAATAAGTCTGCAGCCTATGATTGTGCTACCGAATTGATCGAGGCTGAAGATAGTGACGGAAAACTCCTTTTTACTTTGGGATCGACGGATAATTTGAGTAAGTCAGATTATTCCTTTTCTACGGAACACATTTTAGCTATTTATGAATATAACCTTAAAGATAGGGCTGAAAGTGCTTTTACGACTAACTCTTCTTATTCGAAGGCTCAAAACGTCCTTTCTCCGGATTTATATCCGGCAGGAACGACGGATATCCGGTATTTAGGATTGTGGACCAGTTACACTTCGGGAAGCGGAAGTGTTGTCTTTTCTATTAAGAAATTCCTGCAAGATGATAATCACGATGAAATTAATCAATTCCCGTTGATCCGTTTGGCTGAAATGTATTTCATTGCTATGGAATGCGGACCTCTGAGTGAAGCCAGTCGGTTGTACGAAGAGTTTTGCCTCTCCAGGGATATTGAGTTGGTAAATCTGCAAAGCGAAGCCCAGTTAGAGGAGGTTTTAATTAAAGAGTACAACAAAGAATTTTATGCCGAAGGGCAGGCATTCTACGCTTTTAAGCGTCTGGCAGTGGAAAATATTCTTTGGGCGAAATTTCCGGGCGACGAGGAGAGTTATGTCGTGCCTTTGCCTTTGAGTGAAATTAATTATGGAAACTAAATACCAGAAAATTATGAAACAAATCATTTATACGGTTCTCTTCTTGGTGGCGATCGGGCTGACAGGCTGCCAGAAAGCGGAATATCTGTTATTCAACGATATCGCCCGTGTACAAATGGATGAGGCTAATGAAATCCTTACCAGCTTTTACTATATGGATGCAGCGATCGGACGTGATACGGTTTACCTGACAGTCAATACAATCGGTGATCCGGAAAATCGGGTACGCCAAATTGCTTTGGAACAGATCAGCGAATATGATGTTGAGTATAAGTATGACGAGAAAGGCAATCTTATCGACTCGATTTTGACGGAAAAGCCCAATAAGGCGGTAGCAGGAGTACATTATGTACCGATGGACGACCCGGAAATGCTTCCCCTGTTGGTTATTCAGCCGAATGCTGTAACGGCAGAAATCCCTGTCATTTTGTTGCGGGATGCCAGTTTGAAAGAAGACGATTATCGCCTGTGCCTTCGGTTGAAAGCCACTGATGACTTCCGGTTGGGTGAGACCGGTAAATTATCCGGCACTATTGTTCTCTCTGACAAACTCAGCAAACCCAATTTCTGGAATAGTAGTGTAGATCGTTATTATTTCGGAGTTTACAGTACCCGGAAACATGAGTTTATGATTGAGGTGATGCAGACGGAAATCAGCGATGCCTGGTGGAACAAATTAAGTGCAGATTATGCAGAAATCAATTATACAAAAGATAAACTGAGAGATGCGTTGCAGGCTTATAATGATGATCCGGACAACAAAGTACAGGGACTGGCTCCGATGCGGGAAAATCAGAACGATCCGAACAGTGCCCTTATAACATTCCCCAGTTGAATTTTTAATACGCTAAACGATGAAACAGTTATATATTATCAGTTTTTTACTATTCCTCATCGGCTTTTACGGCTGTTATGATGATGAGGGCAACTATGATTATACCGAGGTTTTCGAAATTCGAATCGATAGCATGAAAGCAAGTTACACGCTCTACACCTTGGTCGATACTTTGCGCATTTCACCGGAAGTCAGTCCGGCCGATGCTGAATATGATTTTCATTGGGGTGTGTACCAAACCAATGTACAGGGATATGCTCCGACATTGGATACCATCGCTACTACCCGGGACTTGGTCTATCCGATGACACTGGACCCTGGTTCATATAAGATTGTCTGTATGGCGACGGAACGGAATACAGGTATTACTGAGATTAAAGAAGTGCCGCTGACTGTCACAACAGCTCTGTCTGAAGGCTGGTATGTCCTCCGTACAAAAGACGACTGTACAGACCTGGATTTGTTTTCTACGGAAAAAGGTAAAATAGAAAATATCATTGCCACAAACAATGAAGGGAGAAATCTGAAGGGAGAAGCACGCGCCATTGAATTTTCATACAATTACAAGGCATGGGATGAGATCAATGAACGTTATGTAAATACCAACAGTATTTTCGCATTGGCCAAGGAAGAAGCTGTGGTTATCAGAACGTCGAACGGGGAAATCATTCGCGACATCGATGATCTGTTTTATGAACGTCCGGCTGTCGCAAATTTTCAGAACATCTGTTCTCAAAGCACTGAACTTTATCTGATGAATGACGGTAAAGCACATTACATTTACAACATGTCTTCCAATAGCGGCCGGTTTGGGGTTGCTCTGCCTGGTAATTATCAATTGTATCCAAATTGGACATACGGTTTCCGCCAACCGCTTTGCTTTGATAAAACGTCGGATTCGTTTGTCGCGATAAATGCTATGAGTAGCAGTGTTGTAAACTTTAAAGAGAAAGGTGCGGTTGATTCGCTCACCTATCCCAGAGTCAGTAACCTGGATGCCGATCTGCTGTATATTGGTCCCGGTCCCAGTAATTCCGGTTGGGCTTTGCTGAAAAAAAGACAGACCGATACCTGCCTGATGTATAATCTGGAAGTCAATAATGCTTATTCCCCATATAATAATCCGGCAAAAAAATGTGATACCCTGATTGACAATAATTCTTTAAAGTTATTACAAGCGGATTTCCGGGCCAGCAGCCAAAATAATAATATTATCTATTTCTCGCAGGGGCATACGGTTTATTCCTGTAATATCGATGCCGGTTATCAGGAAAAGAGCCAGGTTATTCTCTCCGATAGTGAGAATATCACCTATATGCGGCACCTTAAATATTCCACGGTGATTAATAAACTGGCGGTCGCCACTTTTGACGGTAGCCGGTATAAGGTTTACCTGTACAATATTCAAGCGGGTAATTTACAGGCTGATCCCGAAATACTGGAAGGGGAAGGAAAAGTAGGTGCTCTGATTTATATCAAAGGAACAGGTAAAACAACACTTTATTAATTTATAACCATGAAAAATTATTTGTTTATATTGATCCTGTGCTTATCCCTGCCTGGCCATGCACAGGAATATTCGGCCATTAAAGGATTTGTAAAAGGAGCAAAACTAAAGGAAGTCACCCTATATAAAACGGTAGATGGTAGCATACAGGCGTGTGCGACCTCTCGAATCGGAGCGGACGGCAGTTTCGGGTTTCTGCTGAAACCCGAAACCGGTTTTTACTCCATCGGAGGGGAACGACTGAATTTTCCTGTTTATCTGAAGGGGGGTGAACAGGTCAATATCGATTTGTTAGAAACCCGGGCACAGTTGAACGGAAAAAATTCAAAGGAAAATAAAACCCTGTACAGCTGGGTGGATTATGCTGCTAATATTCGCCTGAAAGCCGTATTTTTTGAATTGACACGGAGCAATTACGAGGATTTCTTTCCGGAATTCGAAACTTATGTGAAAGGGTTGGAGCAACTGAAAAGTAAATTGAGAAGCGGGAATAAGGCTTTCGACGTGATATTGTCGGACTATGTGGATTATGCTACCGATTATTATGCGATTATTTTCCTGCATACTCCCCGGGAGAAGCATCCGGAAAAATCGATGCGGCCGGAATATTACAGTCATATTGTCTCTGCACGAAAATATACGGACGACAAGGTGCTGCAGTTCCCGGAAGGGATCAAAATGCTCATCAGTTATACCTCGTTCGCTTATAATGAAGACGGCAAAAAGTATGACGTGGAATCTTATACGGATGATTGCCTTTCTTATTTGGGAAACGACCGTTTGAAAGGAGAATATGTCGTTAATAATAGTTTCCGTAGTTTTAAATCCTATGACCAGTATTTGAACGCAATGGAGAAGTTCGGTAAATATTTGGTGACTCCTTCTTTGAAAATGCGGGCAGAAGCTGTCGGAACCAAACTGTATGATACGAAAGCCGGCGGACAGGCTGCCGATTTTACCTATCCGGATGTGGACGGGAAAATGGTGTCTTTGTCCGATTTTAAAGGGAAGGTTGTGTTGGTAGATGTCTGGGCCACTTGGTGCGGACCTTGCCGTCAGCAGATTCCTTACCTGAAAAAGTTAGAGGAGGAAATGCACGGGACAGATGTTGTGTTTGGGGGAGTGTCTGTTGATGAATCCAAGGATAAACAGAAATGGCTGGACTTCATTAAAACGGAGGGACTGAAAGGGGTGCAGTTATTGGCCGGCGGTTGGAGCAAGATTACCAAAGATTATAAGATTACGGGAATCCCGCGGTTTATGGTTTTTGACAAAAAAGGAAATATCGTGTCGGTGGATGTTCCCCGTCCTTCTTCCCCGGAATTGAAGAAGATGCTGGAAAATGAATTGAAAAAATAGCGATTGAAACAGATAACGTAAAAAGTACTTTATTGTTGATGGTATTCCTGGCGGCCTGTACCGGTGTATGGGCCGACACAGGGACCATCCTGATAAAGGGGGGAAGCGGTCGTATATAACAGGCTGCGGGGACGCGGACGAACTTGTTTTCATGGGCCAACCGATTGTCAGGCGGAATGAAACGGTGCTTAGGAATTGTTCAGGCTGTTGTGGGGAAACTGATGGATGTCCGGGCGTGATAATTTGCAAATTTTGTATCACTTTTACTCTCTTTTACAGGTACTATTTAAGTGAATTTACACTATATTTGCTCCGGAATGGATTTGATCGCTGCTGTAAATAAGAAAGATTACAAATTATTCGGGGCATTTTTCAGAGAAAATTTCCCCTTTCTTGTCATGTTTGCAGATAAGTATGTCAATGATATGGATATGGCTGCGGATATCGCTCAGGAGGCTTTTATCCAATTATGGCGCTTTGAAGGGGAATTCGTATCGCCAGAGAAGGTAAAGGGGTTTTTGTATACGACGGCCCGGAATCTGGCACTGAATCACATTAAACACAATCAGATTGTAGACGAACATTTAAGACTACAGGAGAAAGATTCTGTACTCTTTTTTCGGAACCAGATTATTGAAGAAGAAACTTATCAGCTTGTCCATAAAGCAGTTGAACAGCTGCCCAAGCAATCTTGTAAAATAATACAATTAAGCCTGCAAGGGTATTCGAATCAGGAGATTGCAGATCAATTGAATATATCCATCAATTCTGTCCGTACCCTGAAACAAAGTGCTTATAAAAAGTTAAGAGGCATTCTGAAAGAGCATTTCTATTTGTTACCTCTAATGTTAAAAATGAATTTTTTTTAACCTCCATTCGTCTTTTTTTTCTTTTCAGTTGTTATTAGACTTGAAAAATGTTCGATTCTTTTTGCGGGAATCCGCAAAAAGAATAATTGCCAGATGATAATTGACAATTGTCTGGAAGCTTTGCTTCCATTAGAAAATAATAAGAAAAGAAATGAAAAAGAGAATGAAGAAGAGAATCATTGATTATCAAATAAATAAAGAAGAAACCACCGGTTGGGAAATATGTGGTCAATTATCATGCGATAATTGTCAATTAACTAAGTGCCCTCAGGGGTCAATAGCTTTTTAAACTTTACGAACTTTATAAACTTTCAACTAATTTAATCGAACCTTTTTATGGTGAATATCGCAGCATATCGGCGCATATATGAATTGATTGCCAGGCAGATCAGCTTCGGTTTAAATCCTGCTGAAGAAGAAGAATTGGAATGTTGGCTGAAAGAATCGGAAGAAAACAGGCTTTTGCATTCCCGGCTTACTGATCCTCATTACCTTATCCGGCAGGAAGAGAAGAGAAATTCGGTTGATGTGGAAAAACATTGGCGAATAGTTCGTAATCGTTTGACTGAGAGTAAAGGCGATAAAGGCTTATCCGGTCGGTATTGGAAATATGCAGCAATTATCATGTTGTTATTGGGAGGAGGAGTGTTGGGATGGTTTATGCAGCGGGAAGAAAATGTTCCTGTTGATGTGACGCAACAAATTCATCCCGGTATTTCAAAGGCCCGTCTGGTATTGGCCGATGGGAAAACTGTCGAGTTGGAGAAAAGAAATGGAGATACCCAATTGATCGATTGTGACGGTATGCTTATCAGTAACGATTCTTGCGGTTTGAAATACAACGGCCAAATAGAAATGCCGGTAGCAGACTGGCATACCCTGGAAGTTTCTAAAGGGGGAGAATATATAATGACTTTGCAGGACGGAACGGTTGTTTGGTTGAATTCAGAAACGAAAATGAGGTATCCGGTACAGTTCTCCGGACAGAACCGGGAAGTTTGGCTGGAGGGAGAAGCTTATTTTAAGGTAGCGAAAAATGAGAAACAGCCTTTTGTAGTAAAGACTGAAAATATGGATGTGAGGGTATTGGGTACCGAGTTTAATTTAAAGGCTTATGCCGATGAAAAATGGGTACAGGCTACTTTGGTACGGGGAGAAGTGGCTGTATTTACGGGGATGGATAAGTCTGTCCGGAATACGTTGAAGCCTGAACAACAGGCTGAGTGGGATATCGAAAAAGGAAAACTGGACGTGAAAACAGTAGAGCTCGATCTTTATATTGCGTGGAAAAACGGACAGTTTGTGTTTCGTGGACAACGTCTGACAGAGATCATGACTGTTTTAGAAAGATGGTATGATTTCGAGGTTTGTTATCAGGCGGATTGGATCAAAGAAGTTGAATTTGCGGGTAAATTGAATCGTAGTGCTTCTATCGAACCGATATTGGATGTCATTCGCTCGACTCATAAAATAAATGTAAATACAAGAGGTAAAACAATTATATTTAGTGCAAAACAATAATTTTTAAACCAAACAAACGATGAACAAAATGCAAACAATCCACCCTTGGTTGGTGTGGAGAAGAAAAATTCTGATGACAATGAAATTAGGTGTGTGCTTTTTGTTGTGTACAGTGTTTCAGGTGTCGGCCCGTGTCACTGCACAAAATGAAAGAATGAATTTCAAGATGCATGATGCCTCCCTGAAAACTATTTTATGGGCACTTGAAAAGAAAAGCGAAATGGTTTTTTTCTATAGTGTTAAGGATATCGAACAGGTAACCGGAATCGATGTCGTGGCAGAGAATAAAACTTTGGACGAAATTCTGAGTGAGGTGTTGAAAAATACCGGTATCACTTATGAGGTTACCCATAATACGGTCGTGTTGCGTAAAGGGAAGGTAAATGCTGCTTTGCCTCAGAGTAAAACATCGGAAGTGACAGGTAAAGTGACTGACCGTTCGGGTAGTCCGCTTCCCGGAGTAACTATTTTAATCAAGGGTACCTCCCTGGGAACAGTAACAGATACCGAAGGGATTTTTAAGATCGCTTTGCCGCAAAAGAAAGATGTGGTGCTGGTATTTTCATTTATCGGAATGAAAACACAGGAAATTGTGCTGAAAGATGACAAACCTTTAAAAGTGGTGATGCAGGAAGATGCAAAAGAAATAGATGAAGTGGTCGTTACCGGTATTTTTAACCGTAAAAAAGACAGTTTTACCGGAGCTTCTGCCACTTTCGACGGGGAACAGCTGAGATCGGTGGGTACCCAAAACGTTATCGCCAGTTTAAAAACACTGGATCCTTCATTTAATGTACTTGAGAATAATGAGTTCGGTTCCGACCCGAATAAATTACCGGATATTGAAATCCGGGGAAAATCAAGTCTGATCAGTACCCGGGATGAATTGAGCGAGGACCCGAATCAGCCCTTGTTTATTCTGGATGGTTTCGAGTCTTCGCTGGAAGCTATTTATAATTTGGATATGAGCCGGGTAGCTTCGATTACTATTTTGAAAGATGCTGCTTCAACGGCCATTTACGGTTCGAAGGCTTCAAATGGAGTGGTGGTAGTGGAAACCATCCGTCCCAAATCGGGTAAGTTAAATCTGGCTTACAGCGGAAATGCCAATGTTTCATGGGCTGATCTGAGCAGTTATAATTTGATGGATGCCAGTGAAAAATTGCGTTTTGAAAATTTGGTCGGCAGGTATGATGCATCGAATGATGTTGTGAAAGATGTTGAATTGAAAAAGTCTTATTATGATAAATTGGCCGATATTGCCCGCGGAGTAAATACTTATTGGCTGTCGGAACCTCTGCGGGTTGGCCTGAATCACCGGCATTCCCTCTATGTAGACGGCGGTGAAGGTGCATTTATGTTCGGTATCGGACTGGCATATAACGGGATTACCGGTGTAATGAAAGAATCCAAACGGGATAATATCAGCGGAAATATCGACCTGACTTACCGGCTGAAGAAATTTCAGTTTATGAATAAGTTTGATATGAACAATACGGACAGCAAGGATCCGATTGTCGCTTTTTCCCAATATGCCGACGCTAATCCTTATTATACGAAATACAATGAGAACGGCGAAATGGAAAGGTGGCTGGAATATACGGATTATATTAAAGCTGCCAATCCGCTTTACAATGCTAAGCAGAACAGTTATAACAAGGGAAACAATTTGTCGTGGTCGGATAAGTTTATTGTAGAATATACTCCTGTCCCGACCTTGAAATTACGGGCTCGGTTCGGTTTTACACACCAGAGTACTCAGGCGGAAGCTTTTTATTCTCCTCTGGATACCCGTTTTGCCGAAACGGATTTCTCAGAACGCGGTTCGTATGGCAATACGGAAACACAGAGCAATAAGTATGAAGGAGAATTTACGCTTACTTATGCCAAAGTATTGAAAGAAGTACACCAATTCAATATCGTATTGGGAGGTTACCTTTCTGCTTTAGAGGCGAAATCGCAAGGATATTCGGCTATCGGTTTTCCGGTAGGAGATTTCACACTTCCTTCTTTTGCCAACAGTTATCCGGACGGAGGTTCCCCGGCTTATAACGAAAGTACGACACGTTCGGTGAGCGGGTATGTGATTGGAAATTATGCTTATGATAACCGTTATTTGCTCGATTTCAGTTATCGTGTCAACGGTTCGTCGGTATTCGGGACTAATAAGCATTATATCGGTACGTGGGCTGTCGGTCTGGGATGGAATTTGCACCATGAAAAATTTATTGCCGACCATTTTGACGGAATTTCCATGTTGAAGCTGAGAGCTTCCATCGGTAATCCGGGGAATCAGAATTTTTCTTCTTCGGCAACCATTACGACGTTCCGTTATAATTTCAATTCCTTTAATTATTTCGGAATGACCACTTCGCTGGCTCAGCTGGGAAATCCTGATCTGGAATGGCAGACAACCCTCGATAAAAATATCGGGTTCGATATTACGATTCTGAATAACCGTCTGACCCTGACCGGAGACTATTATTATAAGACAACCGATCCTTTGCTGATCGCTATCTCTATGCCGCCTTCTTCGGGAGCGACCGACAATATGACTTATAAAAATTTCGGCAAACAAACCTCCAAAGGTTTTACGGCATCGGCTACGTATTACATTATTCGCCGGATGAGCGAGCGGATCTGGTGGTCGGTTCGGGGTAATCTGCGGCATGGTTCCAATGAGCTGTCCGGCATCGGCAATCGTCTGGAAATGTATAATTCGCAGGAACGTGAAGGTGATAACAGGTCGACAAAACGGTACTATGACGGCGCAGACCCCGATGATATCTGGGCTGTACGTTCGGCAGGAATCGATCCCTCCACCGGACGGGAACTGTTTATTAAGAAAAACGGGGAATTGACTTATGATTTTTCATATGACGATGAAGTGGTGGTGGCCAACAGTCGTCCGAAGGTGGAAGGGGTACTGGGTACCAATTTTTCCTGGAAAGGTTTTTCTTGTAACCTGGATTTCCGCTATCGGGTGGGCGGTCATTCGTTTAATTCCGTTTTATTTAATAAAGTAGAAAACATCAGTACGAATTCGCTGATATATAATCAGGATAAGCGTGCTCTTTATGACCGTTGGCAAAAGCCGGGCGATAAGGCTCAGTTCAAGAATATCGCCAATTCGACATCCACTCCGATGTCTTCCCGTTTTGTACAGAAAGACAATTCATTGAGTCTGGAGGCTTTGAGGATAGGATATGAATTTTCTCCTGAGTTGGTTCATAAATGGGGGCTTGGCTCGTTACGTTTGAATGCCTATATGAACGATATATTCCGCCTGTCGACCATCAAGATGGAACGGGGTACTTCCTATCCTTTCGCACGCAGTGTGTCTTTCGCCATTTCATTAACTTTATAAATCCGATATCATGAAAAAATATAGAATCGTTTTTCCGCTTCTGTTGAGCTGTATTTTATGGTACAGCTGTACCGACTGGCTGGATTATAAACCGAGTGATAAACAGAGTGAGGAACAGCAATTTTCTTCCAAAGATGGATTTTATGCTGCTGTTAACGGGGTTTACAACCGAATGTCCGGGAACTCGCTTTACGGGAAATATCTGAGTTATGACATGATCGATATTCTGGGGCAATATTACGCTGTGGAGCAGTCGGATGAAAGCGATTATTATAAATACTTGCGGGCCCTGACCGAGTGGGATTATTCGAACGAGTCGGTTACAGGCGTACTGAGCAGTATATGGAACGAAGCCTATTCGACGATTATGAATACCAATGTGGTATTGAAGAACATCGAGGATGATGCTGTAAAGGACAAGGTATTACCGGAGCGGGAATATAAAATGCTCAAGGGCGAGATGCTGGCTGTCCGTGCAATGCTGCATTTGGATATGTTGCGTTTGTTCGGGCCGATTATGGCGAAAAATCCGGATGGACGCGGTATCCCTTACAATGAAAGCACCGATCCGCAAATCCTGTCCATTATGCCGGCCGGTACGGTACTGAAGGACTATATTATCCGCGATCTTACAGAAGCCGAAGCTTTACTGCTGGCCTCCGATCCGGTACTTACCGAGGGACCCCGTGCAGAATACGATGAGGTGAGTCAGGATAACTCCATGCGCTATCGGCAATTGCGTCTGAATTACTATGCGACGGTCCTGTTGACGGCCCGGGCTTATCTGTGGGGGGGAGATTACGGCAATGCCTTGACCGAAGCCCGCAAGCTGACCGACGATCCCCAGGTCAGGGAGTTCTTCCCGGTGGTTGAATCGGGTAAGTTGTTAGGGAACAGTTCCGACCCCGACCGGATGTTTTCGACCGAGTGTTTATTCGGGTATTATAATAAAAACAGAGGATTGATTTATGACTATTCTTTTGGAGGAGGTAATACCGGAAAAGCTTTGCTGATACCCCGTACCGGATATGTAGATGGTATTTTGTTTTACAAATACGGGGGATATTGGGTCGGAGACTGGCGTTTCCAGTCGCAATGGGCCAGCGGAACCACTTTGGAAGGAAATGCGAGCTACCAAATGGTAAAATTCAAAGAAATTGCGGATCAAAAACGGGATGAGGTGACCAATAATAAAGATGAAAACCAGTTATTGCAGGCTCAGAAATTTTACGGAACCTTTTGTTCGCTGATCAAGCTTAGCGAAGCGTATTATATTGCAGCGGAATGTCTCGGTACGACCGGTTCCGAGGTGTACGATCTGCCGACTGCATGGACCTATTTGAACCGGATGTTCGTTGACCGGGGTACCAATAACTGGGGAACAGGAAACGGAGAGAGCTTTTTACAGGATTGGCTGACCTTGGAGTATATCCGTGAATTTGTCGGAGAAGGTCAGAAGTTCTTCTATTTCAAGCGTCGGAATATGGGATTCGATAATGATTACAACGGACGAAAAGAAGTAAAGGTGATGACTAATCCCGGCATACCAATGTTTGGAATACCTCCGACATACGATTATAAAGATAAAGCAACTGATGAAGAAAAGGAAGAACGCTTTGTACTTCCGTTGCCGAAAAGTGAATTGGATAACCGTTAAATACAGACATATGAATAGAATAAACAAATGGATATGGGTTGCCGCCATGGCAGGAATAAGTATCGCCTGCCAAAAAGAAAACGTCGGTTTGTACAACCGTGGTGACAGTATGGTATATTTTCAGGTACAGAATTTTTCAGGAAGTAACGGCGCCGAAGGATATACCACGAGGACTAATTTTTCGTTTGTCGATTATGCGGCAGCTTATACCTCAGTAGTATTCAATGCCAAAGTGAAGTTGCTGGGCGAGGTAAAAGATTACGACCGGGCCCTGAAAGTCGTTGTCGACGAAGAGCAAACGACGATGACTTCTTATGATGCTGTAACGAATCCCGATGGAGGATATATGATGGATTTCGATACGCTGAAAATCAAGGCCGGAAGCAACGAGGGAACTGTTGGAGTCCGTTTCATGCGGAATGCTTCCATCAAAAAACAGGTGGATACATTGGTCTTGAAATTAGAGGCCAATCAATATTTTGAGGTACTCAATGCTTATAAATCCAGCAATGTGTGGAGTAATACAACGGCAGATACGATAGACGGAACCCGCTATACATTTCTGATCAGTGAAATTTATACGCAGCCGAGTCGGTGGGGGGATGTTGCTGCCGATCAGTATTTCGGAAAGTGGAATCCGGTCCGATATGCCTATATCAATGGCTTCTTTGGCTTTACGACAACGGATTGGACTTGGGCCACCGGCAAAGTCAGCAAAGGACGGATGCCTTTTTACGCCCGGGAATTGCAGTCGGAATTGCAACGGAGAGCAGATGAAGGCGATCCGGTATACGATGAAGACGGCTCTTATATGCAATTGCCGGATGCTTATCGTGTGGATTACTCGAATGTCGTGTTAAAACCTTAAAATATAGAAAAAATGAATATATTAAAAATTTCGCGTCTGAGCATGTTGTGGTTTTGCCTGTTGGCAATAGCCTGTGCGGAAGACAAAGGAAATTATACGTATGAAGATAAAGCGGTCATTACGATAGATAGCATTTCATCAATGCTGTCGGTATTGGCCAATGCGGAATATATCGATTTAAAACCGGTGGTTACTTCCAATTTGGAAGGAATTATTGATGAGCGGAATACGAACTTCGAATTTGCTTACCAAAGGAAAAATTCGGAAGGTGAATGGGAAGAAGTTGCCAATACGAAAGACCTTCATATGTTAGCTGCATTGGAGTCCGGCAGGCATGCATTTTTGTTCTCGGTAACCGATAAACGGACGGAAGTAAAGACCCTGAAATTGTTTTATGTCAATGCAACGACCATTACCTCGGAGGGATGGATGTTGCTTTGCGATGAAGGATCGGAAGAACGGGTGCGTTTAGATATGCTGGCGCAGATTTCTGTGGACCGGATTGTTCCGGCTTATGATGTAATCCGGCGAAAGGATGGAGTACCGGAACAGTACCACGCTGCGAATATAGGATTCTATGCCACTGGAAGTGCTACCGGTAACCGGATTATTGCAATGTCCGAAGATGCGGCTTACTGGCTGGAGACAACAGATTCTAAAGGTGGCGGAGAATTTCTTGATGTAGAGAGTTATCACGAATTGAAATCGGCAATGTTTCTGGCCGCTACTGACGATCATATTGTAAATTTTGTGTCAGTGCCTTATAAAGGACTCTATAAACCAGAGCACGATGCTGTTATCTGCGTATCCCGGGAAGGAAATGTCTATGCCTGGAATACGGTGGAAGTAGAAACGGGATTCGAGTATCCGATTAATACTTCCGTCCGGGGAGGAACGCCTGAATACAAGGTGGCGCCTTATGTCGGGACTACGCTGAAAAGACCGTTGTCATCCGACTTTGGTATCGCCTTGTTGTTTGATACGGATAATCATCGTTTTGTTTACTGGAGTGGTGAAGGTGTTACAGGTAGCGATGTCGCTGGAAAAAAGCAGGTGTTGCATCCGTTGGAAGATCCGGAGAATAAAAATTTTAGTTACAATACGGGAAATATGGATTTGGTGTGTATGCTTAACACCTCTTTTTCCGAAGGAATGGTGTATTGCATTATGCAGGAAGATGGCAAGCGGCATATTTATGAGGTGAATTTGGGAAGCGGGGAATTTAAACAAGGGGCCTGCCATTTGGATGTTATGGCGGAAAATTTTGCCAATGCCACTTGTTTTGCCGCCAGTTCCCAGTATTATGTGATTTATTACGCTTATGGAAATAAAGTCTATGCTTACAATGTGGGATCAGGGGTTTCCGAACCGGTGATTACTTTAGAAGGCGAAGAGATTACCTGTTTGAAGTTCAACCGCTATGATTATCCGCGGGGCATCGATGACTTGTGTTCGAAATATGACGATGAAATCAAAAATATATACCGAGACCGTGAAAATCAACTGATCGTCTGTTCTTACAAAAATGCCGCTACGGATAATAATGGAGGAATGCTGCGTTTCTATGATGTGAGCGGATCGGGGATGAAGTTGACCCTGAAACCGGGCTGGGAGTATTCCGGGTTCGCTAAAATTAAAGATGTGCGTTATAAAGAGGTCCGTTGAGAAACAGGAAAAACAGTGTGTGGTTTTATTTTTCTCTCATCACCGCATATTTACGGTGATGAGAGATTTGGGGGAGGGCAACAGAAAAAGGAGGCTATCTGGCTTTTGGGTCATCAGACAGGCTCTTGAAAGTCAGATACGGTTGATCCGAAGGTAAGTGGCCAACAATGAAATGAAAAAAGCAGCAATTTCAAATTGCTGCTTTTGTGATTCAGGCGGGATTCGAACCCACGACCTACGGCTTAGAAGGCCGTTGCTCTATCCAGCTGAGCTACTGAACCAACACTTTTACGGTTTGGCGGTGCAAATATACGCTTTAATATTTTTATTCCAAAAGAAATAATGTTTTTTTATTCGAAACTTCGGATGCTTTGTTGTTTATAAGCCGAATTAATTGGTTTATAAAGTCCGTCGATTTTATGGACTTTGAGCGACGAAGGAGCAACTTTAAGAACTAATTATAAGTCTGAACACGTTTCAGTGACTTTTCTGCACACTTTCATGGAAAGATTTATTTGCCGGAAAAAGAATGAAATTAAATCAGAACATCTTTTGATTTGTTTTTTTTAATCTTACCTTTGTTGAAAAGGAGTGAGTGAAGTTATGTAAAACACAGAATACGTGAATGTTTCATGCCTCTTGTTTGTAACTTATAATTAAATTTAACTTGACTGAAAGTTTTATTTTATGTTTGTTAGCTCTTAGTATTCATGTATATAGTTAAATTATGAGTGACGATCGTGTTTACTGTTGTAATAAAGAGGCAACCTGTAATAATTATGAACGGAGTGAGTTGGTCTTTTTTGAACAGGTGAAATTTGAGAAAGGTTTTGTATGGGAAAAATGGAAAACTTCGGGCATTTGCTGGATATTTTTATTAAGTGGTGAAGCTGGTGTGTCTATTGAAGACGAGGTAGTATTCGTTGAGGCCGGAGAGATGTTTTTGTTGCCTGCTTTGAAAGGTAAATTGAAAGCTTTTACTCCACTTGAATTTTTGTACTTTATTTCTGACCGTCCCACTGAATATTGCTTGAAAACAGTTTCGGAGCTTGGATGTTTGGAGGGGAGAGGGGAATTATTGGAAATCTTACCTTTAAACCAGCTGCTGAAAGGATTTGTGGAAATGTTGACCGTGTACCTGGAAGATGGGGTGGATTGCAGGTATTTGTTCGAAGAAAAACAGGAAGAACTATTTGTTTTGATGAAGTCTTGTTACTCTAAAGAACAATTGTCTTATTTTTTTTATACCCTTTCTTTGCACAAAGAGGGAGATTTGAAAAAATTGATCGAAGATAATTGTTTACATGTGAAGTCTGTGGCAGAATTGGCTCAGATCTGTGGTTATTCGGTCAGTAGTTTCAAACGGGCATTCAAAGAAATCTTCGATGAACCGATATACCAATGGATATTGGGCAAAAAGGCCGATCGGCTTAAAGAACGTTTGAGTGGAGAGGAGGTAAACCTCAAAGAGATTATTTATGAATTTGGTTTTTCTTCACCGGCTCACTTTACAAAATTCTGTAAAAAATGGTTGGGAATGACCCCGACAAAATTTATAGAAGAACAAAAAATGACGGGAGAACACATTGATCTATAAGTTGAAAATGGGAAGTGATACTATTTGTTATATCAAATCTGATTTAAAGAATAAATTCTCTTATTTTAAGTTTGAAAAAGATACTGTTTTTCAAAGAAATAAGGCAGATAAAAATAATAATCTGGTTTTTATTCTTCATGGAGAAATGGAAGTGATCTATGGAGATTTGTATCCCAGGCTTATTTCCGGTGGAAACATGATCTTGCTGACTCCCCTTTCCCGATGTGTATGTAAAGCCGTATCGACGGTCGAACTCATTATTTTGGGGTTCGGCACTTTGAATCATAGTTGTGATAAATATATCTTTCAAAATCTGACTCCTTTTTTCTCTTTGATAAAATATGAATTCCGGGAATTGGAGATTCGTGAATCACTCGACCGTTTTCTGCAATTAATGCAGAATTATGAACAAAATCAGGTTCCTATGGCTGATTTGGCTTCAAGAAAAATTCAGGAATTGTTTATTATTTTGCATGCTTACTATACTTCGGATGAATTGGCTATGCTTTTTTATCCTCTATTGGGGAAAAATATGGAGTTCAAAAAACTGGTCGTCGACTATTATCTACATGTAAAGAGTGCCGGTGAATTTGCAGAACTATGTGGATATAGCCAGGGAGTGTTTCAAAAGAAATTTAAAGATGTTTTCGGCGAGACGGTTTATCAGTGGATGCAGCGACAGAAAGCCGAATATATTAAACACCGCCTGATGACCAGTGAGGTAAACCTAAAGGAATTGGCTGACGAACTTAACTTTGCCTCATCCGTACATTTGAATAAGTTTTGTAAAATTTGGTTCGGAATGACTCCTTCTGAAGTGAGACAAACCTTTATTCTGAAAAAAAATCTGCGTTGAAATTGAATGTGTAAAAGATAATATTTTTTATATAAGTTAGAAATGGGACTGATCTCTTATATTTGTAACATCGGAAAGGGAGAACAGAGGATAAGATTACTGGTTTGATATCTTTCCTTTAGAATCCGCAAGGAGCGTCGCAATAGGAGATAATTCATACACTCATACATCCCTTATTTGTACATACACAACAACATGATTGTCGAACAGTAATCTTCCTTTTGTTCTTTTCTTTTTTATACTTCTTCGAATAAAGATCACAAATAGCGGAAAATTTATCTTTTGAATTATTAGAGAATACTTGACCGATAAGTATTTCGGATTGATACCCGAATATTGAAATAATCGGGAGACGAATAAAAATAAAACCTGACTTTACGTCAGGTTTTCAAAGTTGTCCAACCAAGATTCGAACTTGGACAAACAGGACCAGAATCTGTTGTGCTGCCATTACACCATTGGACAGTATTTTGACGGCACAAAACTACGTCTTTTTTTGTCTTCTCCCAAATAAATCTGAAAAAAATAGTGCCGAAAGACTGGCTTTCTGAGGGTGAGTCATACAAATCACTATATCGGTATAATAGAAGAGGCGGCCCGGTGAAATCGATCAAATAGCCATCCGAAATACCATTAGTAGGTAGTTTGCAATAATAATCCCTATTAATAGGGATTGTTGCAAATGGATTTTCCGTCTATGTTTGCACAATTATTTGATGTTTTTAGTGTTTATTTGTTAAAACTTGCTTTAGGGTGCTAATTATTAATTAATTTGTGTGGGTTATGAAGTGTTTTTATATTTTGATCTATTTTATGGTTGGCAATATTCTTTTCTCTAACGGGCAGACGATTTCCGGGATCGTGAAGGATTCTTCTGATGACACGCCTGTCGCGGGAGTAAATATCGTAATGCCTTTTCTAAAGAAGGGAACGGGGACAAATGCACGGGGCGAATTCTTTTTTAAAAATGTTCCTGCCGGGGAATACGAACTTCATTTTTCGTTTGTGGGTATGAAAGATGTCATCAGGAAAGTGAAGGTTGAGGCAAACAAAGACCTGAAGCTGGAGGTTTATATGCAGATGGATATGAAATCCCTTGACCAGGTGGTCGTTGCAGCTAAAGGGGAGAGGAAAGAGATCCATGACGTGAAACGCCAGGGAACCCCGGTTGCCGTTATTGATGGGAAACAATTGGCAGGACGCGGGACTACGATCACGGAGGTGTTGAATCACCAGACAGGGGTAAAACTACGGCAAACAGGTGGTGTCGGTAACCAAACAAAAGTTAATATCCGGGGATTGGAAGGAAACCGGGTTCAGATCTATATGGACGGCTATGCCCTGAATACCCCGGATGGTAGTTTTTCCATTAATGATATTCCTTTGCAATTCATCGACCGTGTCGAGATATACAAGGGGATTGTTCCGCCTGAATTCGGGGGAGATGGGTTAGGAAGTGCGGTTAATGTGGTGACGATAGATGCCGAACACGGGTATTATGATTTGTCGTATAGCTACCAGTCTTACGGCGTGCATAATCCTACGGCTTGTATTTCTCATTATTTTGATAAAGCAAATATGGCTTTTACTCTTTTCGCGGGAGGGACCTTTGCCAGAAATGATTACACGATCACTTCTCCCTATGTCAGTGATTTGAAAATCAAACGGGATCATGACCGCTTGAAAATGGGGGAATTCGGGGCGACGCTTAAGTTTCCGGATCATTACTTCGACAAGGCCGAGTTGGAATTTGTCGGGTATTACAGTTATAAAGAAACCCAGGGTATACAAACGAATATCCGTCATGCCCGGACAAAAATCTGGACAGCCGGTGTAAACCCCAAGCTGGAGAAAAAACATTTTTTGTTCGGGAAGCTGGATTTGAAATTCAATGGGATGGTTACTTATACGCATACTGCTTTGATCGACACCTCGTCTTTCCTTTATGATTTTTATGGTGGCCGTGTTCCCAACACATATGGCGGAGAAGTGGGATATGTCCCGAATTTGTCGGATGACGGGATGATGGATTATCGTTATAACCTGAACTTGCAATATCATTTGATCCCGGACAGAATGCTGGTCAATATGAATAATGATTTCCGTTACGTGAGCAATGAAACCCGGGACACCGTTGCCGACCGGTTTCTGAAAAAGGATTATAGCGGTTTGAAATCGAATATATCGGGAATGATCAGTTCCGTCGCTTTACAGAACAAGTGGTTTCAAGGACGTTTGACATCGGTGCTGACGGGACGGCATTATTATTATCGTTTAGGAGGAAAAACAGTGAACCTGGCTTATCCGGGAGATGCCGTTCCGGCAGAGACGCATAAATCCGATCAGTATTGGGGGTATAGTCTTGCTTTGAAATACGATTTATCTTCTCATTGGCTGATGAAATTTGCTTTGGAACATAATTTCCGCCTTCCCCGTTACGAGGAGGCTTTGGGGGATCGTGTAACGACGCTGACAAGTACGGAGCTGAAAGCCGAACAAGCTAATAATTATAATCTGGGTATCATGTTCGACCGTTACTATAATGCAAATTCCCGTTTACAATTCGAGTCGAACGGGTATATCATGCAAGTGAAGAACATGATGTATCTGACCTCTGTTGTGGGGTATTCCAAATACCAGAATCTGGGCGAGGCTCTGTTGTACGGAGTGGACGGTGAAATCAAATGGGATATTGACCGTAACTGGTTTGTATCATTTAATGCTACCTGGCAGAAATCTTTGGATTATTCGAAATATATAGCGGGAACAAACACCGAGAGTGAGACCTATAAAATGCAATTGCCTCATATCCCGATTCTCTTTTTCAACTGGATGCTGGATTACCGGAAGGATAATCCCTTTGGTGGTAAAGGGCAGTATGCCAGGGCGTATTACGAGGGTGGTTACACGGATAAATATTATTATGGATATGAGCTTAGCCGCCATCAGGATTATAAGATACCTTCTGCTTGCCTGCACACGGTGGGGCTGGAGTACGGAATCATGAACCGGAAAGTTTTGTTTGGCGTGGAATGCCATAATCTGTTTGATACGGATGAGATGACTAATTTCAATTACCCGCTGGCGGGCCGGACGATCATGGCTAAAATTCGGTTTACAACCTTAAAATGGTAATGTGCCTGAGAATTTTAATTTGAAGTATATAAATAAAGTAAATCACAATGAAAAACAATCTCTTTATTCTGGGGGCTTTTCTATGTACAGCCTTGTTTGTAACGTCATGTACGGATGACAACAAAGATGATGATGAAAATGAGGGTAAAGCATCGATTATCGTAGGTATTAACATGCAACCGCAGGCGGATATGGGATATATCGTACCTATACAGGATATGAAGGTCGGAACGATGTCTTTCGCGAATGCGGTTGAAACCAAAATTACTCCTTATCTGATGTCTTATCGTGATTGGGTATTCTACGTGCCTGGAACTTCGGAGGGTACGATTGTAAAATACTCCCGGCAAGATGATGGAACTTTGAAAGTGGAAGGACGTTTGGAAGTGGCGACGGCTGCTCCCATGTGTGCTTCTATCGCTTTCGTTTCGGCCACGAAAGCTTATGCATCCGCTCCGAACGATAACAAGATCATTATATTTAACCCGACGACCATGGTGAAAACAGGGGAAATTAATGTTGCCAGGCCTGAATACGGACTCGACGGAAGTAGTACTCCGAATCCGCTGGGGTTGATCCTGCGGGATGGGAAACTCTATGTCGGATGTGGAGAATTTGACCAGATGCCTATTTGTAAAAGTGGTGCGCATGTCCTGATCATTGATGAGGCTACCGATACGCCGGAAAAGATCATTCATGACACGAGACTTTCCGCGGCATCTATTTTTGATTGTGGTATGTTTATAGATGAGAAAGGGGATCTTTACGTGACTTGTTGGGGATCTTATGGTTATGTTCCGGATCAGAAATTCGGATTATTACGGATTAAAAAGGGGGCGACGGAATTTGATCCGGACTACTGTTTTAACATGACTGACATGAACGTGGAAGGAGTTCAAGGGGGCAAATTGCAGTATTCTATTTCTAACTTTTATGCCGGAAATGGAGAATTGTACGTCCTGGCTTATTGTCCGGCATTTGCCAGTGCCAGTCCTGATTACATCAACGAGAAAACGAACTACTGTTTGAAAGCCGATTTATATCATTGTACGATGAAAGCGTTGAATCTTCCTCGTACGAATGGATATAGTTGTGCTATAAATAAATACGGGGATGATATCCTTTTTGGTTTGGCAACGGAACAAAATGGAACGGGAATTTTCACCTATAATCGTAAAACAGATCAATGTAGTTCCGCTCCGGTTGTGAAAACGCAGGGAACCCTTATGGACATACTTGTGTTTGAATAATAATCTGTACTTTTCAAGTACCTGGGGCTTTCCACTTTTTATGAACCGGAAAGCCCTCTTTTTTAGGTGATATTTTGGTGTGAAACAACAAGAATTTAGGATTGATCCATATAAATAAAAAACCTGATGTGAAATCAGGTTTTCGAAGTTGTCCAACCAAGATTCGAACTTGGACAAACAGGACCAGAATCTGTTGTGCTGCCATTACACCATTGGACAGTGTTGTTTTTTATGACGGCACAAAAGTAATACTTTATTTAAATATCACAAAGAAAAACCGGTATATTTTATGATTTTTTGATATTCCATTCACTACCGTAAATGAAAGTGAGCATACTGAGATCGTCGGATAGTTCGTGTGATTTGATATGTGACTGAATATCATTGATTATCGAACGGATAAATTCGCGGGGGTGTAGTTCCTGATTTTGAGTCACTATCTCCAAAAGACGTTCCCGGGTATAAAATTCGTTCTTTTCATTTTCTGCATCCGTAACGCCGTCGGTATATAGTAATATACCCGAGCCGCTCACGAATCGGTAGGTGTACTCCTGATAATCATGATTTTTTAGGATACCTAAAGGAAGATCGGATTGCATTTCAAAGAAAGCTACTGTCCGATCCGGACTTGTCAGTACCGGAGGAGTGTGACCTGCATTGCAATATTTCATTACTCCGGTTCGGAGATCCAGCATTCCGATGAAGAAGGTCACAAACATATCGGCTTCATTCCTTTCAGCAATACTATTATTTAACGAATAAGCAATCTGTGACGGAGAATTGCTGCCTGAGGAAAGCGTACGTAGCAGACTGATGGTAGAGGCCATCAGAAGCGAAGCAGGAATCCCTTTTCCCGATACATCGCCGATAGCAAAAAAGAGGGTGTTCTCATGGATAAAGAAGTCGTATAAATCACCACCGACTTGACGGGCCGGATAGAGTACTGCATAAAGGCCTATTTCATGACCGGGAAAAGGAGGAAAATTTTTGGGAAGCATACTCATTTGAATATCATGTGCTATGCGTAGCTCACTTTCTATTTTCTCTTTAGCTGCTATAGTCGTTTCCAGGTTTTTCATATATTTTGAAAGCTTTTCCTGCATTTCACTGAAAGCATTATAAAGATCCAGCATTTCATCTTGGGTGTGGATGACCGGTAGAGTTATGTTGAAATTTCCCTCCGCAATGGAATGCGTGGAAGCTGCGAATATTTTTAAAGGTCTCGTAATTTTACGAACGGTTGTAGTACAGATAATCACCAGGAGAGCCAGAAATAATACCGAAGAAAGAATGATGATCCAAGTGAATCGGTGTAATTTGTCGAAAATATGAGAATAAGGAAACAAGGTAGCCATATTCCACTCTGTGCCGAGGATGGGAGTAAAATAGATGTAATATTTTACATGATTGTTGACAAATACTCCTTTCCCTTTTTGCCCCTGCATCATGAGATGCGCCAACTTTGAAGCATTGGTGTCCTGAAGGATTTCCGCTTCATGAAGGATATCTTTATCCAGATCCGTGAAAAAGTCGTTTCCCGGATGAAGTATATACCTTCCTTCCCGATTGACTATAATGCTATAACTGTCTTCATAGGGTTTGACCGAGTCGATCAGCTCGGTCAGCCAATTCAAAGAGAGGTCGACCGAAAAAATACCGATTACATTATTTTGGGGGTCCCGGAGCGGTACCGAATAGGTGGAGGTCAGAATATCGTTGGACGAAAGCTCGTGGTAAGGACGACTCCAGCGGGAGACATTCCTTTCTTTTGAGATCCGGTACCAATTTTTTTGATAGTAATCGTATTTCGGGTCGATTTGTGTGGTGACGACACTATCGCCACTCATGTATGAATAAGGAGCGAAATAATACCCTTTATCCGGAAAATAATAGGGTTCGAAAGCTATAGCACATCCGAAGATCTCATAATTGTTCAAAACGACCTGCCGGGTAATCGCATAAATCGAATCGGCATGAGTAACATAGGAAGGGATAATCCAGCTGAGATTTTCAGGGATCTTTTCTATCGTCCTCAATAAACGAGTCACTTTAAGATTGATTTTTTCCGCCGATTCGTCGATTTTCAGGTAAGCTTGGTGCTCGATAGCTCTGGAGGAATAGTGATAGAATAAGCAAAAACCGATTCCCCATAATAGAAATGCCGACGAAATAAGGTATATATTGAGTTTCGCTGCAAAGGAATGGTTGATCTGTTTAAACATATTTACCTTTCTTTTGCCTGCAAATATAATTATAATCATAACAAAAGCTGCCCGGAACAGAGCAGCTTTTGTTATTTAATTATTGTTTTTTAGACTTCTTTTAATGCTAAAAGAAATTTTATTATTTCGTGGCATTCTCCAAACGTTTCATCATCATAAAGATGAATAATGCAGAGATCAGACACAAAACGATGAGGATAGACCATAATGCCCATAATGGCATGTGACCCCAAAGCATACCGATGATAGAAACCAGATAGTTACCGACTGCAGTTGCTCCGAACCATAAACCCATCATCAAACCTTTGTATTTTGGAGGGGCTACTTTCGATACGAATGAAATACCCATAGGTGAAAGGAACAATTCGGCAAAGGTTAATACCAGGTAGGTATTGATCAAAACAGAAGGAGATACGAGTAAATCATTAGCTACAACAGTCGCTCCGTCAGGATTGGGAGTGGGAAGTCCCATAGAAGACAGAGCCATCACGGTAAATCCTAAAGCTGCAATAAACATACCGATACCGATTTTACGGGGTGCCGAAGGTTCGCTGCCTCGCTTGGCCAAAGCTCCGAATACAGCAAGAGATACAGGGGTTAAAGCAACAACGAAGAACGGATTGAAGTGCTGGAACATCTGAGGAAGAACTTCAATGAAAGAACCTGGTGCTAACGACAAATATTTGTAGACTAATATGCTGACAGAAATAACTGCGACAACTGCCGATATCAGTTTGGATTTCGCTTCTTTGGACTGGAACAGAGAGAACAAACTATAGATCAAAGTAATCACGAATACCAGGTTGAAAACATTAAAGCTCATACCTATAGCGCCATCGGCGGTTCTGGCCGTATAATCACGGGCAAAGAAAGTAAGGGTAAGGCCGTTTTGGTGGAAAGCCATCCAGAAGAAGATCACTACGGCGAATACCAGTACGAGAGCGGTAATGCGGGATCTGGTTTGTTCCGGAGTTAATTCGACAATATTTTCTTGTTTTCCGCTTGCTGCAGCTTGTTTGGTATTGATATCTGCATGTTTGAAGGTACTCTTGAATACCTGATAGATCAACATAGATACAATCAGAGATATACAAGCCACTGCGAAACCATAGTGGTAAGAAAGTGATAATTCGTCGATGTATTTATGAGCGAATGTTGCCAGATCTCCGTTGAATGCGGAAGCTTGTGACTGTGCGAAATGAGTCAGGGTGTCCAGGGAATTGGCTGCCATTTGCTGGCCTTTTTCCAGATATTCGTGGCAAAGTGCAGGTATATCACCTTGGTATTTAAGGCCTGCTTTCGCCATGAAATTTTCTGTGATTTTTGAAGCGGCTGTCGGAGCAAAAAGAGCACCGATATTGATCGCCATATAAAATAAACTGAATGCTGTGTCCCGTTTGTCTGAATATTTAGGATCGTCGTAAAGGTTTCCTACCATTACCTGGAGATTACCTTTGAATAATCCGGTACCTAATGCGATCAGGAAAAGAGCCCCGAACATAGCGGCAACTCCAAAAGCATCCCCTCCGGTAGGAATAGCAAGACAGGTATAACCGGCAAACATGACGATGATACCTGCTGTTACCATTTTACCATAACCGAATTTATCGGCCAGGATACCCCCTAAGATGGGTAAAAAATAAACTAAGGCTAAGAAACCCGCAAAAATGTTTGATGTAGCTGCTGAACTGAAGCCAAATTTTGCTTGCAGGAAAAGTGTAAAGATAGCAAGCATCGTGTAATACCCGAAACGTTCTCCTGTGTTTGCAAGAGCCAGGGCATACAATCCTTTAGGTTGGTTTTGAAACATAATATTATAAATTAAATTAGTAGGTTAAAAGCAAAAGTCCCCGGGGCAATGAATGCTTAGAGGACTTTGTTGTTTTAGAGCGTTGTTATTATTTTGTGACTCTTTCAAGCCATTTAACCATACCCAACATGACTCCCATGGACACGAGACATACAATAAAGAATACTGTCCAGCATTGCCAGATCGGCCATGCATTATACATGAGCGGGCCAATCCAAAGCAACAGGTTACCAAGAGCCGTAGCCGCCAACCACAGACCCTGACACAGACCTAGCATACTTTTAGGTGCTACTTTCGATACGAAAGACAGTCCCAGCGGAGAGATAAACAATTCAGCAACCGTCAGGAAGAAATAGGTTGCAATCAAAACCCACCAATGAGCTTTGTTTGCCATTTGTTCTGCAATGGGTAATAATTTGAAGTCGTTTGCGGAGGGATAACCCTTTATCAGAGAAAAAACGGCAAGGAACAAGAATGCCGTTCCTGCAATGAACATACCGATTGCAATTTTGCGGGGAGTTGAAATTTCTTTACCGCGTTTTGCTAATCCTCCGAAAATGGCCATGATGACAGGTGTCAGCGCAATTACGAAGAACGGATTGATCGCTTGCCATACTTCTGGTGCAACGGCCGACGAATCTACGAAATCACGGGCAAAGAATGATAAGGACATACCATTCTGGTGAAACGAGAACCAGAAAAAGATAACGATACCCAATACAGCGAACAGCGCATACATTCTTTGTTTGATTTCTTTCGCCATAGCAGCTTTTTCTTCTGGTGTGTAACTTACATTTTGAGCTGCAATTTTCTTTGCAGGAGTAGGAAATGTTTTTTGAGAGACGAAGAAAATAATGAGAGAAATCAGCATCGCGGCAACAGATGCAATGAATGAATAGTGGATACCTTCATTGAAAATCTGTAAATATTGAGCGCAAGAAACGGTCAAGTCAGCAATGGAACCTCCGGCTGAAGTTATTAATTGTTGCAAGTTCGCCAATGCTTCGGGAGCCATGGCAGCGGCGTTGTTGATATATTCATGGCAAAGTGCCGGAAGTTGTGCATTGTAAGTGAAACCGTTTACACCCAACCACCACTGGCGTAATACCGGTGCAATGAATGGAGCGATCAATCCACCCACATTAATAAATACATAAAAAATCTGGAATCCGGAGTCCCGTTTGTCTTTTGCGATTTTGAGGGCCTCCGGGCCTTTCTTGGCAGCTTCGGCTTCGAAATTATCATACATCTGGCCGACAATTGCCTGCAGATTTCCTTTGAACAAACCGTTTCCGAATGCAATCAGGAAAAGTGCAAAACAGGTAAGGGTCAGCAACCAGGTGGTGTTGGCTGCCGTAGCAAGAATTGGAATGGAAAGAATAATGTATCCGGTGGCCATTACAACAAGACCTGTTTTAATAGTTCCTTTGTAATTTTGAGTGCGGTCAGCAATCAGCCCTCCGACAAGACTTAAAATATATATGCCAGCATAAAAGAATGAGTAAATAGTACCACTGGCGGCTTCGCTTAAACCAAATTTAGAACACAGGAACAACACCAATACGGCATTCATGATATAGTAGCCGAAGCGTTCTCCCATATTACTCAGAGCTGCAGTGAGCAACCCCTTAGGATGATTTTTAAACATAGATAATGTATTTAAGTTAATATTAATCCACTTCGGTCGCAAATGTAAGAATATTTCCGTATTTTTCGTCTTTAAAACGATTGAGTTAATGTTATGGAAAAGTTAAATAAAGTTTTTCGAACGGCTCAGCTGGCTGCGATTGATAAATATACAATTGAGCATGAGCCGGTAAGCTCTTTGGATTTGATGGAACGGGCTGCCGGGATTTGGACAGATCGTTTTTTGAAAATTTTCACTGAAGTTGCAGGAGTGGTCGTGATTGCCGGGAATGGGAATAATGGTGGCGATGGATATGCGATTGCCAGATTATTGAATCGGCGGGGAGTGCCGGTCAGAGTATTCCGGATTGCCGGAACCCAGGATAGAAGTCCCGATTGTGAGGCGAATTATCGGCGTTGGTTGACCAGGGGAAAGGTGGAAGAATTAAAGCAGGCCGATGATTTGGTGTTACAGAAGGGAGAAATCGTGATCGATGCTATTTTCGGATCGGGGCTGAATCGTCCGGTAACCGGTTTGGCAGCCCGGATTATCAAGCAAATGAATGCTTCTGCTAACCGGGTGGTGGCTGTCGATATTCCTTCCGGGTTAGCGGGGGAGGATAATACCTGGAACGATCCCGAAACCATTGTTTGTGCAGAGTATACCTTTACTTTTCAGTTCCCGAAGTTAGCCTTTATGCTGGCGGAGAATGAAAAGTATGTCGGCCGGTGGGAAGTGTTGGATATCGGCTTACATCCTGAAATCATCGCTCGGCAACCGACCGATTGGTTTTATACGACAGAAGATACGGTAAAAGCGATTTTACCTCCTTCGCCGGTTTTTGCTCATAAAGGTACTAATGGGAAAGGACTGTTGATCGCCGGCAGTTATGGGATGATGGGGGCGGCTGTTTTGGGGGCTAAAGCGGCTGTACGCTCGGGTATCGGTTTGTTGTACTGTCATATTCCGGGTAAAGGAATCGAGGTGATACAGACGACTGTGCCGGAAGCGATTCCTGATCCGGATGAATCGGCCGAACGGTTTTCTGCCGTCTGTAAACTGAGAGATTACGATGCGATTGCTGTCGGACCTGCTATAGGGCAAGGACCGGAGACTGTCGGTGGATTGGAAAAATTATTACGTACCTGGAGAGGGACGACGATTCTGGATGCAGATGCGCTGAATATTATAGCGGAACACCGGGAGTTATTGGATTTACTCCATGAAGGCTGTATTCTTACTCCGCATATGAAAGAATTTGAAAGATTAGCAGGAAAAAGTGTAAATGATTTTGAGAGATTAAATAAATTAAGCATTTTTGCAAATCAATATCGGGTGCATATCGTGTTGAAAGGAGCTCATTCCGTTATCGCTACTCCGGATCGCCGGCTTTTCTTCAATATGAGTGGTAATCCGGGAATGGCTAAAGGCGGGGCGGGGGATGTTTTAACAGGAGTGCTGCTGGCTTTGGCTGCCAATAAATTGAATTTGTTGGATTTGCTCCGGATAGGAGTTTTTGCCCATGGGCTGGCCGGTGATTGTGTCGCGGAAAAAGAAGGCCGGAGAGGATGTTGTGCCGGAATGATAGCCGAGAGAATGGGAGAGGCCTGGAAAAGATTAGAAAAATAATAACAATTACTATGAAAAGAGTTTTTATTGTATCGTTAATGTTGGTGGTTTGTCTGGCTGCCGCAGCTCAAAAAAAGAAAGAACTGACTACGTTAGTGAACGTAAATTATACTTTACCTAAAGTAGCCTATGAAGTAGAGGTCATCTTGGAATGCGAACGTTTTGTTCCCGGACCCTATCAGAATTATGCCGAGAAAGAATTGGGAATCCGTCCTGAAGCGACACAAGTCTCCGAAAAATGGGCCATAAAAAAAATAAATGTTCTTCCACAGTATATTCCGGATGAAAAGGCGGTGTATTCTGTTTCTGCCAACGGGGATTATTGGCCGGTGACACTGAGCCTTAGTGCTGAAGGTTTTCTGGCAGGTATCGCTGCCGGTAAAGGGGAAGTTTTCAATGAAAAAAAAGAGATGAAGTATATCGCCGAGGCCTTGGGGGACGAAGAGAGGATCGATATCATGAAACTGAATACTTATAATCAGCTGAAAGAAGTGTTGGATACCAATTATACTTATCAGGAGGTGGACGGTGAGATGAAGAGAATTTGGGATCCGATCGTACATTATGCTGTTAAGACCGATGCTGACAATGTAAAAGAAGCAGTAAGTGAGATTTTCCGGATTCGCTCGGAAAGAGTAAAATTATTGGGAGCCGAAAATAATGTTCCTGATGGAAAATCTTTAGAGATCATATTGAAAGAATTCGATCGGATGGAAAAAAACTACCTGAGTCTTTTCTTAGGTAAAAGAGAAACTGTCAAGGTAAAACGGGTATTCCAGTGTATTCCGGAAAAGGCTAACGAACCGGTTGTCGCTTTCCGGTTTTCTGAACAAAACGGAGTGACAGATACGAAAAATGTTGCCGCTCAGGCTTATTTTCTGAAGATTGAAGAGGCTGTGGTTCCGGCTTCGTCACCGGTGAGTGGAGGAGGTGAAGCGGCTGCTGTTTATTATAGGGTACCTGCTACAGCTACGTTGAAGTTACTGAAAGGGAAAGAAGAAATAATGAGTTATCCTGCTATTGTTCCTCAATTGGGAGAAATTAAGAAATTTCCTGTGGATGTGATTAGTAGCGAAGGGTTGATGCTGGAATTTTATCCGCAGTTCGGATCCTTGAAAAGTATTCGGAAAAAATAATCGCTGATACAGGCTATCTGTATTGGTATTAGTACTTGAATTATGTCGTGGTGGAATAACTGGTATGTGAGTTTTTTGAGTTGGCGGGTACGCCATATCAAAGAAAGGAATTTTATCGTCATCCTGAGTCTTCTGGTAGGTATTATCACCGGACTGGCCGGGGTATTCCTGAAAAATTCCGTCCATTATACCCACCAGTTTCTGACCGAGCGTTTGCAGATAGATAGCGGAAGTTTGTTGTTTTTTATTCTTCCTTTTATAGGGATTTGGTTGACCTCCCTGTTTGTTCGTTATTTTGTGAGAGAAGATATCAGTCATGGAGTGACAAAGGTATTATATGCGATTTCCCGGCGTAATAGTATGATCAAACCTCATAATAACTACTCCTCTATGATTGCCAGTACAATTACGATTGGCTTTGGAGGATCGGTGGGAACGGAAGCGACGATTGTACTGACCGGTGCTTCCATCGGTTCGAATATGGCCCGTTTTTTCCACATGAACTACAAGGTGATGACCTTGATGATCGGGTGTGGGGCAGCCGGGGCTATCGCCGGAATTTTCAAAGCTCCGATTGCCGGTATCGTATTTACCCTGGAGGTACTGATGCTGGATCTGACGATGGCTTCCTTGGTGCCTTTGATGATTGCTGCCATTTCATCTTACGTTATTGTATATTTTCTGATGGGCGAAGGGGTGGTCCTCGAATTCGCCGTACACGAACATTTTGCCTTGGCTAATGTGCCGTATTATATTATTCTGGGGATATTGTGTGGATTGGTTTCTGTATATTTTATCCGGACGAATATCCGAATCGAGAAATTTATTACCGGGATAAAGAACCAATTCAAAAGAATTTTGGTAGGAGGAGCATTATTGGGCTTGCTGATCTATATTTTTCCGCCTCTCTACGGTGAAGGATACTCTTCTTTGGAAGCTTTGCTGACCGATAATGCAGATGCACTGTTGAACAATACCTATTTTTTCGATTTCCGGAACTATGCATTCGTCGTTGTTTTGTATGTGATCGGTTTGGTATTTATCAAAGTAGTAGCTACAGCTTTCACCAACGGTAGTGGGGGGGTTGGAGGTGTTTTCGCTCCCAGTTTGTTCACTGGGGGAGTTACCGGATTCCTGATTGCTTACCTGATCAATATGACCGGAGTGATCACGGTTCCTGTCAGTTATTTTGTATTGGCAGGTATGGCCGGGGTGATGTCGGGTGTCATGAATTCTCCGTTGACAGCTATGTTCCTGATCGCTGAGATTACCAGTGGCTATAGTTTGCTGGTGCCCTTGATGATAACCTCGGTGACGGCCCATTTAACGGGGCGGGGCATGGAGCCTTACTCTATTTATGCACGTCGGCTGGCTATGAAAGGAGATCTGATTACCCATAATAAAGATAAAGCCGTGCTGACTTTGATGAAGCTGAATAAAGTCATCGAGACCGACTTACAGACGATATCCATAGAGGCTACTTTGGGGGATCTGGTGAAAAAAGTTTCCCGTTCCAGTAGAAATATTTTCCCGGTGATCGATGAAAACGAAGCATTGCTGGGGATTGTATTGCTGGACGATATCCGTAAGATCATGTTCAATCAGGATTTGTACAATGTCACCTTTGTCCGCGACTTTATGACAACTCCACCTACGATTGTCGATGTGACGGATTCGATGGACCTGGTTATGAAAAAATTTGAAGATACAGGAGCCTGGAATTTACCTGTGATCGAGGAAGGAAGATATATCGGGTTTGTTTCGAAAGCAAAGATATTCAACACTTACAGAAGGGTGCTTCAACATTTTTCCGACGAATAATAGAATCATATGGATCAACATTCAAAATTGGGGTATCGGGAAGGACTCGTTTCCGTTATTCTGAATCTACTCTTGTTTGTTTTAAAATATTATGCCGGTATTGCATCGGCCTCGCTTGCTTTGATTGCCGATGCCTGGCATACCCTTTCGGATTCCCTGACTTCTTTGGTCGTAATTCTTGGAATTAAATTATCCTCGAAGAAACCGGATAAGGAGCATCCGTTCGGACACGGCCGCTGGGAACAAATCTCTGCATTGATTATCGCTATTCTGTTGGCTTTGGTCGGAGTAGAGTTTATGAAAGACGCTATCGCAAAATTGAGGGGACATGAGGCGGCTGATTTCGGCTGGTTGGCTTATCTGGCTACGGTTGCTTCGATTGTCTTAAAAGAAGGATTGGCCCGCTATGCTTTTTATATCGCCCGTAAAACCGGTAACGCTGCTGTAAAAGCGGACGGATGGCATCACCGGAGCGATGCTTTATCGTCACTGATGGTTTTGGCCGGACTTTTTCTCAGCCCCTATTTCTGGTGGATCGACAGTGTATTGGGTATGTTGATATCTTTCATGTTATTCTATGCCGCCTATGGGATTATTCGCGAAGCAGTAAATAAAATTTTAGGAGAAGAACCTTCGGAAGAAGTGATCGGGAAAGTAGAACAGATCGTGAAAGCTGAAATGGGAAATGTGGCTTATCCGCATCATTACCACATTCATCATTATGGGGACCATATCGAATTCACTTTTCATATCCAAGTGCCCGGGGAAGAGACCGTGGAGGAAGCTCATAGAAAAGCTACCCTTATCGAAATGCAGATAAAAACAGAATTGAAGATCGATGCGACTATCCATATCGAACCCTTGAAAATGTAACTTTATAAACCCTTCTATCGTTGTAAAACTAGATTATAAATCACCCGCTAACCGGCTCTGTCAGGAGAAGCAGGGGAGATTAGATGTGGAAATCGCAAATCTAAAATTGGGGGCTACTATTAATTTAGTTGTTTTATACTTGTATATTACCAAAAAAAACTTACTTTTGCGAAAATTTTATGGGAACGCTAAAAAAACTATATAGCTATGTATTGGACACTGGAACTTGCTTCAAAATTGGAAGATGCACCATGGCCTGCATCTAAAGATGAATTAATCGATTACGCAATTCGTTCGGGAGCGCCTATGGAAGTTATCGAAAATCTTCAGGATATAGAGGATGATGAAGAAATTTTCGAAAGTATTGAAGACATTTGGCCTGACTATCCCAGTAAAGATGATTTCTTCTTCAACGAGGACGAGTATTGATACAAAAGACGCTAAAATGAGCTGAAACAATGAATTACGAAATGAAAGACCACTGCTAAACGGTGGCCTTTCTCGTTTTTATCTGCGGCATATTCCGGCATAACTGCAAGTCCGGCATTTCTTTTCGTTATCGGTTTGGCAAAAAGGATGTTCCGGGGAGAATAATTCTTCCAGTAACTGCCGGAGATGATCCGAAAATTCCTGCTGATAATACCGGAAATTTTGTATCAGCTCTTTATCACATTTTAACCGGAAATCATAATCTTTCCCGAATAACAGTTTGGTACTGTAAATTCCAGGGATCAGAGGCTGTTCGCTGGGATGAACATGATCGTACATCAGGCAATACACCATGGTCTGAAAAGCTGCTTTATTCCGGGTAGGATTTGCCGGATCGAAAACCGAAGCGATAGTTTTGAAAGCCGTCGTATCGGCTCCTGTTTTGTAGTCTATTACCCGGATGCCTTGATCGGTACGGTCTATGCGATCGATGAAACCTCCGACGAAAACTGTCTTTTCCTGGCCTTCGATACCGATTTTTACAGGCACGTGAAAACGGTTCTCCATAGCCAGCAACCGGAAAGGACATATTTTTTTATCGTAAGAAAACATCTCCCGGAGGTATTTTTTGATTACTCCCAGGATCAGTTCGTTGCTGCCGCTATCGATCAGCCTGGAAATTTTCGGGTCGTATACTTTTAGATAAGAACGGCGGATGTGTTCTTCGATCAGAGATCCGTTGGCCAGAATGGTATCGATGGCCGCTTTCGTGATTTCGCCTCCAGGTATCGTGGCATACAGTGATTCGGAGCATTCGTGAAAGATATTTCCCAAAAGACGGTGGTCCAGTTCTTCGGCCAGTTCTTCTTTCTCTTTTATTTGTGCTATGTATTTGAAATAAAATTTCAGGGAACATTCCATATAAGTGTTTAGGGCCGAAGGAGAGATCGTCTGATCCTCCGATCGGGTATACCGCTCCAGAATATGGAGTATCGGCGGGGTTTTACCGATTCTGATTTCTTTGGGATTTTGGGTAGAAATCGGGTTTTGGAAATTCCTTTCCACTACGGTAAGTCCCGATTCATATTTGATTTGATAGAGAAAACGACTCATTTCCCCTCCGTTCATCCCTTTTACGCCTGAAGTATATAAAATATGAATGTCTCTGGAACGTTGTAAAAGCCGGTAAAAGTAATAGGCGAAAACAGCGTCCTGGTGTTCGGGGGTGGGCAAACGGAAACCGAATCGGAGGTTATAAGGAATAAACGAAGCGGGAAGTGTGGTTTTGGGTAAAATACCTTCGTTGGCCGAAAGGATGATCAGATGATTGAAATCCAGCATACGGGTTTCCATTAATCCCATCAGTTGTAAGCCTTCCAGAGGTTCTCCCGAAAAAGGAATACTGAGATTACCGATCACTTTATTGATGATTTGCATATAAAGTTTGTTCTCCGGCTCGATGCCTTCTTCTTCGAATGTATTTTGCAGGTTTTGGATTTGGGTATATACCGTAAAGACAAATTCTTTTTCGATAGGATCGGCTTCTTCTTTCAATACCGACCGGGTCAGCAAATTCAGGATTTTCAGTAGATATACAGGTATCTTTTCGTGCTGATCGGAGGAAAAAATAGCCCGGGTGAGCTCATGAAAGTGTAAACTTTTTTCTATAACATAGACGATGTTCTTTTGATTGATATAGTTGGTGATTTGCTGAATCTCTTCAGGACATAGGTCTTTGATTAATTTATGATTCAGCAGAGCGATGACCGGTTTGTAATAGTAGTAGGTGGTGTCGCCTTCCTGCCTGGCATAATTTTTTAAATCGCATAACATAGAAATGAGGGCCGCCACCGAAGTGTTGCGTGCCGGATAACCCATCGTAACATTGATTTTTGAGAAATACTCCGGAATCGAATGCATCACGGGAATCAGCATCTGTTCTTCACATAACACGATGGCTGTCTGTCGCGGATTCTCTTCCCGGAGACTTTCGGTCAGGGCAGGAAGAAGCTTGGCCTGACCGATCGTCGAGGGGACAGCCAGGTATTCGATGGTTTTGCCGTTGTATCTGAAGTTATTGAAATGTTCGATATCCAATTCGTTTGGAAACAGCTTTAGATTCTCCCGGATATAATGGCCTGCTTCCTGATGTTCATCAGCAGTATAATAAATATCGTAATCCCAGTAGAAGCGGGCTATTCCCGAATCTTGCCAAAACGAAAAGATCTTTTTTTCGCATAAGTTCAAAGCGTTGAAACCCGCGATTAATATATGTGCAGGATGGGCATAGGTTTCTATGTGTTCGCAAAAATACCGTTCGTTCATTCCTTCATAGCAGATTCCGGTTTCAGCCAGGTGAGTTTTGAAATGAGTATAGGTGGCATATAATTTGTCCCACACTTTTAGGAATTCTTGTTGTTCCCGGCTGAATTTTTCCGGATTGAAGCTCTTCCAGAATCGGTGTATGGCCTTGATTTGTTCTTCGGTCAGATACGGGAAGTTCAAATCCAATTCTTTGAGTGCTATCAGATTAGAAAAAAGATCTTTGGCATCTACCAGGTATTTGTCGATATCGTCGAAATCAGCCAGTAGCATATTTCCCCAAAAATAGAAATCTTCGAATTTCTCGGAAGAGCCCGATACGGCCGTATAAGATTTGTAGAGTTTGATAATTAAAGAAAGTGTTTCGGCTTTTTTCAGACCCGAATGCTTTTCGATGTATTCTGTCAAGGTCAGGATCTCCGGCATCCACACCGGACGGTCGATTTGGCGGGAGAGTTCTTCGGCCAAAAAGAGACCGGCTCTTTTATTAGGAAAAATAATAGTCAGATCGGCGAAATCCGTACCGTATTTCCGGATAATATCTTTTGCCAGTAACTGAAGAAAAGAAGCCATATATCGAATTAAAAGTTAAAGAGTTATTTGGGCTTATTGTATTTTGTTGTTATTTTTGTCGAATAGTCGGTAGGGACTACTGGTATCGGCAAATTTACAATTTATAATGATTAAAACAGCGAAAATAGGATAAACCTGAAAGTAAACAGATATGTTGAAAGATTTATTATTGAGAAATCGTAGCTATCGGCGGTTTGAGCAAGAGGTACGGATTTCAGAGGAAGAATTGACAGAATTGGTCGGTTTGACTTGTTTGTGTGCTTCCGCCCGGAATGCACAAGCCTTGAAATATGTAATTGTTCATGAGGAGGAAAAGTGTGCGGAGGTTTTTCCTCAGCTGGCTTGGGCGGGATATCTGAAAGATTGGGACGGACCTGAAGAAGGAGAACGTCCGGCTGCTTACCTGATCCAGTTGTTAGATACCCGGATTGTTGAAAATTGTTTGTGCGATGACGGTATTCAGGCCCAGACGATTTTATTGGGAGCGGTAGAAAAGGGGTGGGGAGGATGTATAATCAAGGCTTTCCGGAATGAAGATTTACGTCGTCTGTTTCACTTACCCGAAGAGCTGAAAATCAACTACGTGATTGCTTTGGGAAAACCGAAAGAAAAGGTGGTGCTGGAACAAATGAAAGGGGAGGATTATCGGTATTGGAGGGATGCTGAAGGTGGCCATCACGTACCTAAACGGGAAGCCGGTAGTTTGATTTATAAGATTGAAGTATGAAAATACTGTGTGCGGAATATAACGACGCCGGAGAGGTGGCTGTCGTACCGGTGGGGGATGATGTGCTGTTAAGGAATAACGGGGATTTTTATATACCGGATTATACACAACAGGTGAGCGGTGTGCCTCAGTTGGTTGTCAGAATTTGTAAGTTGGGAAAAAGTGTGGGAGAACGGTTTGCCGGCCGTTATTTTGAAGAGATCGGAGTCGGAGTCCGGTTTTATGCCGATTCGCTGGAGGAACAGCTGATTGCAAAAAAATTACCCGGGATCATGGCAGCCTCTTTTGACAGCTCTTGTGCTATCAGTGCTTTGATGGGTATAGAGGAAGCCAGGGAGGCAAACTATGAAATGAAGGTCAACGGTGAAGCCGTTACTTCCGGGAATAGACAGCATTTACCGGTGGGTATTGAAAAATTGATTGCTTTTGCGTCTGAGTTTCATACATTGAAAATCGGTGATTATCTGTTTTGCGGACACCCCTTCCGTTTCCGGGGACTCAGACCGGGCGATAAAGTGCAAATGACATTGGATGGAAAGACGATGCTGGATTTTAGAATTAAATAAATAACCATAATTATGAAAAAAAGATTTGTTGTATTAGGATTACTTCTGCTCTGTTTGGGTGGAAAGGCTCAGGATGCTTATGTACCGTCTCCTGAAAATCTGGAAGCCCGGAAAGAATTTCAGGATAGTAAATTCGGTATTTTTTTACATTGGGGGTTGTATAGTATGTTGGCTCAGGGAGAATGGGTGATGACGAACCAGAACCTGGACCACATGGAATACCGCAAGTTGGCTTCTGCTTTTTATCCTTCCCGTTTCGATGCGGCTGAATGGGTGGCTGCAATAAAAGCGGCCGGAGCGAAATATATTTGTTTTACTACCCGGCATCATGAGGGGTTTTCTATGTTCGATTCCCGGTTTACGGATTATAACATCGTCAAGGCGACACCTTTCGGCAGGGATGTTTTGAAGGAATTGGCAGAAGAATGTCATAAACAAGGGATAAAATTGCATCTTTATTATTCTCATCTGGATTGGGACCGGGACGATTATTATCCGTTGGGGCGGACCGGACGTGGTACGGGACGTACGACCCATGGAGAATGGAAAACGTATTATCAGTTTATGAACGATCAGATTACTGAGTTGCTGACCAATTACGGACCGATCGGTGCCATCTGGTTCGACGGTTGGTGGGATCATGATCAGGATCCCGGATTCGATTGGCAGTTGCCTGAACAATATGCCATGATCCATCGGTTACAACCGGCTTGTCTGATCGGTAATAACCATCATCAGGTACCTTTTGCCGGTGAAGATATTCAGATTTTTGAACGGGATTTGCCCGGAGAGAATAATGCCGGTTTGTCCGGACAGGACATCAGCCGTTTGCCGTTAGAGACTTGCGAGACGATGAATGGCATGTGGGGGTATAAAATTGTAGACCAGAATTATAAATCGGTGAAAACCTTGATCCATTATCTGGTGAAAGCTGCCGGTAGAAATGCAAACCTCCTGATGAATATCGGACCGCAGCCTAACGGGGAATTGCCTGCTGCTGCACTCGAAAGACTGAAAGCAATCGGAGAGTGGACGAAGCAATATGGAGAGACGATTTATGGAACACGGGGGGGAGATATCAGTCCCAGAGATTGGGGGGTAACAACCCGCAAAGGAGATAAGCTGTATGTACATATTCTGAATTTGCCTGATAAAGGATTGTTTTTGCCTTTGACGACGGGGAAAGTGAAAAGTGCTGTCGTATTTAAAGACCGGAAACCGGTGAAGTTCTCACAAGATAAGAATGGGGTAGTTTTGGAGTTGGCTGAAGTGCCTGCCGAGCTGGATTACGTGATCGAATTGACCATAAAATAATAGACAGATAGTTGTATGCGACGTCAGGATTTTAAAATAGAGGTTTGTACTAATTCTGTGGAGAGTGTGAGGGCTGCTCTTGCAGGTGGGGCGGACCGGATAGAGCTTTGTGCCGGAATGCCGGAGGGAGGAACGACTCCTTCGTATGGTGAGATTTGTTTAGTAAGAGAGTTGATGCCCGCAGGGATGCATGTGATCGTACGTCCACGAGGGGGCGATTTCCTATACCGGGAGGATGAACTTGAAGTGATGTACAGGGATATAGAAATGGCACGAAAACTGGGTGTCGATGGAGTCGTTTTGGGTTGTCTGACCCGTGAAGGAGAAGTGGACGAAGGCGTTATGAGAAAATTAATGGCTGCTTGCGGAGAAATGTCGGTGACGTTTCACCGGGCTTTCGATATGTGCCGTGATCCTTTTCAGGCTTTGCAGACGATCGAAAAGCTCGGGTGTGCACGAATTCTGACTTCCGGACAAAGTAATTCTGCTGAAACCGGAGTGCCTTTGCTGAAAGAATTGGTGTCCCGGGCCCGGAACGTAATTATTATGCCCGGGTGCGGGGTCAATGCGGCTAATGTGCGGAAGATTGCCGAAAGCACCGGTGCCTTCGAATTCCATCTTTCTGCCCGTATCCGCCTCGGGAGCGATATGGTTTATCGCAATCCGGCCGTTTCAATGGGAGGTACGGTGCAAGTGGATGAGTACGGACGTGAGGTAAGTAGTAGCGAGAAGGTGGAGGAAGTGATCCGGAGGCTGGTGTACTGACGACTTGAAGGCCTGAGATAATGTAGGTTTGTTCTGTTACTTATTCGTCTGCGGTGTTCGTGTTCGGAGACCCGGTCGCTTCTGTCGGTCATCTGGCTTTTTCTTTCACTGACCGGCGGAACTCGCTTCGCTCAGACACCACCGGTCGGTCGTTCAGAAAAAGCAAGACGACACTCGCCAAAGCTCCAATGGTCCCCGAACACGAACACCGCAGACTCCCGTTATCACTGCATGGAAAGCTAATCTTGATTTGGAAAACAGGAACACTATGAAACAGAGGTTTTCTGATTTCTTTTCCTTCTCCTTCCTTTGAACTGTAGTACAAACAGAAGATGCAGGGATTTGTGGCGGAAGACCATTGGAGCAGGAACGAGGATCCGGTTAGGTTTTCCGAACGTCCGACCGGTGGTGTCTGACGAGCTTGCGAGGAGTTCCCCCGGTCAGTGAAGGAAAGCCTTACCGGATCGTTCCAGGCGAACCGGTCTGACGGCATAAAACCTGGAATCGAATAGAAAGAAAAATATAAACCTGTGTTTTAACTATAATTTATGTATCGTTTTCATCAATTGTTCTCCTAATCCGATCGTATAGCCTTGGGAGATAAAAACGATCCGGTTGAACGTATCGGCGATGACGAAAATCGGCAGATTGTCATGCGATAGTTTCATATTTTCCTGAATCATTTTTTGTATCGTCTGATTTTGGTCTACTCCTAAAGTAATAGTACCGGGGAGATTCGGAAATTCTGTGGGATGAAAACTTTTTAACTGTTTTTCATCCGGGAAAAGCAATACCATGCCTCGTCCCCATGTCTCGAAATCCTGTTTTAAAGCCGCTATATCCCGTAAGGCGTGGTTCGTCGGTTCCTGACCGGCCCCTAGTATACCGATAATGAAATATCCGCGTCCGGTGGTTTGCAGGATACTCTGAGGGGTAGAGCTATTTGCCGGAAGGAAGAAAGCTTCCGAATTCAAACTGCCGATCACTTTCACTTCGTCCGGATTTTCCCGCATGATGAGTTCGGTTGTGGTCGTTTTTCCTTCTTCGATATTGAAAAATGTCGTATTACTCAGTACACCGCCGCTGGCTAATCGGGTACCGGTAACCAGCATATAGTATCCGGTGTCCAGGGACATCGGGTGCTTTAAGAGGTTCTCCCAATTACTACTGTTGTCTTCGGGAAAAGTCAATAGTTGAAATGTTCCGTTATGATATTTCGAAAGGGTGAAATGAGAATAATATAAGGGATTGGTGAGTGCTTTTACAGGCTTGTAAGTGGCAACCAATTTCCCTTGTGGAATATTTGCTTCGGTTGTGGCAGTGAAATCGACGTCCTGCCATTTACCGTCGGTTCCGGCATATTGGGTTTTACCGGTTACTTCGTCGATACGTGAGGCTATACCCAGACTCCTCAAAACTGCTACATAAAAAATAGCTCTGGAATGTTGGTCGGCAATCCGGGAATTCCAGACTCCTTGAGGCATCATCGGAATATGCTGCGGATTCAGTTCGTCCCGGATTGAAATATTTTTAATACACCATTGGGTCCAGAAGGAGGGGTTCTCCTTGATTTTTTCGGCTAACCCGGGAGATATCGCTTTTTGAAAAAAGTCTTTATAGGCTGTAAGCATTTCATTGGCTATTCGTGGATTCAGGATATACGCGTCGAATAAGGGATTTTCAGATACCGGCGTGTGTTGCAGGTGGTCTTTGAGTACGGCTTCGGGAGTATCACGCAGGTCTTTGTCAGAAATCACTTGCAATAATTGCAACGCCTGAACTCGCTGAGCTTTCGGTGTATGGCGCAGGAAACCGAGTATCTGGTCGTGGTTACCCCGGCTGGCAATAAGAAGTTTCGTCAAAGGGGCTGAAGGTAAACCTAACTCGTCGGCGATGTCGTCAGCTTGTCCGGCATTTATAAAAGTGGCTGTATAGGCATTGCGGATCGAATCTTCCATTGCCATCCGGCGGGTGTTCTCTGCCCGTTGTTCCGGGGTAACGGTAACCGGGTTGACATGCTCGGCCGGAGGTACGATGTCGAGTGCTAGGGTACTTACCTCCCCGGCTTGTTTATCCAGGATGATGGTGATTGCAGCATCTTTTGCAAAAGAGAGTTTGCCGTATCCGAATCGTTCGCCGTCGGTGGCCCAGACCAGCATATCTCCTTTTCCGGCTGATAAAGGGGCTTTGCCTTGGTCATTTGTCGTTTTAGATGCTACGGTGTAAAACTCTGCGTAATTATATAGTTTAAAATCGACTTGTGCATTTTTTACCGGTTGGTTATCCGGCGTTGTGACGGTAACTGTTGCCTGTGTCGTCGGGGCATAATTGCCGATAACATTGATTTCGGTATAACCGGAGGTTCGGCTCATGACTTCTTCCGGGCCGTTGTAGCGACCGAATACTTTGGTGTGCATCAGCATCCCCCGGCTCGCCGGTGCATTGAACCAGCCTAAATCCAATACCGGTTCCGGTTCGCAAGCTCCCAGAAAATGCCATTGTCCGTCTACCCAGGCTTCTACCCAGGCATGGTTATCGTCGGTATGCGCCCAGCGGGGGGTATAAACCTGACGTGCCGGGATTCCTACAGAACGGAGAGCGGCAACCAGAAAGGTCGATTCTTCTCCACAACGTCCATAGGCGGTTTTAACCGATGCTAAGGGCGAACTGGTGCGGGAATCAGAAGGAGTATAGATCACTTTCTCGTGACACCAGTGGTTGACTTCGAGTATCGCATCGTAAAGTGAAAGATTTTTTACCCGCTCTTTCAATTCCTCGTAAAATACTTTCCGCGATTCGTCCAGGTTTTCGTTATTGACCCGCACCGGTAAAACAAAGTGGCGGAATTCCCGTTCAGGAACCCGGTTACCCCAAGGCATTTCCTGTCTGGTTTTCAATGCATATCTGACATTCATCAGATAATAATCCCCGCTATAGTCGGTGATATCTCCGATGGGCATGTAGGCATAGAGAAACATCAGGGCTTCACGTTCTTCGGTAGTCAATGAGGTTGTAAATATCCGGAACAGGTCCCCGTGGGGGAGGGCTTTTTGTTTGTCTTCGAAATCACGGGTCACTGTTGCCAATTCCGATTGATCCGAGAATAAATGCCGCTCTTTACAAGATAAGGTAAGCAATAGAAAAAAAACTAATGCCAGTTTGAATGTAAGATTCATAGATCGTTTTTTAGGTTAAGTTTGTATTTAGCCGAATGAATAATAATCCCCCAAATTAATCAAAAGGAAACGGTGACAATACAGTCTTAAACCGTTTTAACTGCTGTCACCGTTATTACTGTTTTAATGTAAACTTTACTTGATATTGATGTTGTTGTAGAGGAAACGTTTAATTTTATGTGTCGGTGTTTTTTCAAAGGGTTCATGCTGTACCAGCACTAATTGAAGCTTGGAAAAATTGTTTACCCTTGAATTTACATATTCGAATAATTCTTTTTTCTGCTCTTCTATATAGTCATTGATAGCGGTTTTGTAATTTCCGGCCTGGCTTTTTATTTTTTGGACTTGTTTTTCCAGTTCTTCCATATTGAAATGTACCATAGCCACTAATTTCCCTTTGGATTCTACAACCAGGGATTCATTGACAAAACGGAAATTATTGATGATCGATTCGATTTCTTCGGGATAGATATTTTCACCGGAAGAACCTAATATCATGGTTTTGATTCGTCCGCGGATCGAAAGCCGCCCTTTGCGGTCGAAAGAACCCAAATCTCCGGTCTTAAACCAGCCGTCTTCGCTGAATACTTCCTGAGTTAATTCCGGTTTTTTATAATAGCCTTTCATAACATGGGGACCTTTGATCCAGATCTCTCCCTGGCCGGTCTTATCCGGTTCGTTGATTTTGATTTGCACCCCTTCCATGGCAGGACCTACGCCCTGTAAGAAGGTTCCCCGGGGAGCAGAACCTGCGGACATCGGAGAAGTCTCTGTCAAACCATAACCGATGGCATAAGGGAATTTAGCCTCTCTGAGAAAACGTTCTACTACAGGATCTATTTTCGAACCACCGATACCGAAGAAAACGATTTTTCCCCCGAAAGTCTGCATCAGTTTTTTTCCGGCCAGCCGATTGAATAATTTCCGGGTAGGTCCGAAATGATATAAGGTCTTCATCAAGGCAGACGAAGTAAATTTAGGCAATACCTGGGTTTTATATATTTTTTCAATGATCAAAGGTACGGATAACATAACCGTAGGCCTTATCTTCTGCATGGCAGGTACCAATAATTTAGGTGTCGGTACACGGTCCAGATAATAAATCTGAGCTCCGAACATCACCGGTAGTAACAGGCCCAGGGTATTTTCGTAGGTATGGGCCAAAGGTAAAATGCTGAGAAAACGGTCTTGGGTACTTACAGGTTGGATCGTAGCACATTGCCGCGCATTCCAGACCAGATTACGGTGAGTTAATTCCACCCCTTTGGAAAAACCTGTAGTTCCTGACGTATAGATGATCGAAGCCGTATCTTCTTCTTCTACTTGTATTGCAGGAAGGGGAGTCAGGTTATTCAGACCGATATTGTTCTCCAGTTTGTCGATCGCTTCTACCGGATACTCTTCCGGAATCCGGGCGAAAGTATTCATCAGAATCTTTTGTTCCAGATAACTCGTCTTTATATCGGCGACTAATTTATAAAGCAATTTAGATACAAAAATGATTTTAGATTCCGAATGTTCTAAAATATTTTGTATTTCTATACTGCTGAAACCCGGAAGAACCGGTACTGCAATAGCGCCGATCCGGGCAATAGCAAATTGAGTAATACCCCAATTCGGCATGTTAGCACTTAAAATTGCTATTTTATCACCTTTTCGAATGCCGGATGAAAGAAGATAATTAGCTATCGAAGTTACTTCGTTATAGAAGTCCTGGTAAGTTCGTTTGCCACTTTGAACAAAGTTCAAAGATAAATTGTTCTTGAATTTGGAACAGCTGTTAGAAAGGAGTTCCGGTAAAGTCAATTTCTTTAAGAGCATTATATTTAATAGTTGCAATTTGCTCACAAAGTTACACAAAAATCTTGAATTCAATATTGAAAAATGCTAATAATTCTAAGAGAATAAAACGTAAATTGTTAAAAATGAAAAACTTTATTTGAAGAAATTCTGTCGGAGGAGTCTGGTGGAAACCTGGAATTAAATCGGTTTATAAAGTTCATAAGTTTATAAAGTCGGTAACTTATGCGGGCGTAAAAAAGCGCCTGCAGGGGGGACACATAAAAAAAAGAGTCCCGGAGGACTCTTTTTTTATTTAGCAGGAATGTTTTTCAAAGTAGCTTTGAGGTATTCCCAGAATTTTCCGACCGAGGCGATGTTTACCCGTTCGTCCGGAGAGTGAGGAGAGCAAATGGTCGGACCGAAAGAGATCATATCCCAATGGGTATATTTAGAACCCAGAATACCACATTCGAGTCCGGCATGAACAGCCATAACAGCAGGTTTCTTACCGTATAATTGTTCATAAATCTCCTGCATTTCTTTTAAAATAGCAGAATCCGGATTGGGTTTCCAGCCTGGATAATCGCCGTCGAACATGATTTTATCTGCTTTGGCTAATTCGAATACTGCCTGAATGGTTTGTGCCAAGGCTTCTTTGGCTGTTTCTACCGAAGAACGAAGCAAGGTGTTGATGATAATTTTTCCTTGTTCTGATCTTACAATGGCCAGGTTATTTGAAGTCTCTACCGTATCGGGCATCGAATCGATCATCCGGACAGCTCCGTTCGGGCAAGCCAGAATGGAATTGGTCAGACGGAACTGGGTACATTCGTCTATTACGGAGGCCGGTAGCTCACAAGCTTCGGCGGTTACTTGCAGGGTAGGCTCCTTAGCACTTAATTCGGCTTTATAAATTCCTTCAGCTTCTTTAATAGCTGCCTGTAATTTTGTTTCGTTGGCAGCCGGAATGACGACGAGGGCAAAAGATTCACGCGGAATAGCATTCCGAAGTGTACCTCCGCTGACAGAAGCTATGCGAATACCTAATTCTGCTGCATAAGTTTTCAAAAAACGGAATAACAATTTATTCGAGTTACCTCTTCCCAGGTTGATGTCCATCCCGGAATGGCCTCCTTTCAAACCTTTGATCCCCAAACGGAAAGCTTTGACTTGTGCTGGTACAGCTTCTTCCTTGTAATTAAATTCGATCGTAGAATCAAGACCACCGGCACAACCTACATAAAGTTCTCCTTCCGTTTCTGAGTCGAGATTTAACAAGATGTCGCCTTTTAATACACCCGGTTTTAAACCGTTAGCACCGTCCATACCGGTTTCTTCGGTAGCTGTGATCAGCACTTCCAGTGGACCGTGAGGAATGTCGGTCGCCGTAAGCATAGCCATACCGGCAGCAACTCCCATGCCGTTGTCAGCCCCTAGAGTGGTGCCTTTTGCCCGTACCCATTCTCCGTCGACATAAGCTTGGATCGGATCTTTTTCGAAATCATGGTCCGTATCTTCATTTTTTTGAGGTACCATATCCAGATGGCCCTGAAGAATCACTCCCTTGCGGTTTTCCATACCCGGAGTGGCCGGTTTTCTCATAATAATATTCCCCACCTCGTCTATCTCTGCCTCGATATTGTTCTCTTTTGCCCATTCGAGCATAAATTTACGGGCTTGTTCTTCGTGGTTGGAAGGACGGGGGACTTGAGTCAATTTGTAAAAATTCTGCCAGATAGCAGTCGGTTTTAAGTCTTTGATTGAGTTCATATTTAAATTTTTAGGTTGATTTTTTCTTTATTGATTAGCGGTTTCGCCTGATCGGCGCTTATCTTTTCATGTGTTCATTCAAATATTTCACAAACCGATTGTACAACTGTAAGGTTGTATTGCCTCCGAAGATACTGTGGTTGCGGTTGGTGTAAATGGCCATGTCGAACTGTTTGTTGGCTTGTACCAGGCGTTCGGCCAGTTCATAGGTATTCTGTACGTGTACGTTATCATCGGCAGTACCATGACAAATCAACAGGTTGCCTTTTAATTTATCGGCCCAGTTCAAGGGGGCATTATCTTCATAACCCCGTTCGTTTTCTGCCGGTGTACGCATATAGCGTTCGGTATAGATCGAATCGTAATATTTGTAATGAGTGACAGGAGCTACTGCAATCGCTGTCGTGAAAATGTCATTTCCTTTCATGATACAGAGCGAAGACATAAACCCTCCGTAACTCCATCCCCAAATACCGATATTTTTAACGTCTACATCAGGTTGTGTGACCAGCCATTTGGCAGCTGCGATCATATCGTCGCTTTCCAGTTTACCGAGTTGCATGTACGTACATTTCCGGAACTCTTCTCCACGAGCTGCCGTACCACGCGGGTCGATACAGGCAACGATATACCCTTCCTGGGCCAGATAATTCAACCAACTCAGACTCCAGTTGTTTTTTACTTGTTGTGAATTAGGCCCGCTGTATTGGGTGATCAGCAGCGGATATTTTTTGCCGGTTTTCTGATTTACCGGTTTCATGATCCACGCATTGAGCATCGTTTTACCGTCTGCTGCCGGAATTTGAATGAATTCAGGTTTTGCCAGATTATATGCTTTCACCGCCTCTTTCACCGCTTTATTATCTTCAAGCACTCTGACCTGTTTGCCTTTAGCATTATAAAGAGCGGTGACCGGAGGAGTATCCGTATTCGAAACAACGTTGATATAATAATTGAAGTTCTTACTGAAACTAGCTTCATTCCAGCCTTTTACCGGGGTCAGTTTCTTTTTTAATCCCTTTTCGTTAATGCTATAAATGTATTTTTCAAGTGGAGATTCTTCGTAGGAAGAATAGTAGAAGAGTTTGCGAACAGGATCATAACCGTAGAAATCGATGATATCGAAATTTCCTTTGGTAATCGCTTGTCTTTCCCGTCCGTTGAGATCGTAAAGATAGAGGTGCATATAGCCGCTTTTCTCGCTTGTAATGACAAACTGTGTACCGTTATCCAGAAAGACCAGATTGTCCAGATTGCTTTCGTCGATATAATATTTGTTTTCTTCCCGGTAAAGAGGAACAATCGTTCCGACTTTGGCATTGGCTAAGAGGACTTCCATTTTATTCTGGTGACGGTTCAGGCGAATGATAGCCAGTTTTTTAGGGTCCTGGGTCCAGCGTATCCGCGGAAGATAGATGTCGTCTTCTTCTCCTGTGTCCATCTTGGTCGTTGTCCGGTCCGAAACATCGTAAACATAAACGGATACTTTGGAATTTTTCTCTCCGGCTTTCGGATATTTGTAAACATAATTCGAGGGATACAGTTCGTTTTGTTTTAAAGCAGGACTTTGTCCTTCGAACATATTCATTTGAAATTCGCGTACATCCGATTCGTCGAATTTGATGTAAGCGATGGCCGATCCGTCGGGGGCCCATTCAAAAGCGCGGTTGAATGCGAATTCCTCTTCGTAAACCCAGTCCGGTGCGCCGTTGATGATGTGATTGTATTGTCCGTCTCTGGTGATCTGACGTTCTGAACCGAAACGGATATCATGGATAAACAGGTTGTTATCTCTCACGAAAGCAACTTGCAAACCGGTGGGAGAAAAAGTCGCCAACCGTTGGCTGCCACCTTCCGACAAAGGTTTGATTTCTTTATTTTTGAAATCGAAAAGATAATAATCGGCAGTGAACGAACGGCGGTAAATCGGTTTCTTATTGGTACAAATCAGTATCCGGCTTTCATCTGCATTGAAGGTATAATCGTCGATCCGGCTGACAGGAGAATCCTCCAGTGTTTTCAAATCCAGTAAAGTAGCGACAGGCAGACCCGTTTTATAGCTGTATTTGACTATACGTGTGCCATTGTTCTCTAAAACTGTATAATGTTCGCCGTCATTCATGGAACGTAATCCGTAAACTCCTTTGGTACGGAAAGTCCCGTCGACAAAAAAATCCTCCAGGGTTAATTGTTTTTGTGCAGATAACTGGCTGCAAAAGATAAACATAAGTAAAAAGATTCCGAAAAAATTTCTCATATCGTTCTGTAATTTTTATTTTTTTAGTTTGCAGTCCCAAAGGTTTGAAAAAAATCTTTGTTTTGCAAATGTTTGCAGAATTATCCTGAACTAAAAGTGTCTGAATACTTTTTACCTTTTAACCTTTTACCTTTAACCTGAAATTATTACCTTTGCGCACTAAAATACATAGCTCGGAAAATAATATGCAATATACTCTTTTAGCGAAAGATAAGAACAGTGAAGCCCGGTGTGGTGTTTTGGCCACAGCACACGGGGAGATTCATACCCCTGTCTTTATGCCGGTGGGAACGGTGGGATCTGTGAAAGCAGTGCATATGAGAGAACTGAAAGAGGATATCCGGGCTGAGATTATTCTGGGGAATACCTACCATCTTTATTTACGACCGGGAACCGAAATTCTGCAGGCAGCCGGAGGATTGCACCGTTTTAATGGCTGGGACCGGCCGATATTGACCGATAGTGGCGGATTTCAGGTGTTTTCACTGACCGGTACCGGACGGAAGATTACAGAGGAAGGAGTGACTTTCCGATCACACATAGATGGTTCTAAACATCTTTTTACGCCGGAAAATGTCATGGATATCCAGCGTCAAATCGGCGCCGATATCGTGATGGCTTTTGACGAATGTCCGCCGGGAACCAGTGATTATAATTATGCCAGGCATTCACTCGGGCTGACTCAGAGGTGGCTGGAACGGTGTGTCGCGCGTTTTGACGAAACTGCACCGCTATACGGTTACGAGCAAAATTTATTTCCGATCGTTCAGGGATGTACTTACCGGGATTTGAGAGAGAAAGCCGCAGAACATGCCGTATCCCTGAACAGAGCCGGCTATGCGATCGGTGGTCTGGCTGTCGGAGAACCTGCTGAAGAAATGTATGCCATGATCGAGGTCGTCAATCGTATATTGCCTCAGGATAAACCACGTTATCTGATGGGAGTCGGGACGCCTGAAAATATACTCGAAGGTATACAAAGGGGAGTAGATATGTTCGATTGCGTGATGCCTACCCGTAATGGACGTAATGGTATGATTTTTACAACCGAAGGGACGATCAATATTAAAAATCAAAAATGGGAGCGGGATTTTTCTTCTATAGATCCTGCTGCATTGAGTTATGTCGATACCGATTATTCGAAGGCTTATTTGCGGCATTTGATTAAATCCGACGAGATATTAGGGTTGCAAATTTGTTCCATCCATAATCTCTCTTTTTATTTGTGGTTGGTGAGAGAAGCCCGGAAACATATTCAGGAAGGAGATTTCGTAGCATGGAAGACAAAGCTGCTTCCGAAAATAACCAGAAGACTTTAGATGAAAAAACTTGATTTATATATTATACGCAAATTCCTGGGGACCTTTTTCTTTTCATTGGTCCTGATTCTGTGTATCGTCGTCGTTTTCGATCTTTCCGAAAAACTGGAAAAATTTTTGGAAAACGAAGCTCCGGTAAAAGCGATTGTGTTCGATTATTATAAGAATTTTATTCCCTATTTTGCGAACGTGTTCTCTTCGCTGTTTACTTTCATCTCAGTAATCTTTTTTACTTCGAAGATGGCCTATGACAGTGAGATTATCGCTATTTTGAGTACCGGGATCAGTTTCAGGCGTTTTTTATTCCCCTATCTGATGTCGGCTACCGTTATTGCTATTTTGTCATTTTTGCTGGGAGCTTTTATTATCCCCAATGCCAATGAGAAACGGATTGAATTCGAAAAGCAATATATGGGTAAAAGATATGCCAATAAGGAACAGAATATACATCGTCAGATAGCTCCGGGTACTTATATCTATATGTCGTCTTATTCGGTGGCTTCGAATGTGGGATATGATTTCTCCATCGAAAATTTCAGGGGGGATACCTTGATCAATAAGCTGACCTCTTCGCGGATTACCTGGGATAAGGAAAATAAAAAATGGGTGATCCATAACTGGAAACTCCGGGAAATAGAGGGAGATAAAGAAACGTATACGACGGGACAGAAACTGGATACTGTCATGGCTTTCCAACCTTCTGAATTTTCAGAGAATCCGAAGAAAATCCGGGAACAATTGACTTTTCCGGAACTGGATCGTTATATCGACCGGATGAAAATGCGGGGGAGTTCGAATGTGATCGAGTTTCAGATTGAAAAATATAAAATGATTGCCAATGCATTCGCTACTTTTATATTGACTTTCATCGGTGTCAGTATCTCGTCACGTAAAATCAGGGGCGGAATGGGACTACATCTTGGAATAGGCTTGCTGATCAGCTTTTCTTATATCTTATTTATGCAATTTTCAACAGTTTTTGCAACAAATGGAAATATGAATCCGTTATTAGCAGTGTGGTTGCCTAATATTTTGTTTGCCATTATCGGAGTGTTTGTGTATAGGACGGCGCCCAAATAGTTTGAATGAAATACCTGAGTGAGAGAGACGTGTAAACGAGAAAAAAAATTAAAATCAATGAATTAATATTATTTAGGATGGAAAGAGATTATAATAAAAATCGGCGTTCTTTTCGTTCCGAACGGTCTGAAAACCGTAGAGGATATGGAGCAGAGCAAGGAGAAAGATATACGGCCGGATCTGTGGGGAACCGTAACACTACCAGAAGGTTTGAAAGGACTTCTGAACGGGACAACGGAGAAAGAAGAGAACGGAATTTTAACCGGGAGAAAGATACTTACAGAGAACGTCCGGCTAAATTCAGTAACCGCCGGGATTACCGTCCTAGTACAGAGGCAACCGACCGGCAGGACCGGACTGAACGTTCGGAACGGAAGGTATTGGTGAAACGTGATTCTCATACGGATAATCCACGCAGACCACGTATTTTCCGGCCAAGAGGTGAGGAGACCACCGGGAACAATCATTCGAATTATAATCGTCCTTTCGACCGCGATCGGAAAAAGATTTCCGGGAGAGAGAAAGAAGGACTGAGACAGAAACACTATAGTAAAAAGAAATTGTTGGCTCATCGGCTGAAAAATGAAGATGAGAACGCCGAATTGCGTCTGAATCGCTACATTTCAATGGGAGGCGTATGTTCTCGTAGGGATGCGGATGAATTGATCGTTGCCGGACGGGTGAAGGTAAACGGAGAGGTAGTTCAGACCGTCGGTTTGAAAGTACGGAAGAAAGACAAGGTGGAGGTGGACGACGTTCAGATTTTCCCCGAAAAGAAAGTATATCTCGTTTTAAATAAACCGAAAGATTATGTGACAACCGTTGAGGATCCGTTGGAACGTAAGACGGTTATGGCCTTGGTCGAAGGTGCTTGTAAAGAAAGAATCTATCCGGTAGGGCGTCTGGACCGGCAGACGACAGGAGTGTTGTTGTTTACGAATGACGGCGATCTGGCTAAGAAATTAACCCATCCGAAATACGATCACAAAAAGATATATCATGTTTTTCTGGATCGTGTATTGACTGAAGAAGATTTTCAGGCTATAGCGAATGGGGTCCAGCTGGAAGACGGATTTATCAAAGCGGACGAGATCAGTTATACCTCTCCGGATTGTACTGAAGTGGGGATAGAGATTCATTCCGGAAAAAATCGTATCGTCAGACGTATATTTGAACATTTCGGTTACCAGATCATAAAGCTCGACCGGGTATATTTTGCCGGTATTACGAAAAAAAATCTGCCGCGGGGAACATGGCGTTTCCTTACTCCGAAGGAAGTGACTATGTTGAAAGTTTATTAAGTGCTAGGCTATTGTTTATGGAGAGTGTTTTTTCCTGGTATGCTGTGTATACAGCAGCCAGGGCTGAAAAAAAAGTGAAAGAACGACTCGATCAGATTGGTATTGAAAATTATCTTCCGTTAAGGACTGAATACAGGGTGTGGAGTGACCGGAAAAAAAAAGTGTCAGTGCCTTTGATTTCCGGATATATTTTTGTACATATAAAAGAAGAAACTTTTGTTCCTGTACTGACAACTCCGGGGGTGGTTACTTTCCTGAAAGAAAAGGGAAAAGCGGTAGCTATTCCGGCTGAACAGATCGAACGTTTACGTTTTGTCGAAAACCAGGCCGATGAACCGTTGGAAATTTCTTACGAGGATATTCCTGCAGGTACTTTAGTAGAAGTTGTTCGGGGTAAATTAGCTGGATTTCAAGGAGAAATGGTGCAGATCCGGGATAAATACCGGATTGTTTTACGTTTGGAAAAATTAGGGTGTGCTTTGATTACGGTAGCGGCCAGTTGTGTTGAAAAAGTGAAAAATTATTCTAAGAAGGGGTATGTTTTGGGCTTTTTGTTTATTTTTGTGACTCCGTGAATTGTAAATCGAAAAATGAATATTAATTAAAAATAAACAGAGGTGAAAAAATTAGTTTTACTTGCATTTTTTATTCAGTTAGTGATTGCCGGATTTGCTCAAATGACCGATGAGCAAGTGGTGAACTTACTGAAAGAAGCCCGAAATCAGGGAAAATCTCAGCAAGAGATGATTATTATGTTGAGTAAACGTGGTGTAACGCAGGAACAATTGATGCGAATCAAAAATGAATATAGTAAAACCGGGATGGTGGGAACTTCGTATACTGCTGCCGGTAAAAGTCGTATGCGGGAAGAAATGGTAGAGTCCGGGACCATGGATTCCATCGGTTTCGGAGTTGCTGAAAATACAGAGGGTATTCAAAAGCCTTTAAAAACACAAGGACTTGTTTTCGGACGGGAGATTTTCAGAAACAGACGCTTGAATTTTGAACCCAATTTGAATATAGCTACTCCTGAAAATTATGTATTGGGGTCTGGTGATGAGGTGATTATAGACCTGTGGGGCAATACTGTCCGGAATATTCGCCAGGAAATTACCCCTGACGGTAATATCACGATCGATGAAACCGGTCCTATTTATCTTAATGGCCTGAAGATCGAGGAAGCTTATGTACGGGTAAAAAATGCTTTATCTAATGTGTATGCTTCTTTGAAAGATGATGAGCCTAATACGTTTATGAAACTGTCGCTGGGAAAGGTGCGGAGTATACGGGTCAATGTTATGGGAGAGGTTGCTCTGCCGGGAACCTATACATTACCTTCCCTTGCTACTCTTTTTCACGCCTTGTATCATGCTGGTGGAGTTGGGAATATCGGTTCGCTGCGTAGTATAAAAGTTAACCGTAAAGGAAAAGAGATCGCTGATGTGGATATTTACGACTATCTCTTGAAAGGGAAAAGTGATCTGGATATTAGTCTGAACGATGGAGATGTGATTATTGTGCCTCCTTATGAAAATATGGTGACTTTGAAGGGAAATGTAAAACGTCCGATGATATATGAGCTCAAAGGGACGGAAACGTTAGACGATTTGTTGAAATATGCCGGAGGATTTACAGGAGACGCTTTTAAAGAATCTGTCCGTTTGATCCGTAAAAGCGGGCGTGAATATCAGGTTTTCAATGTCGGAAAACTGGAGTATGCCACTTTTAAACTGGTTGACGGAGATGCTGTATCCATAGATGCGATGTTATCCCGTTTCGAAAATAAAGTAGAAGTGCGTGGTGCTGTTTTTCGTCCGGGATTGTATGCTTTAGGGAAAAATGTTTCCTCTGTGAAACAGTTGGTGCAAAAGGCCGAAGGCATTACAGAGGATGCTTTCCTGAATCGCGCTGTCATGTATCGTGAGAAAAACGACCTAACGCGGGAGGTGGAGTCGGTAGATATTGCCGCTATTTTAAATGGTCAGGCGGCTGATATACCTTTGCGGAAAAATGATGAATTGTATATTCCGTCTATTTTTGATTTAAAGGAGGAATATACGATCGGTGCTTACGGAGCTGTGAGAAAACCAGGTGTTTATAAGTATGTTGATAATATGACTTTGGAAGACTTGGTGGTTCAGGCCGGAGGATTGAAAGAATCTGCTTCTACTGTTAAAATAGATGTGGCCCGGCGTATTAAAGATCCGAAGAATTTGACAGGGTCGACTAAACTAGCTGAGAACTTTACTTTTACTTTAAAAGATGGACTTATTGTAGATGATAAGCCGGACTTTATTTTAGAGCCTTTCGATGAGGTATTTGTCCGTACATCTCCAGGATATCAGGAACAGCAAAATGTGAGTGTTTCCGGGGAGGTATTGTTTGAAGGGAGTTATACCTTATCTCAAAAAGGGGAACGGCTTTCGGATTTAGTGAAAAGAGCAGGTGGCCTGATGCCGGAGGCATATGCAAAAGGGGCTCGCTTGCTTAGGCAGATGACACCGGACGAAAAGGCTCGGGTGGAGTCTGTATTGAAACTTTCCAAACAAACGGATAAAGATTCGATCGACATAAACCGTCTGGATATCGGTAATACCTATTATGTCGGTATCGAGCTGAAGAAAGCGATCGAAAATCCCGGGTCGGATTATGATGTCGTATTACGGGAAGGGGACCAACTTGTTGTCCCTCAGTATACAGGAACGGTGAAGATCAGCGGGGCGGTGATGTATCCGAATACCGTCGTTTACAAAAAAAATGCGAAATTGAATTATTATATAGAACAAGGAGGAGGGTTTGCTTTTCGGGCGAAGAAACATAAGGTCTTTATCGTGTATATGAACGGTACGGTACAGAAATCCAAGACTTTCTCTAAGGCCAAGGCAGCTCCGGGCTGTGAAATCATCGTACCGGTAAAACCGCCTAGAAAAGGTGTCGGTTTGGCCGAAATCATGAGTATTGCTTCTTCTACCACGTCTATGGCTGCATTAGTTACATCAATTATTAATAGCACGAAATAATGGCTACAGATTTGACGAGTAATCAACCGGTTCAACCGGAAAATGAAATAGACCTGATCGAGGTTGTAAAGAAATTATGGACTAAGCGTAAATTTATCATCAAGGTGACTGTCATCTGGGCGTGTCTCGGGGTGTTAGTTGCTTTATTCAGTGCAAAAGAATTTTCAGCCGATTGTACCATAGTACCTCAAACCGGAGATAAAACAGCCGGTGGTAATTTAGGAGGCCATGCAGCTATGGCATGGATTAATTTCGGAGTCATAAGTGAAGGAGATGTTTTGTCTCCTAAAATATATCCTAAAATATTGGCCAGTGTACCTTTTCAAAAGGAAATCATGCAGACGGAAATTAAGTTTGAAGACTATGAGCATCCGGTAAAATTATTTGATTATTTTATGAATGAAGACTATCAGAAATTTTCTTTGATAGGAACGGCCATAAAATATACCATAGGTTTGCCTGGTTTGATTATCAGTGCTATTCGCGGAGAAGAACCGGAACCTGAATATGGTGGAGGAGTTGCTTCTAGTTTACAGATACTATCAAAAGATGAGTCAGAATGTATGAAAATTCTGAACGATAAAATCAGTATGAATTTGAACGAAAAAGACAGGTATATTACAATTACCGTGTATATGCCCGAACCTTTGGCTGCTGCTCAATTGGCTTTTAAAGTACAGATGTTATTGCAACAATATGTAACTGACTTCAAGATCGAAAAAGTAAAAGCCAATCTGGATTTTGTGGAAGGACGTTATCAGGAGGCCAAACATCAGTATGAAGTCAAACAGGAAGAATTGGCTTTATTCGAGGATGCCAATCGGAATCCGAGTACGAGTGTGGCTAGAGCGGCTCAAGCCCGTTTGACCAATGAATATACACTTTTGTTCGGAGTATATAACGAATTGGCCAAACAACGCGAACAGGCTTATATAAAAGTAAAAGAAACCACTCCGGTATTTACCGTTGTAGAACCGGTAACTATACCGGCCGAACGTTCAAAACCCAAAAGGGGACTGATTTGTATCGCCTTTACTTTTTTAGGTGGTTTTATCGGCATCGGTTTGGTATTGATTTTACCTTTCTTGGCTCAGGTTTCCGGTTGTAAGCGTTTAAAAGGATGGTTGCCTGAAGAAAAAGAATAATTTTCTATAAGACTTTATAAAAAAAGCTATCGAATGATAAATTTCGATGGCTTTTTTCATTATTGTGCGGGAGGTCCGAATATTTTTATACTTTTGTGGTATTCTTTAAAGCGGGAAAACTTAAAGGATTGAACGACTAAGTAAATATAACGATGGAAAATGAAGAAATCGATTTAATCGAAGTCATGGCGAAGCTGTGGCATCGCAAAAGGACAATAATGTATATTGCCTTGTTTTTTCTGGTGGGTGGTTTGGTTTTAGCTTTCTTTTTACCAAGGAAATATACCGCTCAATGTACCCTGGGTTTGGAAATGGAAGACCGGACTACGCGAATCAGTGTCGAAGGAATGTCGCCTTTTCAGAGTATGCCGATGGGAGATATGCGGAATACGCGTATTGTTTCGCCGGCTATGTATCCGGATATTTTTTTCAGCGTACCTTTTCAGAAAGAGTTGATCTATTCTCCTTTATATATCGATGAGAGAGGAGATACGGTTACTTTCTATAACTATCTGGTGTCCGGTCCGGAACGTTTGGCTTTGGTAGCCGATCCTTCACAGGTGGAACAGCTGACAGAAGAAGAAAGTAAATGTCTGGCTTATTTAAAAGATGCTTTTTCTGTAAAAGTAAATAACAAAGACGGTAATCTGAAAATTACTCTGGATCTGCCCGATCCGAAACTTTCGGCTTATCTGACGAATCGGGCACAGGCTATGCTGCAGACATACATTGCGCGGTTTCGTATCGCCAAAGCTCAGGCTGCTCTCGATTTTGCAGAGGAACGTTATACGGAGGTGAAAAACGAACTGGAGAAAAAGCAACAGGCTTTAGTACAGTTCCGCGAAAAACATCCGGACCGGACATCCGTGCAATTAGAAACGGAAGAGAAAATACTGACCAACGATTACGAGTTGTTTTTCGGACTTTATTCCGATATTGTAAAGCAACGGGAGAAGGCAAAAATCCAGGTGAAAGAAGATATGCCGGTACTGACGGTAATCGAACCTGTCGTAGAACCGACCGTTCCTTCTAAACCACAGCGTGCATTGATTGTGTTGGCTTCTTTATTGCTGGGATTATTCGTCGGTTGTGGTTTTGTGCTGATTCAACCTATCTTTTCTCAGATCGTATCTTCAAAAAAGCAGGCGCATACCATCCCGATTAAACGAATGAAAAAAATATCCTGAAGTGGAGGTTTAGTTTTTTTCTTTCTGTTTCGGTTTTTATGCCGTCAGCACTACGGGCCAAAGGAAAGGGAAAAAAAATACTGATTTCTAAATTGATTCCTAAGGTAAGGAATCAGAAGACCTCTGTTTTATGGTGTTCCTGTTTTCCAGATCAAGGTTAGCTTGCTATGCAGTGATAACGGGAGTCGAAGGTGATCGTATTCGGGAACCATGGGAGCTCTGTCGAGTGTCGTCTTGCTTTTTCTGAATGCCCGACCGATGGTGTCTGACGGAAACGTAACGTAAAGTTTTTTGTGCAGTGAGGAGTTCCGCCGGTCAGTGAAAGAAAAAGCAAGATGACCGACAGAAGCGACCGGGGCACCGGACACGAACAACTACCGGAATAAGTCTACCATAAATTCCAATCCATCCACATATCCTTGTCATATCTCCAGCTGTCATGTACCGCATCCGACAGTATTTTATCCGAATACACGAGCAGTGTCGAATCTGGTTCGTTAGCTTTGATGCCGTTGGCATAACCTTCTGGAATCAGTAATATCTTACTTTCTGCTGCCGTTAATTGAAAAATTTCCGGTTCCAGCTTGGGGGACGGATTTTCCCAGTTGTCGATTTTTACAAAAGCAGTAGTAAACGATCCCTTGACAACATAAAACCATTTCTTTTCGTGCTGATGGGCATGCCAGGCCCGGATGATAGAGGTATCCTTTTGATGAATAATATAAAAACGCTTGATTTCTTGCATGTCGAGGTCATTCACATGAGAAATCTGCCCCCGGTAATCGGTAAAAATACCTCCTTCGATGAATTTAATGTCGGACATAGATGAATGTTTTAATCGTTAAGCAATTTCCAGATTTCTCTAAACAATTGCGGAGTAATTCCCATCAAGAAAAGATTACATCTTCTGATCCAAATTTTTCCCTTTCTCTATATGTTCAAAATTGGGGATAAATTCTTTCATTGTTCCGACAATATCTTCTTTTTCTGTTTTCTGGTCATTCAATACCGCCTGCAATCTTTCCAGGAAAGTATCCAGTTCTTCCATCCGGCGGGCCTCCAGGTCCTCAATCACCCCCAGCGATCCGAAGCGTTCCGGATTAATTTTTTCCCCCTTCACGTAAAATTCCTCAAACCCTTTTTCTCCTGTCGTATCCGAGGTGAAATAATACACCGGATATACTTTACTATCCACCGGCATCTCCGCGGCAAACCGCCGGGCTTCCTCCTCCGAAGCACACTGCTTCACCTCATATCCCAGACTATGCAGGAACCGGTCGGCGATAGAGGAGAAGGTCATCATCTGCCCTACTCCCAGTTTCGGGAAAAAGATCTCCCGGTTCTGTCCCAGAATGCAGGCCAGCATACAGATCTGTCCACTCTCCTCCGGAGAAACGAAATAACGTTTCACATCGTTCGGAGAACTCAGCGGCTGACGCTTCATCAGCCGGTCGATAAATCCGGCCAGCAGACTTCCGTTCGAAAAAGCCACATTCGCAAAACGGGCCGTCGATATTTTGAACCGCGAAGAATAGGCCATGATCATTTCCTCCATGATCTTCTTGCTGGCTCCCATGATATTTACAGGATTGGCCGCCTTATCCGTCGACACGCAGAAGAAATGACGCGGCGGGTATTCACTCAGCAGGTCCAGCAGCTTCCGCGCTTTCAGCACATTATTCTCCAGCAACGCCTGAACGGAATATTTATCCTTTTCGCTCCGTACATGCTTGTGGGCTGAAAAATTGGCCACAATATCGAATCCCTGCTCTGCCCGGAAAATCTTTTCAAAGACCGGATCGGCAAAACTGAGCGGATAAGTCCGGTATTCTTCCGGCACATACATCCCGTACGTCGAGCGCAGATCCCTCGTCAGTTCCGCCAGCCCGTTCTCACTGATGTCCACAACCACCAGCTTTGAAGGACGGAAAGGCAGCACCGCCCGGATATACGACGAACCGATCGTCCCGGCACCGCCGATCACCAAAACACGTTTACCTTCTATTTCCGCGCGAAGCTTATCCCGGTTCGCCTCAATGTCCGCTGCGAACATGCTCTTTTGCCGGCCCGTTATGTGGTCGGCTATAAATTGACTGACATTCAACATCTGCTTAATTTTAATTTGATTTCAAATTCAGGTAAGAAATTATTTCAAATACTCCGGCCGCTCCGGCAGTCCTTTCAGCCAACGGAAAGGCAGCTCACTTTCCGGCTTCACGATCACCCAGGCCGTCAGGAAGATCAGTTTAATATCCAGCCATAACGAAGCATGCTGTTGGTACCAGATTTCCAGTTCACCTTTGTACGGAGCGATTTTCTCCGTATAAAACACGACAGGATCGATCCCCGGTTGCGACAACAACCGCTCCTCATCCCGGAAAACAATAGAGCCGAGCCCCGTGATTCCCGGCCGCACATTATAAATCACCCGTTGTACATGTTCCGGAAAACGTTCGAAATCCACCTTCATCTGCGGACGCGGCCCTACAATACTCATCGTTCCACTGAGTACATTCAATATCTGCGGCAATTCATTGATCTTCGTCTTCCGCAAAAAACGGCCGAAAGGCAATACACGCGGATCATTCCGGGTGGTCAGGCTGCCTGTCCCCATATTGGGGGAGTTCTTCAGCATGGTGGCGAACTTAAAAATAGAAAACATCCGGTTCCTGTACCCAACCCTTTTTTGCAGATACCATACCTTATGTTCTCCCGTACACCACAAAATCAGCATACAGGGCAATAACAGCCACGATACGCACACCAAGGCAATAAGTGCCAGCAGTACGTCAAAGACAACCTTCAAAAATTTGTACATAAATTCGGATTATAAAAAGAAGGAAAGAAATGTTATTTTACAGCTTCATAGGCTTCGGCAACGGTATCTACGATGATACGCAGCTGTTCCCGGGTTAAATGATTATAAACCGGAAGACTGATTTCATTGGCATACAACCGGTATGTATTCGGATAATCTTCCATTTTATATCCCCGGTTCTTGAACAAAGTCAGCATAGCCATCGGTATGTAATGTACATTTACTCCGACACCCTTTTCACTGATATATTGAATCATAGCATCCCGTTTCGCCTCATCGAAATCCTTGATCCGGAGCAGAAACAGATGATAAGAACTCTCCGTATCCCGGTGATGATAGGGGGGAATAACAGCCCAATCCCGTTTTGAAAACTCCCGGACATAAAATTCAAAAATGGCTTTCCTTTCGGGCAGAAACGTGGATTTATACCGGCGCATCTGGGCCAACCCGACAGTAGCGCACAAATCCGGCATATTCACTTTCAGTCCCTGATCGATGATATCATACCGCCACGCACCCACCTGATTTTTTTCGAAAGCACTCTTGTTTTGTCCGTTCAATGCCAAAGCCCTCAGGTAAGTCAGTTCGTTCTGATTGCCGAAAGGCTGCGGTAAATTCAATACAATTGCACCGCCTTCCCCTGTCGTTATATTTTTTACGGAATGCAGGGAGAAAACGGTAACATCGGCCACGGTTCCGGAAGCTTTTCCTTTATAAAAAGCCCCTAAGGAATGGGCGGCATCGGCCAAAAGCATTATCCGGCCCAATTGCTTTTGCCTCCCGGAGGCAGGCCGGTACAAAGCCTTCACTTCCGGGTCGTCCACTACTGCCCGGATGGCATCGTAATCACAGGGATACCCTCCGATATCGACAGGCAATATCACTTTGGTGTGTTCATTGATCGCAGCTTTTATCTTGTCCGGATCGATGGTAAAATCCTCTTTTACATCCACCATTACCACCTTAGCTCCCATATTCATGGCACACAAAGCCGTGGCACTGTAAGTGTAAGCGGGGATAATCACTTCATCACCGGGACCTACTCCCAGCCACCGTAGCATCAGCATCGCCCCGGATGTCCACGAATTTACACACAAAACAGCTTCACCTCCTGTGAACTGACGGATTTCATCTTCCAAAGCCCGTGCTTTGGGACCTGTCGTCAACCAGCCCGTATGAGTCAGGGTATCATGCATTTCTGCTATTACCTCATCATCGATGACAGGTAAGGAAAAAGAGATTTTTATAGTCTGATTTTACTTGTTTTATAACACCGTGACCGGGACATACCGTCCTGTTTTTGTCACAGTAGGAAATTATTTTTTCAAGCGAAAGTTTTGCTTGCTCTTTATCACTTTTAGGAAAAGAGGTGATGACTTTTGTATCGAACAGATAGGAATCTCCGGTAAAAATATAGTTCTCTGTAAAATAGGTCAGACATCCGGGATCATGGCCTGGTGTTTCAAGTACTTCGAGCTTTTGTCCCCGGAAAATTTCAATCCGGTCTCCCTCATGCAATATCTTTACTTTATTTCCGGAAAACACAAAGGGATGATTGTGATATTTGGAAAAATTCAGTTTTTCTGAATATAATCCTTCTTGTCCGTGTGCGGAAGTATATACGATACAATCCGGAAATAAGGAGATCAGCCGGTTTATTCCATAAAAATGATCGAAATGGGTATGGGTTAAAAATACTCCCTGAATTTGCTGACCGGGAAGTAATCGGGCGATGACAGGCTCGATATCTCCGATGTCGATCAGCCACACCCGACATGAGTCGGTGTGAGAAAGAATATATGTATTTGATGAAAAAATGGAATTAACAATCTGTACAATTCCCATTTTACCTTTAGTTAACTCTTACAGCCCGGAGGAACATTCAATTTTAACCAAGTCACATACAACCATCGGTTCTGTTTTCAGATACATGGTTCCCCATGTGAGTCCGAGACCGAATGCCGAGCACAGAAGTGACAGCTTCCGGTCCTGTAATTGCTCTTTCAGATCGGTAACCATCAGCATGGGAATGGAAGAACCACCCAAATTGCCGAAATTCCGGATATTGCAAGGCACTTTTGCCGTTTCTAATTTCAGTTTTTTTACAATCCTGTCGATGATTAGTTTATTGGCCTGGTGAATCAGAAAATAATCGATATCTTTTTCTTTATTCAGAGCACAATATTTTAGTAATTCATCGATACTTTTAGGAGGTTTGGAAATAGCAAACGACAACACATCCATACCGTTGATCAGTGTATGTACCGGAGCTCTGACAATACCGTTACCGAAATCTTCGTATTCGAACGATTCAGGAGTAACCGGGTGTCTGAATCCTCCGGCCGGAGTCATCAATGCCCGGAATCCTTTGCCGAAGGTATGGAAATCGACGATAATGGGTTCTGCATTCTCATGATATTCAAGTGCCAGGGCAGTCCCGCAATCCCCGAAAAGCGGGACACGGCTTTTGTCATACGGCGATCCCATTCGTGTCGCAGTATCCCCGATCAATAAAAGAGCTTTTTTCAGATTACCGGACGATAGCATATTCCCGACGACTGTGATTGAATATACACAACCACAACATCCCATAGGAATATCCAGGGTAAAACAACGGTCAGATAAACCCAAACGTTCCTGTAGAATACAGGAGGTCGGTGGAGTCCGGTAATCTCCGGTAACGGATGCAAAAGATAAAATATCGATTTCTTCTTTATTCCATCCTAATTTTGCAATCAGATTTTCAGCTGCTGCCATACACAGGTCGGAGGCACAAATGTCATCTGTAGCGACATATCGTTTTTCTATACCTACGGTATCTATAAAAACATCGGCTTCTTCCCGATTGAAAAAATCGAAATCGTGAGTATCGACGACTTTGTCCGGTACGGCACCGGCAACTCCCGCAAGCTTTACGTTCTTTATGTTCCAGAGAGCCATAAATCCGATGGTTAAAGTTCTACATTGTATTTGGACAGAATCTTCTTTCCTTCAGCATAAGAGGTTAGTCCCAGAATGTCTTCCGGATCGAACATGACATCGAATATTTCCTCCAATTGGGCTACAATACTTAACTGGTGGACAGAATCCCAGCTATCGATATTCCCGGCGTTGAACTCATCGTTTAAATCCTTGGCCGATACTGAAAAAACAGTTGTAAACGCCTCATTGTATTTTTCTAAATTCGTCATAGTATAATCTGTTATTCTTTGATTAATTTGCTGTATAATATTTTTCCTGCTTCATTTTTAGGAATTTCCGGGATGGCAATAACTTTGAAAGCCGAAGCTATGATATGGGTTTTCCGGATCAGTAAATCCAGGACTTTATCTGTAAATTTTCCGTCAGTAATGTAGACATACATCCCTTTATCCGTACCCGTACAGGCACAGGACAGGTTATATTCGGCCTTGATTATCCGTTCACATTCATCTAATCCCACCCTTAAACCGAATAACTTTAAAAAGCGTCCTATACGTCCTATGATGTAATAACATCCGTCAGCATCCCTCCTGGCAAGATCCCCTGTAAAAAGGACTCCTTTGTTTTCATCTCCCCTGATCAGATCATCGGCGGAAAAAGCATAGCCTAACGTGACATTGGGTCCCTTGTATACCAGCTGGCCTGTCGCTTCTTTTTCCAGAATAAGTTTTCCCTGTTCGTCGACAAGAGATAATTCTCCATTCGGAATCGCCCGGCCTATACTGCAAATTTTTGAACTTGCCAGATGGGCGGGTAAATAAGCCATTCGGGCCGTACCTTCTGTCTGTCCATAGGTAGCGATAAATTTTTTCCCATTTTTCTCTGCATAGTCGGCACAAGTGCGGAATAATTTTTCATCCATCTTGCCTCCTCCTTGGGTAATTAATTGCAGGTGGGGAAGCTCCATCCTGAAAAAACGTAATTTCTGGAGAACTTCGAAACTGTAAGGGACACCGGTGAAGCTTGTTGCCCGATGTTCCTTCATAAAGGTCCAGAACTTTCCGTCTGTCAGACTTTTTCCTGTCAGTAAGATTGTCGCTCCGGCATAAATATGACTGCTTATCACCGATAATCCCATCGTATAATATATGGGTAGCGCCGCTAAAGCACGTTCGTGTTTATCCAGACCGAATAATAAAGAGACGTTACGGGCATTTGCCTCTACGTTTTTATAGCTATGTCTCACGAGCTTCGAACTTCCTGTCGAGCCGGAAGTCGGTAAGAGCAAAGAGAGTTCTTTATATAAAGGTGGGGGTGTCATTCCCGTTTTTACCAATATATAATGTTTGAAACCGAATATCACTTCTGATCCGTACTCATGCCCCAAACGTTCCGGCAGCCATAAATATTCCGGTCGGTATGCCGATAATAGATTCTGAAATAATCCGCTTTCTGTATGACTATGGATAATCAACGGTACGATTTTATTCGAAAGTGCACCGATGTATCCTGCAAATGCACCGATACAATTCTCCGATAAGATAAAAATGAGTGTTCTTTTGCTCAGTACCTCCCCGAAATGGTCACAGAAACGGACTAATTCGCCGTAAGTAAGTGAATCCTCATGATCGTCGATAGCAGCGATATCTGCCGGATTTTTCTGATCGATATTCAAAAACATATTCGAAATGTTTAGATTGCCGCACACCCGTCTACCCCTAAAATCTGTCCGGAAATATAATCTGCTCTGTCTGAGGCAAGAAAAACACAGGCATTGGCTACATCTTCCGGAGTGCCTAATCTTCCGAGTCCGATCTTTTGGATCCTGACATCGATTTTATCGCTGTCGGTTTCGTATAATTCCTCGAATCTTTCCGTTTTGACAATACCGGGAGCAACAGCGTTTACCCGGATATGCAGAGGGGCGAGTTCTTTGGCTGCAGATTTGGTCATGGTAATGACCGCTCCTTTTGTGGAGGAATAAGCTACCTGTCCCGGAGATCCGATGACACCGGTAACCGAAGCCATATTGATAATCGAACCGCCTCCCGAACGCGCCATAAGCCGGGAAACGGTCTGAATCATTTCAATCACTGCGAATACATTGACCCGGTACATTTGTTCCAGATTTTCACGTAATACCATGCCGAGTTTCTGATTGGAGATAATGGCGGCATTATTAACGACACAATCGATGCGCCCTTCCTGTTTATGTATCCCCATCAGCGTTTTTTTGACCATCTCCCGGTCCGTAACATCCAGTAATACCGGAATAACTTTGGTCTGGTATTTTTCCGCCACAGCACACGTCCAATGATCCGGTTCGTCCCATTGAATATCTCCGGCATAAACAATAGCACCGTCTCCGGCAAAACGTTCGGCTATAGCACGTCCGATTCCGCGACTGCCTCCTGTAATCAGGCAAACTTTATTTTCCAGAAATCTTTTCATCATAAATCAATTAAGCTAATGTCATTCCCCCGTCGATTTTCAGTGCCGTTCCGGTCATCCAGGATGAAGCATCTGAAAGCAGGTACACGATAGCATAAGCAATATCCGAAGGTTGGCCATAACGTCCAAGAGGATAATTTTTTTTGTCTTTTTCCAGTTGTTCTCCGGATAACTGACCGGATCTGATCAGATTCGTTTCGACCATACCCGGATTTACGCTGTTGCATCTGATCCCTTTACCGCCTAATTCCAACGCAGTTGTTCTCATAAAGGCATCTATTCCGCATTTGGTCGTGGCATAAATACCGTTGCCTGCGGATACCCTGAATACTCCTCCGGCAGAGGCTGTAAAAACAATGGATGAAGGATTCTTCATTTTCTTCTTTTTTATCAGATTGCGGGTAAGCATCATCGGAGCGATCAGATTGATCTTTTGAATACGTTCGATGATTTCTGTCGTTAAAAAGGGAGTAAGTACAAGTTTCATTATCCCTGCGTTATTGACACAACCATCCAATCGGGGTAAACGATCGGCCAGCGACTCGATTTCCTCTTCTTTGGTCAGATCTGTGACAATTCGGCTAGGTGTGCTGTTTTGTACCGGCAATTGCCGGAAGGTTTCTTCCAATCCATCCGGATTGATATCCGTGATAACGACTTCAGCCCCCATCCGGCAACATTCGATGGCTGTTGCCCGCCCGATACCGGATGCCGCACCGGTAATAAGGACAGTCTTTCCCGATAAAGAAAACGGATTATAGGTCATCGGATTTTATTTTTTACTTTCGATTGTATTGAATAATTCTTCGATCGTACCGACATTTTCAATGTCTTTTCCTTCGATAGTGATTCCGTATTCCTCATCGACCATCAGTATGACCGATAAAGCGATAAGCGAACTCCACTCTTCCAATTCTTTGAATTTTGTCTGAGGAGTAAATACGTTTATATCGGTTTCGTCGAATAGATTGGCAAATAATTCAATAAACTTTTCCATAATATTATTCTGTTAATTTTATAAATAATCGGTCATTCACTGTAAATCTATTTTGTATTCTTCCGGGTCAGATCGCTTTTCATCAGATATCTTTCCCTGCCATCGGGTAGATTAATCGTTTCAATGATAACATCTTTGTGTAATTTGTGATAGGCTAGTACTTTCTTATTACCGGCATCGACTTCATAAAAAACTTCTTTTACCCCCAAAGCCCTTAATACAGCTCTGTAGGCCATGTTCATTTCCACACTACCGACCGGATCTTTTTCGGCTGCCTTCCAGACCCAATATTCCCCCCGGACTCCTTCCGAGACAAAATATTTGGTCGGGGAAGAAGTGTGCATGGATTTGTATCGGTCGAATAAAGGTCTGATCAATTTCGGATTTGCAAGGATAGAAGTAAATGCAGCGAAGGCCAGTTGAACCCTTTTTCTCCGCAGATTGTCCATCTGCGCTTTTGCATCCAGGGTACTACTGTTAAAACCGACAATCTGGCCTTTTTCGTTTTCTGCACAGATAACCACTTCATTCGGATCATTCAGTACTATTTTGTAGTATTTTTTCAAAAAAGGCTTACCCATCATGGCAAAAATCCCCGGAGCCCCCTGTTCCCGGATAGAATAATGAAGGTTTGCTATTTCTTTTGCATCGCTGGGTTTTGCTAACCTTAGTTTGTATTTAGCCATAAGTGATTATAAATGAAATTGATTTATTTATCGACAGAACTATAAAGTATCATGACGTTTTTTTTAAATATTGAGGTATACCTCTTCAATTTTTTGAACAATACTCGTTTCTGAAAATTTTTTTAAAGTTGATTCCCGGATTTTATCCCTATTGTATTCATTTATATTTTTATGCATATATTTCAAAGCATCCGTTAATTCATTAACACGATCACAGGGAACTAACAAACCATTTTCATGGTTGACAAATTCTTCCGGGCCACCGCAAGGCGTTGCTATGACAGGCAAGCCTTTGGCCATTGCTTCTATATATACTACCCCGAATGTTTCTTTTCTACTGGCTAATACAAAAACATCCGACTCTGAAATTAAATTCTGTATTTCCTGCTGGTTTTTCAACCCCGCCAATGTAATTCGGGCTGTTAAACCCGCACTATCGATCATATTTTGAAGACGCGATCGCTGATTGCCTTCTCCAACAATGGTGAGTGATACATTCGTGTCAAAATCAGCTTTTTTAAAAGCATCGATCAATATATCATGCCCTTTTCTATGAATCAGATTGCCGACAGATATAAATCGGAATCCCAGCCTATTTTGGGTATCTGTATTTTTCAGAAAGAAAGCATCGGAAACCATATTATAAATAACGGTACTTCTGACCTTCCAATGTTGAAATAAACGGAGTGCCAAAGAGTTGGAAACACTTATTATTGCATCGGCATACGGATAAGTCAGCTTACCATAGTTTTTTACATATCCAGGTAAAACATCGTTATTTATTATACTCCAATGCTCTGTGCACACCCAAGGAATATTAAATTTCTTTTTTAAGACTGAGGCAAGTACAGAAATATTTAAATAATGTGAATGAATAATATCCGGTTTACCATGCAGCTTTTCTACCTTTTTATACAGTTTTATAATTTCTTTCTTTAAAACATGATGTATAATAACTTCCGGCATCAATCTCCGGTAAGGTACGGCCAAAAAATAATGTTCATAAATATTGATACCGTCTACGATTCGATGATTAGTACCGATAATGTCCCAGTTCTTGGCTGAATAAAAATTCAATCCGATGTATATTACCTCATGCCCCAGTTTCTGTAATGCATGAGCTTGCGTTGCTTCAAAACAACCGAACAATGGATGATTAGGAGTGGGATATCCCCTTGCTATAATTAATATTTTCATAATTTAATCATTACCGAAACATTTGTTATAAATCCGGATAGTTAGATACACAGGCATTTTCAGTAAAAGCATTCGGAGACAGTGTTTTTTATGTAAATATTTCAGTATTTCGAAAATCAGATCTTTTTCATTTCTCGCACAGGCAATTGTTGAATCCCATAATCTCCACTTTACAAATTTGATGTGATGTTCCCTGGCGAATTTCATATAATCCATTTCAACGTCGAATATGGTGGAAATATAAATACTGCTTGGGGCAAATCTGGACGTAGTGATAGAACCTTCTCGTTGGGTATTATAATAAGCTATTTCCGGATCGATGAATATACGATCTGCATAATAGCCGATTTTAAGAGAAAACATCGTATCATTATGTTTGGCTACTTCATCAAATTTTACATTGTATTTTTTTATTAAATGATGAGCGATCATTTTGCACCAGGGTGGCCCCATAACAAATCTCAACTTGTTTTCTAATAATTTGTCATTTAAGTTTTTACCTGTAATGAAAGACTGTCTGTAGACGTGTACTTTTTCTTTTGTAACCGAATCGACTCTCTCGTAGTTTAAAAATATAATGTCATACTCGGAATTTATGTAACGATCCAATATATCAGAAAATTTTTCTGAAAAATAATCGTCGGAATCGGCGAATAATATCCATTTCCCTTTGGCTATTGTTAAACCGATATTACGTGCATACCCTGCTCCTTTGCTCTCGGGTAAGAAAATTATTTTTACCTGTTGATTATTCATCCCCGGATAATTCTTGACATCGACGATTTCCCGGTCGCTATTGTCATCTACAACGATGATTTCTATATCGGAGCGTTGGGGAATAGATTCCAGACAACGCTGTAACAGATCCGGGATATTCTTTGTCGGAATAATGATGGAAAAATTAATCGTATTATTCATCTGCACTTATTTTCAATCTTCTTTTTTTATAGGGGAAAAAATAATTTGATAAAAATACAATCAATAACATAAACAGTATCATTTGGTAGGGGTAACACTCCATCTGTAACATCAGGAAATAGATCGTCAATACAACCAACAGAAATATACGGATACCGGAATCATAAATTTTATTCTTTTGCTTTCGGATAGCCGTATACAATAAAAAGAGAAATATACTCCCAAGAATAATTCCACCTTGCAACAGAATCTGTAATTCAATATTATGGGTTATCACGCCATGAATATTTTCTAATGCCCAATCTTTATCGACCCAACCATAGCCTGATATAAAAGAATTGCTTATCATATATAAAGAATACATCCATATAACAGTTCTTCCTGAAAAAGTCATATTTTTTTGTAATACATCTTCTATAAATACCTGTAACTTTGAACCACTTACAACCTCACTTTGGGTGAATACCATGGTTAATGCAAACAATATTAAACCGGAGAATAGTAGAATTAAAAACCATTTCCGTATTTTCAAAGGATGAAAAAATACTAAATATATAATTAATAAGATAATACATAAAAAAGATGTCATCGATCCGCTTCCAGGTAAGAGAACTGATAATAAAGAAATAGGATATAGTAGAAATAAATTGAATTTACCTTTGTTCGCATGAAAACAATATAATGTATTTACAGCTAATGCCGGGATGATCACTCCCCCGAACTGATTATAATTTCCTCCTAGAAAATATAATTCTCCTCCGTTTTCATTTATCCATATACCGTCCGGATATATTAATAGTAAGATAAAATTCAGATAAATAATAAAAGAAAATACAAACGATAGTGAATATAATGTAAGTGTTGTGTCTTTTTTTATCAGTTGCTCCGTAAATAATACCAATCCGGTTGTTTTAATAAAAAAAGGTATTATTTCAATAATAGACATTTGATTCACATATGAATTCAATATGGAGAAAATAAAAAATATAAAAATTAAAATATCAAACTTAGAAAAGGAAAAATGAAATAAAGCCTTAAAAAAAACATATAGAAAAAGTATCTTTGAAAACAGGCTGAAAAATACACTTAAAAATTTTATTTCCTCTACAATTAAAACAGAGCTTCCAATAAGTATGAAATAAACGAAAATGCTCCAGATCGTATAGAGACTCATACTAAATTTGTAAGGAATTTAATTTAATGGAAGATTCATTTTTTCTCCCATTTCAACATCCAGATCGTTAGGAATTTCATCATCATATCCACCGGCAGAAGTAAATGTCATTTCTCCAAAATAAATTTTTCCTCCTATTTCATATAAGTCGATACGTACTTGGGGAAAAGGTTTTGATAGAATTTTACATATATCTAACATTCTTTTAAATGACTGTGGACACGGAATTTCACTATCTTTTTTTAGTTGGGGTGGAATATAGCCGGAATATGGTTGCCAGAATGTATTATAAATATTCCAATGATAAATATGACCAGGTTGTCTATCCGACATAACTTGAATATAAAGGGGGGATCCATGTATACAATGAAATTTATAATCAATGAGTGAAGATGAAATGGAAGGATTATCCCATTTCAAATATTCCTCAGCTATAATACAAGGTTTTATGGTTGTATAATGCGGTTCTGCTGTGGTGTATCCATATTTTTGTTTAAGCCATTTTTTTAGCAATTTACGGGTTGCCTGTAAATCCAGTTTGGTTTTATCTTCTACTAATAGTACTGTACCACATCCATTATTGCTTTTTAAAACAAAGCTATTCGGTAATTGTTCAAAATCGATGTCCTCTACACGGTCCCATTTTCCGTATAATTTAACTAATATCTCTTCAAGACCATTATTTTTAATGTATTCACGGACTTTGTACTTGTCGGCTAATTCTGTCCATAAAGATGTATCTGATCGGAATTTCAGCCAATTCACTTTTTCATTGAATGTTTGAGGATTATTTAAATTCAGTTCCTTATGGAATTTCCTTCTATAGAGTAGTTTGGCTAATTTTTCAGGATTATGATGTCCCAGATAGTTCTTTTTTTGTTTTATAACCCATCTTCTGAAAGCTACCAATGGATAGAAATAAAAGATAATTGTTTTTTTTATCTGATGATTCATAGGATTGAATTAATTGATTTGACTTTTTGTAGGGCTATACCCGATATCCTTTGGAGAATTTCTTTTTCATCTTTACATAGGCTAAAGAAATAAGAACTTATCCCCATTGTAATGGCTGAAATGATAAAGTTACCGACAAAACTCCAGGTGGAGGAAAATATACTGGAGTAATAGTAACACAAAATTACAGTAAGACAGAACGGAGGAATTATCGGTAAAAAAACACGTTTAGAAAATTCTTTGATAGATAATCCTCCTGTAAATTTTAGAAAAGGTAATCTGGTTAAGGCACATAATAACTCGATGCCTAATATGCAATACATAACAGCAATAACTTCGGCACCATAATGTAAAAAAAGAAAGGCTGCAGGTAATGATAGTAGTTTGATAGAATTTACAACCAGTGAATAATTTCTGATCTTTCCGATAGCCTCATTGGCATAAGCCAATCCGATGGTTAATTGATCGGCTAAATTAGTCAATACGATAAACTGACAGAAGACTACAGTATTTTCCGGAACTTCTTTCAGCCAAATGGATAAAAGATCGTCCATTTCCATTATAGCAGGAATAGAAATAAAGGCTAATAATAGAAATGAAAATTTACTGGTTATTTCGGCTAAGCGAAACATTTTCTTCCTGTCGTTAGCTCCTTCAGCTCTGACTAATTGCGGTTTTGTTGCATTTTGGATAGAAGAAGATAAAAAGTTCAGTTGTCCGGAAACCTGCCAGGCTATTCCGTAGGCAGCATTGACTACTGTACCGAAAAATCTGTTTAATAAAATTGCAATTCCTTGAGTCCTGCCAACGATACATCCGGTACTATATACAGACCATCCCATAAAAGAAAACATCTGTTTGAAAATTTGCTTGTCCAAAGAGAAAAGATGTATATCTTTTGTCTCCTTATATTTCCTTTTACAGTATATTAAATACATGAAATAATTTGCAGCTTGAACGATCACTAATAAAATCGCGTAATATTTCAGTCTTTCGACGGGTATTGCATATAGAATTAAAGCAATAGGAATTTTAAGAAATGAATAAGTTAATTGGACAATAGTTGCATAAAATATATTTTCATGGGCAATCAGAACAGCCAGATAAGGAGTTGATTGCATGGTGAAAAACAATGCAAATAGCATACAATAATATACCCAGATTGCAGCATTTACCCGATCGGCCGGAATATTCAGAAATCCATTGAAAATGAAAGGTTGCAATATGCATAATCCGGCTATAAGCGTGATGCTTATGATCAGTTGCGTAACGATACTGTTGTTGAATATTTTATGTTGCATAAAGAAATCTCCTTTACCTTGGTGGAAAGACAGATATCTTTGAGTCGTTGAAGTCAGTGAGGTTTGTACAAAGGAAAGCATTGCCACAATTCCACCGACCAAGGAATAGATCCCATAATCTTCGACTCCTAATGCGTCCAGTATAAGTCGTGCCGTATATAAAGTGACGAGGACTGAAATGACTGTACGTACATACTGAATAGAAGTATTAAATATTATTCTGGTCGATGGTTTCATGAATAAATATTTGCTATTAACATCCTATTGCGGTATAAATAAAGCTATTCCTTTCAAGTTCCGTTTTATTGTAAAGATTACGGCCGTCTACAATAAATACACCTTTCATATTCTGCTTTACCAGATTCCAGTCCGGAATTCTGAATTCTTTCCATTCTGTAACTAAGACCAATGCGTCAGCTTCAATGGTTGCCTGATATTTATTTTCACAATATTCAACAACACTTCCTAATTTCCTCCGACATTCATTCATTGCAATAGGATCGTATACTTTTATTTTGCAATTTTCTTTTAATAACGCATTTATAAGAACCAAAGCCGGAGCTTCACGCATATCGTCGGTTTCCGGTTTAAAGGATAACCCCCATATGGCAATCGTTCTATCGTTTAGATTTTCATCGAAATGTTGTTTTAACTTTTTATATAATATTTCTTTTTGGATATCGTTGACACTTTCAACTGCAGTCAGAACTTTCATATCGTATCCATGTTGTTTGGCCGTTTTTATCAAGGCTTTTACGTCCTTGGGGAAGCAGCTTCCCCCATATCCGCATCCGGGATATAAAAATTTGTTTCCTATTCTGGAATCGCTTCCGATTCCTTTCCTGACCATATTGACATCAGCTCCGATCAATTCACAGAGATTAGCGATATCGTTCATAAAAGATATTCTGGTTGCCAGCATTGAATTTGCTGCATATTTTATCATTTCAGCAGAAGGAATGTCTGTTATAATGATCCGATCGGATACCAGCATAAAAGGTTTATATAATTTCGACATCATTTCCCGGGCTTTTATACTGTCTACTCCGATAACAACTCTATCCGGGCTCATAAAATCTTTTATCGCTGCTCCTTCTTTCAAAAATTCCGGATTAGAGGCGACATCGAATTCGACAGAAATTCCCCGTTTATCGATTTCTTCCCGGATTACTTTTTTCACTTTCCTTGCAGTACCTACGGGTACCGTACTTTTAGTTACGATAACCATATATTTTTTTATGTATTGTCCTATGGTATGAGCAACGGCAAGCACATATTTAAGGTCTGCACTTCCATCTTCATCCGGGGGAGTACCTACTGCAATAAATACAATTTCGACTTCCCCAAGACATTCGGCAAGATCAGTAGAAAATTTTAATCGGCCGGCTTCGACATTTTTATCGACCAATTCTTTTAATCCCGGCTCATATATTGGAATAATCCCATTATTCAAATTATTGATCTTGTTTGTATCGATATCGACACAAACGACATTTATTCCCATTTCAGAAAAACATGTTCCGGAAACCAAGCCGACATAACCGGTTCCAACAATAGCTATATTCATAATTTTTTTTAGAAAATATTTAAGATATTTTTGCAAACAATATTGTTGTGGAATCAAGTTTCTGATTCGTTAGTAAAAGCAATACTATTTATGATAATGTAATATGTGTTAACTGTTTATGCTGATTTGCTTAAAATCGATGAGATCTCTGTTTTTCTACTGATATAAACGCTCGTTTTTATTGGTGGAAAAACTGCTGATTACCCTGTTTTAGATTTATTTTGTCCAGACCAACAATTTATTTTCACCGGGTATAAAGTATTCGGCTTCTTGTTTTGGCAAAATGATTGTATAGCAAATTTGTCGTTTTACTATTTTACCGACCTTCTGAATCAAATTTTCAAAATAATCGACATCTATATTTTTACCGGCAATTACTAAATCGATCAGATCGGAATCCTTCCCGACAGCAAAATCACCACGTACCCATACTTTCGAAATGTCCCCGACCCGTTCAACCACCTCTTCTATAACCTGAGTGATTCCGCTATGCTTTAATACCAACCGATGAATATCATTGAAAAGGGGATGAGTGGAATTAGCATGATATACCTTTCTATTTCCTTTGTTCTCGGCTTTCAGTAAACCGGCATTTTCCAAGTGGTTCAGTTCAAGACGAAGGGCATTCGTCGATTCTCCGAATTCGTCGGCCAGACCACGCAAATAAGCATGAGTAGACGTATTCAGAAAAAATTTCAGCAATAACTTGATACGGGTTTTGGATGTAATCAGACTATCCAGCATGGATTTGTAAAATAAAACTGCTATTTACAGCTTCGCCTGGTAAGTCCCATTTTCCATTAGGACAGAAAGAAATTTGAATGAAAATGCAAAATAGTTTTATTTTTGCGCAACAAAATTACTCATTTCTTTGGATAATATCAAAAGAAAAACTCATTTTTATCCGATCATGGATTTTTTTCATACGCAATATATCATTAAATAATGCAAAGTATACAGTGTATTTTGGGTCTGATCAGTCCGGATTACAACCAATCATCCTCTTCATTTCTTTCTGCTTCATCACTGACCTTCCGCTCCTGTCAGTCAATACTACTATAACTTTCCCTTTTCACTCTCCTTTTATCTCCCATCCTAATAAGAGATATAACGAAGTTGTATCGGAGGTGAATCGGCGATAATATAGGAGCGCACCTGAAATACAGCTGAAGAAGACCCCCAAAATGCCAATAAAAACGAGCGTTTTTTCGGGGATTATTTAACCATGAAAATTTCATAAAATCACTTTAAATAAAATATTTCATCAAATTGATATTTAGTGTTTTTGTGTCTCTTTCCAATTTTGACTTATCTAAATTATTAATAATATTTCCAAATGAAAAATTTTGCATTGATCGGTGCGGCAGGCTATATCGCCCCACGCCATTTACGTGCTATTAAAGATACCGGTAACCGTTTAGTTGCGGCATACGATAAATTCGATAGTGTCGGAATTATGGATAGTTTCTTCCCTGAAGCTTCGTTTTTTACTGAGATGGAACTGTTCGACAGGCATTGTTCAAAATTGAAAAGGACGGATAAACAAGTGGATATGGTATCCATCTGTACTCCCAATTATTTGCATGATGCACATATTCGTTACGGCTTACGGCTGGGTTCCGACGTAATCTGTGAAAAACCTTTGGTATTGAATCCTTGGAATATCGATGCCCTGGCGGAAGTTGAAAAGGAGACTGGGCATAAAGTCAATAATATTCTTCAGCTCCGGCTCCACGAATCCATCAAAGCCCTGAAGAAACGCATCGATGAGGGGCCAAAAGACAAGGTATACGACGTAGACCTCACTTATATCACTTCACGCGGAAACTGGTATTATACCAGTTGGAAAGGAGATATCCGGAAAAGCGGTGGAGTAGCAACCAATATCGGAGTTCATTTTTATGACATGCTGACTTGGATTTTCGGTCCGGTGAAGGAAAATATCGTACATGTGAAAAGTCATGATCGGGTAGCTGGTTTCTTGGGTTTAGAGAAAGCACGGGTTCGGTATTTCCTGAGTATCAACGGTGATAATCTGCCGGAAAATGCCGTGCAGGGGGAAAAACGTACTTATCGTTCCATTCAGATCGAAGGAGAAGAATTTGAGTTCAGTCAGGGATTTACCGAGTTGCATACGGAGAGCTACAGACATATTTTATCCGGAGAAGGCTTTGGTTTGGACGAAGTACGTAACTGTATCAATATTGTACATGCAATTCGCAATGCAGAACCGATCGGTTTGAAAGGCGATTATCATCCGCTGGCAAAATTTCCTTTGGTAAAACATCCTTTTGGCTGGGACAGATAAGATTCGGAAAAGTATGGTAATGAAATTGAATATGGTCGACCTGAAAGGTCAGTACGATAAAATCCGGGAGGAGGTAAATGCTGAAATCCAAAAGGTGCTGGACACAACCGCATTTATAAATGGTCCTAAAGTAAAGGAATTTGCTTTTCATCTGGCGGAATATAACCGGGTGAAGCACGTCATTCCCTGTGGTAATGGTACCGATGCTTTGCAGATTGCTTTGATGGCTCTCGGTCTGAAACCGGGGGATGAGGTGGTTGTCCCTGCTTTTACATACGTGGCTACTGCGGAGGTGATCGGTCTGCTCGGGTATACTCCGGTTATGGTCGATGTGGATTATACTTCTTTCAATGTTACCGTTAAGAATATAGAGCGGGCTTTAACTGCCAAGACGAAAGCTATCGTTCCGGTGCATCTGTTCGGCCAGAGCTGTGATATGGAGCCTATTCTTAAATTTGCTTCCGAGCATCATTTATATGTCGTAGAAGATAATGCTCAGGCAATCGGGGCTGAATATACTTTTTCAGACGGCACCAAAAAGAAAACCGGAACTATGGGGACTATCGGTTGCACTTCTTTTTTTCCATCCAAAAATTTAGGATGCTATGGAGATGGCGGGGCACTGATGACAGATGACGATGAACTGGCCGAAAAAATCCGGATGATTGCCAATCATGGTCAGAAAGTAAAATATCATCATTCGGTACTGGGATGTAATTCCAGGCTGGACACCTTACAGGCAGCTATTCTGGATGTGAAGCTGAAACATTTGGATGAATACGGTGCTGCACGTTATGAAGCTGCTCAGTATTATACCCGAAGGCTGAGTGGTATCGAAGGGATAATTACTCCGGCTGAGATGCCTTATTCCACTCATGTTTACCATCAATACACCTTAAAAGTGCTGAATGGCCGTCGGGATGTTTTGAAGAAGTTTCTGGAGGAGGGGGGGATTCCTGCGATGATTTATTATCCATTACCTTTGCAACAGCAGGAAGCATTTAAGCCTATTACACGGGCTGCCGAATCATTGGACATGGCTGAGCAGTTGGCTTATTCCGTACTGTCACTGCCGATTCATACTGAAATGACCCCTGAACAGCAGGATCTTGTCATTGAACGGATCAAAGAATTTTATAAATCCTGATTATGAAACAGAAATATTTTGCTCATGAAACGGCTGTTATAGATGAAAATTGTCAGATTGGGGAAGGAACGAAAATCTGGCATTTCAGTCATATTATGACAGGATGTGTGATCGGGACGAATTGCAATATCGGTCAGAATGTAGTGATCTCTCCGGAGGTCGTCTTGGGAAACAATGTGAAAGTGCAGAATAATGTATCGGTTTATACCGGAGTAACTTGTGAAGACGATGTTTTCCTGGGGCCTTCCTGTGTATTTACTAATGTTACCAATCCCCGGAGTGCCGTCAACCGGAAATCCCAGTATGCTGGGACTCATGTAGGGAAAGGGGCGACAATCGGTGCAAATGCTACCGTTGTTTGCGGACACGATATCGGCGCCTATGCTTTTATCGGTGCCGGAGCTGTCGTGACGAAACATGTACCCGATTATGCCCTGTTGGTAGGTAATCCTGCCCGTCAGCTGGGCTGGATGAGCGAGTATGGACACCGGCTTTATTTTGATGCTGAAGGGATTGCCGAATGCCCGGAAAGTCACGAAAAGTACCAGTTGAAGGACGGGAAAATATTTAAATTATAGTATTCGAATTATTATTAAACCATGTACAATAAATTAGTTCACAAAGAGGCCAGATTAGCTTTGGTTGGGTTAGGTTATGTCGGTTTGCCTATAGCTCTTGAATTTGCCAAAAAGATTTCAGTGATAGGTTTTGATATCAACGAGGAGCGTCTGACGATGATGCGCCAGGGCATAGATCCCTGTAAAGAACTGGATTCCGAAGCGTTTGAAAATGCTGATATCGAATTTACCTCTTCTATTGATGAATTGCGGAAGGCTTCCTTTTTTATCGTTGCCGTTCCTACACCGATAGACGATCATAACCAACCGGATCTGACTCCATTGCTGGGAGCAACGCGTTCGGTGGCGAAAGCCTTGAAAAAAGGGGATTATGTGGTGTATGAATCCACGGTTTATCCGGGCTGTACGGAGGAAGATTGTATTCCTGTGCTGGAAGAAATTTCGGAACTGAAAGCCGGTGTGGATTTTAAGTTCGGTTATTCCCCCGAACGGATCAATCCGGGAGAGAAGGTCCATACCTTGCCCAATACGATTAAAATTGTATCGGGTTGTGATCCCGAAGCCCTGGACACGATCGCCAAAGTATATGAATTGGTTGTCAAACCGGGCGTACATCGCGCACCGAATGTAAAAGTGGCCGAGGCTGCAAAAATCATCGAAAATACTCAGCGGGATGTCAACATCGCTTTGATGAACGAACTGTCAATTATTTTCAGCCGCATCGGGATTAATACCTACGATGTGCTGGAAGCTGCCGGGACCAAATGGAACTTCCTGAAATTCTATCCGGGATTAGTGGGGGGCCACTGTATCGGAGTAGACCCGTACTATCTGGTATACAAAGCCAATGAATTGAAATATCACAGTCAGATCATCAGTGCCGGACGTTTTATCAACGACACGATGGGCGGATATATTGCTAAAAAGCTGGTGAAAAAACTCATTGGCATGGGAAAAGGAATTTTAGGTGCCCGTGTGCTGGTCATGGGAATGACATTTAAAGAAAATGTCGCTGACATCCGGAATTCCAAAGTAGTGGATATCATTAACGAACTGAAAGATTTCGGTGTAGATGTGGATGTTGTTGATCCCTATGCCGATTCGGAAGAAGTCAAAAAGATGTATGGTTTCCGTTTGATAGAAAAACCATTGGGGAATTATGACGCCGTCGTTGTTGCTGTTTCTCATGATGCTTATCAGAGATTGGATGAAAAGTATTTTAAGTCGCTGACTTGCGATAAAGCCGTGTTGGTGGATGTGAAGGGAATGTACAGGGATAAGATTCATGAGTTGAAGTATTGGAGTTTGTAGGGAAATATTCTACCTTTGTCGTAGATGTTTCAAAACAGAAGATGTGAGTGAGAAGATAGAATATTCGATGGTGCCTATAAAAATGGCGGATTTGGCTTCATTTATTGCAGCCAAGAAGAATATGGGCATATCGGATGCCATTTGCTATATGTACAATAGTGAGTTTGTCGCAAAGTTGTATGATGAAAAATCGAAGTGGTGGTATCTGGACAATGAAACGCTGTATGAGTTGATGGAGCAGGAGCGACGCAACAACAGCGTGGATTTCTCGGCACAGAAAGTGCAGTTTGTTATTTTCTGTATTGAGTGCTATGCAAGGAAACACCGTCAGTCCGGTCTGGAGGTATTTGTCCTGTTCAAGGAAAAGGGAGTTCTTGCGTTTTTGCGGAATCATTTTGAGGTGTTGCATACTCAGGGGGATGCTTATATTCTGGAGGAAATAGAATTGTTTTTGAAGAATCGGAAGCAGAAATGAAATTGTATCACGGTTCATCGGTTGTTGTGCGTAAGCCGCTGATTGAGCGGGGACGTAAGACTACGGATTTCGGGAAAGGCTTCTATACCACAACCGATTTCGAACAGGCTGCCCGATGGGCCAGGATTAAGCGTGAACGATTGGGGTACGGCAAAGCTGTCGTTTCTGTTTATGATTTTGATGAGCGGTTCTTGGAGGCGGACGAGTTTCAAGTGTTGCGGTATCAGGGTGCTACGGAGAAATGGCTGGACTTTGTTGTCCAGAATCGTAAAGGAGTTTTGGAACATCATTATGATTTAGTGATGGGACCTGTTGCCAATGATCGACTGTACGCAACGATTACCCTGTATGAAAAGGGTGATTTATCGGTGGAAGCCGCTATTGTGCAACTGAAGACCCACGTCTTGTTCGATCAGTTGTCTTTCCATTCCCGCGAAGCGTTGAAGTGTCTTCGGTTTATTTCTTCGGAGGAAGTGTGAGGATTTTTTCACGTTGATTGTTTTGAGATATCGAGGTTTGTGATTCGAATTTCTGCTATATTCCAGAACGAGTTTATCCGCAATCTGGTAACATTAAGTTCCGGTACGCTTATTGCGCAAGCAATACCCATGTTGGCAACTTTAGTGTTGTCACGTTTGTATTCGCCTTCTGAAATGGGAGAATGGGGCGTGTTTTCCAGTTATGCGAGTATTTTGGCTGTCATTGCATGTCTGAGGTATGAAAATGCAATTGTAAAACCATTGCGGGTATTGGATGCTTATAATTTGTCGTTTTTGTCCATATTTATGGCATCGTCATTTACCTTGGTTTTGTATGGGATTGTTTTCTTCGTTGATGTTTTTCAATATGACGATTTTTGTTCGTTGAGCAGAAAGGCATTGTATGTTTTGCCTTTATATGTTTTATGCCTTTCGCTGATTCAGGTGTTAGGTAATTTGGCCAATAAAACGAAGCGATATCGTTCTTTGGCTTTTTCATCTGTTGGGCGCAGTTTGACGCAGGCGACTTCACGGATTACCTTGGGGTATTGTTCATTTACAAATATCGGTTTAATTGCCGGTGCCGGACTGGGAGCTTTGTTCAATGTCATTTTTTTGTCTGTAAAGCTTCGGGTACGTTATTTTTTCGTACGAGCCTTTTCTATTAAAAGAGTCTGGCATTTAGTTCGGGAGTATAAGGATTTTCCTAAATATGACTTATTAAGTAATGTTTTTAATTCGATATCTTCTCATATACCGGTAATTCTTCTTGCTTATTTCTTCCTGGACGATGTGGCGGGATATTTCTCGATGGCACTGACTTTGTTGTTTATTCCGATGTCGATTATCGGTACTTCTTTAGGACAATTGTATTACAGGGATGCCTGTGAATTGCATGCCAAAGGTGGTTCTTTAAGCGGTTTGACCATGAAAATATTTGTCCCAACTTATATCGGGTGCGGTATTTTTATGTTGGTGTTGATTTTGGGAGGGGAAACTATTTTCGGTTTTTTACTGGGAAGTAAATGGGCTACAGTCGGGAAGTATGCAACTTATATGAGTTTGTGGCTGTTGTTGGTGACTTCTATTTCTCCGTTGAGCAGTATTTTTTATGTAAAGGATAAGCAGAAAATAAATGTTTATTTTAATGTGACAGCTTTGGTGCTTAGAATCCTTGTGTTGCTGTTGGGAGGATTCTATTTCCGTTCCAGCGACTGGACTATATTTTTTTTTGGTATAGTCAGTTTTTTACTTTTTGCTGTTCAAGGGATTATTATAAAGAAATTGACAGAGGTCGTTTTTTCTAATCGGGTATTGTTTTATTTGTTAGGAGTGACGGTTGTGCTTTTATTGTCTTATGTATGGAGAGTCTTTGTATGGTTGAGTTGATTAATAATGAAGGTAAGGCTTGGCTGTCTTTTGCTGATGGAAGTGTAAAGGGATGTGCTTTTGAGGGTGAAAGGTTATTGGAAAAAGAAAGCCTTTATGGTGCATTAACGGAAGCAATAAACAGGGATTCATTAGCTGATTTATTGGTACGCTTGAATGGAAATTTTGCAGCGGTAATAACGATTAAAAATCAATGTTATTTAATTGTTGATAAGTTGCGTTCATATCCGTTGTTTTATTCCGGTACGCATGTTTCCGATGTCGGAGAACACTTATTGAAAACCATTCCTTCTGAAATCGATGAAGTGAATGCCTACGAATTACTATCATTGGGTTATTTGAGCGGAGCATCAACCTTGGTCAATGGAATAAAAAGTGTTGTGGCGGGGAGCTATGTCGTTATAAATACTGAAGATGGCAGTTTTTCTTCGTATGATTATTTTAGTCATATTTATAAAAAAGTTGGCAGAACTAAAGAAGAGATTTTTAAGTTGTCCCAAGAGAGATTGGAAGCCGGCTTTCAACGTATGCTGGGCTCTTTGAAGAAAAATCAGCCTCTTTTAATTCCTTTAAGCGGGGGATATGATTCGAGGTTGATTGCTTGTTTGTGTAAAAAGTCCGGTTTGGAAAATGTCACTTGTTTTACCTATGGGAGAGAGGATAGTTTTGAGGTTGCCATATCCAAGAAAGTTGCTTCAGCGTTGGGGTATAAGTGGTATTTTGTCGAATATTCGGAAGAAGTATGGAATCGTTTCTTGTCGAGTAAAGATTTCTTACAATATTGCCATTTTGCCGGTAATTTGACGGCAAATCCCCATTTCCAGGATTTGCCGGCTTTGCTAAAGCTGAAAGAGCAAGGAGTAATTACGCCAGATATGGTTGTTATACCTGGACATAGCGGGGATTTATTGGGTGGGAGTAAAATTCCTGTGCAAATTTTGGAGGGGCATTTGAAATCTTTTCGTCTGGAAAATTTAAGTCGGTTGATATTTGATAATTTCTTTGATTTGAATGTTTTAAACAGGAAGTACAAGCAAATTATTATCGCTAAGATAAACAGTGAATTACAAGAATATAAAAGTGGCTCTTTGGCTTCATTTTTGGATAATTATGAATGCTATTGGTTTGTAAAATCCAAGGTGGCAAATTTCCTTGTTAATTCTATGAGAGGTTATGAGTATGTGGGATTGGATTGGCGTTTGCCTTTGTGGGATGATGAGTATGTAAAAGTATGGTATGAAGTGGATTGGAAAGAAAAGTTTTATTCCAATCTGTATAATGAATTTATGTTTGAGAACTATTTCAAAAAAAGTAGGGTAGCATTTATTAAAAATAAGGGGATAACTAATACAGGCTTTGTAAATCAAATAAAAAAAATACTTCCTTCATTTTTAAATCAGGTGGCAAGGGAATGTTTGCAATTCATTCGGAGTATGAGAAAGCAGAAAAATGTAAATGCTTTCGATGATGTCGCACAAATTTTGTATAGTATGATATCTTCCGAAACGTATGATGGCATTAAACGTGTGAAGAGAGGAAATATAAATGCCGCCGTCGCTTATTATTATCTTGATTTATTGAAAAATAATCATATTGGTGTATAGGGGGTAACGGGACAAAATCGTGTATCTGTTTTTAGCCATAATAATTTTGTTATTGTCCGGTTATTGGTTTAGACAAGCGGCTGGAACGATATCTATTTATAAACCGAACATGATGTCGTGGATTTATTATTATGAATTTATCCTTTTGACATTAATCGGTGCAGTGTTGGTTGTATATCAGGTTGATCATCATTATATGATAAATAAATTGACGGATGAGAATAGCAGGGTTATAGGTTTTTATGCAATTCTTTATACCCTTGTTTTTTTTCCGTTGGGAATGAAATTGGCTAATTTTTTATTTCACGAAAAAAGAGTCGATTTGTTGTTTGAGAGATACACAACTTCTCCTATTCAATATGAAAAGAAATATAACGATTATAATATACGGTTATTATTGTTGCTTTTGAGTGGAATTTCTGTCTTTTCGGTTATATATGTCCTTTATATGTTGGGAGATATCCCTCTGCTGAGATTTTTCAGACCATCGGAGTTTTTTAATTTTGCGGAGTTCAGAATCGAGGCTTCCAAGAATTTTCAAGGCAATGAATATATAAGAAATTTGTTTGCCCTTTCGCTTACGCCGATTTTATCCTATGTGGCGTATGGTTATAAATTGCGGGATAAGACACTGTTTTCTCGGATATGGTTTTATGTTATGCTGTTGTTTACGGTTTTGATATTGACTTATAATTTTGAGAAAGCGCCGATTTTATTTTATTTATTGGGTTTTGTGTTTTATCAAGTTTATTGGAAAGGGAGCATTAGCAAAAAGATGATAGTTATAAGTTTTTTGGGATTATTGGTGCTGATTGTCGCTATGTATACAATATTAATGCTTGGAAACAATATAGATTTCACTGTTTTATTCAATTACAATAGCGGTATATTGGGGCGTTTGTTGCTGAGTCAAGGAGCTGGTACATTTTTGTCTTTTGATATATTTCCAGATATACATCCATATATCGGTTTTTCCTCTGTTTCTGAATTTATATCTAATGTTTTTGATTTAGAGTATTCTGAAAAATCCTCGCGGGTGATTATGGAACAGATAAATCCGAATGGTGTGAAAATGGGACTTGCTGGGGTTGTAAATTCCTTGTTTATAGCGGAAGCATGGGCAAATTTTGGAATATGCGGTGTTATAGTGGCACCATTGTATGTAGGTTTTTTAATACAATCGCTGTATTTATTTTTTTTAAAGTCGAAAAAAACACCTTTTTTATTGGCTCTTTTCGTTTCTTTTAGTATAAAAGGTTCAATTACAGGAGGATTTAATAGTTATTTCTATAATATAAATCTCTTCTTTTTGTTGTTTGTTTTTTTAGGTGTTTATGGATTGGCTTTTTGTATTAAACTGGCAAAGCGATGATTAGAATTGGTTTGGTTTGGTTTGGTTTTTAGGGTGTTCAAGGACAGATAATTATATTTTAAGTCAAGAAGATAAAGCAGAACCGAATTATATTTCTGTAGATGAAGCGTTGAGGATGATTCAAGACAAATATAAAAATGCTTATTTGGATTATCAATTTACTTTTGATTATATCTCAAATTTTTATGAAAAAGAGAGTTATTTGGGGTATTTTGTACGCGATATTGCCGTTGTGTATCAACTTACAGGTGATGAAAAGGCGAAGATGATTGTTGACCATGCTTTCCGTTTTATTTGTTCCCAGTTTAAATACAAAGGGAGGATCATCCCTTTATTTGCTAACAAGAGTTGGAATCGAGATGCTTTTGCCCGTGATTGCAGATTGTTTTATGAAGCCTATTCCTATACTCATACTCCTGAAATATTGATAGAGGTAGAACAACAATTGGAATTATGGTGTAGAGAGGTAAAGAGGGATTGGCATAATGGTTTTTTAGTTTTTCCATATGGTATGGATCCGGAAGATACGTATTATGATTATTTGATTGATCCCAATCAAAATATTGTAATTGCGTGGTTATGTTCAGAGTTATATTGGTGTTCCGAGAGCCGTTTTTATAAAAGTGCAGAGTTAAGAAATATTGTATACAATGAAGTCGGTGCAGCTCTCAGTTTGATGGATGCAAGTGGACGTTTAAGTTTAGCGGAACACTTACCTTTGGTTTTTGATTCTAATTATGGGGGATATACTTCTACAATGTTATATGCTATATGTCAGTTTTGGAATGAACCGGTATGGATTGAAGCAGTAAGAAAGATGGGAAATTGGTTGTATACGGAATTTCCTCAATCGCACCCTTGGAATACGAAGGAAGATTATCCGAATTATAGTCAAGATAGATTTTATCCTTCGAATTTAACAGGTAGAATACCTGCATTTTATGCAGCAGGAGTGGATTCGGGCTATACACAAAACTGGATTCATTTCGTTGAATATAAATTTCCTCATGAGGAGTTGAAGTTGGAGCTTTTAACTTTTAATTTGAAATCATTGCCTTCGTCCTATTATTTGAAAAATCAAAATAAAAAGTTGTTTTATACATTGATAGAGCCCCTGATTCTTTTAGATGAAGAGATTCGGATTGTTGGTAGGTATGTTGGACATATTTCTGTAAATGAAGAAATTGTGAATGAATCTGTTTTCTTGAAAAAAGGAAAAAATCACTTAAAAGTGTATGTGACTGAAGATTTTTATTTTGAGAAAATAATAGAGATGGAAGATTCTTGTCATATGAATGTTAAAATTATAGATGAGAATCATTCTTTATTTGCCTTGTAATCAAATTGTTATTCTGAATTGTTTTTTGGGAGAGGTATTAAAATTCATGCTGTAATGAAAAGAATGATTTTTCATATTCCGATGAAAATAGATCGGAATCGGGCATCAGCCAGTCAGATTCGACCGATGAAGATGATAGAGGCTTTTAAGGAGTGTGGATATGAGGTTGTTGTTGTTGAAGGGTATGGCAAAGAAAGAAAAAGACAGATAAAGGAGATTAAAAGCAATATATTGAAGGGCGTGAAATATGATTTTTTGTATAGTGAATCATCTACGATGCCAACTTTATTGACTGAAAAAAATCATTTGCCGTTGTATCCTTTTTTAGATTTTTCATTTTTTGCGTTTTGCAAGAAACATGGGATTAAAATAGGGTTGTTTTATCGGGATATTTATTGGGTATTTAAGAAGAAACGTTCTTTCAAAGAGTGGGTTGCTTATATATTTTATAAATATGATATTTTAAAATACAATAAGTTTTTAGACGTCCTTTTTTTGCCTTCAAAGGAAATGAATGCTTATATTCCTAATATTAAAGTAGAATCAGTGATTCCTTTACCTTCAGGGTTACAACTCCATTCTTCGCCTAAAATAGAACATCCTTTGTTGGAGTTGTTGTTTGTGGGAGCTATTGGTGGATTATATGATATAACGCTTTTAGTGAAAGTTATTTCAGGTATACAAGGAATACATTTAACGATTTGTTGCAGAGAGAATGAATGGCAGAAAGAGAAGATTAATTATTTACCTTTTTTAAATGAGAATATTACAATTGTTCATAAATCAGGAGTGGAAGTTGAAGAATTATATCGGAAGGCAGATATTTCTTGTATATTTTTTAAAACTGATAAGTATTTAGATTTTGCAGTTCCTTATAAATTATACGAAAGTATTAGTTATAAATGTCCTGTATTAGCAAATATAGATACTTTGACCGGAAAATATGTCCAAAATAATGATATTGGAATAATTTCTTCTTGGAATGAAACGCAGTTAACTGATGTTTTAAATTCTATAACAAAAGAAGATTTGAATAAATACCAGTTTCAATTGAATCACCTAGTTTATAATAATAAGTGGAAAGTTAGGTGTCAATTGGTGGAAGAATTGTTGGGATAATTATTATGAAAAATATGATGTTGGTTTTCGGGACACGTCCCGAAGCGATTAAAATGGCTCCTTTGGTGAAGGAATTCCAAAAATATCCGGAGAAATTTAAGACGATTGTATGCGTAACGGGTCAGCATCGTGAAATGTTAGATCAGGTGCTCCGTATATTTGATATACAACCTGATTATGATTTAAATATCATGAAGCAGGGACAGGATTTGTACGATGTTACGGCAAAGGTGCTGATCGGTATGCGGGATGTTTTGAAGGAAACACAACCGGATATTGTTTTGGTTCATGGGGATACGACTACTTCTACGGCAGCGGCATTGGCCGCTTTTTATCAGCAGATTCCTGTAGGGCATGTCGAGGCAGGACTTCGGACACACAATATCTATAGTCCATGGCCGGAGGAAATGAACCGACAGATTACCGGACGTATTACTACCTATCATTTTGCGCCGACTTCATTGAGTAAGGATAATTTATTACAGGAAGGTGTTGCGGGAGAACAAATTATCGTAACAGGCAATACGGTAATCGATGCCCTGTATATGGTGGTAGAGAAAATTAAAAATGATGGAATACTTTCTTGTGAATTGGAAAAGGTTTTAAAAGCGTCGGGATATGACATTAGCCGTTTGTCGGATGGAAAAAAACTTGTTTTAATAACCGGACATCGCCGGGAGAATTTCGGAGATGGTTTTATTTCTATGTGTAAAGCCATAAAATCACTTTCGGAAAAATATCCGGAAGTGGATTTTGTTTATCCGATGCATTTAAATCCCAATGTACGCAAACCGATTCATGAAGTCTTCGGAAAAAGCCAGAGAGCAAATCTGTTTTTTATCGAACCGTTGGAATATTTGAGTTTTGTTTACCTGATGGAGAAGGCTGCTATTGTTTTGACTGATAGTGGCGGTATCCAGGAAGAGGCACCGGGATTGGGTAAGCCTGTCTTGGTGATGCGTGATACGACAGAACGCCCGGAAGCATTAGCCGCTGGGACTGTAAAGTTAGTGGGTACAAATTATGATAAGATTGTAAATGAAGTTTCTGGTTTATTGGATAGCCAGGAATATTATGAAAAAATGAGTAAGGCGGTTAATCCGTACGGAGACGGGAAAGCATGTAGTAGAATTGTAAAGGCTTTATATTAATATATGCATAGTATTTTTGTTCTTTGCCAAAATTATCCTTCCGAAAAGGATAAATATCCAATGGCTTTTGTACATCCGAGAATAAAAGAATATTTGAAAACAGGATTGGATGTAAAAGTGATTTCTTTTGCTTGTAATTGTTCTTATATTTATGATGAGGTACAGGTCTATACTTTGCAGAAAGGTAAGGAACTTTTACGAAAATCTGAAAAGGTGATACTTATTGCGCATGCTCCGAATATAAAAAATCACTTATTTTTTATACTAAAAACATGGAAGTATTTGGATCGATTGATTTTGTTTTTTCATGGTCACGAGGTATTATCTACTAAGAAGTATTATCCTCGTCCTTATGATTTTAACAAGGCTGCAAAACGGGAATATCGGTTTTTACGACTGTATGATCAGATAAAATTACCGGTCATGAGGTATTATCTGAAAAAATTTGTAGCAAGCGGGAAGTGTGATTTGGTTTTTGTGAGCGATTGGATGTATGAGGCTGCTATACGTTCATTGAAATTGAAACACGAATTTTTTACAGCCCCAAGCCATATTATAAATAATAGCATAAGTCCTTATATAAAAGAGGCTGGATATGTTTTAAATGATTTTAAAGCTGATTTTATAACCATACGCCCGTTGGATCAGTCAAAGTATGCCATTGATCTTGTTGTGAATTTTGCGAAGTGTCATCCAGAATCGACCTTCCATATATATGGGGGAGGTAACTATTTTAATTATACCGATATCCCTGCTAATGTTACATTGATCAATCGTTTTTTGTCTCCTATAGAGATCCCCCGTGTGTTGAATTCGTATAAATATGCTTTAATGCCGACTCGTTTGGATGCGCAAGGAGTGATGATGTGCGAAATGGCTGTGTATGGGATACCTACGATTGTTTCGGATATTGCTGTTTGTCATGAAATGCTGGATTCTTATCCGAATGTTTTGTTTATTGATAATAATCGATTTGATTGTCGATTGAATGATATTCCCGAACCTCTCGTTTCTCCTGATTTTTCTTTTTCTGTAGAAAATACAATACACAAGGAGATAGAATTAATTCAAAAATATTTGTAAATGAATATACTTCTTATTAATCATTATGCCGGTTCGCCTGAACTAGGGATGGAGTTTCGTCCTTATTATATGGCTAAGGAATGGGTAAAGGCCGGGCATCAGGTTTTAATTGTGGGGGGAAGTTTCTCGCATTTAAGAAAAGTACAACCTCAAGGAAAGGAAGATCTGATAGAAGGAATTCATTATCGTTGGGTAAAGTTGAATGCGTATAAGGGAAATGGAATAGGAAGGATTCGGTCGATGTTTTCTTTTGTCAGTAAATTGTGGTGGGGGTATAAAAAATATATCGGGGATTTTGAGCCGAATGTAGTGATTGCTTCTTCTACTTATCCGTTGGATATTTATCCGGCTTATCGAATTGCAAAGCATTTTAAAGCTAAATTAGTATTCGAAATACATGATTTATGGCCATTGTCTCCAATGTTGTTAGGTGGATATTCTAAGTATCATCCTTTCATTGTAGCTTTACAAGTTGCTGAAAATTACGCTTATAAACATTGTGATAAATGTATATCAATTCTTCCCAATGTGAGGGCACATGTGTTGAAACACGGGCTTGCGATTAATAAATTATATATAGTTCCCAATGGATTTGATGAGGAGGAATGGCGTAAAGGAATTGAATTACTTCCTGAAATGCAAAATTTCTTTTATAATTTGAAACGAGAAAATAAGCAGATATTAGGATATATTGGGGGACATGCTCTTTCAAATGCATTGGATGTATTAATTGATGCAATGGCATTAATTAAAAATAAAGATATTGTTGCAGTATTTGTTGGCAAAGGAAATGAAAAAGAAAAATTAATGAATGATGCAAACAAACAGGGATTGAATAATGTTTATTTTCTTGATCCCGTGGATAAACGAATGGTGCCATCCCTATTGAAAGAGATGGATGTTTTGTATTTGGGAGGAAAGAATCAACCGTTATATCAATATGGTACTTCCCAAACGAAATTATTTGATTATATGCAGGCTGCCAAACCAGTGATACAAACCATCTCTCCTCCGAATAATTATGTTGCTGAGGCTCAATGTGGGATAACGATAGTCGGAGATGGTGCATTGGCTGTAGCAAATGGAATTGAAAAAATGATGAATTATTCAAAGCAAGAGTTAGGAGAAATGGGTATGCGAGGGAAATTATATTGTAATTCTCATTTTAATTATAGGAAATTGTCGTTTGATTTTATGAAGTATATTAATGAGTAAGATGGAAAATAGACCGATTGCTGTTATTGTGACAGGGGCAGGTGCGCCTGGCATTCAAGGAACACTTTATTCTTTAAAACAGAATTATGATAATAGATCATTTCATGTGATTGGTACGGACATAAATGATTTTGTTGTAGGCAAATATTTGTGTGATGAGTTTTGTGTTATTTCTCCTGCTAAAAAAGAAGAGGAATATTTGTCGGATTTGATGAGTATTTGTAAAGATAGAAATGTAAAGGCTATTCTTCCTCAAAATACAGCAGAACTTTTGTTATTAGCAAAACATAAAAAAATGTTTTCAGACATAGGAGTTGGAATTGTAGTATCCAATTATGATGCAATTGAAAAGGCCAATAATAAATACAAATTATTTCAAATAGCAGAAAGCCTTAATATTCCTGTGGCCAAATATAGTTTGGTTTCAACATTCACTGATTTAAAGAATGAAGCAATTAAATTAGGTTGGCCTCGAAATAAATTTGTGGTGAAACCACCTTTGTCTAATGGTTCGCGGGGGGTGAGGGTTATTGCCCAAGATTTTGATCGTAAAAAAACATTTTATGAAGAAAAACCTTCAAGTCTTTATACTACGATTGATGAATTACATGCAGTTTTGGGAGATGAATTTCCGGAACTAATTGTCATGGAATATTTGCCTGGAGAGGAATATACAGTAGATGTTTGTCGATTAGGAAACGAAATTATTGCACTTCCAAGAAAACGCTTGGCGATTAGAAGCGGTATAACATTTGCAGCTTCTTTAGAAAAAAATGATTTTTTAATTTCCGCTTCTCAAAAATTAGCAGAGAATTTAGGTTTGAATTTCTGTTTTGGTTTTCAATATAAACTGCATGAGGATGGACGTCCGTTGTTACTTGAGTCAAACCCGCGAATACAAGGTACGATGGTCATGTCGACATTTGCCGGTGCAAATATTATATATAATTCAGTTAAATATTTATTGGGAGAAACGATTTCTCCAATGGTAGTTAATTGGGAAACTAAGTTATTGAGGTATTGGGGGGCTCTCGGCATTCAGAATGAAAAATATGTTAAAATATAATTTATTCGATTCTTATCAAGTCATTATATTTGATTTGGATAATACGTTATATGATGAATCTGTTTATTTATTTTCTGCCTATAATGATATTGGAAAATTTATCGAAAAGCAGGTAGGAGGGTATTCAGGAGAATATGTTTCATTTTTAGTTACTAGTTTTAAAAAATATGGGCACCATGGGCTTTTTGATATGTTGTTATCTCATTTTGGCTTGAAAACTAAAATAGAAATGAATGATTTGTTATTTCTTTTAAGGCATACAAAGGTCGTTTTAAAGGTTTATGATGAGATGAAAATGGTGTTAGAATATTTATTAAATCGAAAATGTAAAGTTTATATATTGACTAATGGGAATCGAGAACAACAGCAAAATAAAATAGAAAGTTTGGATATACAGGAAATCTTATCTAAGATAGAGGTGATATATGCGAATGAATATGTGCCTAAACCTTCTGCGTGTTGTATAGACAAAATTGTCATTGAGAATGAGGTAGAAAAGGAGAGTGTGATTATGTGTGGAGATTCTGAAGTGGATTATTTAGCTGCAAAAAATGCCGGAATAGATTTTATTAATGTAAAATGTGTAAATAACTATGTTTCATGATATTGAAAATGTATTAGTTTTAGCACCTCATACAGATGATGGTGAGCTAGGTTTGGGAGGTACTATTAATAAGTTGATTTTAGCTGGGAATAAGGTTACTTATGTTGCATTTTCTACAGCGGAAGAATCTGTTCCAGAGGGATTTCCAAAGGATATTTTGAAAACAGAGGTGAGAAATGCAACTTTGCAGTTAGGAATAAAACCTGATGATTTGATTATTTTTAATTATCAAGTCAGAAAGTTGAATTATGTGAGGCAAGAGATATTAGAGGAACTTATCAATATCAGAAAAAACAAAAAATATGATTTGGTTTTTATTCCAAGTCTTCATGATATTCACCAAGATCATTCTACAATTGCACAAGAAGGCTTGAGGGCGTTTAAAAATACGACTATTTTAGGTTATGAGTTGATATGGAATAATTTGTCATTTGATACACAATGTTTTGTGCGGCTAAGCCAAGAAAATATTGATGTAAAGATTAGGGCATTAAAGGAATATCATTCGCAAGGGAAAAGGAATTATCTTTCAGAAGAATTCGTTTATTCTTTAGCAAGAGCCCGAGGCGTACAAGTGGGATGTGAATTTGCAGAAGCTTTTGAGGTTGTAAGGTTATTTTTGTGAGTTAATGATTAATCTTGTTAAGCAATGAAGATAGTAACGATTGTCGGGGCGCGTCCTCAATTTGTGAAGGCTGCGGTGGTCAGCCGGGTTTTGGCGGGAGCTGAAGGGGTGGAAGAAATTATTGTACATACGGGGCAGCATTTTGATGCGAATATGAGTGATGTGTTTTTTGAGGAGATGTGTATACCCAGGCCTCATTATAATTTGAATATAAACGGATTGGGACATGGGGCGATGACCGGACAGATGTTGGAGAAGATAGAGGAAGTGCTGATAAAGGAAAAGCCGGAATGGGTGCTGGTGTATGGCGATACGAATTCGACGATTGCCGGGGCGTTGGCTGCTAAAAAGTTGCATATTCGTGTAGCGCATGTAGAGGCCGGACTACGTTCATTCAATATGGATATGCCTGAGGAAATAAACCGGATTCTGACAGACCGGATCAGTGATGTGCTGTTTTGTCCGACAGGCACGGCTGTTGAAAATTTGAAAAGGGAAGGGTTTGAGAATATGGGGTGCCGGATTGTGAAAAATGGGGATGTGATGCAGGATGCTGCTCTGTTCTATGCTGAGAAAGCAAAACAACCGGAATTGACTATTCCGGAACATTTTGTTTTGGGTACAGTACATCGGGCTGAAAATACGGATAATCCGGAAAGATTGATGGGAATTTTCAGTGCTTTGGAAAATATTTCGGAAACATGGCCGGTGGTATTGCCTCTGCATCCCAGAACCCGGGGTAAATTGATAGCACTGAATTACGATTTTTCCAATAGTAAGATTTGTTTTATAGATCCTGTCGGATATCTGGAGATGGTGTGGTTGTTGAAGAATTGTAAGATGGTGATGACGGATAGCGGAGGATTGCAAAAAGAAGCTTATTTTTTCGGGAAGTATTGTGTGACGATGCGGAATGAAACGGAATGGGTGGAATTGGTAGAAAACGGATTCAATCTGTTGGCAGGGAGTGATCACGATCGGATATTACAAAGTGTAAAAGAATTGCAGGAAAAAGGTCAGGCCTGCTTTGAAAACCGTTTGTATGGAAAAGGGGATGCGGGGGAGAAAGTACTAAAGGTGTTACAAACGGCGTAAGGAACGAAGTTTTTATCTTCATTCATCATTTTCGGTTCCGGAATTCTCCGGAATATCTTACCTGTGTTTCCTTTTTGTAAAGGGACTGACAAAATGATATAGCCTTAATATATAAATTTATAT